>MTKZ01004107.1_pt1 | contig 64899 bp, 53 predicted proteins | sample 1042781 | NCBI WGS metagenome assembly MTKZ01 (sample SAMN06212207, study PRJNA360539) | anaerobic digester metagenome | biome: Wastewater treatment plant; material: sludge; isolation source: anaerobic digester fed with sludge from wastewater treatment plant | place: Denmark: WWTP Viborg ... | reverse complement strand
AGACGGAGTTGCTGCTGATCCCGGTCAGATAATCATAAACGGAACAGTGCGGCAGTAAAGAGTATAAGGATAATGGAAGGGATTTCAGCAGTGATCCTGGCCGGCGGGAGAGCCAGGAGGTTCGGCGGAACTGACAAGACAAACATCATCATTGAAGGAAAGACGATTTTCGAATGGATAACCTCTGTCATTGAAGGTCTTTTCGGGGAAATAATAGTTGTAAGCAATAATCCTGAATCATTTGTTTCCGACAGCAGATTCAGAACGGCATCTGACCATTTCAGTGGTTTCGGCCCACTGGCCGGAATCCATTCCGGGCTTAAATCGTGTACCGGAACTGCAGCTTTTGTTTTCGCAGGAGACATGCCATTCCTCAGCCGTGAAATAATAATGGAAATGATCTCTGTGTTTGAAACCAGTGACAAAAGCATCCTTGTTCCAATGATGAGAGGTAAATCTGAACCGCTCCATGCAATATATTCATGCAGTCTTGCCGGCAACATTGAACGCTTCATTGCGGAAGGACGGAGCAATGCTGTAAGGGATTTCTTTGAAAATGAAAACTTCGCTTATTTCAATGTCAGTGAAACCAATGAGAACAGGCTGGCTTTTACTAATATCAATTCCCCGGATGACCTGAAAGGCACAAACCGATGAATTAAACGTCTGTCTGAAGTAATTTCGAAATTGATTTTTATATTTGGGTAAACAAAATTATTGTCTTATGAAAAACAAATTTTTTCTTCTTGCGGCTCTTTTGATTTTTTGCGCTGTTACACTTTCTGCACAGACAGGAACAAAACAGGACAATGCAGTGGGTAAATGGAAATTTGAAGCTCCTTATGCACCCGAAGGATATAATACCGGGTTGATAGAGTTCAGCTTTGCAGAGAACAAGTATTCATCGTCGATTACTTTTACCGGCAGCGACTATAAAATTTCAGGGGAGAATACAAAGCTGGAAAAGGATACCCTTACATTTTCTGTTTATGTTGAGGGTAATGAAGTTGCAATTTCACTGAAACCCGACGGCAAGGACAAAATGACCGGCAAGGCATCTTATATTGATGGAGAGATTCCGCTTACTCTCACAAGAAATACCCAGAACAAATAGGATTATGGGTTTTCAGTTTCAGAGGAAGCTGTTCTGTTTTGCAGTCCTCTGGTCTTTTACAGTTCTGACGCAGGCTCAGATTGTTGTAAAAGAGCCTCTCAGTGAAAGAATTACCGGGTATGAAATTAATGTATCACTCGACACCGTTGCCAAAACGGTCAGCGGTGATATGGAAACGTATTGGGTAAACAAATCTGCAGACACTGTACCGGATGTCAGAATGCATCTCTACATGAATGCATTCAGAAGCAACAGGACAACCTTCTATCTTGAAAGTGGCGGCTCACCCGGAAGGAAAGAGATAGATCCGGGCTGGACCGAGATTAGATCCATGGAGGACAGGGAAGGAAATGATCTTCTGCCCTTCATGGAATTTATAAGTCCGGATGACGGCAACAGGGAAGATAAAACAGTTATACGCATAAAACTGCCCGATCAGGCCTTGCCCGGCGACACAGTACATCTGAAAATAAGTTTTGAGACGAAATTGCCTTCTCAGATAATAAGGACCGGCTTTAACGATGATTTCTATTTTGTTGCACAGTGGTTTCCCAAGTTTGGAGTCTATGAACCGGCGGGGATGAGATATTCGACCGATGGCGGATGGAACTGCCATCAGTTTCATGCCCGTTCTGAGTTTTATTCGAACCATAGCGTATATGACGTTACGATCACACTTCCTTCGTCTTATGTGATAGGAACCGGAGGTCTTCTTCTGTCGGAAGAAAAGAAAGGTGCTTTGAAAACGATGAAATTCAGGGCCGAGGATATAGTTGATTTTGCATGGACAACCTGGCCTGGTTACAAGGTGTTCACGGATAGGTGGAAACATGTGGACATTACCCTTCTTATCCCCGGAGCAAGAACCGAGCAGGCGGAGAGACAACTAACGGCAGTCCGTAATGCCCTTGAATACTTTGAAAGAAATGTCGGACCATATCCCTGGCCTCACCTTACTTTTATCGATCCTCCTTCAAAAGGAGGAGGTGCCGGCGGAATGGAATACACTACTCTTTTTACCTCGGGCTCGTCTGATAAGATGCCGGAATTTGTATATATACCTGAGATGGTTACGGTGCATGAGTTCGGTCATGCCTATTTCATGGGAATAATAGCAACGAATGAGTTTGAGGAGCCCTGGATGGATGAAGGTATAAATTCATACTGGGAACAGAGAATAATGGATCATTACTACGGCTCTGGTTATGGCAGGCTGAATCACAGACTTCTGAAAGCTTCCGACAAATCGCTTGCCAGGATGAGTTATGTAACATCCCCACTGCGCCAGGTTGCGTCAAATTATGAATATTCATGGAAATATCCACAGGAATCATACTTCATGCTTTCGTACCAGAAGGCTTCTGTCTGGCTTCATACCCTCTCCGGGATAATAGGAGAGGAGACTATGAATGAAGTATTCAGGGAATATTACAGGAAATGGGCCTTCAGACATCCTTCAACAAATGATTTTATTAATGTGGTAAACGAAGTCGTTAAGAAACAGCATGGAGAGAAGTTTGGAAAGGATATGAAATGGTTCTTTGACCAGACTCTTTTCGGAACGGGATTATGCGATTATAAGGTCTACATGATAAAAAATCAGAAATTCAGAAAACCTGAAGGTAAGGCTGATTCCACTGACATGGAATTACCTGAAGGTGCTGATCCTGATTCATTGTTCATATCGACGGTCCAGCTTCAGAGACTGGGTGAGGTAATGCTGCCCGTGGATGTTCTTGTCGGTTTCAATGACGGCAGCGAGATACTTGAGAAATGGGACGGCCGTTCGCGATTCAGGGATTTTGTCTATAAGGGTAAGCGGGAAGTTGAATGGGTCAGGATAGATCCTGAATTCAGGATCATCATGGATGTCAATTATCTCAATAATTCGATGACGGAAAAACCCGATCTGACTCCCGTAAGGCGCTTTTCTAACAAAATCCTTGCTTTTGTTCAGTTTTTTCTGAGTATTTTTCTTCTGTAATATTATTTTAATGAAGTTTCTAAGTTCACTGCGTTCAGGTTTTTCGAGGGCTCTTTCAGCCCGCAGAATGGTTCTGGTCTGGTGGTTCACCTTTTTTATCCTGGTCATACTGTTTGTTTATCCCATGCGCAGTACAATTAACACAGCTGTCGGAAGCAGTATGATAACCGAACGCCTGGCACGAGGGTTAGATATTGATATGATTACTGATCTCGGACAGACCCTAAGGAGCATTATTTCTTATTTCTCAGCAGGGATGCTTTTTGTCTACCTTGCAGGATTCCTTCTTAATGCTTTTGTTTCAGGCGGCATTTTCGGATTGTTAAGGAATAAAGCGGACGGAACTGGTCCGGATGAGTTTTTCAGGGCTGGGGCCAGGAATTTCTGGCCAAATATTATAATTCTTTTCATTGTAACAATTATACTTTTTGTTTCGATGGCAATATTGCTTTCCCTGACGATAGGAGCAGCAGCAACACCAGGAAAAGTCTCCGAAAGTGTCATGAATATTATATTGGTATCGTCGGGTGTTGTAATGTTAATTATAATTGCTGTTTTGCTGCTTGTCGCTGATTACGCCAGAGCCTGGGTTGCAGCTGAACGAAACAGATCAGGGCTGCAGGCTTTAGGATTCGGATTTGGTGAGACTTTTGGAAAATTCAGGTCATCAATACTAATGATGCTGATACTTGTTATTGTCCAGGTTTTCTTCGTACTTCTGATGATGAGAATTCTGTCAGCATGGACGCCTTCGTCATCGGGAGGAGTATTTTTATTGTTAATCGTTTCACAAGTAATGCTGTATGTCCGGCTTATGCTTAAAACTTGGAGATATGCAAGCGTCACTTCGCTGATGGAAAGAAACAGTGAGAAAATAGCTGAATAATCGTTAAATTATGAGTTATGGTAAGAGAAGAGGTAATAAAATTCAGGGATGAAGCCCGCCATCATCTGGAAAATGAACTTCTGCCATTCTGGACGACGAGAATGACGGACCATCAAAACGGCGGATATCTTACTCATTTTGACAGAAATGGAAATGATACCGGGGAGGATGAAAAATCCCTTATAGCGCAAACCCGGTGTCTGTACACTCTCTCTTCAGCCCACCGGGCAGGTTACGGCGACGGGAAGCTTGCTGAAATGGCCAGGCACGGCGCCGATTTTATCATTGACAGGATGTGGGACAGGGAACATGGCGGATTTTTCTGGATGATGGACAGAAAGGGAAATGTGAAGATTGACAGTAAGATCATATATGGTCATAGCTTTGCCATTTATTCCCTCAGCGAATATACACTTGCCACCGGAGATAAAAGAGGAATCGAATTTGCCGAAAAGGTCTTTGACCTGATTCAGAAATATTGTGCAGACACCATGTACGGAGGTTACTGGGAGATGTTCGACCGAGACTGGACCCTCAGGGGGCCGGGTGCAGCCGGGGGCGACCGTAAGACACTCGACGTGCATATGCATCTGATGGAAGCTTTCACCACCCTTTATGAATGTTCGGGAAAGGATGTTCACAGGAGAAAGCTTCTGGAGGTAATAAATATTCTTCAGAAAAGGATCAACCATCCTGTTTACAGGACAGGCATCCCGCAGTTTTTCGGAGACTGGAAGATTGCCCCGCAGATCAAGTTTGAAATTATCTGGGGATGGGACAGGTTTACCGGCGAAGGGACCAAGGTGAATGTAACAGATAATACGTGTTTCGGTCATAACTCAGAGTTTCTGTGGCTTCTGAACCATGCTGTTGAGGTTCTTGGCATCGACAGGGAGCCTTTTCTTTCTGACTTCAGGAAAATATCGGATCATACAGTAACCAACGGCATTGACACAACGTACGGCGGAGTATTTGTTGAAGGGCCGCATTCAGGAGGTGTTTCTGACCGTGAGAAGGAGTTCTGGCAGCAGGCCGAGGTACTTACTGCCATGCTTGATGCATACCTTATTTTCGGTGATCCGGTTTTCTGGGAATCATATAAAAACGTTCACAGGTTTGTTTTTGATAAAATGATAAACAAGGGTGTAGGGGAGTGGTTTCCTCTTATGACACGGGAAGGCGAACCGATCTGGACACATATGGGCCATTCGTGGAAGATTAACTATCATACGGTTCGGTCGATGGTTCTGAGTGTTGACAAAATGAACAGGATTCTCACAATAATATAGCATGAAATTATCACTGACCTCTCTCGACTGGATTGTGCTTTCCATCGTAATGGCAGGCAGCCTGGGATTTGGAATGTACATGGCATACCGCAAGAAGTCGGGTCGAGACAGTTCCAGCTTTTTTCTGGGAGGCCGGTCGATAGGATGGCCGGTGGTGGGAGCTTCACTTTTCGCAACAAACATAGGAGCAGAGCATCTTGTGGGTCTATCGGGCGACAGCTACCGCTATGGATTATCAGCAGGGCTTGTTGAACTGACAACGGTTATTACCCTTGGGGTTGCCTGTGCTGTTTTATTTCCTTATTACATGAAAAACAGGCTATTCACAATCCCGGAATTCCTTGAATTAAGATACAACAGAAGAGCGAGAACTTTTTTTTCAGGCCTGATGCTGATTATCAGCGTTATGACCAAACTGGCCTTTACTCTCTTTGCAGGAGCGTTGGTACTTCACAGCATAATGGGCTGGGAAATAATGACAACGATATTCTGGATCGGGATTATTGTGGCAGTCTTTACGATGATCGGAGGCTTTACTGCGGTGGCATATACCGATTCCATCCAGGTGATAATTATGATTGCCGGCTCACTTATTATGTTAATTATAGGGCTTGGCAGGATCGGAGGTATGGAGGGTCTTATGGATAAGGTTCCCGATATGATGGCAATCGCCAAACCGTTCGACGATCCTGTTTATCCATTCTGGGGTATACTTGCCACTGCCTTCTATGCAGGTGTTTTCTACTGGGGAATGGATCAGGTGAATGTCCAGAGGGTTCTGGCTGCAAGGGATCTCAACAATGCACGCTGGGGAGCAATGTTTGCAACTCTTCTCAAGCTTCTTCCGGTTTTTATCTTTGCCTTGCCGGGAGTCATTGCTTTTGCCCTTTTCCCGGGTGAACTGGAGGGTGATGATACCAGACAGACTTTTGTCCTTCTTCTCAACAATCTACTTCCGGCAGGACTGAGAGGTCTGCTTATGGCTTCACTTCTTGCTGCTCTCATTACTTCACTGATAGGTGTACTGAACTCTGTTTCGACACTTGTTGTAAGGGATTTTATTGTTGAATTCAGGCCCGCAACGGAAGAGAAAAAGCAGGTCTCGCTGGGCAGGGTCGTCATTGTGGCAGTGACCCTTCTCGGGATAGGTGCAGCATATATGGTCTATAAAAATGAGGAAGGTTTGTATAAGTACCTTCAGACGATTTCGGCTTATCTGGTTGTACCTGTATTTCCGGCGATCCTGTTCGGGATACTCAGCCGGAAGGTGACCCTGAAAGGGGCATACGCCTCAGTGTTTGTAGGGATAATTCTTGCGACCATCTTTGTCATCGATCAGCTTGCTGGTGAAGAAGCCGGATCGAGGCTTTTTCCCTTCCTTCATCACAAGCTCACACTGAATTTCGGATACAGGGGCCTTTGGGCAGAACTTATTATTACAATCGTTTTGTTTGCTGTTTCTGCTTTTACGGAAAAGACAGATCCTTCAAAGCTTGTTAAAACGACGGTCGATTATTCAAAGGGGCTGGCAGCCTTCAAAGGAATCAGTGACTGGCGCCTTCATCTAAGCTTACTGACAGTTGTGACCATCCTGATCCTTATCTGGCTAAGATAGTTTACTGTTTGTCAGATTCAGCCAGGCAATGGTAAAGCTGGCACAGGAAATCCCTGTTATCGGCAGTCAGATAATGCATTTCACCTCCCATGCGGCTGAAGGTTTTGCAATATCGAAGGTAGTAGGAAGGATTGTCAGGGGGAGGCTCTCCATTGCTTTTCCAGTCCCAGGTGTTTTCAGCCAGGTCCGCAACAAGCATAAAATGGTTCCGGATGAGGCCTCCATTCTTTATCTCAATATTCTGGGCCATCGAAAGGGATTTTTCAAAAATCATCGGTGACATAACCGCCGAACCTACAGAGATATATACCCCTCCATCGAGATTGCTGACACTGTCTGCATAGCTCAGAAAGTCCCTGAGAGCGGTTCTTCCGATTGCAGCTCCGTGGTTGAGAGGGTGGGTGTATATTATATCGTGTCCTATCATCGGATGGCCTGTGAATGGAATATTCAGCTCGAATGCAGCACACTGGAGCGAATATGACCTGAACGGATGGGGAATGGGAAGAAAACCGGGTTTCAGCCTCCGTCTCCTTATAACGTCGTAAAAGTCAATAGCTGCGGCCGATAAATCGGGATCCGTTTTAATATTCTTTACTGCTTCGCTTATCAGCTGTTCCTTTTCGGGGATATACAGGCCTTCCCTGAAGATCATTTTTCCAACCGATTCACCGTAACCCAGTTTTTCATATGCACCTGCCACAATAGCCAGGTTAAGGAAAAGTCCTGTCTCTTCCCATATTCCAAACTGACCGCTGCTTACATTTTCCCTTACATTCTCGCCCGACTGCCCTATGAATGCAAACTCCCAGTCGTGAATAATTCCTGCTCCGTTGGTTGCCAGATGTGTAACCCATCCTCTTCTGATCATTTCAGTGAGAACGGGGCCAAGTCCGTTCTTTATTGTATGTGCACCGAAGGCCAGGATAACCGGTTTTTCTGATGACCTCGCCCTTATTATCCTTTCAGCTGTTATACGGATAAGCTCCAGATCGCTGTCTTTAAGATTTTCAGGTAAATAATCCAGCGGGACATGCTTCTCGCTGAAGTTTATCTGGTTCTTCCTCTCATCAAGGCTTTTGATGACCAGATCTGACCTGTCAAATTGTTTGTGGGGCATTTATCTGATATTTAACAGTTGAAGAAGCTTTTCATACTGAGAGAAGTCGGGAATTATAAGGTCGGCTCCCGCCTTTATCAACCTGGTGCGTTTTGTAATATTCAGGCCGTATCTTCTTATCTCGTTACTTGCGACACCAACTGTTACCCCGCCCCGTTTACGTGTCTCCCTGATTTCAACGGGTCCGTCACCAAAGGTCACTATAGCCGATGATTCCTCAGTTCCTAATGAATCAAGAAGCCTGTCAAGAACGACTTTTTTGGCTTCGGTGTCGATTCTTCCGGTTGCACCGTAGATCCTGCCCTCAAAAAGATGATCATATGCAAGGACAGCGGCCTCGTGTTTCACATCCTCCTCGTCTGTTCCGCTTGTGAGGAAGAGTTTTACACCGCGGTTGTAAAGTGCATGAAGGAAAGCGACAGAGCCCTTAATGGTAAGGTCATCAACCGATATCTCTCCTTCTTTGAGCTTCTCCTCCCTTTCTCTGACCATAGCCAGGAGCTCCTTGTTATAAATGAGCTTGTACCCGGCTTCATCAAGAATATCTTTTTCGTCAACGCAACCGAAGTCCCTCACAAGTTTAATGAGCATCTGCATCTGCTTCAGGGTCTGTACTCCGGTTGTCTTGTCAATCATTTCATTAACGGCATTTTTCACCCTTGCATATAGCGAAAGGGGGGCTTCGCTGTACTTTTCTCCCAGGATTTCTTTTATCATCATGGGGGCCATTATATGTTCCCATCCTTCCCTTAAAGCTGATATTGTTCCGTCGTTGTCAAATACGGCATATTTCACTTTCAGTTTCTCGTCCGGTTTTTTGATTATCTCGATTTCGGTTCCTCCATGATATTCTGCATGTCTGATATCTGAAGCAATATCCGGGTTATAAGAAAAGTCGGGTGAACTTCCGATAGCGATAATCTCTTCAGGTGAGGCAGTTCCGGTCTGATACAGTTTCTGGACAGTGACTCCTGCTGTGTAGGTTCCAAGTAAGGCGGCTGTTTCAAGTGAATATCCTGCAGCAAGGGTTGCAGCAGCTCCGGCCAGGTAACTGTCGCCCGCCCCGACCGTGTCAGTCGGAGATATTATCATCAGCCCTGGTACTTCGGTTATTCCGTTTTCCCCTGCTACAACAGAACCGTTGCCTCCGCGTGTTATAAAAACAGGTTTCCCGAACCTGAGGTTCAGCTGACTGGCAAATTCAAGAACTTCGTTACGGGATATTATTTCACCGGGTTGTTTTGCAATACCGCACAGCCTTGCTGCCTCGCTGTCGTTCATCTTCCTGTATGCTCCTGTATAATCCTCCATGAAATTCCTGCTGTCGGCAATAAAGATCTTTTCAGGTAAGCTGCTGATAACATCAACAAGTTTCTTTCTGAAGAAAGGAGTATGGATGCCTGAAAGAACCTGCTGGTTTATTATTACCAGGCTGGCTTCTTTCGAGACTTTCTCAAGGCTTGCAAGAAGACTTACAGCTGTTTCTTCAGAAAGCCTGTTGAAATTGCCGAAGTCGATGCGGCTTTGTTCAGTTTCTCCGATATGAGGCTTAATGTAGACATGTGTTGACCAGCTGGTCTCCTGCGTAAGAAGGTAATCTGTGTTTATTCCAGCCGACTCCATCAGCGATATCATCTCGGATGCAAAGGGATCGCGGCCGGTAACACCAAGGGCCCATATTTGTCCTGCCCCCAGCGAGGCAAGATTACTGGCGACGTTCCCGGCTCCACCGAGAGAGTATTTCTGGATGCTCACAGGAGTTGTGGGTTTGCCTGTCTCTATGGATATCTCTCTTTTTGACTCATCGACAAACCAGTAGGCATCAAGACAGAAATCCCCAATAATTGCTATCCTTACATTCCCTATTTTTTCAAGCAGTTCCTTAAGTGTTTCAGGTTTCATCAGTTACTGTTTATTGGTTGTAGAAATGGTTTTCGGTTATACGGCAAAGAGCATGCATTACCGGGAGGTGGAGTTCCTGTACCCTTGCTGTTTTTTTCTCAGGCACATTTAAAACGACATCACAAAATTCCTTCATTTTTCCCCCCGACTCTCCTGTTAATCCTATAATATTAAGATTTAGTGCTTTAGCTGTAATGCATGCATCTACGACATTGGATGAGTTACCTGAGGTGCTTATTGCCACAAGAACATCGCCTTCGTTGCCAAGACCCACTATCTGCTGGGCAAATACAAGGGCAGGACCGGTATCGTTTGAAATTGCTGAGGTAAGGGCAGCATTGGAACCCAGTGAAATCGCAGGAAGTGCATGTTCAAGCTTTTCGCCAAGATAATCTCCCCGGGAAACCGAAATTTCCGAAAGTCTTTTCTTAAGAGAACTATCGAGAGGCCTTTTTGTTTCGAAACTCTTCATCAGCTCGGCGGCAAGATGATCTGCGTCGGCACTGCTTCCTCCGTTTCCGCAAAGCAATAGTTTCCCTCCATTCTCATAACAGTCAATGATCATTTCTGCAGCCCTTGCAAGATCTTCTTTCAGGGAGTTCAGAGAAGGGTATTCAGCACAAAGCAAACTGATGATTTCGTCATTTTTCATATCTTTCATATTAATACATAAAAATATTAATTTTAAACAGAATTTGGGATTTATTTATTGATTTGATAAATAATTAGTTATGTCGGAAAAGGAAATTTTTGTACTGGGCGACCCTTCCGTCTTTCCTTCAGACGGGATCATTTGCGGTATTCTTGGAGAGAAAGAAGAAGTTTGGAAGAATGTACTTGAATATCTAAATGCAAATTATAAAGACGTTATTTCAGGTTGGAAATACTACAACGACGGCAAGCAATGGCTTTTCAGGATGCAGATTAAGAAGAAGACCATTTTCTGGTCTGCAATGCTTGCAGATACTTTCAGAATCACTTTTTATTTCGGCGACAAGGCAGAGCCTTTGATTGAAGGGAGCGCACTTCCGGAAAATGTTAAAAGCGATTTCAGGTCAGCCAGGAGATTCGGATCGACGCGACCCATAACAATTAAGGTTTCAGGATCCGGCGATCTTGAAACGATCTGTAAGCTGATAGACCTGAAGGCAAAAATCAAATAGTCCCGTTGTTATCCCTGAAGGCGTCGAGGGCTTTTTTTACAGATCCGTGAAGCAGAAGGAGTTTTTTTGATGTTTCATTGTCGAGGCCGAGTTCCTCAGAGATCATTTTCGAACCTCTCCTGATAAGCTTCTGGTTTGTCAGCTGCATATTGATCATTTTGTTCCCCCTGACACGGCCCAGTCTGATCATTACAGATGTTGTTATCATGTTGAGTACGAGCTTCTGGGCGGTCCCCGCCTTCATTCTTGTACTTCCTGTCACGAATTCCGGACCAGTAACCACTTCTATTGCAACATCAGCATTCTCTGCAACGGGGGTTCCGGTATTGCAGGTTATTGCACCAGTAAAGATTCCGCTTTCCCTTGCCCTCCTGAGAGCACCAACAACATAGGGAGTAGTTCCGGAAGCGGCTATCCCGACAACAACATCACGTGCTGAAGGATTAAAGGCCATTATATCCGACCATCCCAGTTCCTCATTGTCTTCGGCCATTTCGACAGCCTTTCTTATTGCTCCGTCCCCACCCGCGATCAGCCCTATTACGAAGCCATGGTCGAGACCGAAGGTGGGAGGTATTTCTGAAGCATCAACTATACCGAGCCTGCCGCTTGTTCCTGCCCCGATATAGAAAAGTCTTCCACCTTTATTCATTCTTGAGACTACGGCCTCGACGAGAATTTCAATCTGAGGGATGCTCTTCCTTACGACTTCAGGAACTTTATGATCTTCAGCATTTATTGATTCAAGGAGCTCCCTGACCGACATTTTTTCGAGATCGTGGTATAGCGATTCGGACTCTGTGAAACTGATCATATTCTCTTATGACGGATATTGGTTGTTTTAATCATTTTTTTTCGGGGGATCAAAGGCTGGACGTAAAGAACACCTTCCCGCGATTCAGTAATGAGTTCTGTGATATCTTACAAGTCCTTTTACAGGTCCCTTTGTTATTGTTTTAATAATGAATCCATTACAGGATAGAACTTCCTCAAGGATTTCCCTGAAATGCCAGGCAACCGATCCGGTAACGGCAATTTCAGTTTTTCCCTCTGTCGGGTACAATCTGAGGTTCCTGGCGACAAACTCCTCGAAGGCGGTTTTAACGAGATTATGGCAATATTCTTCGCTGATGTAAGCCTTAAGGAACCTTACGAACTCACCGATGAATCGGCTTGGGAATACTCCACGGTACACATGGGTGATTATTTCATCCTTGTCAGGGCCGTATTCCTTTCTGAATATTTCAGATAATCCGGAAGGCATAATTCCTCTGAGGAAGTCGGCAAGGAGTCTCTTGCCAAGCCATGCACCGCTTCCTTCATCGCCAAGGATAAAGCCCAGGGGTGGGACATTTTTTACGATCCTGAACCCGTCGTAGTAGCCGCTGTTTGATCCTGTCCCTATCATGCAGACAAAACCGCTGCGATCTCCCAGCATTCCCCGGGCTGCTCCGGTCAGGTCGGAGAATACATGGACCTCAGCGCCTGGTATAGCCCTTCTGATAGCGTTGCGCACTTTATGTTCCATAGCAGTTCCGGCACATCCGGCGCCATAAAAGAAAACTTCCTCAACATCGGGGTTTTTTAATCCCGGAAGAACTTCGGCCGAGATTACTCCGGCAAAAGTCTCTTCGGTAACGAAATTAGGATTCAATCCCGCAGTTGAAATAACAGCAGATTCTGAAGATTGTGTTACACCACACCATTCGGTTTTGGTCCCTCCGCTGTCAGCTATCAGTTTCATATTTCAAAAGTACAAAAAGAAGAATAAGTATTTACGGCCAGCACATAAAACGAAACAGAGCTGGATTTTCGCATTTTCGCTGATTCTTTTTTATTTTAACCCCCCTCCGGAAAGAACCCTCCCTGTCTGATCTTTTTTGAAAGTAACAGGTGGGCATATAAGCATTTATACCCATTGAAAAATAGGTTTTAACTGTCTACTCAGCCATATGTTAAAAAGATACTTTTGTTGTTAGTAAGTTAACAAAGTCTGTCGCGGGTTAATACCAAAAGTGATGAAGAATTATTTCGAACAGCTGAGTGAGGATGTAAGATTCAGGGAAGGATTGAATGCCTGCATGAACTGCGGTGTTTGCACCGCGATCTGCCCTGCGGCAGAATTTTATGATTATGATCCGAGGATGATCGTTGACACTGTTCAGACGGGCGACAATAATGAAATTGAGAAGCTTCTCAGATCTGAGACCATCTGGTACTGCGGAGAATGTATGTCGTGTAAAACAAGATGCCCGAGAGGCAATACTCCGGCTCTGGTGGTCATGTCTCTCAGAACTCTCTCCCAGAAACTGGGTTTCTTCACGGAATCGGAAAAGGGAAGACAGCAGTTCGCTATTAAAAGAACCGTTGGTGAGAACATTTTCAAATATGGGTATTGTGTTGCCACATATGCAGTGAGACCTGAGATGCATGTTGAACAGGGTCCCATCTGGGAATATATCCTCGAAAATACATATGATGTCTATGAAAGGCTTGGCGGGCAAATCGATGAGCTTGGCGCCGGCCCTCTCAGAAAGATTCCCGAGGATGCAAAGGACGAACTGAAAAAGATCTTTGAAGTAACAGGCGGAACAGATTTTTTTGAGGTAATAGAGAAACACTCAAAGAAGAAAGCCGAAGAAATGGGACTTCAGTTCGACAGGGAAGGAATAGACAATGAGTATTTTATAGAATCATACACAGCAAACAACGGGAAGCACACCGTTTCATAAAAAGATCAATATGGAAAACGAAGGAAAGAAAAGGATCTGGACCGAGTATCAGAAGGAAATTGCTGATGATCATTTTTTTTATGTACGGTCTTGCATACGTCAGAGCTTTTTTCCTGCATCGGAACAGTTCTTTCTCGATTTTCTCAGGAAAGATCTGGGGAAAGATGTTTATGAAAATCCTTCGCACACGACCTGCACGGGTATAGGTTATCATGCGGATGTCGTTCCCTTTCAGACAATAATGACGGTTATTGCGCGTCACTATGCCCTGATGAAGGAATCGGGATACCGCAACATTGCAATTTCCTGCGTGACATCATTCGGAATATACACGGAGATCCTTGAAACATGGAAGCATTTCCCGGAAGAACTTGAGAAAACGAGGGAGTATCTGTACAAAGCAACAGGCAGGGAGTTTGATCTTCCCGAGACTATTGCCCATACAAGCGATATTATCTACAAATTCCGTAATGAAATAGCCGCAAAGGCAAAATTCCCACTTATAAACAGGATGACGGGAGAGCCTCTTAAGGTAGTGGAACACATAGGATGTCATTATGCAAAGATCTTTCCGAAATACGGAGTTGGTGGAGCGGAGTTTCCGCATGTACTTAGCGGGATGATTGAAGCATGGGGAGGCGAAGTGGTTGATTATCCCGAGAGGAGACACTGTTGCGGATTCGGCTTCAGGCAGTATCTCGTTCAGGCCAACCGAGGCTATTCGCTGGCAAACACCACAAAAAAGTTTTCCTCTATGAAACCGTTCAAGCCCGATCTGGTACTTACAAACTGCCCGGGATGCACAATGTTCATGGATAAGTGGCAGTATACGATAAAGGAGATGGAAGGAACAACCTATGGTGTTGACGGAGAGTCAATCCCTGTTCTGACATACGAGGAACTGGCAGGTCTTGTCATGGGTCACAATCCATGGGATCTGGGTCTTCAGTATCACATGGTTCAGTCGGAGCCGCTCCTGAGGAAGATGGGTATTGAATACAATAAGGAAGATAAGTTCAGAACAAAGGGCGGAAAGCAGATGCCCGTTCCTCAAGATCTTATAAATTCATAGGATGACAGGCAGCGTTGCAATAATCGGAGGAGGCACTGCCGGGATGGAAGCAGCAGGACAACTTGCCAGGGCCGGATTGTCAGTCATGCTTATTGAAAAGGAATCTGAGACAGGAGGCCATGCAAGGAATTGGTATCACCTCTTCCCTGACAGGCGAAGCGGAAGCGAGGTGTTAAAATATCTTACCGATCAGATAGATCACGAAAACATTGAACTGATAACAGGATCGAGAGCAGAAAGTTTCCGGAGGAAGGGTAATGAGTTTGTAATCGAAACAGGAAACGGTAAGGAAATCAGGGCAGATGCCCTTCTTCTTACAACAGGTTTCGATCTGTTCAGAAGTGAGAAAAAGGAAGAATACGGGTACCATATTTACGACAATGTCATAACTTCTGCTGATCTTGAAAACAAGTTCAGGAACAATGACCTGAGGCTGCTTAACGGTAAAATTCCGGAAAAGATAGGATTGCTTCACTGCGTAGGGTCGAGGGATGAGAAATCCGGAAACGTGTACTGTTCAAAGCTTTGTTGCGTCACAGCTGTAAAACAGGCTATAGAACTAAGGGAAAAACTTCCCGGGTCGAGGGTCTATTCCTTCTATATGGATATGAGAATGTGAGGAGCCCTTTACGAGGAGCTTTACAGGGAGGCTCAGGAGAAATACGGAGTTAATTTCATACGGGGGAAGATTTCGGAAGTAAGCGTCAATATAGACAACAGGCTTGTCATCAAGGCAGAGGATACCCTGGTTGGTCGTCCTCTCAGGATGGAACTCGACATGCTGGTTCTAATGGCAGGAATGGAGATGTCGGAGTCCGGAATCAGGATTGCAGATTCGGCCGGGCTCACAAGGGGTGAAAACAGGTTCTTTGCTCCTGCCGACCATCATTTCGGAAGTAACAGGAGTAATATGAAAGGTGTATTCTTCGCCGGCGCATGCACGGCACCAATGAACATCACCGAAACGATTTCGCACGCCAGAAGCGCGGCGGCTGATATAATAAAATACCTGGGAAATGGCAGGAAGCGCTAGTGAAAAATTCGGGTTTACGGTCTCGAAAGCCCGTGTAATCGACTATGATGCCAACGACAAGGCTGTGATAAATCATATCCTGGAGAAGGAACCAAGTCTAAGGCTCTGTATTGAGTGCGGAGGATGCTCCGCCACCTGTACCACAGGCAACTTTACAAGTTTTAGCCTGAGAGAGATCCATATCCTGCTTAAACGCGGCGAGAACAACCATGTAAGGGAAAAGATAAAGAAATGCATGCTGTGCGGCAAGTGCATTCTTGTGTGCCCCCGGGGTGTCAATACGCGGAACGTTGTTTTTTTGGCAAAACAGGCTTTTCAGAAACACAGTATAAATGAACTTTGATCCCTTTATAATACCATTTAACCTGGGACTCTACTTCATTCTTCTTTTTGCAGTAGCAAGGAGCGTCATCTGGTTCAGGGAACTCTCACGTCCCGATAAGCTAAGGCTTCAGAGAGGTTTTTTCGGAAGAGCCTTCGGACAGAGCCTGAAGGAGATCTTCATGGAGAGCCTTATACACCGTAAAATTCTGAAATCGAACTTCAGGCTGGGTTACATGCACATGAGCCTTGCTTTTGGATGGTTTCTTCTTATTCTGTTCGGAACCATCGAGGCAGACATTTTTGGTGAGAAGCACCTGAATCCCCCCCATAAAGCTATCTTTTTCAAGTTTTTCAATCCAGATCACGGCAAGGCAGGATTTGAAGCTGCCTATGGTTTTCTGATGGACCTGATACTGGCCTTTATTCTCTCAGGTCTTTTTCTGGCGGTATTAAAGAGGTTCACATCGAAGGCAGCTGTGGGAATGAAGAAAACAACGAAACTTAAGATACTTGACAAGGTTGCACTTACCTCATTATGGCTTATATTTCCAAGCCGTCTTATAGCTGAGAGTCTGACAAGCGGAGCCTACGGTACCGGAAGTTTTCTTACCGGAAGTCTTGGATCATTATTTGCCACCTTTTTACCCGCCAGGGAAGCTGCGTATCCTTTCTGGTGGCTCTATTCATTATCTCTGGGCACTTTCTTTGTTCTCCTGCCCCTTACCAGGTATATGCATATTCCTACTGAGCTGTTCCTTATATTCATGAGGAATTCGGGTATCAGGACAGGCGATAGGGCCGGCACTTTTTCAGAGGTTGAAGTACATTCGTGCTCTTCGTGCGGAATGTGTATCGACCAGTGCCAGATGAGCTTTTCAGCCGGGATACACACCATCCAGTCGGCTTACCTTCTGAAAGCTATCAGGAATAATAATGAGACCCATGATATTGCTCATAACTGTCTTATGTGCGGGCGATGCGACCAGATCTGTCCGGTCGGGATTGAGTTGTCGCCGATAAGGATGATACAGAGAAGGACAGGGGAGAATGATACAGCTTACACTAATGTATGGAAAGGGTATCTGAGGCAAAGGCAGAATAACGTACATCAAAAAACAGTTCCCTCAAATTCATACAGTTTCGTTCCGGCAGCCGATCCGGGGAGAACCGATGTGTTGTATTTTGCCGGATGTATGACGCATCTGACGCCTTCGATAAAGGATGCCATGGTGAAGATACTTGATGCTTCGGGCCTTAAGTGGTCGTTCATGGACAAGGATGGCGGAGTTTGCTGCGGGAGGCCGCTTATGCTTGCAGGCCAGGACAGGGAAGCAAGGGAACTTATCAACATTAATTCGGAGATTATCTGGAAATCGGGAGCAAAGACACTGGTAACATCCTGCCCGATATGCTACAAGATATTCAGGGAAAGCTATTATCTGGATGTTGAGGTTCTGCATCACTCACAGTTCATAAAGAATTGTATTGATGAAGGACTAGTAAAGATGAACTACCTGCACAGAAGGGTTACATATCATACACCATGTGAACTGGGAAGGGGATCAGGAGTATACAATGAACCGAAAGCGGTTCTGAAACATGTCGCGAACCTCGAGCTTACTTCTTTTGAGGATGAGAAGTCTCTGTGCTGCGGAGGAAGCCTTGGAAATATGCTTCTGGACCAGCGCGACAGGAGACGTATTGCCTCTGATGCCGCCGCTGAACTGACGCGTACAAATCCTGACTGCCTCGCGACTGCGTGTCCCTTGTGTAAAAAGACTTTTGCATCCGTCTCAGGAACGAGGGTTGCTGACCTTGCCGAACTGGCTGCAGAGGCTCTTGTTACAACTTTATCAAAAAAAAAGCCTTCGCGGATTAAAGGTGCAATAAGGGAATCCGCCCGGATTATCTGAAACCCGAACTTTTTTTTAGGTTTATTGTTAATAACTATTGACTGGTTTTTAGGTGTTTTGGTATTTTTTTTGTTTTTTTTCGCACTTTAGATAATACTGAAATTCCTATTCAGTCGTTATCATATAGTTGTTAATCAAAATATCCTGAAATGAGCAGAAAAATCTTTACTCTTTTTAGTGTTTTAATTTTGTTTCTATGGTCCTGCGGAAATAGGACAGCTGATGAAAGCAGTGCAGAGAATGCAGTCCTTCAGGAGGCTGACGGCACGCTGGCACTCGACATGGATGAAGCTACCTGTTACAGTGATGAAGTAAATCCTTCAAGCAACACTGCAGAATGGAATGTTGTGGTTTCAAAACCTGGCAGCTTCAGGGTGTGGCTTACGAGTGCAACCAGGGATACAACGGATCTCAGTTATTCCACCTCGGTAAAGCTTAGTCTTCTTGACAAGTTCCTTGAAGTCGAGCCTGAGTGCGATAAAGTTGTGCTTGATTCGGAGGAGGTATCCTATCCCTATTTCAGAGCTGATTCCTATATGGGTTCGCTATACATCTCGGAACCCGGTGAATACAGCATTCAGGTCATAAGTGACAAAATTATGCCTAAGGAAGCTCTTGATGCAGGCTCAGGAACAGATACCAGGCTTATGTCGGTTATCCTTACTCCTATGAGCCGTTAGATTTATTACGGATCCATTCTTTTGCATTTACAAAAGCCTTGATCCATGGTGTGACCTCATCATTCCGCCTGTCGGCCGGATAGTATCCGCACTGCCAGGGGAAAAAAGCTCTCTCTAGATGAGGCATCATGACCAGATGCCGGCCATCTGCCGAACAGAGGCCGGCAATGTCATTTACTGACCCGTTGGGATTGGCAGGATAGGTTCCCGTGGAATACTGCATTATTATGTTGTACCTGTCGGCCGGATAAGGAAGACTGAACTGCCCTTCCCCATGGGCCACCCAGATCCCGAGTTTCATACCCGACATATTTCCTAGCATCACCGAATCGTTGGGAGGGATGGCTACTCCAATGAAACCTGATTCAAACTTGTTCGACTTGTTGTGGATCAGTTTTACCATTTCTTCGTGTTCGGGATAGATCAGACCCAGTTCCGCCATAAGCTGACATCCGTTGCATACTCCAAGGGAAAGGGTGTCCTTCCTCCGGTAGAATCTTTCAAGAGCTTTTCTGGCGCTTTGATTGTATCTGAACGCTCCGGCCCATCCCTTCGCTGAGCCGAGAACATCAGAGTTGGAGAACCCTCCGACAAAAACGATCATGCTGATATCTTCAAGAGTCTCCCTGCCGCTGATGAGATCTGTCATATGAACATCCTTTACATCGAAGCCTGCCAGCCACAGGGCATAAGCCATCTCCCTGTCGCCGTTAACCCCTTTCTCCCTTATAATCGCGGCCTGTATTCCCGATCTCTTTTTGCGATCAGGGGATATTCCAAGTGATTTGAACGAACCCGTGAAATCCTGCATATCAAACCTGAGTGCGTGGGATGAATAGGATCTGAATCGTTCAAGTGCGAGTTCAGGTCCGCACTGACGGCGGTCGAGCAGGTAAGAGCTCCTGAACCATACATCCCTGAGATGATCAATATCAAAAACGATCCTGTTGTCGTGGTTTGTCACACTGATTATCCTGTCGTTTACGGGGTGACCTATGGACAGATATGAAATGCCGTTTTCAAGGAGGATTTCGGCGGTTTCATTTTCATCCTTCACCTGAATTATAATGCCGGGGTTCTGGCTCAGAAGTATTTTCACAATATCCCTGTCGTCAAGCGCACTGAGGTTTACCGCAATTCCTCCTGATGTGTTTGAAAAGCACATCTCCAGAAGTGTAGTTATCATCCCGCCGGAGGATATGTCGTGTCCTGCAAGAATCTTTCCCTTTACTATAAGGTTCTGAACAGTATTGAAGACAGCTGCAAAATATGCCGGATCGGTCACTGTCGGTACCTCATTTCCAAGTTTGTTGATAACCTGGGCAAAACAGCTTCCCCCGGTCTTCAGGTTGTCTCTGCTCATATCGATGTAAAGCAGGCTTGTATAAGGGTCGTTTACAATAACCGGCTCGACAATCTGACGTATATCCGTTATTTCCCCAGCAGCCGAGATAATTACCGTTCCGGGCGACAGAACAACCTGGTCACTATATTTCTGGGTCATTGAAAGACTATCCTTACCGGTCGGGATATTGATCCCGAGTTCAGTTGCGAATCTGCTCGCTGCACTTACAGCTGAGTACAGCCTGGCATCTTCTCCGGGATTCTTGCATGGCCACATCCAGTTGGCAGATAGGGAAACACCCCTTATTCCGTCAGTAATTGGAGCCCAGATAATGTTGGTCAGGGCTTCGGCTATTGACAACACCGAACCTGCTTCGGGGTCGACAAGCCCGGCAACCGGAGCATGTCCGATTGAGGTTGCCATGCCATTTTTACCTCTGTAGTCGAGTGTTATGGCTCCAAGATTATTAAGAGGGAGCTGAAGAGGACCTGCACACTGTTGCTTTGCAAGACGCCCCGTAACAGACCTGTCAACTTTGTTTGTCAGCCAGTCCTTACAGGCAACCTCCTCGAGCTGAAGAACTTTTTCAACGTATTCGAGTATTTTTTCCTGCCTGTATTCCTGGTTTTCAAACCTGTAATCCTGACGGCTGTCGTTCATCGTGGTTCTTGGCGGATCTCCAAAGAGCGACTCGAGAGCCATGTCGATTGGCTTTTCACCCGTAAGGCTGTTTTCAAAGGTGAAGATGTGGTCGCCTGTAATTTCACCAACGACATACAGGGGAGCCCTTTCCCTTTCAGCAATCCTTTTCAGCGAATCTATATCGGATATCCTCATTACAAGACCCATACGTTCCTGTGATTCGTTACCTATAATTTCCTTGGCCGAAAGGGTAGGATCGCCAACGGGAAGCTTACTTATATCGATAACGCCTCCGGTGGCTTCAACGAGTTCTGAAAGACAGTTCAGATGTCCTCCGGCTCCATGGTCATGAATTGAGACAACAGGATTTTTATCGGCCTCACAGAGAGCCCTTAACGCGTTATATACCCTTTTTTGCATTTCGGGATTTGCTCTCTGGACTGCATTCAGTTCAATGGAACTGTCGTATTTCCCGGTGTCGACCGATGAAACAGCGCCGCCTCCCATGCCGATACGGTAATTGTCGCCCCCCATCATCACAATAAGATCTCCTTTAGCGGGCTTGTCCTTGGTGCTGTCCTGCTTTTTCCCAAGTCCGATACCACCAGCAAGCATTATTACCTTATCGTATCCAAACTTCCTGAGGTCTGTGAAATACTCAAAAGTGAGCACTGATCCGCATATAAGAGGCTGGCCGAATTTGTTCCCGAAATCGCTGGCTCCGTTTGAAGCCTTTATAAGGATATCTTCAGGAGTACGGTAAAGCCAGGGCCTCGCGGGAGTCGGTTTTTCCCAGTCTCTTGGTCCTTCAGGTCTTGGATAGGAGGTCATATAAACTGCAGTTCCGGCTATCGGGAGAGCTCCTTTTCCACCGGCTATCCTGTCCCTGATCTCACCTCCGGTTCCTGTAGAAGCTCCGTTGAAAGGCTCAACCGTAGTAGGAAAATTATGTGTCTCGGCTTTCAGTGACAGGACCGATTCAAACTGCCTGACAGCAAAAAAATCAGGTTTGTCCTGTGAAAGCGGGGCAAATTGTTCAACAACAGGTCCCTGAAGGAAAGCGCAGTTGTCCTTGTAGGCAGATACCACCCTGTTCCTGTTGAAATGAGTAGTATTCTTTATAAGCTGAAAGAGAGTGGAATCCTTTTCAATACCATCGATAATAAAGATCCCGTTGAATATTTTATGCCGGCAATGTTCGGAATTGACCTGTGAGAAACCGAAAACCTCACTGTCGGTGAGAGGGCGGCCCAAAGATGCGGAAAGACCCTCGAGGTATTTGATTTCCTGGTCATTTAGAGCCAGACCTTCTTCATCGTTATATTTTCTGATATCGCTGATTAAACGGATTGGTTCAGGAGCTCTTTCGGTTGTGAATATATCCTGACCGGGATTAACGTAGAGTGCCTGAAGCATGGGATCGAATTCCGGTTCGGGGGTGCCGGCAGCGAAGAACTCTTCTATTCTGGCAATACCGCTTATTCCCATATTCTGGGATATTTCGACGGCGTTGGTGCTCCAGGGAGTTATCATCTCTTTTCTGGGGCCTACAAAAGTGCCTTCAACAACACTACCGTCAATAAGCGTAGCGTTCCCGAAAAGCCATTTAAGCTTTTCCCTGTCATTTTCAGCCATGACGGCTGTTGTTCCGACTGCTATAAGATTTCCGGATCCGCTCGTAAAAAAAAGGATCATGTTAAATAATAATTATTTGTGTCAATAAACTTGTAAAATTCAATGGGTTGGTTCATTCATTTCAAATTCTTCTTCTTCATCGGTCTCTCCGCTTCCCGTTGCTCCCGCATATCTGGCTGGGTATGGTGTGTTGCCCTTTGCAGCGAACCACAAAATACGGTTCAGGAGGTCGTCGTGGCCCGAATCAACTTTGTCAAACACAGGAAGCATACTCTTTCTGGCAAAATGAAGCGCTCTGCCCCTTAGGGCATTCAGCGGAGGATTCATCTCGTTGATTGGAATGTTTGAAGGCAGGGCCTTAAAGGGCGTAAGGTCCGGAGTCTGTGTGAAACATTCGGTCATTGGGTTTGCGATGGCATCCTGAATATTCATGGGCGGCATGCCCAGTATCTGCTCAATGGTCCTTACCATCGAAGGCTGTGTGTAATAGGTGCTTATTGTCTTCTTCAGCCTTGAGTAAGGGCTTATTACAAGAGCAACTGTGCGGTAGGCAGAAACATGATCCCATCCTCCCTGGGAATCGTCTTCCACAACAAAGATCACCGTGCTTTCCCAGAAACGGCTATTGGAGAATGCTTCAACTATCCTGCCCAGGGCTGCATCATTGTCTGCGACCATCGCCCTGGGAGTCGGATATCCCGGTCTGGTCCCTGCAGTATGATCATTTGGAAGGGCAACTATCATAAGATTAGGTAACTGATCACCCGGCACCTTTTCAAATTCCCTGAGCTCATTTATCAGTACGTCAGCTCTCATCAGATCAGTGAATACATGAGGTCCGTAAGAGGGATATGACGGACAAAGAATTTTTATGACCGGTTCTATTGTTGTGTAGTTGCTGAACTCGATCCTCTGACGGTTCATGTACCTGCTATACACGTCGGTCCAGGTGAGGTTTTCCTTTAGTACAGGAAATGAAGCTTCCCCGTATATTCTTACAGATTTTCCGTTCGACATTGCGTTGTCCCAGATAAAACCTGTCGGGGCATAGACAAGAGCATCGGTCTGTACGTGCGCGTAGCTTCTGAACCATGCCCTCATATTCTTCTCGATATAGTCGGTTACAATTGAAGCATCGGTCCACTGATGGCCTTCAGCGGAACACTTTCCCGACGCCATGAAGTTATCGAGAAGCATGAATTCCTCACAAAGCTTATGTGTGTTGGGTGTAATAAGGGCGCCATAAGTGCACAATCCCGGATCGCCCTTACCCTGCTCCATGTCGCCAAGTATCTGGTCGTATGTGCGGTTTTCCTTGATAATGTAGACGACATGCTTGAAAACCGACGGTTCACCGATCCTGTCGGGAACCGGTTTGGGGGCGATACCTGGTCTGGGCAGATCCCTGGCAAGAGTAGCCCGCGAGAGGTCGTTAACTGCAATTACTGTATCAGTATATGCTTTAAGATTTTTCATATCCGGCACCGGTATCACAGATACTGAAGCCAGCATGTGATGTGAATTATAGATCAGATTGCCGGTGCCCGGAACATTCATTCCGATGTTTGCTCCGGAAGCTTCAAGGTTGGCAACATATAGGGTTCCGTCAGGAGTAAGGCAAAGGCCTGAGGGATAAGCACCTGTCGGAATAAATCCCTGCATAAGACTGTTTTTTCCCGAACCTTTCCGGGAGGCTTTCCTTGAGAGCTTGATAACGGCAAGGGCATTATCCATACCGTTGGCAACATAAAGTGATTTCTGGTCCGGCGACAGGCAAAGGCCATTGGGTGAATCTCCGAAAAATGGATTTATTTCGGGCTGAAGCCTTACGCTTATTGTTTCGGATATCTCATCAGTACGGGTATCTAGAACCGAAACATTATCACTGTTTGAGTTTGTTACATAGACATATCTTCCTTTTCTGTCGCTAATAATCTCGTTGGGATGCAGACCCACCTCTATTTCTTTAATGATGCCCCCCGAGGCCGGATCGATGACTGTTACACTTCCCTCACGGGTTGATCCGCCTGCCTTGTTATTGACCCTTGCAGATCCCCAGGGTACGCCGGCAACCTCAGGATCGCCAGGGAGGGGGTGTCGTCCGGCCCAGTTGGTGACATAGATCTTCCCGCCCGCCATTGTGAGGCCATAGGGAGCTACACCAGGGTTTGTTATCCAAAGTGTGTCGCCGGTTTCCAGATCCTGTTTGATTAGCATATTGTTTCCGTTCAGGACCACATAAAGGTAGTCGCGTTCAGACTCTGAAGAGATAAGAAGCTCGTTTGGAAGAGCCATGTCGGCGGGTTCCTCCTTTCCGTATTCCAGAATGCGTCCGAATGTGGCGCTCGTGCCGTCCCAAACTGCCGAAGCCACGAAAGATCTGTCATCATTTCCGACAACGCTCCAGTATATTTCAGGATTTCCATCCGTCTGATGCCAGATTATTCCGGAATATGTATTGTTTGCACCCCTTAGCAACGGGTGGAGGCTGTTCCTCAGGGTGTATTTTATGCTGTTGTCTTCCGTGCTGATAAAGACGATGCTTGTCCTTTCGAGAACTGCAATCCATTTCCTGTCGGGCGAAACAACTGTTTCCAGTGCATGATTTTCGTTAGCCTGATCTCCAAAAAAGATCTGGATTCCTGCCGGTTGAATTATCCTGTTATATGGCAGCTGAACCTGCCTGGGTTCTGTCGCAACAGCCGGTTCCTTTACTTCCTGGGCAAGGCAGTTAAGAAAGACAGCAAGGAATGAAAAAGTTAATGCATATCTCATGGTCGTTAGAGTATTAGGGCTTCCTGTACAACAGCCGGTTAATGACGGGTATTTTTATGTCAGAAACTAAGATAGCAGAAAATAATAAAAAAAAGACTGAAAATTCATTTCAGTCTTACAAGTCTTCAGAAAGGAAGATCACTTAATTCATCAATCTCTGGCGGAACTTCCTCCATTCCGCTTGCAGGCACTGCCCCCTGATTCGCCGGTGAGTCTGAAACCCTGTCGATCTTCCATGCATCCAGGTTTGTGAAATAATTAACACGTCCATCCCTTTCCCATCTGTTCCCCTTTATGTTAAAACTTATCCTGACCTCTTCATTAAGGTAGGACTCATTTATAAGATCGCATTTATCCTGGACAAGCTGGAATTTTATATAGTCAATAAACAGAGTCTGTCCGCCGGTATCCTTTTTTTCAATGACAAACTCGCGTTTTCTGAACTTGTCGCTCACCTGGTTCACAGGCATTATGTCTATAACTTTTCCGGTAATCTCGAAGGACATATTACTCCTCGTTTATTATTATTTTCTCAATTTTATCTCCCTGTCTGATCTGATCTATAATTTCCAGTCCTTCCGTGACCTTTCCGAAACATGTGTGCTGACGGTCGAGATGGCGGGTGTTGGTTCTGTTGTGGCAGATGAAGAATTGTGATCCCCCGGTGTTCCTTCCAGCGTGGGCCATGGAAAGTACTCCACGGTCGTGGTACTGGTTATTCCCGTCGAGTTCGCACTTTATCTTGTATCCCGGGCCTCCCGTACCGACACGTGGATCGGTCAGATCCCTTGAAAAGGGGCAGCCACCCTGGATCACAAATTCAGGTATGACCCTGTGAAAGGCGAGTCCGTCGTAAAAACCTTCACCGGCGAGTTTGATAAAGTTCGCAACAGTTCCGGGCGCGTCCTCCTCGTAAAAGGTTACGCTCATAACTCCTTTGGATGTATGAATTTCTCCGGTCTTCATTCTATTCTGTTATTTCGAGAAGTTCAACTTCAAAAATAAGCGTTGAGAAAGGTTTGATGATTTCACCGGCCTGGCTTGCACCGTAGGCAAGGTTCTCGGGAATGAACACCCTGAATTTTGAACCGACAGGCATAAGCTGAAGAGCTTCACTCCATCCGGGGATTACTCCTGATACCGGAAATTCCGTTGGTTCGTTCCTCTTTATCGAAGAATCAAATTCGGTGCCGTCGATCAGAGTACCTGTATAATGAACTTTAACCATGCTGCTCATTGTTGGTTTTGGTCCGGTTCCCATTTTAATTACCTCATACTGCAGACCGCTTGGTGTAACAATAACACCCTCCTTACTCTTGTTGCCGGCAAGAAAACTTTCGTTCTCAGCAATATAGTCCTTGTAAAGGATCTTGTCCTGCTCTGCCTGCTGAGCTTCCATTTCTAACTGACGCTGATTTACGAAATCCATTATAATACCCCTGGCAATGTCGTCAGTCATTTTTGGTTTGCCGTTTTCGCCGTCAAGCATGGCTTTTGCAACCACTGCCGGATTAAGTTGAAGACTATCTGACTGAAGCGCATTGAAATTGACAATCCCGAAGGCATATGACAGGGAATCAACCCTGGTCTCGATCTTTGCGCCGGATATCGAGTTCTTTGAACATGAAGCCGATATTATTACTATCAAACATGTAAGAAAGATTAATCCCTTGATTTTCATTTGAAATGGTTTTAGATTTAAAAAATTTCCGCAAAGATAATACTTATGCCTCATAAAACGAGGTAATATGTTTATATTTTTCAGATTTTTATAGCTCTGAGTATTTGTCTCTTACCGGGAGGGCCTGGCAAAAGAGACACTTTAAAACCATAGCTGCGAAGGATTCTCTTTACATCACCCTTCACACTGTATGTTACCAGTACCGAACCGGATTCCGTTATTCCGGAAATCTTTCTGAAGACCTTGTCTGTCCACATCTCAGGCTGTTTATCAGGCCCGAAAGCATCAAAATATATCAGATCGTATAATCCTGTTAGTGTGTCTGTTACGAGATCTCCCCTTATCTTTAACAGGGTGAATTTCTCAGTTATTGCTGAAGGAGTTTCCCACGGGCAGGAATGGATAGCATCAAAGATCTTCCCGGCATCTCCTTTAAGGATTTCAGCGTAATTAAGCTTATTTGTAATCTCAATACCGAGGGGATATTTTTCCATTGCGGTATAAGTCAGTTTCATTCCGGTGTCGGACGATCTTATGCAGGAGAGAAGAGCATTGAGTCCTGTTCCTAACCCGGCTTCAAAAATTGCCAGGGAGTCTCTGTTAAAATAATCAAGCCCGCAGCCTGTGTAAATAAACTGTGATTCCTGTATCGCACCATGGACGGAATGATAATGGTCTCCCGTCTCAGGATCAAAAACTGTAAGCGATCCGTCACCTGTCATTATCAGTTCAGCCATAAACCGGGAATTGGGTGCATTCAGGGCAAACGATGATCATATAGTGAGGCCATAACTTGGTAATATTCATTTTCGAGTTCAAGTAATTTCTCCTCGTTTTCAAATGATGCCTCAAGATAAAGAAAATATTCCGTTAGTGAAATCTCACCTGATTCAAGAGCTTTATCAAGGAGGTCATAGCTGGCTCCTCCGGAGAGGCTCCTTAGTTCAGTAATATTCCGGGAGAGGGCGGAACAATTTTGAAAATCGGCTTTGACTTTTGTTTCGAGTTCAAGAAGCCGGGCATTCATTGAAGCCGAAGCATGCTCAGCGGAAGCCGCTGCACTTTTCACCCTGTTTGAATTAGACCAGAGCGGAATGGTTAATCCTGCAACGGGTCCCGTAAAGGTTTCCCCGGGCACCATTTCTGATCCGTATCCTGCCTGTATTTCGGGAAGCGAAGATGAACGGGCAAGCTTAACTTCATTGAGGCTCACGGTATATTCTGCTGCTGGTATAAGCCATGCGGGGTGGAGCGATCTTTTTTCCTCAATTATGGTTTCAAGAGCAGCAGATTCTATAACAGGATATTCCGAGAAATCCGGCAAAGGAGTATTACCGCCGCTGACAAATGAAAGCTTCTCCCTAAGCATCGAAAGCTGGATTTCAGTACGGCTTAGTTCAAGTTTCAGCGCGGCAAAGTCAAACATCAGCTTGTTATAGTCGAGAATAGTGGCTTCACCTTCACTGAGCATTCTTTTCCATGCTGATTCAAGCCGGGTGAAGAGATCTGTTCTGCTGTTCAGCATTTCGAGTTTCTTCCTGAAGTAAACATGATCATAGACCATCATTTCGGCGTCAAGCAGAAGCCCGAGCCTCATCATCATGAATTCGTGTTCCGCAAGAATTATCGTGTTCCTGCTCAGTTTACTCTGCGCCAGATATTTTGTAGGAAAATGGAACGACTGCGTTACGGACCAGGTTCGTTTAATTCCGGCTTCTTCTCCTTTACCCGGCATGTAACCGGCACTGACGAAAGGATCAGGAGGAGCAAGACCTGTTCTTGCCTCGGTTTTCCTCGCCTCAAGAAGCTTGTAATATGATTGAATTTCAGGATTGTTCTGCGCTACATCTTTAAGAAAAGAGGATATTTCCTGAGAGGTCATGAGACCGGCAGTATTCAGCAGAATGAATGTGGTTAGAATTATCCTTTTCATTTTGTTTGTCTTTCTTTGTTATTTGCCTGATAGTTATTCCTTTACATCATTGTTTTTAGTGGGCTTCCTGTTCCCTGCATAAACATAAAAGACACTGGGTACAACTATCAGGTTCAGGAGAGTTGAGCTTAAGAGACCACCAAGGATCACCATAGCCATCGGACTCTGAATCTCATTCCCGGGTTTGTCGCCTGCCAGCGCCATGGGTATCAGTGCCAGCGCGGCGGTAAGGGCCGTCATGAGGATGGGATTGAGTCTGTCAACCGATCCTTCGATAATGCTTTTCTTTATATCCAATTCGTTTTCTTTGCTGATAAATCTGCTTATCAGCAGGATCCCGTTCCTGGTTGCGATCCCGAAAAGGGTTATAAATCCAATAATAGCGGGTATGCTTATGACATTGGATGTAAGTAGTATTGCAAAAATTCCTCCAATGATTGCGAGAGGAAGGTTTAGAAGCACTATCCAGGCGAGGGTCGAATTACGGAATTCCTGGTACAATACAATGAAAATAAGCAGGATAGCTGCAAGTGATGCAATTAAAAGCCTTCGGGTTGCACTTTGTGCACTTTCAAATTGTCCTCCATATTCAATATTGTAGTTTTCAGGGAGATCAATAGTATCGTCGATACGGTTTCTTATTTCCCGAAGAACGGTTCCGGCGTCATTGCCTGTTGTGTTAACTGAAACAACGATCTTTCTTCTTACGTTCTCACGGTTTACCGAATAGGGTCCTGATGATGATTCAAAATCGGCAACGGCCGACAGAGCAATTTTTTTCCCGTCGCCGGCGTCTATCATGGATGACCTGATTTGCTCCAGAGTACTCCTCGATTCATCATTATATCTCAGTATAAGGGGGAATCTCTTCTCATCTTCAAGAACATCAGAAACTTTCCGGCCATTGATTGCATATTCAATAAAAGTATTGAATCCGGCCTGGGTTATTCCGTATCTGGCGAGCATCTCACGCCTCGGTTTTATCTTTAGCTGAGGGGTTTCGACGAGCTGTTCCACATTAAGGTCTCCAATGCCTTCAATACCTGATATGTTTCTCTTTATCTCATTGGCATAAGTGTAAAGCTCATTCAGATCATCGCCAAAAATTTTTATTGCTATGTTCGCCTTGGTACCAGATAACATATTATCTATCCTGTGTGTTACTGGCTGGCCTACTTCCACATTGGTTCCTGGAAGACTGCCCAGTTTATTTCTTACCTCGGCCATAAACTCATCACGGCTCCTCTTTAAAAGGGCAAATGGAACATCAAGTTCGGATACGTTTTCACCAAATGAATGCTCAGCAAGTTCAGCCCTTCCTGTTTTCCTGCCCACGCTTTTTACTTCCGGGAATTCAAGCAGTATTTTCTCTGCCTGTCTACCGATCTTCGCTGATTCATCCAGCGATATCCCGGGCATTGTGCTCAGGTTTATCGTCAGAGCGCCTTCGTTGAATGACGGAAGGAATGCCGATCCTGTCGACAGAGCCATAATAAAGGCCGCTGCAAGCATAGCAGTGGTAATCCCGAAGACTATTCTGTTCTTTTCGAGTGTCCTGTTCAGAATTTTTCTGTAAAGCGATCCCAGTTTACGCTCCGCCCATGTTCCCCGTGCGCTTTTTGCAAGCTTTGTTTCATCGGAAAGCAGGTAAGTACACAATACCGGTGTTATCGTAATGGCTACTATCAGCGAAGCGAAAAGTGAAACGATAAATGTTATTCCCAGGGGTTTTAGCATTCTTCCCTCGAGATCTTCAAGAAGGAACAGGGGAATGAAAGCGATAATAATAATTATGGTGGCATTAAGTATCGATGATCTCATTTCGGATGATGCCCTGAATACAACATCCGTTACTTTCAGCCTTTCGCCGGCCGGCCTGAGAACATTTTTCCTGAGTTGCTTAAAACTGTTCTCTACGTCAATTATCGCATCATCGACCAGCGACCCGATTGCAATGGCCATACCACCGAGGCTCATGGTATTTATGGTGTATCCCAGAAGTTTCAGTGTAATCAGGGTTACAACGAGCGAAAGCGGGATTGCCATAAGGGAGATAAAAGTAGTCCTGGGGTTTAGCAGGAAGAAGAAAAGTATAAGAACAACGAAAAATCCTCCTTCGAGGAGAGCTTTCAGGACGTTATTTACTGAAGTCTTAATGAAGTCGGCCTGATTGTAAATATCTGTATGGAACCTTACGGAGAGATCTGAATTTTTTCTGATTTCGGCAATTGCCTCATTGATCTTTTCAGTGAGCCTTACGCTGTTGGCATCGGGCTGCCTTGTAACAGTAACAAGGACGGCATCTTTTCCCCTGTATGAAGCCGTACCAATGGGAAGGGAAGTTCCAGTCTTCACAACAGCCACATCACCAATTCTTACTGGCTTGCCATTGGATGTTTTAATAAGTGATCCGGCAATATCATTCAGGTTGTTGGTCCTTGCCATTCCTCTGATTATGTACTTATTGCCGTATTCGTTTATGAAGCCCCCCGATGTGTTGATGTTCATGTTTTCGCAGGTTGAGATGAGCTCCGCAAGACTTACACCTGCGTAATTCATTTTCAGCGGGTCCGCCAGAATCTGGTATTCCTTTGAATCGCCTCCTATTGTATGGACCTGTGCTACCCCGGGGATCGAGAGAAGCCTTGGTGCCACGTTCCAGTCGGCCATAGTTCTCAGGTCTGTAAGGCTCATGCTGTCCGATTCAAGGGCCAGTATCATAATTTCTCCAAGCAAGGAGGTCTGGGGAGCAATTACAGGCTGGTCGACACCTTCCGGAAGCAGTTCCCTTACCTGGAAAAGACGTTCAGCCACTGTCTGACGGGCCTTGTAAATATCTGTTCCCCAGTCGAATTCAACCCATACAATAGAGAATCCCATTGTTGAGCTGGACCTTACCCTTCTTATACCGGTAGCACCGTTTACTGTAGTTTCAATCTGAAATGAAACCAGCTGTTCGACTTCTTCTGTTGCCATACCGGGAGCTTCGGTCATTATAACAACTGTAGGAGCGGTAAGCTCCGGAAATATATCTACTTCCATATTGCTGACAAAGTAGATTCCGGTCATCAGGATCAGAAGTGACACAGAAAGGACTATCAGCCTGTTTTTAAGCGATAGGGCGATTATTTTATCGAGCATGACGGAAAATATTAGTGGTTATGTGAATGACCCGGAACGGCTCCGGCCATTCCTGCAAGCTTGATATTGTAGGCGCCTTCCGTTACTACCGTCTCTCCCTCTGTAAGACCGGACAAAACCTCAGTGAACTGAAGGTTTCTGTTACCGGCCGTGATATACCTTTTGCTGAAAGATCCGTATCCATCCTCTACAAATACGTAAAGCTTCCCGTATTCTTCCATCAGTGCGCTGTTCGGGACAGCGATGACGTCCTTCTTTACATCGCTGAAAAGGTATACTTCGGCATATGATCCTTCAATAAGCAGGGGATTGTAGTCGATCCTGAAATATACAGGCACATAGAATGACCTTTCACCAGCACTGAAGGCATCTGAGATCCTTCTTCCGTTCATCTCGTCTGTTCTGTAAACATTATTGCCGTAACCTGTTCTGAATTCAGCCCTGACTATATTGCTGAGAAGCCCGAGGTATTCCGGAGGAAGATCTGCTTCAAGAATAAGTGAGCTGCCTTCGAAAACTGAAGCAAGTGGCTGTCCGGCAGTTACCAGCTGGCCTTCAGTGACAAGTATCTCCCTGACAAAACCTCCGGCCGGTGAGCTTATTACCCTTCCGGAACTTCCTGCTGCGCTGTTAAGGTTGTTGTATCTTTCGAGGGTTTTTTCATAATTATTCTTTGCTTCAAGAAAATGCTCCCGGGTTATAATCTGATCGACTATTAGTTTTCCTGCCCTCTCATAATCTTCAGCAGCTTTTTCGAGATCAGACTTCAGAAGTTTCATGTCGAGTTCGGTATTGCTTTCCGGCAGTTGGTCCCCTGAAATTGTAAAGAGTTGAGCGCCGGTTCTGATCCTTGAGCCTGGAACGAGGTACCGGTCATAAAACCTCACGATTCCCGAACTGTTTGAGGTTATCATAATAACTGATTTATTATCAGCGGATATACGGCCTCCGGTATGAACACTGAATGCAAAATCTTCCTTTTTCAGTTTAATTACTGAATGCTCAGGAGTGGATGTATCGTGCCCGTCAGCCAGCTCAGATTGGTGATCATGCCCTGCGTCAGAGTCATGTTCATGCGTTTCGTGTTCCTCATGGTCATGCAGAATCTCCGGAACTTCGCTTTCACCGGCACCATGATTTTCAGGCAGGTTGTTGCACCCTGAGTAAACCAGGGCCATAAGAAATGGAATATAGATTAATAATTTTCTCATCCCCAATGAATTTATAAATGTTTTAAAAGAATGACATCCAGCCCTGATATGGGCTGAACAGCAGTTATGAAAGTTCTGAAGAAATTTTGTCAGGAAAGGGGAGGAGCACGCAGCAGGGATGTACCCCTGAGGTTGCAGAATTTCCGGAGGTCGGAATTCTTGTTAATTAATTCACAGGCTGTATCCGCAGGTCCAAAGGTAAAGTCCCTCGATAATTCAGCAAAGATTATTTCCGGATGCAAGGTGTGGAAAAGCAGGTTGGAGATTCTGCAGATATGCTGGTCCGGTCCTGATCCCAGGGCTTTGAATGAAAGATGGGTTGTAATTTGGTAACCGTCACCTGTACAGGTTTCATGAACACACTGGTGCGCCTCATCATAAACATGGTTATGAGGGATTACATCGTGCGCAAAGAGCATGAACCATGCTGTAATCAGCAGGGAGGCTTTTATTTTAAGTAGTTTTCTCAACTTCCTTAATCCATTTACCTTTTCAGGATAACAATGTTTTAACAGTAACTGTTCATCAGCTTCTCCGGAAGCCGTTTTATCTGAGCTATGTCCTACCAGTCAGAGTCGTACCATGATCTGACATCAGTAACATGCATTCCTGCCTTTATTGCTGCTTCGATTCCCAGCTCACCGTCTTCAAAAACCTCAATAAGGCTGGGTTCCACATTCATCAAACCGGCACATCTGAGGAAGGTTTCCGGATGGGGCTTGAATGATTCCACATCGTTGGCTGTCACAATAATCGTAAAATATTTCCGGAGCGCGGTTATCTCGAGTGTCCTTTCAACAGCCTCCCTGTGTCCGCCGGTTCCGACAGCCATCGGCAACCTGCCGAAATAGTGACGGACGATTTCTGCCACAGGTTCGATAGGTTTTACCAGATGCTGCATGCTGAAAAATTCCCTGAGCTTTTCCCCGATGATCTCTTCCGCAGTAACACTTCCGTTAAGTCCGTTGTTATGAATTATTTCCCTTGCAATTATCCATCCCGGGCTGCCTGTATGCTTTCTGAGAAAAACATTGTCGATCACTGCATTGTATTTGCTGCAGGCTCTTTTCCATGCTTCAAAATGATAAGGCATGGTATCGGCAAGTGTTCCGTCAAGATCAAAAATAAGACCCTTAACCCCTGGACGAATATCGTAGATCATAATCCTCAGATGAAGGGGCAAAGATAATCAAAATGATTAAAAGGATGTGTAATGATGTATGCCTGAAGCTATTTTATCTTACCCTTAGGTTTGACTGTTCCTCAAACCATCTGCAGTCAGTCATTATGCTCCTGAGAACAGGATTTCTCTTTTCCAATCCCGCAAAGAACTCATTTAAATAGCTTGTCATATCCCTTTTGGATCTCGGGTGGAGATACGGGAAATCTTCAATTACCTTGTAAAGTTCCTGTTTTTTATCCTGAAGTTTCTTAAGCACCTCCAGGAAAGAGTCTTCTTCCCTGCACATTGCCATGTATAATCGCTGCCGGACGTTTTCTATTGGCAGCGACTCAAATGGAACGGCATAGTTGGTATGGACTATTCCGGCATAATCGAAGTCATAGGGAATGATCAGATTGGCTTCATTGCCGGTAGCCTGAGGCTGATATAGAAGCTGGACATTATGCTGGATCGGCACTGACCAGTCGGTATTCCCTATCATATAGTTGAAAACCGCTGCCATATCAAGCATGTCAGGTTTTATATTTCGCTGGGTGGTTCCTGTGTATTCAATTTCGGTGGTTCCTGTACGTTCGGCCAGGAGGGCTGTGGGTTCTATAGCGAAGGCGAACTGGGTTATGTTTTTCTGGGTTCTGGAAGTATTTATGTATGTTATCCTGAACAGTCTTACCCTGTAGCTGTAATCAGTAACAACATTAAAAAGTCTGTAAACAAGATATTCTCTCAGAATATAATCTTCATATCCTATTTTGCAATATGGAACTATCTTCAGTTTATTTATTCCTTCGAACTCAGTTCCTTCCGAATCCTTCATCCTGAAATTCAGCATTAAGGGAGGAAAGTCACAGATGGCGGTTCTCCTTATATTGCCCCTGGCCCTTACTTTGATGTTTTTCACAACCGAGTCCTCCGGGCTGTTATAGTAAGTCAGGACCGCATCAAGATATTCATCCTTCGACTTGTATTTTTTGTAATGAGAGATGTCGAACGCGAGGGAAATCTCCATTAAGTCATCTGAATCAAAGAGGGTCACCTTTACGTCCTGCGTATCGTTTACCGTTATTTCGCCCTGAGTCTGTCCCATGAGGGCGACTGTCGTGAACAGGAGCAGGATAGTTGCGGACAGGATCGTGTTTTTCATTTGCATTTCTTTTTAGATTGTATAACGGAAAAAGGTTTACGTAATTTACGAAAAACCTGCAAAATGAATAAAAAAAAGAGGCCGCTGATGAGGCGGCCTCAACGAATGATCATAATGTTTATCTCATATAGCGAGCCAGATAATTCTTTACCTGGCGATAAACATTCTCTCCGGTGAATCCGAATTTCTCATCCAGAGCCTTGTATGGTGCTGAATATCCGAAGCTTGTAACACCCCATACTTCACCCTTCGGTCCTGTAAGTCCACGCAGAGTAACAGGAAGTCCTGCCGTTAGTCCGAACACCGGCACATTGTCGGGTATAACAGATTTCTGGTATTCTTCGCTCTGTTTTCTGAATAGGCCTTCAGAGGGAGCCGAAACGATCCTAACAGAAATATTATCCTTTTCAAGCAGTTCTGTTCCCTCGACCAGGGTTGAGACTTCAGAGCCGCTTGCAATAAGAATAACATCCGGAATACCCATGCAGTCGCGGATAATGTATGCCCCTTTCCCGATTTTTAGTGAATCCTCATACCGGTCATTTCCTGTGGGGGGCAGGTCTTTTATGTTCTGTCTTGAAAGTATAAGTGCTGTGGGTGTTTTCCTGTTCTCAAGAGCCAGTTTCCAGGAAGATGTTGTTTCACAGCCATCAGCCGGACGGAGGACGAGAATACTGTTCTCCCCATTATGGTTTTTGAGCTGTTCCATAAGTCTTATCTGGGCTTCCTGTTCAACCGGCTGATGTGTCGGACCATCTTCTCCGACCCTGAATGCATCGTGGGTCCAGATATATTTTACCGGCAGGCCCATCAGGCAGGCAAGTCGTACCGCAGGCTTCATATAATCGGAAAAGACAAAGAATGTTCCGCAAGCCGGTATTACCCCACCATGAAGAGCCATCCCGTTCATTATAGCGGCCATTGTCAGTTCTGCAACGCCTGCCTGGAGAAAGGCTCCTGAGAAGTCGCCTTTTACGAATGCCTTTGTATTTTTAAGGAATCCGTCTGTCTTGTCAGAGTTTGAAAGGTCGGCTGAAGCAACAATCATATTTTCAACTCTGGTTGCAAGATAGGCCAGAACGGCTGAGGAAGCAGCCCTGGATGCAATGTTTTCCTTTTGTTTTATTTCCCTGAAGTTTAATTCGGGTATTGCTCCGGAGTAAAAGAGCTTCAGCTTGCTGTCAGAATCCGGATTCTCAGATGCCCATGCTGCTTTGTCTGTTTTCCATTTTGTGGCACTCTTCCGTTTCCCTTCCAGAACCTTCATGTAGTGCTCCTTTACATCGTCAAAGATCCTGAATGGTTCGGAGATGTCACCTCCAAGGTTTACAAGTGATTTTTCGAAGGAACCGCCTGCTTCCCCCACAGGCATTCCGTGTGTGGAGGTCTTTCTCTCAAAACTCAGCCCTTCATTGTCGAGGAGGCCCTTGCCCATTATTGTCTTTCCGATTATCAGAGTGGGCTTCTCCTTTTCCGAATATGCTTTCTCAAGAGCTTCTCTGATCTGATCATGATCATTGCCGTCAATTTCAGAAACGTTCCATCCCCACGACCGGTACTTCATTGCAGTATCCTCACATGTAACGGCATTGGTCTCGGTCGACAGCTGAATGTCGTTTGAATCGTAGAACATTATGAGGTTGTTCAGTCCAAGAAAGCCTGCCACCCTTCCAGCTCCCTGGGAGATCTCTTCCTGAATCCCGCCGTCGGAAATAAAAGTTACTATCCTGTGTGAAAACAATTCACCAAAGCGGGTACCAAGGAATTTTTCAGCTATTGCAGCCCCGACCGCCATTGTATGTCCCTGCCCCAGCGGACCAGAGGTGTTCTCAATTCCTCTTGTCACATCGAGCTCCGGATGCCCGGGAGTCGGGCTTCCCCACTGTCTGAAGTTTCTGAGGTCGTCAACGGTAAAATGACCTGTAAGAGTAAGTACTGAGTAGAGCATGGGCGACATGTGACCGGGATCGAGGAAAAACCTGTCGCGGTTTATCCAGAATGGATCATCCGGATCGAAATTCAGAAACTCTGAAAAGAGAATATGGATAAAATCTGCTCCTCCCATTGCTCCACCGGGATGTCCCGATCTGGCTTTCTCAACCATCGACATGGAAAGTATACGGATATTATCCGCCGCCCTTTTGTGTACATCTTTGCTCATAATCTATAAATATACCGTTTTTATTGAACGGTAACAAATGTATAACATATTGGTGACAGAAAAAACAGGTAACCGGAAAGCGATACTGTATTGACGGGCTCGAAAAGTGCTTTTCATGTAGATCCGTCAGAAAAGCCGGTAAAGCAGTTGAAGGATCCGGAAATCAGAACTTGAATCCGAACTTCACTTCAAGCCTGTTGTAATTGTTCTTATAGGTGTAAAGTATATCATTGTAATTCTTCTGCCTGTAGCTGGTCTGGGCATACCTGTAGGCAAAGCTCAGATAGGTTTCAATATCATCTTTTGTCCATGAAATTCCTGTTCCGGCAGCGAAAGAAGTGCCTCCCCTGTAATCCTTTCTGTAGTAATTCTGGTTATAGCTGTCTTCCTCCTCATCATTACCGGTATGCAAAAGGCCACCGCCTCTGATGAAAATGAACGGGCATGTCTTTCTGGTATTAAGGAGCCGGCGGTATTCAAAAAAGACAGGGGTAAAAGCTGATCCGAAAAACTCTACTCCCGAACCTAATCCGAGAATATTACTTGTTGAAGTAGTATAGTTTACAATCAGGTTAAAACTGAATGGGGCTTCAAACTCGCTGCTCTGTGATCCTATGAGCAGGCCCGCCTCCAGGGCGAACCCGGGTCCGGAGGTCTTCCTTCCTTCATAGCGCGGGGTTTCCTTTATGAACTTGTCAACTTCTTCTGAATCAAAATTAAAAATGCTTCCGTCAGAGGTCTGTATGCTGTATCTGTTGTCGGATATTTCCAGAAGCTTTCCGTATATTATGCTTCCGTTCCTTAGATATAGTACATCTTTCGTTTTTTGTGCCTGCAGAGACATTATCGCTGCTGCCAGCAATGCAACAAATATTAAGAATCTTTTCATAGCATTCAGGTTTAATATCAGGTTGGGTTTTTAAGGGTTTAGCATGATTTTTGATGTTTGTAATCAGCCAAACCTGAAGACTATGAAAACAAAAATCATTCCAATTATAACATTACTGATGTTATTCCCGGTATTATTTCAGTCTTGTGAAGACGCCAATTACAGGGAGTATGACGGATATGCCCCTGTATATATGTCTTACGAAGACCTCAGGGAAGCAATAAAGACAGTTCAGAACCAGGAGCTGGAGAATCCGGGTAAAATCTATTACAAAGATGATTATATCTTCATTGTTGAAGAGATGAAGGGAATCCATGTATTTGATAACAGCGACCCCTCCTCGCCGGTAAAAAAGGCATTTGTTGTAATTCCCGGAGTGGTCGACATGTCGATTTCAGGTTACATTCTTTATGCCGACAGTTTTGTTGACCTCGTGATGCTTGATGTTCAAAACATTGACAATATCCGTGAAGTGGGCAGGGTAAAGGACGTTCTTCCCTATACGGTACCGCCGGTGGATGATGATTATCCCATGGCATATGTTGACCAGAAGAAAGGTGTGGTTGTCGACTGGGAGTTCAGAACCATTAAGGAAAGGATATATGATCAGCCAATTATCTGGCCGGTTTACTACAGGGCAGGACTTGAGTTCCTTGATTCAAAGAATGCAATGGGTGCATCTTCGGGCGTCAGCGGAAGCGGAACAGGCTTCGGCGGCTCAATGGCAAGATTCGGGTTGCTCGACAAGGTCCTTTATATTGTTGATCAGAATACCCTTCGTGTTTTTGATATTACCAGCAGGACAGAACCTAAGAAAATGGGAGATTTCTACCCGGGCTGGAACATTGAAACGATGTTCCTTACAGAACGCAACATGTTTCTCGGAACGACAACAGGAATGATTATTCTCGACCTTTCAAATCCGCTGGTTCCGGTAAATATTGCATTCTTCAATCATGCCAGGAGCTGTGATCCGGTTATTGTCGACGATACCCTTGCTTACGTTACCCTGAGGTCAGGGACAACCTGCGGCGGAAACCTCAACTGTCTCGATGTGGTGAATATAAAGAACCTTAAAGCTCCTCAGCTTATGGCCACCTATCCGCTTTCAAATCCGCATGGACTTGGGAAATCAGGGGATCTTCTGTTTATATGTGACGGAAACGCAGGCCTTAAAATTTATGATTCCCAGGATCCCCGCAACATTGCAGGCAGGCTTATCTATTCATACCCCAACATAAATGCCTATGACGTTATTCCTGTAGGTGACCTTCTTGTTATGATAGGCGATGACGGTTTGTATCAGTACAGTTTTTCAGATATCCGCAACATAACCCTTCTGAGCCGGATTGAAGTGGGTAAATAGCTTAAACATTTGTTTTATTGTGGTTTCAGAGCTTGTTTATTTTCATTCTAAATTAGCATGAATGATTTATAACTATTTTTTTTTAAAGTATTGTTATTATTTTAACACAACTTTTTTTGAAGGGTAATCGTTGAAATTTTAATCTTTAAGTACTTTAAATTTAAATAGTTATGTATCAAACTGGAAATCTGGTGAAGGAATTATCGGAGAAACATGGCCGGGAGAGGAGCAGTCTTATTCCTATACTTCAGGGTGTTGTTGACAGATATAATTACCTGACCGATGAGGTGATGGTTGAAATCGCCAAAGAACTGGACATATCAGCGGCTGAGGTCTATGGGACAGCATCCTTTTATACCTTTCTCGACACTAAGGAAAGGGGAAAGTATGTCATAAGGGTTTGTAAAACAATTACATGTTCAATGAAGGGCAAGGGTGAGATCATCCAGACCCTTGAAGATATGCTGAAGATCAGGGTCGGAGAGACTACTTCAGACAAGCTTTTCAGCATCGTGGAGACTAACTGCATTGGCTGGTGCCACAAAGCCCCGGCAATCCTTATAAATGAGATGCCTTATACCGAGCTGACGCCTGAGAAGGTGGTAGAGATAATTAAAGGGTACATGAACAAATAAACAACTGCTGAAAAATGAAAACAAAAGGATTAAACAAGGTAGGGCTTATTTTCGAAAAGATTGAAGCACGCGAGGTTCTTACAAAAGCCTTCAATATGAGCACTGATGAGATCATCCAGCAGGTTCTTGAATCAGGACTGAAGGGAAGGGGAGGAGCAGGATTTCCGACCGGTCTGAAATGGAAGTACACAGCAGCTGAAAAGTCCGACGAAAAATATATAGTGTGCAATGCAGATGAAGGAGAACCGGGAACATTCAAGGACAGGGAGATCCTTGACCGGGTTGCATATAAGGTTCATGGCGGAATGGCCATCGCAGGCAAAACCATAGGAGCAAAGCACGGAATAGTTTACCTCAGGGGCGAGTACAGGTTCCTCCTGCCAAAACTATTGCTTGAACTGAATGAATTTCACAAAATGATAGATGAGATAGGGTACGACTTCAGAATAACCTACAGACTTGGAAGCGGAGCCTATATCTGCGGTGAGGAAAGCGCCCTTTTTGAATCAATACAGGGTGAGAGAGGCGAACCAAGGAACAAACCACCCTATCCCACCACTTCAGGTGTGTTTTTCAAGCCTACCTCAATTAACAACGTGGAGACACTCGTTACGGTTATGATGATAATCATGCAAGGTGCTGAATCATACAAGCAGCTGGGAACAACAGATTCGAGAGGATCAAAGGTTTTCTCCGTTTCCGGCGACACCCCAACACCGGGCATATTTGAACTGGAACTTGGAATGACAGTGCAGGAATTTGTAAACGAGTTCGGTGATGGAGACACCAAAGCTGTGCAGGTTGGAGGGGCATCAGGTTTTTGTGTTCCGAGAAAAAGATTTGCCGATACAATTATTGGATTTGAAGGTGTGCCCACGGGAGGCTCAATGAAACTTTTCAACAGCTCACGATCGATGTATAATGTACTTCACAACTACCTGGATTTCTTTGCCGAGGAATCATGCGGCCAGTGTACACCCTGCAGGGTTGGATGCCAGCAGCTTCTTAAGGGAGTTGAAAAGGTCAAGAAGGGTGAAGTAAAGTCAACATATCTGAATGAACTTGTTAAACTTGCCGATACTATGAAGCTTGCCTCCAAATGCGGACTCGGGCAGTCGGTGGGAAACGCTTTCAGAACGATTGTTGAAAATTTCAGGGAGGAGATCATTTACTAAAAATTAACCGAAAATTCTGACAGTTATGATAAATCTTACAATAAACGATCAAAAGATTTCAGTTCCAGCCGGCACAACAGTTCTGGATGCGGCAAAACAACTGAAAATCAATATCCCGACACTCTGCAACCATTCCGATCTTTGTGTGGCAGGGAACTGCCGCGTATGCATTGTTGAGCAGAAAGGCGCCAAGAGCCTTATTGCCGCATGTGCAATGCCGGTTTCAGAAGGTATGGATATTCACACCAATACTCTTAAGGTTAGGAACGCCAGAAAGCATATCGTTGAGCTTCTTCTTTCAGAACACAGGTCTGACTGCACAAAGTGTTATAAGAACCAGAAATGCGAACTGCAGTCCCTTGCGAACGAATTTGCCTTTGGCGACACCATTTTCCTTGATCTCGTCGAGGATCACCCCTATACTATCGACAGGTCTTCTCCTTCGTTTATGAAGGACGACAGCAAATGCATCAGGTGTCAGCGATGCGTAAGAACATGCGCCGAGCTTCAGTACATCTCGGCAATTGCCGTGGCCAACAAGGGCTCGCATCAAAAGATATCCTCTTTCCACGACCGGCCAATGAGCCACGTGGTATGCACAAACTGCGGACAATGCGTTAACCGCTGTCCCACCGGCGCCCTGGTTGAGAAAACCTATATCGACTATGTCTGGGACGCTATCTATGATCCTGATAAGCATGTTGTAGTTCAGACCGCACCGGCTGTCAGGGTTGCTCTTGGCGAGGACCTTGGATATGATCCGGGCGAAAGGGTAACCGGTAAAATGGTGACAGCACTAAGGCAACTTGGCTTTGATTCAGTGCTGGATACCGATTTCAGTGCCGACCTTACTATTATGGAAGAAGGAACCGAACTTCTGACAAGGCTCAAAAAAGCCCTCGCAGAGGGAGACACATCAATCCAGTTCCCTATGTTCACTTCCTGCTCCCCGGGATGGATAAAATTCATTGAGCACAAATATCCCGAGTTTCTTCCAAACCTTTCAACCTGCAAATCGCCGCAGCAGATGTTCGGTGCTCTGGCCAAGACCTTTTTTGCAAAAAAGAAAAAACTGGATCCTTCAAAGATCGTTTCTGTTTCGGTGATGCCGTGTACTGCAAAGAAATATGAAGCAGACAGGCCTGAAATGAGATCGAGCGGTTACAAGGACATCGACTTTGTTCTTACCACCCGCGAGCTTGCCATAATGATAAAGCAGGCTGGTATTGATTTCAGAAATCTCGAATCAGGACATTACGACTCAATTATGGGCGAATCGACTGGAGCCGCCGTGATCTTCGGAGCGACAGGAGGAGTAATGGAAGCTGCGCTCAGAACAGCTTATGAAGTAGTAACAGGCCGTGAAGTTCCGTTTAAAAACCTTAACATTACTCCGGTCAGGGGTATGGAAGGTGTTAAGGAAGCCTCCATAAAGATTGAAGGCTGCCTTGAACCATGGAAATTCCTTGAGGGAGCAGAGGTCAAAGTGGCAATTGCCCATGGGTTGACAAATGCAAATAAGATAATGAGAGATGTCAGGGCCGGAAAATCGCCATATCATTTTGTAGAGATAATGGCCTGTCCGGGAGGCTGTATCGGAGGAGGAGGCCAGCCGATCCCGACCAGCATGGATATAAGGCAGAAGCGTATGAAAGCGATATATTCAGAGGATGAACACATGATTCTCCGCAAGTCGCATGACAATCCTGATGTCATCGCTATCTACAAGGAGTTCCTCAATGAGCCCAACAGCCATAAATCACATGACCTTCTCCACACTCATTATGTTAAAAGAGAGAGTTATTAGGAAATATTTGCTTACTTTGAAAGCCGGCATGCAGAATGCCGGCTTTTTAATTATTTACCATGAAGAAACTAAAGGTGTCGGCCGTACAGTTTGAGAACAGGAGCGGCGAAAAGGATTACAACCTGTCTGTAATAGAGTCATTTGCCAGGAAAGCTTCAGAAGAAGGTTCTGATGCCGTTGCATTTCACGAATGCTCCGTCACCGGATATACTTTTGCCGGAAGGCTCACGGGTAACGAGCTTCTTGCGTTAGCGGAACTGATACCTGAAGGCGAAAGCACAAGGAGGCTGATTGAAATCGCCCAGAGGAACAATATTGTGGTTCTCGCCGGTCTCTTTGAAAAAGACCCCGACGACAGGATCTATAAGGCCTATGTGTGTGTTGACGGAAAAGGACTGATAGCTAAGCACCGCAAGCTTCACCCTTTTATTCACCCCGATATTATCCCGGGGGATTCATACACCGTGTTCGGCCTCAAAGGCTGGAAATGCGGTATCCTGATATGCTATGACAACAATGTAACAGAAAATGTCAGGGCGACTGCCCTGCTTGGTGCACAGGTTATCTTTATGCCCCATGTGACAATGTGCACTCCTTCTCCACGCCCTGGAGCAGGCTTTGTTGATCCGAAGCTCTGGCAGAACAGGGAAGTTGATCCGGAATCGCTTCGAAGAGAGTTTGACGGACCGAAAGGAAGAGAATGGCTTATGAAATGGCTTCCGGCGAGGGCCTATGATAATGGGGTATATGCAGTTTTTGCAAATCCGGTGGGTATGGATGACGACCAGCTGAAGAATGGATGTTCCATGATAATAGATCCCTTCGGGAATATTATAGCGGAGTGCCGTAAACTTGACAATGATATGGTAACTGCAACTCTCACTCCTGATAAACTTACCGATTCGGGAGGTTACAGGTATACCATGGCCCGGCGACCCGATCTTTACAGGAACATAATTGGCCGTGACCATACCTCTGTTCAGAAGGTAGCCTGGCTAACGGGCAAGAAAAAGAAGGACTTGAATCTGTAAAGATGTGGCCAGCGGCTGATGAAGGCTGTTGCCTGAACAGACCAGGTTCAACGGAACCCTGTGATTAAATATATTTTAAGGACCAATGGAAGCTCATTACACTTGGAAGACAACACTATTCAGCAGAAAGTTTGAAATATTCCGTCAGGACTTTCCTGCAGGAACGTTAAGTAAAGGCGGATGGCTGTCGGGAGTAGAAGGGGAACTTAACGGAAGGAGGATTATGTTCCGGACAAAAGGATTATTTCGCTTCGAGACAAAGATCATTGATATGCATAGTGAGCAGGAGATAGCTTATATAAGGTTCCGGAATCTTAAGCTCGAATCGACTCTTGTGCATAACGGCAGGGAATACAAGTGTCATTTCGAGAATTTGCTGAAAACACGCTGGTCAATCGGAACCCGCAGCGGAGCACTTGTCAGATATCACTCCCAGCCATTTAAAGGGGTAATAACCGCCTATACAAACGACGAGGTGCACATCCTTTCAGGCTTCTTCATAAGGAATTTTCTTAAGCAACGTTCTGCAACCATTGCTTCTTCGTCCTAAGGACTTTTTTTCATATAAGAATAAAGAGAATCACCCATAACGACTAGGATGTCTTATTTGAACCTTTCAGACAGCCTCACAAATCTGATCCTGTAGGTAAACCCGTGGGAGAGGGAGGAGGAAGGGGAGTAATCAAAGGATCTGTTCTGCCTTTTTCCTGCTTTCATAACAATTCCTTTTCAGACAGATACCTTTCTCCGGTATCGTAGTTGAAGGTCAGGATCTTCGATCCGGGTCTGAAATTTACGGACAGCCTGTTAACTGCAGCCAGCACGGCCCCCGTCGAGATACCCACAAACAGACCCTCTTCTCTTGCCGCTCTTTTTGCAAATCCGTATGCTTCTTCTTTTCCTGTTCTGATGACTTCGTCAATTAGTCCGGTATCCAATACCGGAGGGATAAAACCGGCTCCAAGTCCCTGAATAGGATGAGGTCCAGGGGAGCCTCCGCTCAGTACCGGCGAGGTATCAGGCTCAACAGCAATGATCCTTAATGAGTCAAAACGCTCCTTAAGGATTCTTCCGCATCCTGTCAGATGTCCGCCTGTGCCAACTCCTGCAAAAAAATAATCGAGCCCTTCAGGGAAATCGTTTATTATCTCCAGAGCAGTAGTTTGCTGATGGATCTGTGGGTTTGCAGGATTTTCGAACTGCATTGGCATCCATGAATCAGGGATTTCTCTTTTTAAGAAGGCAGCTCTTTCTATGGCTCCTGACATGCCTTTTTCGCGGGGAGTAAGTTCAAATTCAGCTCCAAAGGCACTCATTATCTTCCTTCTTTCCAGCGACATTGATTCAGGCATAACGAGTATTATCCTGTAACCCTTTACGGCTGCAACCATTGCGAGACCGATTCCTGTGTTTCCTGATGTCGGTTCAATGATAACGCTTCCTTTCTTAAGAATACCCCTACTCTCAGCATCGCTGACCATAGCCAGGGATATCCTGTCTTTGATGCTTCCACCGGGATTCTGCTTCTCAAGCTTCATCCATACTGAAATATCATTTCTGAACAGCCTGTTGATTTTTACATGAGGTGTATTTCCTATTAAGTCAAGAACCGATTCTGCTATCATATCCTGGTTTATTGATCATATTACAAAATTCAACTGATCTCCATTTTTGTTCTGCCCTTTAACAATGATCTCACTCTTGTGATAAACAACCGAATAGGGAGCAACACTTTCGGTAAGCCAGACATTTCCACCAATTATGCAGTTTTTCCCCACAACTGTCTCTCCGCCCAGAATGGTGCTGCCCGCATACACTATAACATTATCTTCCAGAGTCGGATGCCTTTTTCTTGCAGCTTTGGCCTTGCTGACGCTAAGAGCTCCGAGTGTCACTCCCTGATAGAGTTTTACGTTATTGCCTATGATTGTGGTTTCCCCAATGACAACTCCGGTACCATGGTCAATTGAAAAAGGAGATCCGATCACGGCGCCCGGATGTATATCGATTCCTGTAATTTTGTGGGCATATTCGGTTATCATTCTCGGAAGAATGGGAACTTCCATTCCCAGAATGAAATGAGCAAGCCTGTAACAGTAAATAGCGAAGAAGCCCGGGTATACAGCAATCACTTCGGCAAGATCGCGGGCAGCAGGATCCGAATCAAGGATGAATTCAGCATCCCTGAGCAGGATGGCCTTTAATTCTGGGAGGTGTTCAATCATATTTCTGACGGCAACCAGGTTGTCGCCGGTGAGACCCTGAAAAATGATGCCTGCCTGTTCTTCAAGTGAAGTTCCCGTGATGCTTATCCGGAGTTCGGTCAGATTTTCATTGAAAGGGAAAAGGCATTTAAAGATCTTTTTTACAACAATCTCAACTCCCTTTTTATTTGGTATGAAATATTTTGGTGTCATTTATGCTGGTTCAGTTCATTATCAAGCCTGTCGAAAAAGTACCTGATACCGGGTCTGATTCCCGGATCATTGTAAAGCTCCTTTATTCCTGATGGATTAATCCCTCTCTTTACCATTTCGGATACCATGCTTACAATCTGGTATTCCGGATTTTCATTGGAATTATCAGGATGAGGGTCAGTTATTTGCGTGTTGTAGGCCGACATAAAAGAGTCAAGAAAATAATATCTTTTCCTGTGTTTACTGAAGAATTCAGGATATTTTCTGAATCCTTTCCTGAAATTTCTGAACCTTTTATTTGCGTTTTCCCTTATCTCATGCCCTACATTCACCAGGCTTATTCCTCTTGCGATATATATATCGAGATACCTGTAAATACCTGCATAGCCAAAAGCATCAAGGTCGTCGGCTGCCGAGAGGATTTTCAATATTCTGTTGTTTTCCACCGCAGAATTTGTGTATTCCTTGTCATCATGATGCTCGATAGCCTCAAGAACGTCTGCAAAATCATCCGGGAAAAGGTTCCGGGTCCCAAGGAATCCAACGCAGAGTTCCCTTCCTCTGGCACCGTGCCTGAATCCTGGTTCCGATACCATTCCCAGATCATGGAAATATGAAGCGATAAGAAGTTTTTCAGGTTCATCCGCGTTATCCGGTTGAAGCAGAAGGATCTCCTTTACATATTGCCAGACCCTTCTGTGGTGGTTGATGTCGTGGGAATACAGTGTCGTTTCGCCCCACAGGGATGAGAAGAACTCTTCAAGTATCCTTCTGTATTTTATTTCCGCAGAATCAATGAGATCTCTGATTTCCATATCCTAAAACAAAAAAAGCAAAAGACGAAGCCTTTTGCTTTTGAACAGGCCTCAGGGGTGAATTACTCCTTAATCATGCTTTCAGCCAGTTCGAGAATTGTCGTATCATCAAATGTGACTATTCCGCCTCCCGGTCCCTGTTCAAAATGAATGCCCACACACTGTCCTTTTTCAAAATTTGTTCCTCCGAAATAGTTTCTGACAGTTTCTTCATGCAGATCAAGTTTCTCTGCAATCTTCTTCATACTACCGGAGGGAAGTTTGTCTTTGATCTTTCTGAGTTCATTGAATGTTATAGTTTTTGCCATGATATGATTAATTAGTTAATGTCGTGCAAAATCCCCTGCCTGGCAGAGGACTTTTACAAAGTTAGTCATTATAATAGTAAATATGAAGAATATGGAATAAATCATAATCTCGAAATATCCCTTATTATGTACACATTGTATTCGCCAAGGTGCCTGAATCCGTATTTCTTATAAAGATTTATGGCTTTGAAGTTGTTGCTGTGTACTTCCAGCTTCACCTGACAGCCTTTGTGTTTGACGAACTTGAGTGATTCTTCAAGAAGGACCTTCGACAGACCGTTACCCTGAAGTTCGGGTCGAATGCCGAAATGATGCAGCAATATTCTTCTTCCGTCAAAAGTCATCCATGAAGTACCTGCTATTCGTCCTGAACTTTTTTCTTCCATTACAAGGAGGGTTCCTCCGAGTCTTATTGTGTCTTCAACCACCCCCCTGCTGTCTCCTCTCTCCGGACTGCCCATTCCGGTGAGCTCCCAGAAGCCGGCGATGTTTTCATAATCGCCATCCCTGTATTGCCGGATTTCATAATCCATATTCATCCCCTAAGGTTTTATAGCTTTCTGACTAAATCAAGAAAAAGGTCCATAGCCCTTCTTTTCTGGTTGTCGAGAATGAAATCTATATTTTTGGAAAGGTATTCCCTTAGTTCCGCCCCATTTATGGGGCCGGTGTTTCTGAATCTCTCAACAACCATGTCAAGGTTCATTACTCCAATGGCCAGTGCATCGTTGAATTCACTGACAAAAGAATCTGGCAGAGCCTTGTTTGCCACCCAGCAGGCAAAAACAAAAGGCAGCCCTGTATTCATTTTCCAGACTTCGGCCAGATCCCAGCGGTACAGATATCTGCTTTCATAAGTAAAACACTGGTCGCCGATAAGAACGACAGCTGCATTCTTTTCTGGTATCCCGAAATCAAACATTTCATCAGTTGTTCTCCATTCAAAATCCCTGTTCCAGAAGTTGCCTGCGATGACCTTTATCAGCCTGACAGAGGTTCTTGACCTGTAATCGAGGTAGATCCTTGTAACGTCTTCCAGATGAGAATTGCTCATCATCTGGACTGTTCTGACCTTACCGTCTGCCCCGATACAGTAGTCGCTGACAACAACAGGCTGCTTTACCTCAGGCATGGCGCCTACCGGGATCAGACCCAGATCCGCTCTTCCCGATATTATCTTTTCAGCACAGACGGAAGGGTGGTCTGTTTCGATAATGGCACTTTTGTCGAAACCACTCTCAGTAAGGCCGTAAATAAAGGGATACGTATTTGCATACCTTACCGCAGAAATCCTGATTTTATCCATTCATTGTTTTTTACTGCATCTAAAGTAGTACATTTGTGCACATGGATATAACAATTAGCAAGCCAAAAAGGTGAACAATGGAATTAAATAATCTGACCGCAATCTCTCCGATTGACGGAAGATACAGACATAAAATTGACGAGCTCGACCGTTATTTCTCGGAGTTTGGCCTTATTAAATACAGGCTGATGGTTGAAATTGAATATTTCATTGCGCTCTGTGAGATACCCTTGCCTCAGCTGTCTGATTTCAGGAAGGAACACTTTGTCTCACTGAGGGAAATATATGAGGATTTCAGCTTAGCGGATGCCGTGAAAATTAAAGAGACTGAAAGGATAACAAATCATGATGTTAAAGCGGTGGAATATTTTCTCAAGGAGAAGTTTTTCCAGTCGGGTTGGGGAAAATGGTCTGAATTCATCCATTTTGGACTCACTTCTCAGGATATAAATAACACCGCCATCCCGCTTTCACTTAAAGATGCACTTTCGGACCTTTATTTCCCGCTACTTCTTGAACTCAGGGAAACTCTTGCCGGACTGGCGGACGAATGGAAGGATATTCCCATGCTTGCGCGGACGCATGGACAACCTGCGTCCCCCACCCGCCTGGGAAAAGAGATTTCCGTGTTTATTTCAAGGATTGATGAACAATCAAAGTATTTCGGACAGATACCTTATTCTGCCAAGTTCGGAGGAGCAACAGGCAACCTTAATGCACACCGTGCAGCTTATCCTGATATCGACTGGGTTACCTTTGCCAACGATTTTGTAAACGAAGTGCTCGGACTGCAGCGCTCATTCCCAACCACACAGATAGAACATTATGACAACCTTGCCGCACTGTTCGACAATATTAGAAGGATAAACGTTATTCTCATTGACTTTGCACGCGACATGTGGCACTATATCTCACTCGATTATTTCAGGCAGAGGATCAGAAAGGGCGAAATAGGCTCGTCAGCTATGCCTCACAAGGTAAATCCGATAGATTTTGAAAACGGAGAGGGAAATCTCGGCTTTGCAAATGCAATTTTCGGACATCTTTCCGAAAAACTTCCCGTTTCGAGGTTACAGCGCGACCTGACCGATTCAACCGTCCTCAGAAATATCGGAGTACCTGTCGGACACACAGTACTTGCATTTCATTCTCTGCTGAAAGGACTTAACAAAGTTTTCGTAAACACTGAAAAGATAAACAGCGATCTCGATAATAACTGGGCCGTTGTTGCTGAAGCTATTCAGACAATACTCAGGAGGGAGGGCTATCATAAACCCTACGAGGCTCTTATGGCTTTGACCCGGACAAACGAGAAAATAACAATGGAATCGGTTCATGATTTCATTGAAAACCTTGATGTCAGTGAACAGGTTAAATCGGAACTCAGATCCGTTACCCCATTCAGCTATACTGGCTATTAACTTCTGAAGATGTATGAATAAAGCGAGATTGCTTCTTAAATATATTGCTCCTTACAAATGGTCCGCCATCAGGAGCACTCTTTACAACATGCTTAGTGCCGTCTTTGCCCTTGCAACGTATACCCTTGTTATCCCTTTCCTAAAGATCCTCTTCAATCGTGTCGAAGAGCTCCCTGATCCTGGAAGTTTCAGGCCTACTATCGAATATCTCGGATCGGCGGGCAAATACTATCTTTATTCCTTCATTGAAAGGAACGGCGAGGCTAAAACCCTGTTTCTTGTTTGCCTTGTTGTTATTGTAGCCAGCCTTTTCAAGAACGGATTTATTTTTCTTGCCAACAACAGTCTTGCCTATATACGTTCCTGCACGGTAAGAGACCTCAGGAAGAAGATGTACGACAAGATACTCCGGCTGCCGCTTTCATTCTTTACCGATGCCCGGAAGGGAGACGTCATGACAAGGATATCAAATGATGTACAGGAGATTGAGATCTCTGTGATGGCATCCCTGACCATGCTTTTCCGCGACCCTCTCTATATTCTTGTCTTTCTTCTCTATCTTTTTATAACAAGCTATCAGTTAATGCTTTTTGCTCTTCTTTTGCTTCCTGTCAGCGGTTGGTTCATTGGAAAGACAAGCAGGACTCTGAAAGCATCAGCTTTTTCAGGACAGCAACAGCTTGGAAAGCTCCTTTCCGTTGTTGAGGAAACCCTGACCGGTTTAAGGATAGTAAAGGGATTCAACGCAGAGAAGAAGATGGAGAAACAGTTTGCCGGCACAAATGAAAGCTATTCGAAGATTTTCAAAAGGGTAACACGCAAGGCATATCTGGCTTCACCTCTGAGTGAATTCCTTTCAACGATTGTGCTGATGATAATAATGTATTTTGGCACTTCCCTGGCTCTTAAAGGAGTCGGTAATATGGAAGTAGAGAGGCTCATCGCTTTCATGGTCGTTTTTTCTCAGGTTATTCCGCCGGCAAAGAATATTACAACTGCATGGTTCAATATTCAGAAAGGTATGGCTTCAATAGACAGGATTGATCAGCTTCTTGAAGCGGAAGAGAAGATAAAGGAGAAGGAAAATGCAGTTCCCGTAAAGGATTTTAAGGAATCGATCGAGTTCAGGGGAGTGTGGTATGGCTATAACAGCGAACCGGTATTAAAGGATGTGAACCTGAAGATACATAAAGGTCAGACAGTAGCTATTGTCGGGAAGTCAGGTGCAGGTAAATCTACGCTGGCCGACCTTCTTCCAAGGTTCATTGATGTTGACCAGGGTGCTATTTTTATCGATGGGACCGATATCCGCGATCTGAAGCTGAAAGACCTTCGGAGCCTTATGGGGATTGTAAGCCAGCAATCAATACTTTTCAATACAACCTTCATGGAAAATATCGCCTTCGGGGTTGAGACTGCCGAGACCGGAGATATTAAAAACGCTGCCATAATCGCCAATGCCCATCAGTTCATAATGGAGACAGAAAAAGGATATGACAGCAGCGTTGGGGAAGCGGGAACTAAACTCAGCGGAGGACAAAGGCAGAGGATAAGCATAGCCAGGGCGATAATGGCCAATCCTCCTGTTCTGATTCTCGACGAAGCGACTTCGGCGCTCGACACCGAATCCGAAAGGCTTGTACAGGATGCCATTGTAAATCTGATGAAAAACCGGACATCGATAGTTATTGCCCATCGTCTTTCAACGATACAGCATGCTGATCTGATCGTTGTCATTGACGACGGCCGGATTGTCGAGACAGGCACTCATGCGGAACTGATGAAAATGGAGGAAGGATATTATCGCAAACTATACGGTTTCCAGGCAATATAGAAAACCACTCTTTATTCAGGCAGTCAGGAAAAAATAAAACATTATGTCGAAAAAACTTATATTAATAATTTTAACTGTTATTTTCTTAACAAGCTCCCTTTTTTCGCAGAGACAGAAGGGAAGAAATACTTTTTTGCTGGGTCAGACTGAGTTTCTTCTTAATGGTGAACCCTTTCAGATAATCAGCGGAGAAATTCATCCTGCAAGAGTCCCGTTTGAATACTGGAAGCACAGAATTCAGATGGCTAAGGCAATGGGATGCAATACGATCAGTATCTATATCTTCTGGAATTACCATGAACAGGCGGAAGGGGTTTTCGACTTTGAAAACGGCAACCGTAATCTCACTGAGTTTTTCAGGTTAGTCAGGGAAGAGGATATGTGGCTGATTGTCAGGCCCGGACCCTATGTCTGTGCAGAGTGGGAGCTGGGAGGAATTCCTCCATATCTGCTCAGGATACCCGACATAAAGCTCAGGTGTCTTGATCCCAGGTATATGGCTGCTGCAGAAAGGTATATGTCAAAACTGGCAGAGGTGATCAAACCCTATCTGATCACGAATGGAGGTAACATTCTTATGCTTCAGATCGAAAATGAATATGGCAGTTTCGGTACCGACAAGGAGTATCTTTCAAAACTGAGAGATATCTGGGTTGAAAAGGGAATAGACGTGCCATTCTTTACGGGAGACGGACCCACTGAAAAAATGCTTACAGCAGGAACCCTTCCCGGATGTGCCGTAGGCCTTGATCCGGGGACCACGGCTGAACATTTTGAGCTTGCGTCCAGGATTAATCCGGGAGTACCGGTTTTCAGCAGCGAAATATACCCGGGATGGCTTACCCACTGGGGAGAAGAGTGGGCCAGACCCGACACTTCAATACTTTATTATGAAATCCGCTTTCTTATGGATAACAAAAAGTCCTTCAATCTTTACGTTATTCATGGGGGAACGAATTTCGGATATACGGCAGGAGCAAATTCAGGCAAAAAGGGATATGAGCCCGATGTAACAAGCTATGATTATGATGCCCCGGTGAACGAGCAGGGCCAGCCGACGGCTAAGTATATGGCTCTCAGGAAACTGATCGGCTCCTATCTTCCAAAAGGCAAAAAACTTCCGGAAATACCCGAAGCTGTTCCTGCATATGACATTCCGGCAATAGGCCTGTCGGTATTCACACCCTTGTGGGACAATCTTCCTGTTCCGGTCGATTCCCCTCAGCCCGGGACTTTTGAATCATATAATCAGGATTACGGATTTGTACTTTACAGGACAGAACTTAAAGGTAATAAGAAAGGAAAACTGACACTGACTGATCTTCACGATTATGCAACAGTTTTCCTTAATGGAAAATACCTGGGATACCTCGACAGACGGGAAGGTATAAACAGTATTGATATTCCTGAATCTGGGGTTGATGTTCCTGTTCTTGAAATTCTTGTTGAAGGCATGGGCAGGATCAATTACGGACAGTACATAGTCGACCGAAAGGGTATTACTGAAAAAGTTACCCTTGACGGAGAGACGCTTCTCAACTGGAAAGTGTACAATCTTCCCATGGACCAGAAGTTTATCTACAATCTTAGGTCCTCAGCGAAAAATACGGGTAAGGAAGGAATATTTTACAAGGGAAGTTTTTTTCTGTCAGCTCCCGGGGATAGTTATTTTGATATGTCTAATTTCAAAAAGGGGATATTGTGGATAAACGGCCATAACCTTGGAAGATACTGGAACATCGGGCCGCAGAAAAGACTTTACTGTCCGGCCTCCTTTATGAGGAAGGGACAGAACGAAATGATTGTTTTTGACCTCCATCAGATGGAACCTCAGATTGTTGTGGGTTTTAAGACACTTCAATAAATAAAAAATCCCCTTCCTGATACTGAAAGGGGATTTTTTTCAGGTAATTTTCTCAGACAAGGATTTTGGTTGTAAGGTTTGTGATGCTTTTCTGAATGTCAGCAAACATATCACCCCTTGTTTCATCCTGTTCAACGATCATATATTTCATTCCTGCTATATCCCTGGCAGCAATTATCTCTTTAAAGTTAATTACACCCTCTCCTACAGGAGCGATATCATCTTTTATTACTTCAAAGAAAGGAGGCTGCTGGGTATACATATCCTTAAGATGGTACAGAGGGAATCGCCCCGGATACTTGTTGAAGATATCCACAGGATTATGACCAGCCTTGTTTGTCCAGAACATATCGAGCTCCATGATCACAAGATCTTTGTCGAGTTCAGCAAGCATCACATCAAAATAAGGCACTTTACCTTCAACTGTTGCAAACTCGAAGTTGTGGTTGTGATAACCGAACTGAAGTCCTTGATCCTTCATAATCTTCCCGATCTCATTCCAGTTGGCTGCCATACGCTGGTAACTTGCTATTGATGTGCGCATTTCTTCTACAATCCATGGCTGGATACAATATTTCGCTCCAATAAGGGCATGGTCCTCAGCCATTTTCTTTGCTGATTCAAGAGTAACTCCGGCTCCCTCAACCTGGGTATGACTGCTAATTATTTCCATTCCCAGATCATTAACAAGTTTTTTGAATTCAGCCGGGGTGTAGCCGTAGAATTTTCCTTCGGTATAATCGGCAAGCTCGACATATTTATAGCCATAGTCCGATACTTTCTTCAGCGATCCCGGAACGTCCGCAGCCATGGCATCCCTTATGGTATAGAGCTGAAGTCCCAACCCGAATGATTTTGGATCAACAGGTTCCTGGGCAGCCTGCTTTGAGGGTTTTGAAGCATTGCCGCATCCTGATTGTGAGATAACAATGGCCCCAAGTGCACCGGCAGCCGATAATCTTAGAAAGTCTCTTCTTGATTGTGGTTTTTTCATAATACTTATTCTAATTTATTATTAGTTAATCGATTGTTGGTATAACAATATTTCCGGTCATAAAAATAATACATTTCTTTTTCATGACACTTGCTCTGGTTTATTTATTGAGAACAGACGGCAAATGTGCCTGTTGTAAATGTTTTCAAACACACAGTCAGATATAATCTTCTCATGTTCGTTCAGAAGACGGAAATATAACTCCATATTTTCGGCTGCCAGTTTGTATGCTACGTGAATTAGCTGTCTCATACCCGGATTAAAATCGGGATTATTCTGATCGTGCCTCAGAGAATCTGCAAACTTCCTGCTGTTCCAGGCCGACACCGCATCTGCCGATGGAAGAGCCTGTCTGTCAATATCAATGACATCTGCATAAGGCGCACATAGTTCATCTATCTTATCAAGTGATTTTGCATAAATACCCTTTACAAAATCCAGAGCTTCACCGCCGGCTTCTGCAAGTCCGATGACTTCCTCAAGCCAGGTTGTCCCGGCTGTTTTCAGATGTACGCCCTTGTTGTGCTTTTTCAGCAACCGCGAAATATGCGGGTAAATTGCAAATTTGTCGGATCCGGAATGGATACTTATTTTAAGGCTTTCAGGCAATCCGAATTCCCTGACGGCAAAGGAAATGACAAGCAAATCCTCCTCAAATTCAACGGCAAACCTGGCCGGATCTCCGGCATAATCAACTCCTTTATTGAATCTGCCTGAGAATTTCGGAGCTATTGTCTGAAGTGGTATTTTTTCCTTCCCAAGCATGGCGAGAATAAAAAACAGCTCCACAGGTGTCTGGGGATGAGCTACTTCGTCCATAGATACCTCGGTGACGAAATTACCGTTTCCCTTGGCCTTTTCTATTTTTCTGTAGATCTCTCCGGCCTTTATTGCTGCGTAAAGGTAGTTTTCTGCAATAAGCTGCAATTTCTCCCCTGAACACTTCAATCCGGCCTTTAACCCTGGTACGTCAGTTTTTCCGCAATAGGCAGAAGCATATGAAACAAACTCATCAATGTCCTTCTGCTCAGCACGCTTTCCTATGTATGATGCAACATCGATCGTGAAGAAGTCGGAGCTTTCGATAAAACGATCGACATTATCCATATTTATGTGATCTGCGTCAACGAAATATGGCTTTCCGAATCCCGTCATCGCCGTAACGGTGTCAGCCTCATGTCTGACGTCGGCAGGGTGCGTTCCGATGATGTTGTGTTCGCGGTTCGATTTATTCCAGACCGGGGTTATCTCGATTCCTTTTTTTCCGGCTTCAATTACAGCTCTCAGCTGAGCATGGCCCTGGTGTCCGAATCTGTCACCGAGCCCCATTGAGTATTTTCCGAGTTGCTTCATAAGCTGAATTATATATTATCAACTCTTTTCATTCTTGGAACAAGAAAATGCATTACAATCCATGCCAGTAGGTAGGCAATACCGCAATAAATAAACATCAGGCCATATCCAAGCTCAACTTTCCCGAGCGCTGTATAGTGTTTCAGTAGCAGGCCGGCAACCTGTGCAATCAGTATACCTCCGACTGCACCTGCCATACCTCCGATTCCGGTAACGGAAGCAACTGCTTTCTTAGGAAACATGTCCGTAACAGTTGTGAAGATATTTGCTGACCATGCCTGATGGGCCGCACATGCAAGGCCTATTACCAGAACCGCATACCATGTGTTGAACTGTCCGAGCCAGCTTGCAAGAAGAACTGTAAGAGGGATGAGTGCGTAGATGAACATCGATAATTTCCTTGCCTTGTATGTGGCCATTCCTCCGTTAATGAATTTCTTCGGGAGCCATCCTCCGAAAACAGAGCCTATGGTTGAAATAGTATATACTACAGCTACTGCCAGGGTCCAGCTTATGACACCCGGAACATCTGCGCCGTCGCCTGTGTATGATGGATTCATATTCTTGAATTCCAGTATCTTTCGTGCATTCTCTCCGCTCAGGAACGCAGGGAGCCAGAAAAGGAAGAACCACCAAACGGGATCGGTAAGGAATTTTCCGAAGAAGAACGACCATGTCTGTCTCTTGTTCAGGAGCTTAGCCCATGGTACCTTTTCGGTATTGGTTTTTTCAGCTGCTTTCTCTTCCCTTTCATCCAGGTCGCTGTGTATGTAATCGTACTCAGCCTGTGAGAGTATACCTGCTTTAAGCTTCTGTTCGGGAGTAGCATAGATCCTGAACCAGAAATAGAGCCAGATCAGCCCTATTGCGCCTACAAAAACGAACGCTATTTCCCAGCCCCAGTGAGTGGCTATCCAGGGTACAAACAATGGTGTCAGGATTGCTCCAATGTTGGTTCCCGAGTTGTATAAACCCGTTGCAAGGGCTCTTTCTTTCTTTGGAAACCATTCTGCCATTGTCTTGTTGGCGGCAGGAAAGTTACCGGCCTCTGTTATTCCCAATGCAGCACGCCATATTCCGAAAGTGAAGGCATTATGTGCAAGGGCATGGCCTATTGCAGCAATGCTCCATCCCAGAAGTGAAAAAGCGTATCCTCTTTTAGTTCCTATCCAGTCGATAAACCTTCCGGCAAGCGTCATTCCAATGGCGTAGGCAATCTGAAAACTCATTACAACCCAGGAATAGTACAGCTCCTGGTTGGCCTTGTCGGGTCCGAAAATCCCTTCGTCAGCAAGGATTGGTTTAAGAAGGCCGAGGACATTCCGGTCGAAATAGTTTACTGTTGTTGCGAAAAAAACAAGAGCGCAGATCGTCCACCTGTATTTCCCGATCTTTTCATTGATTGAAGTTAATGACATATTGTAACGGATTAGGTATGCTTAGACATTATAGGTTGTCGATGCAGTTGTGCCTCCACGGCCGGTCCAGTTGGTATGGAAAAATTCACCTCTTGGCCTGTCAGTGCGCTCATAGGTATGGGCCCCGAAATAGTCGCGCTGTGCCTGGAGCAGGTTTGCAGGAAGGTTTTCGCATCTGTAGCCGTCGAAATAACCCAGTGCCGTGGATATTGCCGGAACTGGTATTCCTGACGTCACGGAAGCGGACACAACATTTCTCCATCCGCTCTGGGCCTTTTCAATTTTGGTTTTGAAGAAAGGATCGAGAAGGAGATTAGTGATTCCCTCATTATTATCGAAAGCTTCCTTGATCTTGCCGAGGAAGACCGACCTTATTATACAACCTCCCCTCCACATAAGGGCAATTCCTCCATAATTGAGCTTCCATCCGAATTCATCTGCGGCGGCTCTCATAAGACTGTAGCCCTGTGCATACGAGACAATTTTGGAAGCATAAAGGGCGTCCCTCAGGTCATTGATAAATGACTGCTTGTCTTCCTTGAATAGTTTGCCAGGACCGGTTAGTATCTTTGAAGCCTTTACCCTTTCATCCTTTATTGCTGATAGGCATCTTGAGAAAACAGCCTCACCGATAAGGGTAAGGGGAATTCCCAGGTCAAGGGCCGTAACAGCTGTCCATTTTCCTGTTCCCTTCTGTCCGGCCGTGTCAAGAATTTTGTCAATAAGAGGCTTTCCGTCAGTGTCATAGTAATCGAGTATGTCGCGGGTGATCTCTATCAGGTAACTGTCAAGTTCACCCTCGTTCCATTCCCTGAATACATTGTGCATCTCTTTTGCGCTCATCCCGAGAAGCTCGCGCATTATGTGATAGGCCTCGCAGATAAGCTGCATGTCGCCATATTCTATTCCGTTGTGCACCATTTTTACAAAATGTCCGGCACCGTTTTCTCCAACCCAGTCACAGCAAGGAGTACCGTCTTCAACTTTTGCGGCAATGGCCTGAAAAACAGGTTTAACCTCCGGCCAGGCAGCCTTTGATCCTCCAGGCATGATCGATGGGCCGAGAAGAGCTCCCTCTTCTCCACCCGAAACACCCGTTCCGATGTAAAGCAATCCTTTGCTTTCCACGTACGCTGTCCGCCTGTTGGTGTCGGGGAAGTGGGTATTACCTCCGTCAATGATAATGTCGCCCTTATCGAGGTGAGGTATAAGGGTATTTATCATATCGTCAACTGCGGCACCTGCCTTCACCATTATCATTATTTTTCTCGGCCGTTTCAGGGAGGCAACAAGATCCTCAATTGAATGTACTCCTTTAATCCTTTTGCCTTTGGCTCTTCCGGCAAGAAAATCATCAACCCTCTGGGTAGTCCTGTTATAGACAGTGACCTGAAATCCCTTGCTCTCCATGTTTAGTACAAGGTTTTCACCCATCACTGCCAGACCGATAAGTCCGATGTCAGATAGTGTATTCATAGTTAAGATATTATATTGATTCTATATTTGTGATCCTGTCGATCCATAATAATACTTACTGGCTTATTTGCTGATTCTTATTTCACTTTAAGAATTTCCGGTGTTCCGGTAATATTCCCTGATAACCTCATCCATCACCCGGCTTGTACGTGCAGCAGTAATTCCCGTACTGACAACATTTCCATCACCTTTTCCGGAAAGTGCGTTGACTATCTGTTCGATGAGGTAAAACTGAATATTATCCGGCTTTTCGTTCGCATATTCCCTTGTGCCGTTGCTGTTAACAACCCTTACAGGCTCATAGGTGAATGTTGAAGTAGTAATTATTCCTTTGTCTCCGATAATCTCAAAGGAATCCCTGTTAGCCTCTCTGGCAGCCGCAAAGCTCCAGATACCCGTTGCAACGATATTGTTCTCAAACAGGAAGGAAGCCGATACAAAATCCTCCGCCCTGTAGTAACCGGCCTGGTTGACTGTGAGTGAGGACACTCTGGCTACCGGACCGAAAAGAAAGTCAAGGTAGTCGAGCTGATGTGATGCAAGGTCAAAAAAATGTCCGGCTCCTGAAATTTCAGGGATGACCCTCCAAGGAAGTCTGCCTTCCTTTTCATCATCTGAAGGGTAATTGAATATGTGAAAATTAATGAACCTGGGATTCCCGATCTCGCCCGACCCGATCAGGTTCCTGATAAGAAGAAATCCCGGGAGGGTTCGTCTGTAGTATGCCACGAATACCGGGAGATTGTATTTTCTGCCTGCCTCGTTTATGGCAAGGCACTCCCCGTAATTCAGAGCCATGGGTTTTTCAATGTAAACAGGCTTTCCTGCTTTAAGGGCCTTTATTGCGTACTCCTTGTGACTTCCCGGAGGGGTTGCAACATAAACTGCATTAACTTCACCGTCGTTTATGAGATCGTCAGCGTTGGAATAGAACCTTGGAACATTGTGCCTTTTTGCATAGTCTTCAGCAAGAGCTGCATTTCTTCTCATTACAGCAACAAGACGCGATCCCTCCACCTTGGAGAAAGCGGGACCGCTTTTCAGTTCGGTCACTTTTCCACAGCCTATAATTCCCCAGTTTATCATTGAAGTTTGTCTTTGGAAGCCCACAGTCCTACTGCTGGATTGGAGATGTAATAAATTTCCTCACCGCCCGGGAGAATATTGACACCTTCCGAGAGTTGTGCCGGATCGTATTTAAGCATCATTGACTTAAGATCTGAATATCTGAAATTAACCGATTCTATCTCACGGCGCGAAAGTACGCCTGGGCAGTAGGTAATTGAAAACCTGCCTTCGGAGCTTCCATGAATAAGGTGGGCTGCTGCACTCAGATTATTAAGGAGTTCATTATTGTTTTCAAGTGCCTTAAGGGTGGCCGGTGTTCCCCTGTAGCCATATTTCCTGATAAGGCGGTCAATTTCCTTGTCTTCACCGAATTCCCTCAGCCCGGGTGCCAGAATGACAAGTTCACCGTCATCGGCCATTGCCATCCTTGTCCTGTAGATACTCTTGTTCCCTAGCCATGTGCTTTTAAACTCAGAGGGATCGAGGTATACAACTGCCTTGCGAAGAGGTCTGTCAACAACAGTAAAGTTTACTTTCAGCGAAAGTTCCGAGGCAAGTGTGAAAACCTGGGGATCATCGCCAATGAAAAGTCCTCTTATTACGAGCTTTCCGGAATTGTCGCGCCCAACTACAGTATGAATGTAAACAACCGGAAGGTCAGGAATAAATTTCTCGGATGCATAGTTAAGCAGCCTCCTTACCGGTGTGTCGGCTTTACCCATCATTCTTTCCATTCCGTAAACTGCTCCGACAAAGTGACTTTTGTTTATTCCTTCCGGACCTCCGGTTCCAATGAAAAGATTCTTGTTGTAATTTGCCATCCCTACCACTTCGTGCGGAACGACCTGGCCGATTGATAAAATCAGGTCATGCCCGCCGTTCCTTACAAGTTTATTAAGCTGTGCAGGCCAGGAATAGTCGAGCTTTCCTTCAGTAAGCTCACGGACATACTCTGATGGAACGGTTCCCACGGTGACCACATCGTTCCTCCAGTCATGTACCCTGAATAATTCTTTTGGGACCCCCTTGTACATTTCAGATATTTCACTGCCGGTCATTGGTGAATGTGTGCCCAGGGCAGGAAGAATGTCGGTGAGATTTTCCCTGTAATAATTATAGACAAGTGTGGTTATGTCACCGGCTCGTGAATGAAACCTTGTAAAATCAGGAGGAACAGCAAGGACCTTCTTTTTTGGTCCGAGTTTTACCAGGGCAGAGAAGACCCCGTACTCAAGGTCGGCCGGCCCCATTACCGTATTTTCAGAACCTGACTGATAGTAGATCATGTTTTAGTTCCTTTATGTTATTAAACACATTATTTCTTCCCGTTTGGTTTACTGCCGGTTTCCGGCAGATTGTCAATGTTTCGCCTGTGCCTTGTATCATACACCTGAATAAGCGCTGAATCCACCATCGACTGGTATCACAACGCCTGTCACAAATTTCGAAAGATCAGAAACAAGATACAGGAGCGTTCCCGTCAGCTCCTCAGGAGTGCCGTATCTTTCCATAGGTGTGCTGTTCAGTATTTTTAATGACCTCGCTGTAGGCTGGCCTGTCTTTTCATCCACAAGGAGGAATTTGTTCTGGTTAGTGAGAAGGAATCCCGGGGCAATGGCATTGACCCTGACCCCTGTTTTGGAAAAGTGAACAGCAAGCCATTGTGTGAAATTATTAACAGCAGCCTTGGCAGCTGAATAAGCAGCAATTTTGGTAAGCGGACGATACGAATTCATCGAAGATATGTTCACAATCGTACCCGACTTGCGCTTCACCATGTCAGTAGCAAAAACCATGGTTGGAAGAAGTGTTCCTTTGAAATTAAGATCGAAAACCTTGTCGAAACCTTCAAGCTTGAGTCCGAAGAAGGTATCATCAGGATTTTCGGTTTCATCACCTTCCATCTTTTCAACCTTTGTGGTTGCGGCAGGAGAATTCCCTCCGGCACCATTGACAAGAATATCAACCGGTCCTATTTTTTCATGTATAATTGCCCTTGCCGATTCGAGCGAGGATTTGTCCAGAACACTTGCTGAGAGTCCCAGTGAATTGGTTTTGAATTCATTTCTTATTTCATCCGCGATCCTGGCGGATGCTTCTTCGTTAAGGTCAAGTATTACTGTTTTTGCTCCGCACGCAGCGAGCGATTTGGCCATAACCGAGCATATTATACCGGCGCCTCCCGTTATAACGGCAACTTTACCTGTGAGATCAATAATTTCTTTCATTAGACTGGTATTTTTTCTCTTTGCTGTCTGTCAGTGTCTAAGGACTTATCATTTCGATCCGTTATGTTGCTGTTCCGGTGCGAATCCCGGCCATCTGACAGGTTCTGCAAAGAGGTGGGTTTATTTGTCAAATCCAAAATATTCTTTTGCGTTCCTGTATGATATTCCCTCAATCAGCGGCCTCACCAGCTCTTCTTCGTCAGGTATTATGCCTCTGTCAATTTCTTCCCCTACCTTATTGCAAAGTATTCTTCTGAAATATTCATGCCGCGGATATGAAAGAAAGCTTCTGGAGTCCGTCACCATGCCAACGAAACGTCTCAGCAGGCCAAGAGCCGAAATATCCTTAAGGTGTTTTTCCATTCCTGTCTTCTGATCGAGGAACCACCAGGCCGCACCGCACTGCACCTTCACGGGCCGGGTTCCGTCGTTGAAATTACCGGCCATGGCCACCATCATCTCGTTGTCGGCAGGATTAAGGTTATATAGGATTGTCTGTGCAAGCTGGTCTGTATTGTCGAGGGAGTTAAGAAATGAAGACATTTTAACTGCATCCTGGGGTACTCCGATTGAATCCCATCCCGTATCAGGTCCCATTTTCCTGAACATCCTTGAATTGTTGTTCCTCAGGGCTCCCACATGGAACTGCTGGGTCCACCCTCTTTTATGGTTCATCCTGCATAACTCCGTCATGGCAGCTGTTTTAAACTTTTCAGCTTCCTCCGGGGAAACAGTGTCATGGTCGAGGAGTTTTCTGAAAATCCGGTTTACCTCTTTATCTGTGTATGGTGAGTAATAAAACCTTTCCAAACCGTGATCTGAAAGACGGGCGCCATTCCTGTGGAAGAAATCATGTCTCTCATCCAGAACTTCAACCAGGTCGGTGAAAGAACTTATTTTCTTTCCGGAGGCGGTTTCCAGGCGATTAATATAGTCTGTGAATTTTACAGGGTCTTCCGTCTTTACAACATTATCGGGTCTGAAGGTAGGAAGAACACGTACCTCAAATGAATCCCTTAAAGCCATATGATGTTCGAGAGAGTCGGCCGGATCATCAGTTGTGCAAATGATCTCGACTTTCATTTTTCTTATAAGCGACCGGGTGCTGAACTCAAGGCTTCTGAGCATCGATGATGCTTCCTCGTATATTTTTGAAGCGGTCGCCGGGGAGAGCAGGTCGTATATCCCGAAATACCTCGCCAGTTCGAGGTGGGTCCAGTGGTACAGGGGATTCCCGATAGCTGCCGGAACTGTTTCAGCCCATTTTTCAAACTTCTCCGCAGGGGTGGCATCGCCAGTGCAGTAATGTTCGCTGATCCCGTTTGTCCGCATCGCCCTCCATTTGTAATGATCGCCTTCAAGCCAGGCCTGCCCCAGGTTGTCAAACTGCCGGTCGTCGGCAATCATGGCTGGTGACAGATGACAATGAAAATCGATTATTGGCTGGTTCTCAGCATACTCGTGATACAGTCTTCTGGCAGTCCTGCTTCCAAGAAGGAAATCATCATTGATAAAATTTTTCATCTATTTGATATTTAGGCTTTTGTCAGTTAATATAGGTCGTATGAACTGAAAAAAATATTTACTAAAATAGTAAATTAAAGTCGGGAATTGATCTTAAGGCTGATAATTAATAAATTTTATGCATTGGGTTGCCTTTAACCTCAAAGAATGTAATTTTGAGCATAAATAACTTCTATCATTAGCTGGAACTGACATGAAAATTGAATTAAGATACTCGGTACACCCTGAAGATTTCAGAAAATATGACACTGAAAAGCTGAGAAGGGAGTTCCTTGTCACTGATATTTTCATCCCT
>MTKZ01009745.1_pt1 | contig 64984 bp, 56 predicted proteins | sample 1042781 | NCBI WGS metagenome assembly MTKZ01 (sample SAMN06212207, study PRJNA360539) | anaerobic digester metagenome | biome: Wastewater treatment plant; material: sludge; isolation source: anaerobic digester fed with sludge from wastewater treatment plant | place: Denmark: WWTP Viborg ... | reverse complement strand
AAAAAAACGATGGAAGATAGATCAGACATTGTACTCATTCTCTCAAATTTGCGGCATTACTCCCTTTGAGAAAGTGCCTCTAAATGAACTCTTTAGCAGATCGTCAACAATAGTCCCAATTGATGATACTCCTAACCTGTTCAGTGACAACAACTTTTAACGGGACACTAGTGAGAGTATTATAGTTATTATCAGTCATTCCGTTATAAAAAGTCGTATTGTTTAATCCAGAACGGCCAATTTCACGGATTAATATTTTGTGAATGGAGTAATCATTGCATAAACGTGTCATCCAATTATTTACTTGTGCATCTGTTAATCCTCCGGTTCCATCGCTTCTACGGATTATGTGTATAAAAACATTGATGATTTTTAAAGATGTATCAGCAGAAGTAATACTCTCAATAGAAAGATTTGAAATTGTACTTGGAGTTAGATTATCAGCGGTGTTACAATGCCAAATTTGTCCTACCTTTTTCTGTGCATTAATATTTGAGTTAAATAAGCTTAAGTAAAATAAGCCAATTAACACCAACAGGATGCTTTTTCTAAAATTTAGATTTCTCATTTTTTTATTGTTGGTTTTATTGTATTTTGATTTTTTTAATTTCAATATTAGGGTAACCTGGTTCTCTCCAACCACAGTTCCAAGTAGATTTTAAAATATCACAATCTAAAATGATTTTTAGACTATCTTTTTTAAACTTCGAATCTAATAAAATGGGAGAGTAGATTACACTGTCTATTTCAATAAGCCAGCCACATCCATTGACAGCCGGATCACCAAAATAAAGTACCAGGCCCGAAACGTTTTGTTTCTGCGAGTCCATCTTTTCTTCATCTTCTTTACAGCTAAAAGCCATTATAAGAAAAATTCCGAAAGCGAATAAAATTTTGGAAATTGTCTTCATTTGGTTTAAAGATTAAACAAGAATTTAATTGTAGTCGTAACACTGCTAAAAAGTAATAACTTTAAATTTATCTAAAGCAACCGTCTAAATACTCCAAATTTCCAAACAAAATAAAACAAATATCAACCACTGTAACATGTCAGAATTGCTACAAACGTGACACCATTTTATGTTATTTTTCGGAAATTCTGCAATTTATATTAATTCTAAATAAAATGTATTTGTTACAATAAGATATTATTCGTTGCCAATTTTGGTTCATTTCATAAATAATAGTTCCCTAAGTTGTTGTCAGACACATTAATATTCAAATAGGTTTGTTCAAACTAAAACCTTTAGAAGGATGATTTCCAAGCATATTTACACAATTATATTTTACAATAGTTTTGGAATCGTAGAAAGATTGTTATCTCTAAAATTCTGATCAATGCTAACTTTGATGTTAACAGTTATATCGTTTTAAACGGAATGATAGCAGAACTATGTTCATAACTTATCGAGGCTATGCCACCTAACAGCAGGTTGAATGAATTACCTTTGGCCTCCGGAAACAGGATATGTATGTTTAAGATAAAAGGAAGGGAAACCGGCACCAGGGCAAGGACAGGAGTTCTTTTTACCTGCCATGGTGAGATTCCCACACCTATTTTTATGCCGGTTGGCACTGCAGGTACTGTTAAGGGCATTCTTCAGAAGGATCTGACGGATGATATCGATGCAAAGATTATCCTTGGCAATACCTACCATCTGTATCTGCGTCCCGGCACGGATATTCTGAAATCGGCCGGGGGACTTCACAGGTTCATGAACTGGCAGAGACCTCTTCTGACCGACAGCGGAGGCTATCAGGTCTTTTCACTTTCCGGCAACAGGAAACTGACAGAGGAGGGCGCTCTCTTCAAATCGCATATTGATGGCTCGTCTCATGTTTTCACCCCCGAAAATACAGTTGATATTCAGAGAATAATCGGAGCAGACATAATGATGGTCCTCGACGAGTGTGCTCCCTTTCCCTGCGACAGGAGATACGCTGAGAAATCGGTAGCCCTTACCCACAGGTGGCTTGAAAGAGCAGTAAAAAGGTACAGGGAGACTGAACCTCTGTGGGGGCATGAACAGTTGCTTTTTCCTATTGTGCAGGGAAGCACATATGACGATCTCAGAAAGATATCTGCAGAGAAAGCAGCCTCAGTTGATATGGCAGGTAACGCAATCGGCGGCCTTTCTGTAGGCGAACCTGCGGAGGAGATGTACAGGGTTCTGGATGTTGTAAATGAAATACTGCCTGAAGATAAACCCCGTTATCTGATGGGTGTGGGCACTCCGGCGAACATTCTTGAGGCTATTGACAGGGGAACAGATATGTTCGACTGCGTAATGCCAACAAGAAACGGAAGGAACGGGATGCTGTTCACCAGCGAAGGAATAATCAACATAAAGAACAGGAGATGGACCGATGATTTCAGCCCCATCGACCCTGCAGGACCTTCATCGGTCAGCCTGATGTTCTCAAAGGCATATCTGAGGCATCTTATAATATCGGGTGAAATACTCGGATCACAGATTGCAAGCATACACAATCTTGCCTTTTATCTTAGACTTGTTGAAGAAGCACGAAAAAAAATCGAAGAGGGTAATTTCAGCAGATGGAAAGAACAGATGACCAGAAAAGTTTCGACCAGGCTTTAGGTTCTCTTCGTACGAGGATCATCGACTGGTATATCATCAGAAAGTTCCTTGGGACCTTCTTCTTTTCCCTTGTGCTTATACTTACTATTGCCGTGGTGTTCGACTTTGCCGAGAAGATAGATAACTTCATGGAGAAAGATGCGCCGGCAAAGGCTATAATCTTTGATTATTACCTTAATTTCATTCCATACTTTGCGACACTCTTCTCGCCTCTTTTTGTGTTTATTTCGGTGATCTTCTTTACCTCAAAGATGGCCGCAAACACTGAGATAATTGCTATTCTCAACAGCGGGATGAGTTTCAGAAGGATGCTGTGGCCTTATTTTCTCTCCGCATTCGTGATCGCTCTCTTCACATTTCTGCTTACCAACTTTGTTATTCCAAGGGCAAACCTCAACAGGATGGATTTCGAGGATAAATATTATAAGCCATCCAACAGGAGAACTCCTGTGCTCAATATTCACAGGCAGGTCAGCAGGAACGTTCTTATTTACATGGAATCTTTTAATCCCATAAGCCAGTCGGGCAGGAATTTTACAATTGAAAAATTCAATGAGGATGGCAAGCTTGAATCGAAGCTCAGCGGTAACATGGTAAGGTACGATACAGCCTCCAGCAAATGGGTTGTTGTGAATTATTACCAGAGGGATATTTTTGAAGGGAAAGACAGGATAACAAGCGGAGACCGCATCGATACGGCCCTTGTGATCAGTCCTGATGATTTTTCAAGAGGACCAGGTTTTGTTGGTACCATGACCTTCGACGAGCTCAACGACTACATCGAACAGCTCAAGCTTCAGGGTTCAGATGAACTGAACCTGTTCCTTATCGAGAAACACAGGAGGATAGCAAATCCTTTTGCAGTTTTTATCCTCACGCTCATTGGAGTTACGCTATCTGCGAGAAAAGTAAGGGGTGGTATCGGTATGAATATCGGGATCGGACTTGCCCTTAGTTTTTCTTACATACTCTTTATGCAGTTTGCCTCCCAGTTCTCGCTCAAGGGAACGCTAGGACCAATGATAGCAATGTGGATACCCAACATTATGTATGCCCTGGTTGCACTTGTTTTGTATAAACTTGCACCAAAATAGATGTTCTCAAGAACGAAAAATCATATATTGCGGTTTTAATTAATTAAAATCCCTAAAATTTAACAATAAGAATCATGGCAGTTGACAAGAAAATAAAAGAGCTGCAGGAAAAGAGGAAAAAAGTACTGCTCGGAGGGGGAGAACAGGCCATAGAAAAGCAGAAAGCTATGGGTAAGCGCACAGCGCGTGAAAGGATCATGGCTCTTCTCGACCAGAATTCATTTATCGAGTATGATATGTTCGTGGAGCATGATGCACGGGATTTTGATATGGACAAGAAATCCTTGCCGAGCGATGGGGTGATTATCGGTTCAGGATCGATCAACGGTTCACCGGTAGCTGTTTTTGCACAGGATTTCACAGTGGCGGGAGGTTCATTGGGCCATATGCACTCGAGGAAAATTGTTAAGATAATGGATCATGCCCTTAAAATGAGGATACCTCTTATTGGGATTAATGATTCAGGAGGGGCGAGGATACAGGAAGGGGTCAATTCCCTGGCCGGTTATGGGGAGATATTTTTCAGGAATACAATATCGAGCGGGATAATACCACAGATCTCAGTTATCCTTGGCCCATGTGCCGGGGGCGCTGTCTATTCACCTGCCCTTATGGATTTCGTCTTTGTTGTGGATAATATCTCCAAAATGTTCATTACCGGACCAGAAGTAATAAAAACTGTTCTTGGCGAGGAGATCTCAATGGAGGAACTGGGAGGAGCAAGAGTGCACAGTGAAATAACCGGCAATGCCCATTTCTTTGCCGAGAGCGAGGATGAATGCTTCGAACAGATTAAAAAGCTCGTTTCGCTGATCCCGGCAAACAACACGAACAACACGGTTATTGCTGAGGCCTCGGAACCTGATGTAAGATTTAATCCTGAGAAGATAGTACCTGACGATCCTACGCTGCCGTATGATGTTAAGGATGTAATAAGGTCGATTGTCGATAGTTCAGATTTTTTTGAGATAATGGAGCTTTATGCAAAGAATATTGTAATAGGTTTCGGCAGGATGGGAGGGATGACAACCGGTTTCGTTGCCAACCAGCCTCTTGAAATGGCTGGGGTCCTTGATGTTGACTCGTCCGACAAGGCTGCAAGGTTTATAAGGTACTGCGACGCTTTCAATATTCCCATTGTTACACTCGTTGACCTTCCGGGATACCTGCCCGGAGTGGACCAGGAACATGCAGGTGTGATCAGGCACGGGGCAAAAATTCTGTATGCTTACAGCGAAGCTACAGTCCCAAAGCTTACGGTAATTTTGCGGAAAGCCTATGGAGGAGGATATATTGCAATGAGTTCAAGACACCTCAGAGCCGATTTCGTTTTTGCATGGCCAACCGCTGAGATTGCTGTTATGGGACCAGAAGGTGCTGCCAATATTATTTTCAGGAAAGAAATTGTCTCTTCGGATGATCCGGAGGCAATGAGGAAACAGAAGGTTGAGGAGTACAAGGCAAAATTTGCAAATCCTTATGTTGCTGCTTCGAAAGGTTATGTCGATGCCGTTATTGAACCGAAGGAGACCAGGCGCTTCCTCCTCCATGCAATGGAAGTATCAAGGAACAAGGTGGTAAAGTTGCTCGATAAGAAACACGGAATACCACCATTCTGATTTTTAACGTAAAAACCCTTGAAAAGATGCAGGAATCTGACGATCTGGGTAGTCTAAATATAAATAACAGCCTCTACACCACGAGGCTGAGCAGCAAGTTCAGGAACAGGAAGCCGTACAAACCTACCGATCCAGGCATTATTCCCAGTTTTATCCCGGGGACTGTGCTTGAGATTCTTGTTAAGAAAGGGCAGAAGGTAAATGAAGGAGATGATCTTATAATACTTGATGCCATGAAAATGAAAAACAGGCTCAAGTGTCACAGAAGCGGCAGAATCAAAAAGATCTGTGTAAAAGCTGGAGACAGGGTGTCGAAAGGAACCAGTCTGATCGAGATAGAATAAATTCAGAAAAGTCCTCTGAATATCACATATTTCTTTATTGAATCAGGCAATACAGGCAGCTTGTCGAAAATTCCATAAACGGTAGATCCGCTTCCCGACATTGAACTGTAGAGGGCTCCGCAGTTGTACAATGTTTCCTTGATCTCCCTTATCTGAGGATAAAGAGGGAAAATGGTTTTTTCAAAGTCGTTTACGACGTAATCCTTCCATTCCGCAACGGGCTTCCGGAGCAGTACCTCGAGACTATCGGCAGGGACGGAGGTAATGCATCCGGCGTAGGCATCCCTGGTTTTTACATCGATCCCCGGATTTAAAAGCACTCCATAGTAGCCTTTAAGGAATTCTGCCGACGGCTTCAGTATCTCCCCCCTGCCGGATGCGAAAGCAGGCAGGCCTTCGATAAAGAAAGCAGAGTCACTTCCCAGTCCTGCAGCTATCGATTTGAGATCGTCGCAGCTGAGCCCAAGTCCAAACAGCCTGTCAAGAGTCTTAAGCATATATGCACCGTCCGATGAACCACCTCCCAGTCCGGCACCGACAGGAATGTTCTTGTGCAGATGGATCTTCAGCTTGGGTATTCCGAATTCATCACGGATCCTCTCTGCCGCTTTCAGCACAATGTTCTGGTCTGTTTCTCCCGCAACCTGATTTCCGGTTAACGTAAGAACATCCTTGCCCGGATCATCATATGCCGGAACAACCTCAAGGGCATCGAAGAGGTTTACGGGATAAAAGAGCGTCTCAATATCATGAAACCCGTCATCGCGTCTTGAGATAATATTGAGCCCAAGGTTGATCTTGGCTTTTGGGAAAACCAGCATGGCGATCTGTGTTTAATGCAAAAATACCATTAGGGATCGATTTTAAGGCAATTAAACCATTATTTTGGATTTTCAACAAGTTTTAAACATTAAAATGTTTGTAATAAAAAAACGACTTCCTGAATAATGCCTGACCTTATATTTACCTTTGGTCAGCCGGCAAAAGATCTGGCACTTTTCACAGGAGATCAGTAAATCAGTGAATTATATTGATGGCGAAGCAACGACAGAATATCCGTCAGGTGGTTACCCCTCTGCCTGACTTTGGTAAGGTACCTCCTCAGGCAATAGATATGGAAGAGGCTGTGCTTGGAGCTATAATGCTTGAAAAAGAGGCAGTTATAACAATATTGGATATACTCAAGCCTGAGAGTTTCTACAAGGAGGCTCACCAGAAGATCTTTAAAGCTGTATCGGACCTGTCTGCCCGGGAATATCCGGTCGATCTTTATACCGTTACCGAGGAACTAAGGTCGCACGGTGAGCTCGACAGCGTGGGAGGACCAGTTTATCTTACCCAGCTTACTTCCAAGGTAGTGTCGGCTGCAAACGTGGATTACCATGCAAGGATAGTAGCTCAGAAGTACATTCAGAGGGAGCTGATAAGGGTTTCGACCGAGATTCAGAACAGGTCGTTTGACGATTCTATCGATGTTACAGAACTTCTTGACTTTTCAGAGAATGAGCTTTTCCAGATAGCTGAAGGGAATATTAAAAGGGAAGTATCACCTATCAACGTGGTAATAAAGGAGGCCATAAGAGAAATTGAAGAAGCAGGAAAAAGAGAGGACGCACTTGTGGGTATCCCTTCGGGTTTTACAAAACTCGACAGGCTTACTTCCGGATGGCAGAAGGCAGAACTTGTCATTATTGCTGCCCGACCCTCGATGGGAAAGACTGCCTTTGCCCTGTCGATGGCACGGAACATGGCAATTGACCATGGAAAGAGAGTGGCTATCTTCTCCTGTGAGATGTCGTCGATTCAGCTGGTAAACAGGCTTATTATTGCCGAAACAGATATTCCGGGTGAGAAGATAAAGAACGGCAGGCTCTCGGAAGAGGAGTGGAAACAACTGGATTCAAGGATAAAGAAACTTGTTCAGGCTTCTATTTTTATCGACGATACCCCTGCAATATCAATTTTTGAACTCAGGGCTAAATGCCGCCGGCTTGTTGCTCAGCACAAGCTTGACATAGTCATTGTTGACTACCTTCAGCTTATGTCGGGTCCTGAAAACGCCGGAAGCCGTGAGCAGGAAGTTAGTACTATCTCACGCTCGCTGAAAAGCATTGCAAAGGAACTCAACGTACCAATACTGGCTCTTTCCCAGCTCAACCGCTCGGTCGAGATGCGAGGGGGAACCAAGAGGCCTCTTCTTTCAGACCTCCGCGAATCAGGTGCCATAGAACAGGATGCTGATATGGTTGTCTTCATACACCGGCAGGAAAAGTTTGGAATACCGACATTTGAAGACGGCAGTTCAACCAAGGGTATAGCCGAAATAATCCTTGCCAAGAACCGTAACGGACCTGTTGATGATGTCCGCCTGAAATTCAGGGAGGAAAAAGCCCAGTTCCTCGATATTGATGAGTTCGAATTCGGAGACGGCCCTGGCATTTCAGAAGGCTCACAGAGCATTACGCTCGGTTCAAAAATGAATCACGATAAATTCCACAGGGCAGGAAACGGCTTCGACGACGAATCGGACCTTCTTAACGAACCTCCCTTTGCATAATTACCAGCAATGGATTGGACCGGGATGAACATGATTCTTACCGGCTGTCCTTTCATAAGGTGATCCTGAATCAATTGAATCTCAGTGCCAGCCTTATGCCGAAACTCCGGTACTTAAGGTCATCAAAGCCTGCGAAGATACCTGCTTCACCAAGAAGGAAGATCTCGCTAAGGCTGTAGCCAATCTCTGTGTATGTAGTATTGTATCTCGAACCAAGGAATGAGAAAATAATATTCTCACGGATCAGGGTGTTGCTTAGTACAGGTAAGAGTTTCAAAAGCAGGTAAGGTGTTGTGTATCTGAAATGGGCTTCCCCAAAGAGTTCAGGTGTGCTTAAGGAATAATAGCCGGGAAGCTTGAAATCATCACTGTATTCATTGAAAACCAGTTCCAGGGGCTGTGTGTTGAAATGGAAATAATCGAGGAATGTCAGGTTCCTGTTGTCGGTAAAGACACCAGCCCTCACTGTCCAGCGGAACTCACTGAAAGCACCTGTCTCACGTTCCTGTGTAACCTGAAAACGGAACATATCATAATGGTTGTAACCATCCCCGGGCAAGGTTCTTTCATTCATTCCATGCTTCCAGGTTAAAGTGAAAACAGGCTTGTCAGATCCCATCGGGATCCTTTTCTGGTTGTAGACTCTGTATTTCTGGAAGGGTGTAAATGTAATATTTGTTACAAATTCAAAATGCTTCTGAAGCTCCGGAATAATTACATCATAATGCTCGATGACATAGCGGTTATCAGGTACATTAGGTGAATATTCCTCATCTTTCCTGAATATTGAGAATGATGAACTGTTCTGAAGCCTCTTTCTGTTCTCGTATCCTGCTGAAAATTCAAGCTTTATCCCGCTTTTTCTCTCCGTTTCAAAACCTAGTGTTAAGTAATTGCTTTCATACAGCTTCATATAGTTCTTCTTAAGAAGAAGGGACGTCATACTGTTAAGGAAGGGATTTATTCCGGTAGTGCTTGTCATATCCCTGCTTGTTACTCCGCTCCTGACGAAAAAACGGTTCCGGTTCATCGACCCGTAAGCCAGATCGCTGTTAATCCTCCACATAAGCTCTTCACGGCTGAAGGCATAGCGCACTTCCGGATAGACCGAGAAGGTACTTCCCCGGTTAAGTGTCTTCTTAAGCCTGAAGTCTAATCCGTACACGAAGCCGTCGACTGTATTGAAACTTAAATTTCCGGCATTTATAAGTCCATTATAGGTAAAGCTTAACCCTGTCGTGTCTGACCATGTTCGCCCATCAATTATTGTACTTGTGAACTTCCTGAATGTTCCCTTGCCTCTCTTCCCTGATGTTGCAGCGGTATCCGAAGGCTGGACAGTTTTTTCCGCAAGCTCTGATCTTATGCTGTCGCGGATGTGAAGACTTCTTCTTTCGATATCCGAAAGTGGTATGGGTCGTATCTCCTCCCAGTAGGCGCTGTCTCTTTTGCCTGCACCTTTATCAACGACCCGAACGGTATTGTCTTTTATCTCAAGATTATTTGCAGCAGAGTCGGGCCTGCTGTTTTCCGTTTCCTTCCTTGTGAGCCTCGACAGCCTTACCATATCCCTGTTGGTAAGTTCCCCCTTCTGAAGTATCTGTTCAATTTTACGGCTTGTTTCCGATCTTGCAGTATCAAGAGCTCCTGAAGCCGGAAGGCCTGCAACAATGTCTGCCGGTTTCTGAAGCTTGTCGTTTGGCAGAACAGCTGAATATTTTACCGAGCTTGCATATCCGGCATCAGCTCTGAATCCCATTATGCTGAGTTTAATGTCGAACTGATGGCTTACAGGCATCCAGATCTCTTTTTCGACCGGTGTGTAAAGCTCCCTTACCCTTATCGTTCCGGCAAGATTTTCATTGGTGAGGTCTACACTGTGAAGGCACCATAAATCCTCAATAATATAGATGGTTCCCGTAAAGAGCTGCTGGCTTTTTCTTTTTGGCAGCACCGCGATCCTGTTAATGGTGTAATCGCCCTGGAGAAACACACCCTGATACCTGAAATTATAGTGTGAGAAAGCCTGGGGCGAAAGGGGAGAAATTGCCATATCAACCAGAACGGGCTGATAAAAACTTGCCTGAACATACTGCATCGGAGAAAACTCATTGCCCTGCTCGGGAAATGAATTATTGTAGGAGATTACTCTCTGTACATATTGGTCGGGAGCCGTAAATTCTATCTCATTAAATGACTCCATCATAAAGGAGTCACCTTCCTTTATCTGCTGTGATCCGCCTGGCGACCTGCCGCCGGCTGAGACCGACATGCTCTCTTCCGACGACGACATCCGCATTGACTTTTCAATTATTTTTGGGATCCTGTTGATCACAAGGTTGCCCTTTAGATAGACCTCTGCCTTGTAATAATTGATATAGTTCAGGTAGTAAGGAGCCATGCCTATGGCCCTTCTCATAATGTAATATGCTGGATCCTCACCCGATGGTGATATGCTGACTTCGGGGATATCATAGACCTGTTCTGTCAGGATTATGGTTCGTGTCAGGTCTTCTTTTTCAATGACTATTGTTTCAAGCAGCGGCTCATATCCCAGGCTCTGGTAACTTACAGAATATCGTCCCGGAATAAGTTTTATCTCGTAGTAGCCTTTCGTATTTGAAGTTGTTCCCTGGCGCAGTTCCTGGATATAAACCGTCGCAAACGGCACAGGGCTTCCGGATTTATCGGTGATGGTTCCGTTGAGTTTTTGAGCAGGGATCGGATTAAAAGACGCAGTAGCCAGCAATAAAATCAGGAATGAAAACAATTTCGGGAAAACTTCCTTCATATTATTCTTCAGTATTTTTGTCTGATAACTCGTCATTCTTACCTGAAACAACAATAACTACCTCGCCTTTTGGCTGATGAAGCCTGTAATGGTCAGCAACAGAAACCAGCGTACCCCTGACATTCTCTTCATGGATCTTCGTCAGTTCCCTCGAAACGGAAGTGTCACGTTCTGGTCCGAAGAATGAGGCGAGGTCATCAAGGGTTCTTACAAGGCGGTAAGGTGATTCATAGAAGACCATGGTCCTTTTTTCTTCCGACAATTCAGTCAGTCTCTTTCTTCTTCCTTTTTTCGGGGGGAGGAAGCCTTCAAAAACGAACCTGTCGCAAGGAAGTCCTGAGTTGACAAGAGCCGGGACGAAGGCTGTGGCTCCGGGCAGGGTCTCCACCTCTATACCCCTTCTTATGCATGTCCGTACAAGAAGGAATCCGGGATCAGATATGGCAGGCGTTCCTGCATCCGAAATGAGAGCAATAGAGGTCCCGGCTTCTATCTTTGAACAGATCGCTCCGACACTCCTGTGCTCGTTGAACTTATGGTGCGATTGAAGAGGTGTGTTTATCTTGTAGTGATTAAGCAGCTTCCTCGACTCCCTGGTGTCTTCGGAAAGAATAAGGTCGACCATCCCGAGTACCTCGGCAGCCCTGAAGGTCATGTCCCTCAGGTTGCCGATAGGAGTAGGAACAACATAAAGTTTACTCATTTGCGGGAAGCTTTCGTTTTATCAGGTCCAGAAGCTGCTTTACCGCTTCATTTTCAGTGTCATGGCCTGAGAAGCTTACAATTACAGACCTGGCATCCTCGAGGCTTGAAACTGATTCAAGTCTGGTTATTGCCTGGTTGTATGACTCATGATTCCCGTCAAAGATCTCCCTTATAAAAAGAAACTTATCGTTTATTCCTATTGCCTGATTCAGACTTGAGAGAGGTTTACTCTTCAGGACTTCAAGCAGATCACCGTCATGCTTGAGGCTGCCTAATTTTTCATTGAAGCTTTCCGGCCTGTCGGTGAAGCGGTCGGCAATAGTAACGGCCTCATTTGCTTTTTTTTGCTCCGTCTCAGGTGGCGGCGGAACAGGGACAGGGGGCGCGGGATTAGAAACGTTTTCTTCAACAAACTGAGGCTGTACCGTGACTGCCGGTTCAGTTTTCCGGAAGGAGTGAGGCTCCTCCGTGTGAACTTCAGGTTTTTCATGTTTCACCGGCTCAGGACTTTTGTCATCAACAGTCTGAAAGGGAGTCCTTTCACTCTTTTCTTCTTTCCGGTAATCTGCATCTGCCCTCAGTGTTTTGAACAAAGCTATTACATCTGAAGCACTTTTGCATTTCGATTTTGCCAGTTCAATCTGAAAGACCGGCACTTCACTGTATTTCTTAAGATCATCAATGATTTCCTGTGCCTCAGTGAGATCTTTTATGATTATATCAATAGCAGCATTTAAATCCATCCATTTGATGTATTAATGAAACCATTTCCTTACTTTGCAAAAGTAAATATTATTCATAAGTCATAACGGTATTAAGTTACATTTAACTTATCCACTGGTTCAATAAGGGTTTATGGAATTTCTTGAGAATACAGGCAAGGCAGCCGGCCGGCGTGGCTGGATAGAGGTTATAACGGGTTCAATGTTCTCAGGAAAGACAGAGGAGCTTATAAGGAGGCTTCGCCGTGCGACATTTGCAGGACTTAATGTGCAGATTTTCAAGCCGTCCGTTGATAACCGGTATTCTGAAAAAAGGGTGGTTTCGCATGATGAGAAATCTATAATCTCCACCCCTGTCGATCATCCCTCATCCATACTTTTGCTTTCAGGCGACGCTGAAGTTATTGGTATTGACGAAGCACAGTTCTTCGATGAATCTCTTGCAGAGGTTTGCAACCTTTTGGCCGACAGGGGAGTAAGAGTTATTGTTGCAGGACTCGACATGGATTTCCTGGGAAATCCGTTTGGACCGATGCCCGCTTTACTGTCTGTTGCCGAGTACATAACAAAGGTACATGCTATATGCACACGCTGCGGAAGCCTTGCAAATTACTCATTCCGGAAGTCAGAGGATCACAGGGTTGTCCTTCTGGGGGAAAAAGACAAGTATGAACCTCTTTGCAGGGAGTGTTTTAATAAGTCTATGAAAAAGGAATAGCATGGATTTCAGATCAGGCGATATTGAACGGATCACCGGAGGAACCCTGAGCGGCCCGGCTGATCTTGTTGTCAGCGCCCTGCTTACTGACAGCAGGCAGGCAAGTTATTCTGAAAATGCTGCTTTCGTTGCAATAAAGGGGATCAATCACGACGGGCATAATTTCGTCGATTCCATGTTCAGGAAAGGAGTCAGGGTCTTCATTGTTGAATCGCTGCCTGCGAAAATGGACCTGTACTTTGATGCTGCCTTTATTCTTGTCCGGTCTTCTGTTAATGCCCTTCAGCTTGTTGCAGCAGAAAAGCGCCTTTCGTTCCGGTCAACGGTAGTGGCTGTTACAGGAAGTGCAGGTAAAACTATTGTTAAGGAATGGCTTTCTGATATTCTGAGCCTTACCGGCCCTGTCGTTAGAAGCCCCAGAAGCTATAATTCACAGATAGGAGTTCCTCTTTCTGTCTGGAAACTCGATGACAAGTACAGCTATGGAGTCTTTGAGGCTGGGATTTCGCTTCCGGGAGAAATGGACAGTCTGCGAAAAGTCATAGATCCTGATATAGGTATAATAACCAATATCGGCGATGCTCACAGGGAAAACTTTACAAGTGATGAGGAGAAGGCATCGGAAAAGCTCCGGCTTTTTTCAGATGCGTCAACAATTATTTATTGCAGCGATCATTCTCTTCCCGGAAGGATTATCAGGGAAGACCCTGCTCTTGCAGGTAAAAGGCTTGTCGACTGGTCGTTAACCAACATGGAGGCGGTCGTTTATGCCTCGAGAAAGAGTTCTGGGTCAAATACCACCTTTCTTGAAATTACTTATGAAGGCAATACCGGAAGTTATACAATCCCTTTTACTGACAGGGCGTCCATTGAGAATTGCATCACAGTGGCTTCCGCCTGCCTTGTTATGGGTGTTGATCGCTCCGTAATTGCAGATGGTCTCGCGCGACTGTCATCCGTAGCTATGAGGATGGAGATCAAGAATGGAATTAACAACTGCCAGCTTATCGAGGATTACTACAACTCTGATCCTGGTTCGCTCGAGATGGCAATCGATTATCTCAGGTCACAGCTTAACCGCAAAACAACCCTTATTTTATCTGATTTTGCACAGAGCGGACGTGATGAAAAAGAGTTGTACGGCGAAGTGGCGGCTCTTGTCCGCAGAACAGGCATCGATCAGTTTGTGGGAATTGGCGGAGCACTTGTGAGAAACTCTTCTTTCTTTGATGAAGAAGCAGAATTCTATTATAATACCGACGATTTCATAAGAAATTTCGATAGCAGGGATTTTCATAATGAGGTAATCCTGTTAAAGGGAGCCAGGGCTTTTGAACTTGAGAAAATCGCACGGCTTCTGGAACAGCAGGTTCATATTACGGTTCTCGAGATTAATCTTGATGCCATATCACACAATCTTAATGAGTTCAGGAAACATCTCGATCCGGGCACGAGGATTATGGTTATGGTCAAAGCCTTTGCCTATGGGGCCGGACCATCTGAGATTGCCAGCTTGCTTGAGTATCACCGCATCAGTTATCTTGGTGTTGCAAACACGGACGAGGGGGTCGAACTCAGAAAAGCGGGCGTAACCATGCCTGTTATGGTTATGAATCCCGACCTTTCAAGTCCCGGTATCATGATCCAGAATAACCTCGAACCTGAGATATACAGCTTTTCATCACTTTCCCGCTTCACAGAAGCTGCCATGCGCTATGGTCTTGATAATTATCCTGTTCACCTGAAAATCGATTCCGGAATGCACAGGCTTGGATTCATGCCTGACGACATTGACGAATTGGCCAGACGCCTTAAGGATCTTTCGTGTATAAGAGTGATCTCGGTTTTTTCGCATTTGTCAGCCAGTGAAAACCCTGACCTCGACAGTTTCACCCATCAGCAGGCCAGAGTTTTTAACGGTGCAGCTGAAAAGATAAGGCAGGCAACGGGATACACATCCCTCCGGCATATTCTCAACACTGCAGGGATACTTCGTTTCCCGGAATACCAGTTCGAGATGGTGCGCCCTGGAATAGGAATCTATGGGTCCGGTGAACCAGGGGGGAACTCACTCAGGCATGTAAGCACGTTCAAAACAAGGATATCGCAGATTAAACGGATCCCGGCAGGAGATCCTGTGGGATATGGTTGCACGGATGTCTCGGAAAAGGAACGTGTCATCGCCATTCTGCCGGTCGGCTATGCTGACGGACTCAGCAGAAAACTTGGAAACGGGAAAGGAAGTCTTTTCATTAAAGGGAAAAGAGCTCCGCTCGTTGGCAATATATGCATGGATACCTGCATGGCTGACGTTACTTCCATAATTGCAGTTGAAGGCGATGAAGCTGAAATCTTCGGCAGCAACATTACAATAAATGAGTTTGCCTCTCTTTGCGATACAATACCCTATGAGGTTCTGACGTCGATCCCTGCCAGGGTGAAAAGGATATTTTACAGGGAGTAGCTCTACTGGCCCGATTCACTGATCTCCTCAAGCTGTTTCAAATCGAGGATGACAATCTTCCTTCCGTGGATTTCAACAAGGTTCTCATCAGCAAATCCGGATAATGTCCTAATGGCATTTGAAGTGGTCATGTTCGAGAGGTGGGCAAGGTCTTCTCTCGAGAGGAGTGCATTCAGCGTTCTCCCGTCCGTATCAAAACCATAGGTGTCTCTGAGGATGAGGAGGGATTCGGCAAGACGACCCCTGACATGCTTTTGGGTAAGGGATATAAGCCTTTTATTGGAAAAAATAAGATCTTCCGATATTGTCTTTATAAATTTAATCGCTAACTCAGCATTATGCCTGAGTATTCTTGACATATTGTGTTTTTCAAATACGACTGTTGAAGTCTCTTCCAGTGCTACCACGCTGTAAGGATAGGGACTGTCGGAAAAAAGAGTCCTGAAACTGACAAATTCTGCGGGTCTCAGTATCTTAATAATCTGCTCCCTGTTTCCTGCACCGATACTGAAAAGCTTGGCGCTGCCTGAAGCAAAACAGATTATTCCCTTTGGCCTGGATCCTTCATTAAGTATTGATTCCCCCTTTCTAAAATTCATGACAAGATGATGCTGATCGAGCATCTCCTTTTCTGACGGGCTTAACACCTTGAAAATTGAAGATGCTCCTTCGATGCATATTTCAATATATGGATCTCTGTACTGCATTTCAACGAAGTTCGTTTACAAAATTCCAAAGATAACAAAAGAATGTGGTAAAAAATAAATTAACATTTTTTAACACATTCAATTACAGATACTTGAAGGTTAGGTACTGGTCTTCAGTATTTAGCCGCGAGTGGCATTTTTCTTCCATCGCCAAAGGATTTGGAGGAAACTCTCAGAACAGGAGGAGCCTGATATCTTTTATATTCGTTGTTGTTGATCATTCTCAGGATCCTGGCAATTAGTTCCTTGTCAGCCTTTCCCGGATCTATCTCGTCGGCGGGCAGATGAAGTTCAATGTATTGGTAAAGGATAGGATCAAGTATGTTGTAATCGGGAAGCGAATCGGAATCAAGCTGTCCGGGTCTGAGTTCAGCAGAAGGAAGCTTTTTTATGATGTTTTCCGGAATTATGCTTCTGTCGCGGTTGATAAAGGCTGCAAGACGGTAGACATCTGTCTTGTATATATCCCCGATAACTGATAATCCTCCTGCCATGTCGCCATAAAGGGTGCCGTAGCCCACTGCAGCTTCACTTTTATTGGACGTATTTAGAAGCATATAGCCGAATTTATTCGAGATAGCCATCAGGATGACTGCCCTTATCCGGGCCTGGATATTCTCTTCCGTCACATCTGGTCTGGTACCGTTGAACAAAGGTGCAAGGATCTCCCCGAAGGCGGTGAAAGGCTTGTCAATACCAATGATCTCGTAGTTGGTTCCGAGCTGCCTTGCGAGAGCCACTGAATCTGAAACTGAATGTTCGGAGGAGTACCTTGAAGGCATCAGGACAGAAAGGACGTTTTCAGGGCCCAGGGCTTCACAGGCAAGACAAAGGCATACCGCTGAATCTATTCCACCTGACAGCCCTATAATACTCTTTTTAAATCCTGTCTTTCTGAAGTAATCCCTTATTCCGGTTACAAGTGCCTTATTTATCAGTTCAAGCTGACCAGGCATTTTTTCCTGAGAATCTTCAGTGCATTCAAGTATTTGATCAAGGTCGAAGGTTTCAACCATCTCTTCAAAGTAACCAAGCTGCCGGCAGATCCTGCCCTCACGATTTATTACAAGCGATGCCCCGTCGAAAATAAGCTCAGTGTTGGCCCCGGTCTGATTTGATGTGATTACAGGGATATTGTATCTGGCTGCTTTTGATGTAAAAACCTTTTTTCTTGTTTCGGTCTTTGTGTAGGAGAAAGGAGAGGCTGAAATGTTGATAATAAGGTCCGGATTTTCTTTTGACAGCTCTTCCATTGGCGAGATTGTATAAAGCCTCGTTTTCTCAAATTTATTTTCAAAGGGCTGTTCATCCCACAGATCCTCGCAAATGGTAAGAGCTATTCTGAGTCCTTTGAAATGGAATATCCCGAACTGTTTCTCCGGCTCAAAATACCTGTATTCATCGAAGATATCGTAGGTTGGGAGAAGAGCCTTGTTTGCCTGGAAGATTATCCTGCCTCCGGAAAGGACTAAAGCTGAATTGTAAAGTTTCTTTCCCTCGCTTCCCTTATTGAATGTCGGGCAGCCGACAATTGCAGTAAGATCTCTGCATTCCGCAGCAATCTCCCCTGCGGTAATATTACATTTCTCAATGAAGTCTATCCTGTGGAGAAGATCGAGAGGAGGGTACCCCGGTATGCACAATTCTGAGAAGACAATAAGGTCAGCCCTGTCATTTCTGGCTTTGCTGATAGCGTTAATTATCAGCTCCTTGTTCCCTGCAAAATCTCCTATCTTGTAGTTGAGCTGCGCGATGCTGATTCTCATGGTAATTCAGATCAGAATTTAATACCGAAGATGAATTTAATGAACCTCTGAACTGCCCGGTCAGCTATCTCTCCGTCATTGTCAACCGTTGAATCGAAGATGTTGTTTTCGTAGCCGATCCCGAGAACAAGCGCTCCGGACTGTCCTAATGCATATTCAAGTCCTGCATCGAAATGATATCCTGCATTCAGGCGATCGAGCTCGTCCATGGCTCCGTCTCCTTTAACGCTGATGGATGGGATATCTGCCACTCCCCTTACCACTATTTTAGGATCGATACCAAATCCTGCAAAATATGTGAATTCATCTGATCCGTCTGTTTTTATTTTTATCCCGAATGGCACTGAAAGGTATTGTATCCGGTAGACCACTGTAGATCCCTGGCTCAGGACAGCTGTGTTTCCGGGGAACCTGAAAAAGGAAGGATTATTGTATTTAAGTCTTGCACTGGAATTTGTCAGTGACAGTCCGCCTTCAAAATACCAGTTTTCGGTGAGATGTTTTTCGGCTCTTATGCTGAAAAGAAATCCGGCCCTCGCCCCGCTGTTCTCAACTTCATCAATGTTGCTCTTGAACCACGATATGACGGGAGCGGCATAGGCACCGAAGCTCCATTCCTGTGCAGCCAGATCTCCTGCAGTTAGCATCATCATACAAAAAGCAACTATCATGCTTCTCTTTCCGCTTGAATTATTTATTTTCCGCATAATTTCATGAATTATTTTCTGTTGTTTACATTAAGGCTGCTTTTGTTCCGTTATTCAAAATTAATAAATTATAACAGACAGTTGCGAACTGAAGCAATTGTTGGAATTAAATCAAAAGTTTCTATTTTAGCCGGTATACATTATCATGAAAGCGATGTTTAAAATTCTGATCCTGCTGACGACGCTCTTAACGCTCTCAGTATCCTGCAAAAGAGATCCTTACAAGATCAGCCTTAAAGGCATTTCAGCGGATGTGAGGATTACACGGCTGGAAAAGGAACTATTCAGCATTCAGCCTGACGAGATCATTGACAGATTACCAGGTCTTATAGAGAAGCATGATACGTTACTTCAGTTATTCAGCTATGCAGTAAATACAGGCAGCATTGATGATCCCTCTTATGGCGGGTATCTGACTGAATTCTGCACAGACAGGCAGAATAATGAGGTTTATGCAACCGTAATGGAAGTTTTTCCCGACACAGATCCTGTTCAGAAGGAACTTAATAATGCTTTCAGACACTATCGTTACTATTTCCCCGGATGGAGAATCCCTGAGATCTTTACGTGTATCACGGGATTCAATGCAAGCATTATTACCATGTCGGGTGTACCTGTTATTGGAATAAGTCTCGACAAGTACCTTGGGGCTGACTGCAGTTATTACCCCGGCCTCGGAATTTATAACTACATGGCGGCAAGGATGACACCATACAATGTAGTTCCGGATTGTCTCTACGGATGGGCTGCAAGTGTCTGGGATTACAATGAGATGTCTTACCCTGCTGATAACGTTCTTGCACAAATGATTCACGAAGGGAAACTGAGGTATTTCACTAGATGCATGCTTCCTGAACTGCCGGAGGAGCTTGTTTTTGGTTTTACTCCGGAACAGATGAAATTCTGCAGGAATAATGAAGATCTGATGTGGCAATACCTTATTGAGAACGACCTTATTTTTAAGACCGATCAGTTTACGATCCGGAAGCTCATCGGAGAAGCGCCTTTTACTTCATACTTCAGCAATGAGTCGCCAGGCAGGGCAGCAGTCTGGCTGGGTTTCAGGATTATCGAATCGTATATGTCAGGTAACAGGAAAGAGAACGATCTTGGATCTTTGATGGACAACGTAAACATCCAGGAAATACTTGAAAAGGCAAAATATGATCCCAAATAAAAAAAGGGGCCAAAGGAGCCCCTTTTTCTATAGGTTGTAATACTATTCTGCAGGATGAATTGCTTCAACAGGGCAGACATCTGCACATGCGCCGCAGTCTGTACAGATATCCGGATCGATTTTATAAATGTCACCCTCAGATATCGCTTCGACAGGACATTCATCAATGCATGTTCCGCAAGCAGTACAATCTTCACTAATTTTGTAAGCCATTTCTATTAATTTTTGGTTAAGTATTACATCAATTCCGCAAACATATTCTAATTTTTTCAATTGAAAAAGAATATTTGTTATTTCCTTGATCTTTAGTAGGTGGACTGAATTCAAACATTATGCCAAACAATGTTTTAAGGCATTGTTTTAAAAGTCGAGGCTGAATGAAAGGTAAAATATCCTTGGCAGGATGTAACTGTCCTCAATTCCCCAGGCCCAGTCGGCTCTTATGAAATATCCCATCAGCTGAGCTCTTAATCCTGCTCCGAAACCTGATACGATGGGAGCCTTGTTGGAATCGACCACTACCTGTACCGGACCATTTTCGTAGGTTTCGGTATCATAGGCATTTTCTCCCGACCAGGGGCTGACGCCGGTCCATGCTGTTCCGATATCATAGAATCCGACAATCTGCAGGCTGTTGAGAAAATTGGATTTCAGTGGATGCCCGGCAAAATATCTTATGAAGGGCCACCTGATCTCACTGTTTATAAGAGCAAAATTATTCCCGTTTCGTGCGTTCTGTGAGAATCCTCTCAGGTTGGTGGCAATTGCCTGGAACCCGTAATTCTGGTCCGGACTCACAGGTATCGTGTTGTCGAACATCGGGTATTTGTTGAAAAGGTATCCCATCCAGTTGTCGACACCTCCAAGGTAATAAACGAGTTTTGTGGGACCGAAAGATGAGCTGGCAGCAAAGCGGTTTGCCCAGATCAATTCCCTGTGTATTCTTATGTACTTCCTGAAATCTCCTCCGACGACAAACATGTCAGATTTGTTTTCTGTGATCTGCCTGTAATATTCGCCGAAGATCTTGAACCGTGTTCCGAAGTAAATGTTTACATTTCTCTTCCTCGTGTTATCGAATATAACTTCTCCTTTAAAGCCTCCCCAGTGCTGGGAAAAAGACTCTGATGTCAGGGAGGTAAGATCCTGTGCAAGTGTTACGTTTCTGTCATAGCGGTAAGAGAGTGTCCCTTTCAGAGCCAGTACGGGTGTAATTGGTTTTGCATATGAGATATAGAAGTTATGCGTATGAGTTTTAAAAAGGTCAAATCCGTCGGAACTGAAATATCCCTGCCTGTGAAAAATGAACTGTTTGTCGAATTTTCCTTTCAGGCTCTCAAAACTCAGGAGGTATTCATTACTGTCAAAATCGCCAGCGAACCTGAATCCGCCGGTGATACGGTAGTCCTCGAAAAGGTCGAGAATGCCTATTCTGGTTAGAAGGTTTATTCCGGGATTGTAGTATGAGCTTCCCCCGTTGAATACCTGATATGAATTGTTCAGGAAAGTAAAGTCTACCTGATTGGCAATATAGTTGTTATAGAATGATGTCTCATATATCCTTATAAGTGGCAAAGGGATTTTCGCAGTGTCAAGGTCAATATCCATATATTTCTTTCTCCACTGCTGCTCATAGAAATTCTGTTTTTCCTTTTCAAAAATATAATGGCTGATGTTTATCGGTTCATTTTCGTTGAAATAGTACTCGTAAAGAGGTTTTGTAAGGGTATCCCTCCTCTTTTTGTCTTCGGCGATTATCCATTTTCTGATCTGGTCGATGCTGTCCGCCTTATGAAGGAGCCTGTCCTGTTCCTTCCTGAAGTTGGTTTTGATGATCTCGCTTTCCGGTATTTTCTCTGAAAGTGCAGGGGATCCTTTTCTGAGCAGGTATCTACCCTCCCTGAAAATCACTTCTCCGTATTCATCCGAACCGTTCTGGACCGACTGGTGATCAATGTTTCTGTCGTAGTTGGTTACAGCATCAGATTTAAGAAAATACCTGTAATGTGTTGTTGTGTCAATATAGCTTATTGAGCTGTCGAACACTGCAGAATACCTGTTCAGTACACCATTGCTGTCTCCTATGTATGCTATGGTATTGCCATCGGGGGACGATGCCTGATATCTGCTGGAGTATTTTCCTTCTTCAAGACGCAGGAGTATATTGTTCCTTCTTTCGATGTCGTAGGTAAACAGATCAAATGTCGGGGCAAGCTTCTCGAATGGATCAGCATTGTTTAGAAGAGTATCATTCAGCCGGTTGGAAGAGAAAATTATCTCCTTTCCCGTGGCCCCGAAAAATGAAGGATGAAGGTCATCGGCAACATCCCTTGTTATCTGGTCATTGATACCTGATGCTACCGTATGGATGTAAATGTCGGTTATGCCATCCTTTACTGCAGACAGGACAATCCTTGTACCTTCAGGAGAGTAGGAGAAATCGAGAACCTTGTCAAAGTACAGAAAATTCCTCTCTTCTGTCTTTTCCTCCTCGGTTCTGTAGAAATAAATCACCATACCGGCTTTTTCCTCGTTGATGAATGTCAGAATCCTTCCTGAGGGGTGCCAGCCGATTACCGGGTAGGTATTGTCGGTTTTATGCTCGTATTTCGGTTCAGCCCTGAAGATAGCCCTTGTCTTTCCCGTTGCCTGGTCGTAAAGCCATATCCTTTTTCTTCCCCAGTCGTTTGTGACATAAGCTATGAATTTCCTGTCGGGACTTATCTTAACCTGTTGATATATCTGTTCTTTACGCGCCTTTCTGAGAGTGTTCTCATCCCCGGGCAGCTTACGGTCCGAGGCATATTCCTCGTTGTAGTACTCTTTCCATTCGCCTATTAGGTCCTTGAGCTTGACTCCCAGGACATAAAGAAAACCGTCATCTATATTCTTATAGACCTTTGTCAGATAAATAATATTGGGAACAAGCGCATCGCCGTACTTTCTTCCTATGAATCTCCAGAAGGAGTGGCCTGCATAAATGGCATCGTCAAACTCAAGGTGATTAAGATTTTTATATTTTCCTGATACTATTCCATCCTTGACCCTGTTCTCAGTTTCATAATCCCAGCCTGACGAAACATAGTTTACAAGACCTTTTATATACCATTCAGGCATGTAAATGGTGGAGGAACTGGAGATTCTGTCCCTGAAATCGGCATTGTAAAGCATTTCTTTGATTATCACCTCGGTAATCGAAGCGGCTATCTGTTTCTGGTATGAAACATGATCTCCTTCGTAATAAAGCATCACCTTGTTGTTGATTATCCTGCTGTAACCCCCGGTGTTGTAGCTTTCGTCGTCGAATGTGATCAGTCCTATATTTGATTGTCTGTACTCGTTATTCTTGTTATAGATAACGAATATCATACGTTTTTCAAGGTCATAATCGAAGTAATCCTCGATCTCATCAAGTTTTTTTTGTGCATAGTTAGCTGTGAACTGAGCAAGGTCCCTTCCAAATTCGTTGAAATAACAGTCAAATTCGTCGAACCTGTAGTACGACCAGTAATAATCATAATGCTGCACCCTGTTTTTGCCGAACGACATCTGATGCCCGTTGTAGAACTGAGCCTGTGCATTCAGCAACAGAAAGGCAGCAAAAAAAGTAAATGCGAGCCTGTATCTTTTTTTCATCATCAGCAATCTGACCTGGCAGAATGGTTTAAACAGCCTCAAATAGTGTTCCAAAATTTATCCAGCCAGGAAGCAAAACTAAAGATATTCTATAAATATTCCGGATAAAAAAGAAACTTTCTTATTTTTGCTTTGCGGACCTTTTTAACATAATGGTCTGAAATTTGTTAGACAGTAAGTGCATTATATCAAATAAACTTGTCAGTTGTCCGTTTAATATTATCATCATTATATGCCTCTATCAGAAGGCCCGTTATTATTTTTAACAAAACTAATGAAAAATGAAGAAGTACTTTTTGATCCTTTCACTGGCATTTTTTGCTGTTTCGGTTTTTGCACAGCCGGTGATGAAAATCTCGGCCAGTGAACACGATTTTGGAAAATTCAGGGAAGAAGCCGGCAAGCAGAAGTTCGATTTTGTTGTTATGAACACAGGCGATCAGCCGCTGGTGATCAAAAACATTGTTGCCTCATGTGGCTGCACTATGCCTGAGTGGACTAAGAGTCCGATCGGACCAAAGAGCACGGGAACGATTACCGCCATTTATGATCCTGCAAACAGGCCGGGTACTTTTAGCAAGACTCTTTCGGTATATACCAATTCCAAGCCGGAGGTTACCGTTATTGTCCTTAAGGGAGAGGTTATCCCCAGGGAGAAAACTGTTGAGGAGCTGTTTATGTTCCCGGTTGGTTCAGTACGCTTTGAGAGCAACCATCTTGCCTTCACCAATGTCAAAAAGACAGAGAGGAAGATAAGGACCATGCAGGTCATCAACACATCTAACCAGCCTGCAAAGATTGAATTTGAAAATGTTCCGCCGCATCTGACAATCAAAGCAAATCCAGTTACACTCAAACCTGGGCAGAAGGGGCTGATCGAAGGCACATACGACGCTACCAAAAACCAGTCGTGGGGTTATACAACAGATATGCTCAGAATAAAAGTAAATGATGTTCAGGAGAAGAATGTCTATTATGCCGTTAGCGCCAACCTTGTTGAGGATTTTTCAGGTCTTACAAAGGAAGAAATAGCAAATGCACCGGTATTTGGTATTGATTCCAAAACATTCAATCTGGGCAGGATACAGGGTTCGACAGCAAACAATGTGGAGTTTAAATTCACTAACAATGGCAAAAGCGATCTCGTAATAAGGTATATAAAAGCTTCGTGTGGCTGCACCGCTCTCCAGCAGGGAGTCCAGGGGCAGGCAATAAAGCCGGGCGAGTCAAGTTCCATAAAGGCTGTATTCAACTCGGGAGGCTACAAAGGCAAGGTAACAAAGGCTATATATGTCTATACCAACGACCCGAAGAACTCCGAAGTGGTATTGATGGTAAGTGCGGAAGTTGACCAGCCTACCGCCAATAATTAAAAGGATAATCTGAAAATCATTAAAAGACAGAAGGGTGTCAGCAAAATATCTGGCACCCTTTTGCTATTTTTGACTGACTAAAGCACTGTTATGGACAGCAGCAAAAAGGAAAAATCAAAATCACTGAAGGTTCTCAACGGTATTCAGCCTCCCCCAAGCATCAATCCGAAAGTTGTCATCAGGAAGGGGAGCAGGAAGAGAATGAACTATTCTGTTGATGAATACGTGTCGGGAATACTCTCGGGAAACAGAACCATACTAAGTCAGGCAATAACACTTGTTGAAAGCTCCCTCCCGGAACACTTCGAAACAGCCCAGGCAATAATAGAAAAATGTCTTCCTTCAAGTGCCAGGTCGGTAAGAATTGGAATAACGGGAGTACCCGGTGCCGGAAAGAGTACTTTCATAGAGACCTTCGGTCTTCATGCAGTGGACACGGGAAGAAAAATAGCAGTCCTTGCTGTCGATCCCAGCAGCCGCAACACGGGAGGCAGCATTCTGGGAGATAAAACAAGAATGGAAAAACTAAGTGTCCATCCTGATGCATTCATCAGGCCGTCACCATCGGCAGGTACTCTGGGAGGTGTTGCCAGGAAAACACGTGAAACTATTATTCTTTGCGAAGCTGCCGGTTTCGATACCATACTGGTGGAAACTGTCGGAGTCGGACAATCGGAGACTGCTGTCAGCTCAATGGTTGATTTTTTCCTTCTTCTGATGCTTGCGGGAGCCGGGGACGAGATACAGGGAATAAAACGCGGTATCATAGAAATGGCTGATGCAATTGCCATAACAAAAGCAGACGGTGATAACATAATAAATGCCGGGAACGCAAGAATGATGTTCCAGAACGCACTCAACCTGTTCCCTTCGCCGCGGTCGGGATGGAAACCCCTGGTCCTTAGCTGCTCGGCCAGGAACAATACCGGAATAGAGGAAATCTGGAAAGTAATATGGGATTATATCAATTTCACCCGTAAAAGCGGGTACTTTGAGGAGAAAAGGAGGGAGCAGGCTGTTGTGAGAATGCACGATACCATCAATGAGTCACTCGGATATTCCTTCCATAACAATGAAGGCGTAAGGGCCCTTCTTCCTGAAGTGGAAAAACAATTGCTTCAGGGAACAATCACTTCCTTTAAAGCTGCTAAGTCATTGCTTGATAAATATTACAAAAAATGACTTTACTTTATTATTTTCATATCTTTGCGCGAATTTAAAAAGATTCCCAAATCAATAATTTAAAAAGGAAAATGAAAAGAATACTGGCAATTTTGGTAATGGTCCTCATAGTGGCTGCCTGTTCAAAGGAGCCTCGTTATGTTATTAACGGCAGGATAGAGGGTGCCGACAGCGTTACCTTCCTCCTTCAGAAAAGGGAAGAAGGCCGTATGGTGACAATCGACTCTGCTATGGCTCTGAAAGGAAGTTTTAAAATGAAAGGCGGAGCTGTCAGGTATCCGGAGATGGTTCTTCTGACTGCAGCCGAAACAAGACTGAGAACTTCATTCTACCTCGAGAATTCGGAAATTACCATCACAGGTAAACTCGATTCCCTCTATGCAGCTGAGATAACCGGTTCGAAAAGCCATGATGAATACAAGGGCCTTGTAGAGTCAAGCAAGGTTCTGAATGACAGATATACCAGCCTCTACAACGAATACCAGATTGCAAGTCAGAAGGGCGATACGGCAAGTGCATCGCGCCTTGAAAAAGAAGCTCTGTCACTTGAAAAGGAGATGACCGCCCTCCAGAAGGATTTTATACGTAACAATCCCGCATCTTTTGTTGCTCCTTCAATCCTTACGTCACTTAGCTATGAGATGGAAGGTGACGAGATTGAGTCGTTTATCAACGCCATGGATACGGCTGTCGCAAATACCGACATGATAAAGGACCTGAAAGAGAGAGTTGTAAAGATGAAATCTGTTGCAATAGGACAGAAGGCGCCTGATTTTACACTTAATGATCCGGAAGGGAATCCTGTTTCTCTTTATTCCAAACTGGGCCCGAAACTTCTTCTCGTAGATTTCTGGGCTGCATGGTGCGGACCCTGCCGCAGGGAGAACCCTAATGTTGTAAAAGTATACAATGAATTTAACAAGAAGGGATTTGATGTATTCGGCGTTTCGCTCGACCAGAAAAAAGACGACTGGGTAAGGGCAATTGCTGATGATAAACTAACATGGACACATGTTTCAGACCTTCAGTACTGGAACAGCGCAGCTGCCGGTCTTTATGCAGTAAATAGTATTCCCGCCAACTTCCTTCTCGATGAGAACGGCGTTATTATTGCCAAAAACCTAAGAGAACAGGCTCTGTATGATACGGTTAAGGAACTGCTGAGTAAATAGTGAAGAATTACTGTTAGGAATGACCCTGCCAGCAAAACGGCTTGTATAAAGAACATGTACCCCGGATTATCCGACATCCGGGGTTCATGTTTTTCAGGACCTGTTTCAGAACAAGTCATTCATCATTTTTCGTGAACTCTTCTCCTGGTTTAATCTCTTCAAGGATGAATCCGGTTCCCCTCACAGTCCTTATATCGATGTGTCTGTCGTCTGAAATATATTTTCTGAGCCTCGAAATGAAAACATCCATGCTGCGTCCCAGGAAATAGTCATCTTCCCCCCAGATCTCGGTCAGGATATCTTCCCTTGCCAGTATCTTGTTTTTGTTTACAATGAAATATTTCAGGAGCTGTGCTTCCTTAAGGGTAAGCTTCTCTTTCGTTTTGCCGCAGATAAGCTCAAGAGTGTTGAATTTCAGAATCGTTTCCGATATCCTGAACTCATCATTAGCCGACGAATAGGCTCTTTTGAGGATGTTGTTTATCCTGAGAATAAGAACTTCCGGATCAAAAGGTTTGGTAATATAATCATCGGCTCCGATCTTCAGCCCCCTTACAATATCTTCCTTGAGACTCTTGGCAGTAAGAAATATAACCGGCATTTCCGGGTTGGACTGTTTGATCTTCTCTCCAAGGGTAAAACCATCCATTTCAGGCATCATTACGTCGAGCACGCACATGTCAGGCTTGTTCTGGCCGAAAAGCTCCCAGGCTTCCTTCCCGTCGCGTGCCAGAATCACATCGTAACCGCTGATTGAGATGTATTGCGACAGGATATTCCCGAAATCCCTGTCATCTTCTGCCAATAGAATTTTCATGACCTCAATAATATTTTAATAAGGTATAGTTACTGTAAATATACTACCTTTTCCGGGTTTGCTGGATACGGTAACATCTCCTCCATGAGCTTCTGCTATTTTTTTTACATAATAAAGTCCGAGGCCCAGACCCTTATATTTATGAATGTTCCCCGTCGAGGCTCTGTAGAACTTGTCGAAGACGTGCTTCTGGTCGTTCTTGCTTATCCCGATTCCGTTATCAGCCACCCTTATGTTGACTGTATTGTTTTCTGTGAATCCTTCGATTTCGATCACGGGATCCTTGTCTGAATACTTGACGGCATTTGAGAGAAGATTGTTTATCAGTGTCGTGAAGTACACTGCATCAAGCTCTATGTCGCGGGAGTCGAAATTGTATTTCTGGGTTATTGTGGCAATGCTTCCTCCTCCCGTCCTGAAGCTCTCGACGATGTCGTTCATAAAATCCCCGATCCTGACCTTTTTCTTGTCAAGCTGGAACTGAGTCCTTTCCCACATGCTGATTTCCAGGATCATGTTTATCAGCTGATTCAGGTGGACACTCTGTTTTCCTATCATTCTGGCAGTCTCGAGTATCCTGTTCTCATCTGATCTTATCAATGGAAGTTCAAGAGTCTTCCCTGCAACTGTGATTGTTGAGAGGGGTGTCTTGAGTTCGTGTGTCATGTTGTTGATAAAGTCCGTTTTAAGGTTCGACAGCCTCTTCTCCTCCATAAGATTTTTATAAGTGATGTAAAACAGTGTCACGACGACCAGGATGCTGAGGATGCTTAGTGCCAGTGAGGCCGAAGTCTCACGAAGCACTATTTTCTGCTTGTCGGTGAAGTCGATAAAATAATCAAAATCGAGCCTGTAATGATTCCGCTCCGAACGGTCGGCCTTAACAAGTATCTCTGACGACATGCCGGGGGGCCTTTGCCTGCCTTCCTGGGGCTGTCTGACTACAGTGTCGCGCCTGACCGGCCTCCTGGCTGAATACTCCTCACTCATGTATACCGGGAAACGGCTGTCATTGCTGATAAGTTCGAGATTGTTGACAACTATATTATGCTTGAAGTTCTTATCAACCCTCCGGCGTTCAAAATAATCGGAAATTAATCCCGAAAGGTCCTGTTCCTCATTAAGGACAAATCTGACGAAGTAAAGGAAATCCTTCTTCTTCAGCTCAATGGCGGCCGAGTCTGTCATTTGTGAGATTTCAGCAACAGCCTTCTCTGCAAAGTTGTCGATCATCATCCTTGCAGTGTCAAAACCATCAGTCCCGAGCCTGCGGTTTATTGAGGCAAGAGCATCCTGAGAGAAAAGCCGATACCTGAGATTGAACATCTCATCCTTCTGCCTCCAGACCCCTGTTATTATTATCACCTGAACGGTAATGAGCAATATTATCGAAATGATCCCAAGAATAAGGACAGTGTTTCTTTTTTTCATAGCTTGCCTTTAGATCCTCAAATTTATCTAAATTATCAACACGAATGATTTGAAGCCCAAACATTAACCCTGCATTAACCCTGTGTTAACAAAATATCGGCAATATGGGCATTAACTTTGAACCAGGATAAATAAAAAACAGGGTAGTCATGAAAAAGATCAGATTTTTAATTTTGTCAGCTTTGCTCATTTTCACTGTTGCTTTTACAGGCAGGGTGGTTGCACAGGAAAAGAGCAAGGAGGAAATTGAGCGGGAAATGAGAATCAAGGAAGAGTTCGACGCTCAGAAAAAAGCTATTGCAAAGCAGAAAATCGACCAGGAGGAATTCCTGAAGGAGATGCAGTCGCAGAATGAGGAAATAAGAGAGGCAATGAAGGAGGCGAGGGAACAGCTTGAGGCTTCTGATAAATACCGGGATGCAATGCAATTCTACTACAAGGGTGATCCATCGAGACCTTTAGGTGAAACCTTTGACGGCAATAACTTCATGTTCATCCCGGGTTTTGAAAGCTTCAGGATGAATCACTACAATTCCGACAATGAGAGTTCGTCGCTTACGTATTCCAGGAATGTAAAGGAGAAATCCTTCAACAAAAGCTTCGGCTTTGATGTTGAGCCAACCGTAAAAAATGTAGTGATGGCTATTAATGGCAACTGCAAGGCCGGTGAGATCAGAATAAAGATAGTTATGCCTGACAACAAGGTTTATTCCGACATAATGATTGATGAATTCGGCAATCTTAACTGGAAGAAATCTTTTATGATATCTGAGGAGGAAAACAAGGAAAAATCAGGTGAGTGGAAATTCCAGATCAATGCTTCGAAGGCAACGGGATTTTTCAGGATATCTCTTCAGACCTATTAGTTTTTCATTCCTTGTATAAGTAAGAAGGCCGGAATTTGTTTCCGGCCTTCTTTTTTAACCTAGTTGCTGGAAGCTGATGCACGTCCTCCTTTTACACTCTCCACCCTTACGGTAAATTTGCTGCCTCCGCTGACAATCCATTTTACATAAACCTGCTGATAACCCCCGATGTTATCCAGCTCAATTCTTCCGGGATTCATCTTCTGTTCTGTGGCAAGGTTCCTGTCCTTGTCGGTAACTACCATTCCTGCAATAACCCTTCCTCCATCCAGATAAACATAGTCGGGGGGATCTATTTTGTATTTCAGGTTGTTTCCGGAATGAGTAGGCATAAGCTGGCTGTTCACCACAGTGGCACTAACCTCCCTGAGTCCTCCTCCTATATCTTTGACAAATATATCTTTAACCTCCAGTTTCGGGGTAACCCAGGCATTGTAGATACAGAAGGCTGCATTCCTGTGGGTATCGCTTTCAAGGAGGAATCCCGGATGGGTCCTTCCGAAATTTTTATTGAATCCGCCTACTTCAACCTTTCCGTAAACCGGATGATCGACCTCTTCCCACGAGACGAATGCATCTTCAAAAAGAAGGTATCTGTCAAATTCATATGTATCAGCTTCCGCCGTGTCATTGTACATCAGGAAGTTGTTCCAGAGCTCATTCGAGAAGACATAGCTTCCCATGGCTCCGTACCACCAGTCAAGCTCGCCACCGTAAACAGTATACATATCCTTCCATATGGTAATGAACTTATATCCGGCAATTATCTGCTCTCCTTTCCTGCCAATAGTGTTGATCACGTTCTCATCGGCGCGTGTAAATACCTCGGCTCCTGCTCCCTGTATTGATGGCCCTCTGAGGATAAGCCCTCCCGAGTTGTGAAACGACTGTGAACCAGCAATGTTCCTGTGACGAAATCCGAAATCCCTTACCACCTGATTTTCGGGATAAGAAAAAGGGTATTTCCCTGCGCCCTGCTGAAGGGTGGCAGGCTCCCAGTTAAAACCGTAATCACGGTTCGGATCATATCCTCCGACGCCGTCCTCGTTCACCAGACCGTCACCGTCATTGTCAATCCCCTCCTGACCCAGCAATTCATACTCTCCGGTTTTTCCTGGCTCTGCAGGGATCATTCTCCGTGGGTCCTTGGGATCGGCATTATAGGTCCCGTACTGACTTTTTCTTCTCATCATACTGATTATCCCGTCATTGTTCAGGTCGTCGGGCTTGTCTTCATCATACAACCCGTCCCTGTCGTTATCCATAGGAACAAGTCCTGATCTTGGAGAACTGGCCGTGTTGGGTTCATCCATGAAATACTGACGGGCATCAGGGTTAATGGTGGGCAGAATATAGAAAGTCTTATCCTTAAGAAGCTGATTGATGAATTTGTTCTCATCGAACATCTCGCAAAGATACCAGGCGGTATAAAGAGCCATCTCAGTTCCCTGTATCTCATTCGAATGGATATTACCATCGATATAGAAAGCAGGTTTATGGTCCGGATTTCCGGTACTTCTGTCTGTTATTGTGAGGGCGATGATATCCCTTCCCTGATAGGATTTTCCGGCCGCTTCCATTATAACAAGACCGGGATGTTCCTTTGCCAGCCTCCTGCACAGATCGGTTATGCCGTCATAGGTATGGTACCTGTTCCAGGCTGCTTCAACCTTTGGATTGGAAGGCGTTCCTGCAGCTTTGAAGAAAAGTTCGGCATTCTGGGACCTTGCCTGAAAGCTCACTGACAGGAAAATGGCAATAGCTATGGTGTGTCTTAATATTTTCATGTGTCTTTTGATATGTGATTTCATGTATTGCTCTGTTTTTCAGATAGCATTATTAAGTCATTTATTTCAGTCCGACAGGTAAACTTATGGTCCCGGCAGCGTCAGAACCAGCGCTTATACTTACACTGCCTTTCCCGGAGATGAGCCAGCTGAATTCAGCTGATTCGTCGCCCTGAAGTCTTTGTATCCTCTGGACTTTTAATCCGCTGAGAATAGTCTGGCCTTTTGAGGGCTCAATGCTTATCCTCATGATTCTTGTCCAGATATTCTGATCGCCAATCTCTGCACATGTAGCAAAAAGACCTTTGTTATGGACTTTCAGGCTTAACCTGAAAACATTCTCCCCCGCATTTTCGGTTTTTACGTCAAGGAATTCAAGTTCGGGATGCATCGCCGCAACTTCGGTTATGAATTTGTAATGTGACCCGATAAGCCCTGGAAGCGAATCTGCCGGTGGATTGATCATTACATACGGTTTCAATCCCCCTACTTCTACGATCTTGCCGGGGAAATCGGGATGGTTGGTTGCGGTCCAGGGTACAAAAAGCTCACTGCTCTTTCCTTCACCTGCTTGTTTAAGCAGCTCCGCGCCAGGATTCCTGCCTTTTTCAGTAGTGAACCACCAGCCGGGAGTACTGAAACTGTAGCGACCATAGTGATAATATGCCCATTCCATGAAATTACCCGGTTCGGTAACCGGTGCAGGTGATCCCTTGAGTCCTGTAATACTGTGATATTTATCTGATACCAGACGGTTTATTGTTTCATCCGACTTCAGGATCGAAGTGACCCTTGTTCTCTGCATCCTTGTGAAGCCCTGTCCGGTTTCCTGGTTCTGGCGACCGCTTTCAGTCTGCCTTTCGGAGGCTTTCATTGGCTGACCGAGATTGTCCTGCGGTCCGAATGTAAAAACTGCATAAATATTGAATCTGTCGAAAAGAAAGTCAGCGACAGTCTTTGTTTCGGGCTCAGAAACAGGATGTAATCCTGCTCCTTGTCCAAACTCCTCATAATTATAGGTGAAATTCCTGTTGAAGCTTACTCCGCCTTCGCCGTCCTCATTGAACTTTCCATCTTTGTCATTGTCTGTGCCTTCAGTATAGACAAGATAACTCCCTTTCTCTCCTTTTGACAGGTCGGCTTCAGTCATTATCCTTTCATCTTCATTGCATGGAATATGTCTACCCGAAGGGTCCTTTATGCGAATAAGAGTAATAAGCCCGTCCCCGTTAAGGTCTTCGCAGGGGTCCTCGTTTATCCGGAAATCCCTGTCATCGTCAACTGCACGCGAGTTGATACTTCTTTCATACTGGAGCGAGGATGTGAATTGAGCCGAGGCTTCCGGACTTGCATCGGGAATCACATAGAAAGTAATTTTTTCTAGGAGATCTTTTATCTGCCTCTCTGACGAGTTCTCCAATATCCTTTTGGCAAAACCCAGGGCGAGTTCCCTGCCGGAAATGTATATCCCGTCTACTCCCGATATGACAGCCATGGCCGGTTTGCTGTCACGGTCTCCTGTGCCGATCGAGATAAGCCAGATGTCATTTCCCGCAGCAGTTTTACCAAGCGATCTCACGGCGCAATGCTGCGGGTAATTTGTGCCGAGCTCCCTTATCATGGATGAGAATTCACTGTTGCTGTGATACTGTGCTGCTGCCGGAGCCGTATAGCAAGCTGTTAAAAGCAGGGCCGCCATGGCAGAAAGTAATGTACTTTTCTTCATTCGCGTTCTTTATTAATTCGTTCAGACAGGTTAGGAAAATTGTGGTTTTAAAAATAGCAGATTATTTATTAGTTGTGCCCCGGCAAATAAAAAAATCCTTATTCTTACAGTGAAACAATCTGATCATCAGTTGGCCTGCAGGCATATTAATTGTCGAAGGGGACTCCTGACGAAAGAGTCCATGCTATTTTATTACACTCACACAAACCTTTTCGCCTCTTATATGTTATTTTTGCATACTTAATGATCTACTTCCATGATGAGACGGGTATTATTCCTACTGCTTCCCCTTGTATTTCTTTTTTCATGCGGACAAAGAAATGAATCCGGCAAAAGAACGGTTTCGGTCAGCATTGCTCCTTTCAAATATTTCGTTGATGAAATATCGGGAGGGAGTTTTGATGTTAACGTTATGGTGCCTGCAGGAGCCAACCCTCATATATACGAACCTTATCCGGGCCAGATTGCCGGACTTCGTAAATCGGAAGCCTATATCAGCAATGGTTTCCTTGGGTTTGAGATGTCGTGGCTTGAGCGATTCTATGAGATAAACAGGAATATGAAAAGGCTTTCCCTTGGAGAAAGTATTGATCCGCTTGAAGCTGACCATGATCATTCCGGGGAGCATACCGAGAAAGCCGATCCTCATTACTGGATGTCCCCAAAATGTGCAATGAAGATGGCAGAGGCCGTAAAAGATCTCCTGGTGTCGCTTGATGAAGAGGGAAGAACAGAATACATTGCCAATTACGGGAGGTTGATGGAAAAAATTGTTGCAGCTGATTCAATGGCCAGAGAGCTTTCTCTCATGCCCGGGGCAAGGACATTCATGATCTATCATCCAAACCTTGCATACCTGGCAAGGGATTACGGTTTGAAGGAGATCGCAGTGGAGCACGACGGAAAGGAACCCTCTCCTTCGCGGCTGGGAGATCTTATTGACATTGCTGAAAAGGAAAATATTAAGACAATCCTGTTACAGAGGGAATATGATCCAAGGAATGCAGAGACAGTGGCAGCCGAGACGGGAGCAAAAGTTGTGGTTATTGATCCGCTCTCGGCCGACTGGTACTCAACTGTTACGGGGATAATCTCAGTGCTGAAATCTGGTTTTGAAGAATCATTAAAAACGGAATAGATGCCTCATCCACTTCTTGAAATGAAATCAGTCTCGGTTGCTTACGGAAGCAATCTTGTACTTGAGGATGTGGACCTGAAGGTTTACAGAAATGATTTCATTGGTGTTATCGGCCCAAACGGCGGAGGAAAGACAACTCTTCTCAAAGCGATACTGGGTCTTGTAAGCCCTGTCAGCGGAACAATATCTTTCCTTGAAGGGCTGGAAGGAAGTAACACAATCGGGTATCTGCCACAGATATCGACCGGCGACAGTTTTTTCCCCGTAACAGTGAGAGACGTGGTCCTTTCGGGGCTCATGATGCAAAAGGGTATTATGTCGGGAATGTCATCTGCCGATAAAATCAGAGCCGACAGGGTTATTGAAGAGCTTGGCCTGGTCAAACTTGCACATTCATCCCTTAGCGAGCTTTCAGGAGGACAGCTTCAGAGAGTCTTCCTCGGAAGGGCTGTCATTGGAGATCCAATGCTTCTCCTTCTGGATGAACCAGGTAATTTTGTTGACGCTAATTTTGAGACCGATTTTTACGAGAAACTGAAGATCTTAAATAAAAGGATGGCAATTATGATGGTCTCTCACGATATAGGAACGATCTCATCGCACATTAAGTCTTTTGCATGTATTAACCGCCGTCTGAACTATCATCCGTCATCGGAAATCACCAATGAACAGCTTATTGCTTACGGATGTCCGATACAACTCATAACTCATGGGGAGGTCCCCCATACGGTTCTAAAAAAACACTGACACTTGGAAGGAAGTATTTTACAATATGATTTTATTCTGAAAGGGGTGCTTGCTGCATTATTCGCAAGCATAACTGCAGGACTGACAGGTACCTACATAGTATCGAGACGTATGGTTTTTCTTTCCGGTGGTATTGCACATGCCTCTTTCGGTGGGATAGGAATAGGATATTTTGCAGGAATCAGCCCGGTAGTGGGAGCCGGAGTGTTCAGCGTAATCTCTGCACTTGGCATCGAATACCTTTCGGTAAGGCAGAAGATCAGGGAGGATTCTGCAATTGGAATCCTTTGGGCCTTCGGAATGGCTACGGGAATAATTTTCATTTACCTTACGCCTGGTTATACCCCTAACCTGATGAGTTATCTCTTCGGAAGCATACTTACGGTTACCTGGGCCGACATAACAGCATTGTGCATCATGTCGGTAGTTCTGATCGGGTATTTTACCGCATTTTACAGGACCATCCTGTATATGTCGTACGATGAGCAGTACGCGAGAACATATTCACCTTATGTGAGCCTGTTCAGATATATCACAACAGCTCTTGTCGCCCTGACTATTGTTCTCAATATAAGGATGGCAGGAGTGGTTCTGGTCATTTCACTTCTGACAATACCTCCGAATACGGCAATGCTGTTCACAAAAGTTTACAGGAACATTGTCTGGCTTTCGATCCTTATCGGGTTTGCAGGTACTTCGGCAGGTTATGCCATTTCATATTACGCAGGCATTCCGGTAGGAGCTACCATAATCTTCACCCTGGTGATCATCTGGATTCTGGCAAAGGTTCTGGTGCATCCTTTTAATACTCCGAAAGCCGGAACCAACAAAATAGGAAATCGTAATAATAATTAAATATCAAAAAGATGGATTACGACATAATTATTATAGGAAGCGGCCCCGGTGGATACGTGGCAGCTATCAGGGCATCGCAGCTTAAAATGAAGGTTGCGGTTGTTGAGAAATCCGAAATAGGAGGAATATGCCTTAACTGGGGATGTATCCCGACCAAATCACTGCTGAAGAGTTCACAGGTTCTTGACTATATAAAACATGCATCCGATTATGGGATCAGAATAGAGGGAGAGGTGAAGCCTGATTTTAATGCCATCATTGCAAGAAGCAGGTCGGTTGCTGAAGGAATGAGCAAGGGTGTCCAGTTTCTGTTCAGGAAGAACAATGTATCGCTGATAAGCGGCACAGGCTCTCTTGCTTCAAACAACAGCGTGGAAGTTGTCGACGGTTCAGGAGAAAAGAAAAGCTACAGTGCAAAGCATATAGTCCTTGCCACAGGGGCAAGATCTAAAGAACTACCCGGATTGCGGCAGGATGGAAAGAAGATAATCGGTTACAGGGAAGCCATGAATCTGGAAAAACAGCCTGAATCGATGGTTGTGGTGGGCTCTGGAGCCATAGGAAGCGAGTTCGCATCTTTCTACCAGTCGCTTGGAACAAATGTGACACTTGTTGAGTTCCTGCCCCGCATTGTTCCGAATGAGGATGAGGAAGTGTCAAAACAGCTTGAAAGATCCTTCAAAAAAATGAAGATGCGTGTACTTACCGACTCATCCGTGGAGTCAGCAGACACAAGCGGCGAAAAATGCAGGGTTAAAATAAAGACACCTAAAGGATTTGAAGAGGTCGAGGCAGATATAGTCTTTTCAGCTGTCGGAGTAACGACAAACCTCGAAGGTATCGGACTTGAGAAAGCCGGTGTTAATGTTGAAAAGGGGAAGGTTGTCGTTGATGAGTTTTACAGGACCAATGTTGAAGGAATATATGCAATAGGAGACATAGTCCACGGTCCTGCGCTCGCACACGTGGCATCGGCCGAAGGAATAACCTGTATTGAGAAGATTGCAGGCCTCGATCCGGAGCCCGTCAATTACGGCAATATACCAGCCTGTACCTATACTAATCCTGAAATAGCATCATGCGGACTTACGGAAAGCGCCGCACGTGAAGCCGGCTATGATGTTAAAGTCGGAAAGTTCCCCTTTACCGCATCAGGAAAGGCAAGTGCCTCAGGAGCGAGGGACGGTTTTGTGAAGCTGATCTTCGATTCAGCCTACGGAGAGCTCCTGGGAGCGCACATGATAGGAGCAAACGTTACTGAGATGATTTCTGAGATAGTAGTTGCACGAAAACTTGAAACAACTGCTCACGAAATAATTAAAGCCATCCATCCCCATCCGACAATGTCGGAGGCCGTCATGGAAGCCGCTGCTGCCGCCTATGGTGAAGTAATTCATCTATAGACGCAACCTTTTACGGTTTTTTTGCATCAATCTTACGAGAATTGCTGTATTAAAGACAATTTTTATATATTTTTATATTCTCAAAAGGTAATCCGCCTTGCCTGATATAATAAATATTATTAAAGGTTGTCTTGACGGCAACAGAAGAGATCAGGAACTTCTGTACAGAAGACATGCAGCGAAGCTTTATGCTGTGTGCCTTCAGTATTCAGGTAATGATGATGAGGCAAGGGATATTCTCCAGGAAGGATTCATAAAGATTTTTGAAAACCTCATCCATTACAAAAATGAAGGTTCTTTTGAAGGCTGGATGAGGAGAATTGTCGTGAATACAGCGCTCGAGAAATACCGGAGCAAACATAATCTCTACAGGGTTGACGATATCGATCTTATCCCTGAACCCGACGCTGACCCTGAGACAGAAGACTATGCCGGACTTGAGGCGGTTGACCTGCTTGACATAATAAGGGAACTGCCCCCGAAATACAGGATGGTCTTCAACCTCTACGCGATAGAAGGATACTCACACAAGGAAATAAGCCAGATGATAAACATCTCGGAAGGAACCTCAAAATCCAACCTTTCAAGGGCAAGAATAATATTACAGAAAAAGGTAAACTTATATACCGGAATTAACAAAAAAGCTATAAGTGGCTGATAAAGGTGCAAATATTGATCTTCTCTTCCGTAACGGGCTCAAGGATTTTGAGGTCCTGCCTCCGCCTGATGCGTGGAACAATATTTTCCCTGCGGTCAGGAAACGGAACAGACCTTTCGTTTATCTCAGGGCTGCTGCACTCATAGCAGTTCTTCTTTCCCTCAGCTTTATCGCCTACCGGTACGGAATCATTTTGAATTCCGGAAATGAAGACCAGATGATCGCTGTCAGGGATAATCCTGTTCAGCGCACGGGTACTTCTGCAAGGCCAGGGATACTCAGAAGAATGCCTGTCATCTCTCCGCTTGTTTACAGGAATTCTGATAGAATGGCAGGGTTGACTGAACCGGATAATGATAATCAGATGGCAGAAGAGGTGCAGGTCCCGAATACCCTTGAGGAAACAGCATCAGCGCTTGCAGGAAATACCGCTCTTCTTATACCTGAAATGTACAATACAGTGCCGGGATTAAGCAGTAAAACATACACATTTACCCCGGAACCCGACAACTCTGATTTTGAAGTATTCCAGACTCCGGGGATCAGGGAGGGAGGAAGATGGTCTCTTATTGCCGGCGGATCGCCATCATACTATCTTCAGACCGACCTTGCAGGAAATAAGCTTACCAGCCAGATGAAAGCAGGTGAGCAATCGAGATTGTCCTATTCAGGCGGGGTGGGATTTGCATACAGGATCAACAAGAAACTCAGCATCCAGTCGGGTGTATACTATGCTTCAGTTGGAAATGAAGTGTCAGGTATTAACTCCTTTGCAGGATTCAGACCCTTCGATCTGACAAAGGGCGACCGTAATTTCATGGTCCTGACAACCGCAGGAAGAATCTATACCGAGAATCCCGACATCTATCTTGTTGATAAAGCCGGTGAGCGTGTACTGACACGCTACACCAACGACGTATTTGATCCCTTCAAGTCGAATCTTTCATACCTGAGCAATTCATTGTACCAGAATTTCACCTACATCGAAATGCCGGTTATGCTCAGATACAAGGTCATCGACAAAAGCATCGACTTCAACCTTATCGGCGGATTCTCATACAATATGCTTGTAAATAACTCTGTACATACGGTTATTGAAGGTACCCGTTACAATGTTGGTAAGACAGACGGTCTTAATCCTTTCATTATAAGCAGTGCTATGGGTATGGGAATTGAATACAGCCTTTCAGACAAATTCTCTCTGAATCTTGAACCTACATTCAGGTATTATCTCAATTCCTTCTCCGATATGAACAGCATGAAGATACATCCCTACTCTTTCGGAGTCTTCTCCGGTCTCTCATACCGGTTCTGACAAATCACTTTAATCTTTATTTTCTTTGCTCTTTTCGTTTGCCTCTCATAATTTTTGGCAGAAGCATCGGTTATTATTAAGGGGTAAAAACATTACCTTTGCATTTTATTTCAAACAAGTAATTCCTGAGTATGCCAGAATTAAAGAGAAGCTCCGTCACGGCAGGAGCAGTAGTTGTTGTTTTTATTGTTTTTGCATTCTTTGTAAGCCAGGGTTTTAAAGTATTTTCCAAAACCGCGGATCCGTTGACTCCGGGCGATTCTGTTCCGAAAGTCTTTAACCGGTCATACAGCCTGCCCGACAATGTCACCTTTGCCGGGGAAAGGATGCCGCTTGAGAATTTTGATACACGCGAGAGCCTTGAACGTGAGCTTATAATGAGCGCATACAGGCATTCATCAACAATAATGATAATTAAGAAGGCTAACCGGTATCTGCCGGTTGTCGAAAAGATCCTTGCAGAAAACAATATTCCCGACGATTTCAAATATCTTGTTGCAGCCGAAAGTGAATTCACCAATGCCGTTTCGCCTGCCGGGGCAACAGGTTTCTGGCAGATAATGCGCGCAACCGGTCTTGAAGCCGGACTGGAGATCAACTCCGTTGTTGACGAAAGATATCATCTTGAAAAATCCACCCTCTTCGCCTGCAACTTTATCCGGAAGTCGTACGAGAAATATGGTAACTGGACACTTGCTGCTGCTTCCTATAACGGAGGACGTGCATCGGTCGACGAACAGATAAGGATTCAGAAAGAGAACAACTACTATGACCTGCTGCTTAATGAGGAAACTGCAAGATATGTTTTCAGGGTAGTCGCATACAAGCTTGTGATCAACGATCCGGCAAAGTATGGATTCATAATTGACAAAAACGACCTCTATCCCGAACTCGATTACTTTGAGGTGAAGGTTGATACTGCAGTTGCCGATTTCTCGGTATTTGCGAAAAAATTCGGGACAAACTACAAACTGCTAAAGTTTCTTAATCCATGGCTGCGTAAACCATATCTGACCCCAAAGGCAAACAAGGAATATCTTATTAAAATTCCTGCTGAGGGTATGCGTTCACGAGGGGTCATTGTTACTGAAGACTGATCTACAGAAGAGAAGGCCGCAAAATGAAGGACGAAATCAGGGTGCTCGGAGCCAGGGTCCACAACCTTAAGAACATTGACGTTACGATTCCCCGCAACCGCCTCGTGGTAATTACAGGATTGAGCGGAAGCGGAAAGTCATCCCTCGCATTTGATACTATCTATGCCGAGGGTCAGCGACGTTATATGGAAACCCTGTCAGCCTATGCACGCCAGTTTCTGGGAGGGATGGAACGCCCTGATGTTGATAAGATAACAGGATTGAGTCCGGTAATTTCCATTGAGCAGAAATCGGTAAACAGCAACCCGCGGTCCACAGTGGGAACAATAACCGAAATCTATGACTTCCTCCGTCTCCTTTATGCAAGGGCAGGTGAGGCATATTCGTGGGCGTCGGGTGAGAAGATGGTCAAGTACAATGATGATCAGATACTGGCCCTTGTAAACGAGAGGTTCTCAGGCAGGAAAGTGTATTTTCTTGCTCCTCTTGTGAAAGGAAGGAAAGGTCATTACAAGGAATTGTTTGAACAGCTCAGGCGGAAAGGATTTCTTCATGCAAGGATAAACGGTGACATCAGGGAGCTCACTCACGGGCTTAAACTCGACAGGTACAAGACGCATAACATCGAACTTGTTGTCGACAAGTTCAGGGTAGGGGAGATAGCCGAGAAAAGACTTCACGATTCAGTGCTGATGTCCCTCGACCAGGGCGACGGGGTGATGATGGTTCTTGATTCAGAAGCGGGCGAACCTCGCTACTTTAGCAGAAACCTGATGTGCCCTGTAACAGGGATATCATATAATGAACCTGCCCCCCACACTTTCTCATTTAACTCCCCGGTAGGAGCATGCCCTCATTGTAACGGTCTTGGCGAAGTCTCAAGCATCGACATAAGAAAGCTTATCCCTGATCCGGAACTAAGTATTAGGAAAGGAGGAATAGAACCTCTCGGAAAATACAGGAATGTCTGGATCTTCTGGCAGATAGAAGCTATAGCGGAAAAGAACGGATTTACCATCGATACTCCTGTAAAGGATATCCCGGAGGAAGCTCTTAATAAAGTGCTCTACGGCTCGGACGAGGTGCTTAAGCTTTCCAATACTCCGCTGGGGATGACTTCCAACTATTTCCTGACTTTTGAAGGAGTAGTTAATTTCGTTGGAAACCTTGAGGCAATAAACGGAAAGAAGAACGGTACCAGGATAAAGGACCAGTATGTACAGTATGATGCATGTCCTGAGTGTAATGGCACGAGGCTGAAAAAGGAAGCCCTTTTCTTCAGGATCGACGGGAAGAATATAGGAGAACTGGCCGCGATGGACGTAAAAGACCTTTCACGGTTTCTCGTTGATATCGAAGACAGGATGACTTCAAAACAAAGAGCCATCTCAGCCGAAATTCTGAAGGAGATAAGATCCAGACTCAGTTTTCTGCTTGATGTGGGGCTTGAATATCTGTCGCTCAACAGAGGAGCCAGAACCCTCTCGGGAGGGGAAAGCCAGAGAATACGGCTTGCAACCCAGATCGGATCAAAGCTTGTAAATGTCCTTTACATTCTCGACGAGCCCAGCATTGGATTGCATCAGAGAGACAACAGACGCCTCATAACTGCTCTCAAGGAACTCAGGGATTCAGGAAATTCAGTTATTGTCGTTGAACACGACCGCGAGATGATAATGTCTTCGGATCACATCATCGACATCGGACCCGGGGCGGGACGGCACGGAGGAATGATTGTTGCCAGCGGAACAGCTGAAGAAATAATGTCGACTGATACTCTTACAGCTGGCTATCTGAAACATGAAAGGAAATTCGAAATCCCTGATTCAAGAAGGAAAGGGAACGGAAAATACCTGATTATACAGGGTGCTTCAGGTCACAATCTTAAAAATGTTGACGCGATATTCCCTCTTGGCACGCTGATATGTGTTACGGGTGTGTCAGGCAGCGGGAAGTCATCCCTTATTAATCAGACCCTGCATCCTGCTCTTGCACAGAGGTTTCATCATTCCGGCAAGCCTGCGCTTCCCTACAGGGAAATTTCAGGTCTGGATAACCTCGATAAGGTTATCGAAGTCAGTCAGTCGCCCATTGGAAGGACGCCGAGATCAAACCCGGCAACCTATACAGGGGTTTTTACCGATATCCGCAAGCTTTTTGAGCAGACAACCGAAGCCAGGATAAGAGGATTCACGGCGGGAAGGTTCTCATTCAACGTGAAAGGCGGAAGATGCGAGGGATGCGAGGGAGCAGGAGTTAAAACAATAGAGATGAACTTTCTGCCCGACGTTTACGTCAATTGCACGGAATGCAACGGCAAACGATACAACCGCGAGACTCTCGAAGTCAGATACAAGGGACAGACAATAAGCGATGTGCTGGATATGACGGTTAACAGGGCTGTAGACTTCTTCTCGAACGTTCCCTCGATTTACCATAAGATCAAGACAATTCAGGATGTGGGTCTGGGTTATATAAGGCTGGGTCAGCCCTCGACGACCTTATCGGGAGGAGAAGCACAGAGGGTTAAGCTCGCCACCGAACTGGCACGCCGCGATACCGGAAAAACCCTTTATATCCTTGATGAACCAACAACAGGCCTTCATTTCGAAGATGTACGAGTCCTTCTCGATGTGCTTGACAAGCTCGTTAACAAGGGGAACACTGTAATCGTGATCGAACATAATATGGATGTTATCAAGATGGCCGACTATATTATCGACCTGGGAAAGGAAGGAGGCAAGGAGGGAGGCGAAATAGTCTTTTCCGGCACCCCTGAGCAGCTCGCCCGTTGCCGAAACAGTTATACAGGTTTGTACCTTAATCCTGAGCTTGGGATTTAGAATTTTTTATATTTGGATTTTAAAGAAAACAATATGAAGAAGGAAAAGCAGGAAGATCTTATCAGGGAAGCCTTTGAACAAAAAAACTGGAATGAGATACACATAACCGATTCATGGAGAGTGTTCAAGATACTCTCGGAGCTTGTCGAAGGATTCGAAAAGCTTGCCAGGATAGGCCCCTGTGTTTCGATCTTCGGCTCGGCAAGAACTCATTACAATGATAAATATTACCGTCTGGCAGAGGATATAGCGTTCAAGCTGGTCCAGAACGGCTACGGTGTTATAACAGGAGGAGGCCCGGGAATAATGGAAGCAGCCAACAAGGGAGCAAAAAGGGGAAATGGTAAGTCGGTGGGGATAAATATCGACCTTCCTTTTGAACAGCAGGCGAATCAGTACATCGACTCTGACAAGCTGATAACATTCGATCACTTCTTTGTCCGCAAGGTAATGTTCATGAAGTATGCCCAGGGTTTCATCGTCCTTCCGGGAGGATTCGGAACATTTGATGAACTCTTTGAAGCTATAACATTGATCCAGACAAGAAAAATCGGGAAATTCCCCATAATACTCGTCGGAAGGAAATACTGGAACGGACTTATTGATTGGATAAAGGAGGTAATGCTTAATGAAGAACAAAACATCTCCCCCGAGGATCTTGATATTTTCAAGCTTGTTGATACTTCTGACGAAGCTGTAGAATGTATTTCTGAATTTTATTCCAGGTATCTTCTCAGCCCCAACTTTTAAACTACCGTTTTCTGAGCCTGTCGAGTTCCCTTTCGGAATCTTTTCTCCTGAGGGTCTCCCGCTTGTCATACTCCTTTTTTCCTTTTGCCAGGGCAATCTCTGCTTTTGCCAGACCCTTTTCGTTGATAAAGACTTTTATTACAATGACCGTTAGGCCCGACTCCTTTACCTTTCTTTCAAGCTTCTTTAGCTCGCGTGATGTGAGAAGCAGTTTCCTTTCCCGGAGAGGATCATGATTGTTTAGATTACCCCACCAGTACTCGGCTATATGCATACCCCTTATGTAAAGCTCCCCGCCTGTGAACTGGCAATATGAATCCGTGAGTGCGGCTTTCCCTTCCCTGATCGATTTTATCTCAGTACCCGTAAGCTTTATCCCGGCAGTGAATTTCTCCAGGAACTCGTAATCGTGATGGGCCTTCCTGTTCTTTATCACAATGTCTGAATGACCTCTCCTCATCTCGACCCGCTATGCAAAAAATGAATAATATATCTCGTCCGCCGCAAATTTCAGAAGGCGGTTGGTAATTAACCAGACTGCTATGAAGAGCACAGTTGCAATAAGAAGCAGTTGATATTTCTTTTTCTTTGGAAGATCAGTAAGCCTGTCAATGCCGGCCCAGCAGATATAAATTCCGAATACTGCCAGGACATTAACGAAAATAAACGATTCAAATAGCCTGCTGATTATCTGACACAGAAGCAGAGGAACAGAAGACAAAGCAGTTATCCTGAAGGCGTTCTCAAAGCCGGGGTCCGCTCCGTATCTTTTAAGTGCTTCCTTTAAAAGGACAGCTGTCAGAAAAATGACAACAAGGAAAAGGATTAGATATCTTAGTCCCGACAGCACAGCGTAAGCCTGATTCAGCCCTGTATCGATAAAAAGAAACGACCCAAGGTATGCTGACAGGGAAGCAAGAATGATCAGAGGCAGAAGAAGGTTCATTGTGATGAATCCTGAAGTCCTCTTTTCATTAACAACAACATCCCACTCCGGCTCAGTGTTTACGATGATATTCTTTATGGTCTTGAACAGATATCTGAAATCCATAATGGACATGATTGGTCAGGCAAAATTAGTTAATTTTATGGTAATAATGGAATAAGTCCGGCCGGCGTATAAAGATGGCTGAGAAAGAACGGTTAAAATACAATATGCTTGTCATAACGGGTCCGACAGCTTCGGGGAAGACCTCCCTTGCGGCCGGGATGGCAAAACTACTGGGGGGTGAGGTCATAAGCGCTGATTCAAGACAGGTTTACCGCCGCATGAACCTCGGTACAGGAAAGGATTATAACGATTACCTGGCAGGAGGGAAAAGGATTCCTTACCATCTTATAGATATTGCAGATCCCGGTTACCGGTACAACGTTTTCGAATACCAGCGCGATTTTACAAAGGTTCTGAACGACCTGAGATCGAGGGATGTATTCCCTGTGGTTTGCGGAGGTTCGGGTATGTATGTGGATGCAATCGTTTCAGGTTACCGTCTTAAGGAGGTGGCCCCTGACCCTGCTCTCAGGGCTGAGCTGGAGAAAAAGACACTTGAAGAGCTAACCTATATCCTGGCCTCATATAAAAAGCTTCACAACAAAACTGATATCGATTCAAAAAAAAGAGCCATCAGGGCTATTGAGATATGCCGTTACGAACAGGCCGGTTCGGGCCGTATTTCCGGAAGCCCTTCTGTTAAGCCCCTGGTTGCAGGAGTTCTTTACAGCCGCGAAAGGAGGAGGGAGAGGATCAGCAGCAGGCTCAGGCAAAGACTGGCAGAGGGAATGTGCGAGGAGGTAAAGGATCTTCTTGACAGTGGAGTTGATCCTGAAACACTCATTTATTATGGCCTTGAATACAAATATATAACCCTTTTTCTTACAGGCAGGATAACTTATGAGGAGATGTTCCGTTCGCTTGAGATCGCCATTCACCAGTTTGCAAAGAGGCAGATGACCTGGTTCAGGGGAATGGAACGCAGGGGCATTGTAATCCACTGGATTGATGGTGAATTATCAATGCAGGAGAAGACCGATGCCGTAATGGAGCTTCTCAGATCATGAATGTCTTCTGAAACTGCCTCTCAGCTTATTTCAGATAGGTGTCGAGCCATTCGAAGAACTCCCTCTGCCAGATAACGGAATTCTGTGGTCTCAGGACAAAGTGCGTCTCGTCCTCGAAAAACAGGAGCCTGCTCGGGATGTTGTTGAGCTGTGCAGCCTGGAATGCTTCAAGGCTTTGTGTATAGGGAATCCTGAAATCGTTGGCTCCTACAATTATAAGGATGGGTGTATCCCATTCAGCGACTCTCAGGTGGGGTGAAAAACTGTAACTTTTGGGGTTGTTCCAGTAGGGCCCTTCGATATCCTTGTTGGGAAACCATAGTTCCTCAGTACTTCCGTACCAGCTTGTAAAATTGAACATGCCGCAGTGTGAAATGAAAGCATTGAATCGCCCTCCGTGTACCCCCGCCAGGTAGAAAACCGAAAAACCGCCGTAGCTTGCACCCACTGCACCCATTCTGTTTCTGTCGACATAGGGTTCTGCAGCCATTGCATCTGTTGCATCAAGATAATCCTGGATGTTGGCTCCTCCGTAGTCTCCGGATATCTGTTCCTTCCAGGCCTGACCAAAACCAGCCACACCCCTTCGGTTCGGAGCTATAACAATGTATCCTTTTGCAGCCATCATCTGAAGGTTCCACCTGTAAGACCAGAACTGGTCGAGTGTCGATTGCGGGCCTCCGTTGCAGAAAAGGAGTGCGGGATATTTCTTTGCGGGATCAAAATCGGGAGGGAAGACAAGCCACATCTGGAGATCCATGTTATCCTTCGTTTTAATATACCTTTCTTCAACCCTGCCCATCTTAACTGATTCGTAGATATGACTGTTAACAGAGCTTATCTGTTTTATTTCGCCGCTTGAAATATCAACCTTCGACAATTCGGTTGCCATCGACATGGAAGTAATTCCCGAAACGAGCACTCCGGAACTAAGTCTTACAGGTCCCATATTGTGAACTCCCTCCGTAACCTTTACGACCTCACCAGAAGCCAGACCGGTTTTGAAGATCTGGGTTGTTCCCATGTGGGAGCACGTGAAAAAGATTGTAGTATTATCCGCCCATGAAAGGTTTGCAACATCAAACTGCCATCCTTTGGTAACCCATGTACGGCTTTTTTTTGCAATATCATAAACAAAAAGGCGGTCGAGGTCGGCTTCATATCCGTTGCGCTCCATACTCTGAAAAGCTATTCTGGAACCATCAGGTGAGAATACGGGACATCTGTCGTAACCGGTGTTGCCTTCACTGATGTTGGTCTCCCTGCCTGAAGAGACTTCATAAAGAAAGATGTCCGAGTTTGTACTTCTGGCGTCATCAATTCCCCTCAGCCTCTTGGATGTGTAGGCTATGTATTTTCCGTCGGGGCTCCAGGCAATCTCACTTTCATCGTAGTAAGGCGCTGTGGGAGCTTCAAACTTCTGATCCTTCATTATATCCTTTTCTCCGCTCACTTTTGTACCATCAAACCCGGCAGTGAAGATATGACTGTATGAAAAATCGCTCCATGCATTCCAGTGGCGGTACATAAGGTCATTTATTATCCTGACCCTGGCCTCAGGAAGCCCGTGCTTTTCATTTGCGGTCTGATCGAGTTTAACCCTGCGGGTAAAAAGTATTCGTTTTGCATCGGGAGAGATGCTGAATATCTCAAAGTCAGATATCCCTTCAACCTTTTTCTTATACGATCCGTCGGCATTCATCGTCATAAGGTCGCCTCCGCTGACATATGCTATCCTCGTTCCGTCCCCGATCCATTGAGGCGACGATCCTCCGTCGTCAGTAAGCCTTACAGACTCGCCACCACCCGATGGAACACTGTAAATATTTGTTATCCTTGCCTCGGTCGGAAGATCATAGCTGGTAACCGTGTAGAGTACTGTGGATCCGTCAGGAGAGAGAGCGATCGATCCCATCCTTCCGAATTTCCACATTATTTCCGGAGTCATCACTCCTCCTGATTTTTCTTCTTCCGTAAGGGAGGTGTTTATTTCCGGGGCTTCTTCCCGGGGTGATTCACTCACTGTTTCCTTATTCTGACTGCATGATATCAGAGCAGGGATAATAGCATAAAGTATTATCCCCGGATAAAGATTGAGTTTCATTTTTGACCGGTTATTTTGTTACTGTTTTCTGAGTGCCTCAGAGATTTTCATTTTCAGTTCATCATAAAGTTCGGGATTATCCCTGATGATCTGTTTGACTGCATCGCGTCCCTGCCCGAGTTTAGTTTCTCCGTAGCTGAACCACGAACCGCTCTTCCTAATAATGTCGAAATCAACACCGAGGTCAACTATCTCTCCAAGCTGCGATATGCCTTCTCCGTAGAGGATATCGAAGTCAGCTTTTTTAAACGGGGGTGCCAGCTTGTTCTTAACGATTTTGACCCTTGTGCGGTTCCCTATAATCTCTTCTCCCTCCTTAAGCTGGTTCGTCCTTCTTATATCGAGCCTCACCGAAGCATAGAATTTCAGGGCATTTCCCCCTGTAGTTGTCTCCGGGTTGCCGAACATAACCCCGATCTTTTCACGGAGCTGATTAATGAAAACGCACGAAGTGTTCGTCTTGCTTATATTAGCTGTAAGTTTTCGGAGAGCCTGCGACATAAGCCTCGCCTGCAGTCCCATTTTGGAATCTCCCATTTCACCCTCTATCTCTGCTTTTGGGGTTAAGGCTGCGACCGAGTCGATCACTATTATATCGAGAGCTCCTGAACGGATGAGGTTGTCGGTTATTTCCAGGGCCTGTTCTCCGTTATCCGGCTGTGAGATCAGAAGATTTTCGACATCAACCCCCAGTTTTTCTGCATAGTTCCTGTCGAATGTGTGCTCGGCATCAATAATGGCTGCAATTCCTCCGTTCTTTTGTGCTTCTGCGATGGCATGAATGGCCAGGGTAGTCTTACCTGATGCTTCAGGCCCGTAGATCTCAATGACGCGTCCTCTTGGAAAACCCCCGATTCCCAGCGCTGCATCGAGGCTGATGGAACCGCTTGGAATGACCTGTATATTCTCTATGGCATGGTCACCCAGTTTCATTATTGTTCCTTTACCGAAATCCTTCTCAATCTTACCTATTGTGACCTCAAGTGCTTTAAGTTTCTCCTTGTTGATCTCTTTTCTTTCAATGCTCATATTACTGGTGTTATTATTGATATAATTTGAATATCTGTTCCGAATGGTTCTTTGTATCCACTTTTGAGATTATTTTCTCAATCATGCCTTTCTCGTCAATAAGAAATGTACTTCTCACAATACCCAGGAAACTTTTCCCGTACATTTTCTTCTCCCTGTAGACACCGTAATCTTCGAGTATTTTTCTTTCAGTATCGGCAATAAGGGGAAAAGGCAGTGAATACTTTTCCGCAAATGACCTGTGCGATTTCTCACTGTCCATGCTCACGCCCACAACTGCAAATCCCTTCCTGATAAGATCCTCGTGGTTGTCCCTCAGGTTGCAGGCCTCAGCGGTACAACCCGGAGTGTTGTCCTTGGGATAGAAGTAGAGTACCAGTTTCTTACCTGCAAAGTCGGTCAGCTTTACAAGCCTGCCTTCCTGATCTTTGCCTTCGAAATACGGGGCTTTCATGCCCTCTTTGAGCTCTGCCATAGTGTGGTAATTTTGTTATTAGGGGTAAATTTACGAAGTTTGAACTGTTTTGGTATTAATTGGCAATATTTATTATTAACATGGTGAAATATCGCACTCCTGCTTGCATCTTAACGGGAAAGTGCTGACCTTTGGATTATTGCAAATATTATGATGGAATGAAAATCGGTAAAATATATTACATCCTGCAGATTCTGATCATTCTCTTGTTTACGACCGCACCTGATGAGACCCGGGCCCAGGAGGCGAGGAAAAAACCTTCGCGTCAGGCGGCTATGGATGCATTCTCGAAGGGTGATTATGAAAGGGCTTACAATGAGTTCGTGATATTGCTCGACAACTTTTCGAAAGATCCTCTTTACAGATACTATGCCGGTGTCAGCCTGGTCAGGATGAACCGCGATCCCGAGCAGGCACAGATACATCTGCAGGATGCTTTAAACGGATCGCTCGACATAAAGAATGTCCCCGACGATGCCTGGTTCTATCTCGGACGTTCGCAGCAGCTTGCCGGACGCTTTGCTGAGGCGATAGAGGCCTACAGGGTTTTTGAGTCGAAGGCAGGAAAGAAGAAGGCACGGGATATGGAGGTTCCCGAGTATATCAGGGAATGTAATGAAGGAAGGGGAAAACTCAGGGAGCCTTTGGGGATGCAGGGGGGTATTGCGGCGGCTGAACGGAAGGTGACCCCTGACCCGGCTTTGAAACCTGTTCCGGTAAAGGAAGATGCGCCCGAGGAGGTTGATAAGGTGCTTACTCAGGCGATGAATTACCAGGTAAAAGCTGATTCGCTTGATGCGCTTGCCGCTAAATCGAAGAGCGAGATAGGCAATATCCCTGCCGGTCAGCAAAAGACAGAGAAGGAAAAGGCAGCCGGGATGCAGGCAAGGTCGGCCGAGTATCAGAAGCTTGCCGATGCAAAGCTGGCCGGAGCCGCTGCAGATAATACGGTTGACAGGGCTGCTGCAACAGTTCCTCCCGAACCTGCTGTCAGGCAAACAGGCGTTTTCTCAGTTTTCAGTATCGAGACTGACCCTGTCAGGAGCAAAAATATCAGAATTTCATTTGATCCCGAACTGCCTTCAGGACTGATTTACCGCATCCAGCTCGGGGTTTTCAGCAAAACGCCCGACATATCATTTTTCAAAGGACTATCGCCTGTTGCAGGATTTTCCATTGCAGGCAGCAGTGCGAAAAGGTATTTTGCAGGAATGTTCCGCAGGATGAGCGATGCTGCTGCCTCGCTTAACAGGGTGAAGCAGATGGGATTCCGCGACGCTTTTGTTACGGCCGTAATGGACGGGAAAGCGGTTTCAGCAGAAAGGGCGGCCCTCCTTGAGAAAGAGTGGGGCACAAGGCCGCTTGTTACTGTTGTGGAAGCCCAGAAACCAGGTGGGCAGGAAGCCGCCACGCTTGTCTTCAGGGTTGAACTGTTGCGCTCGCCTGTCCCTCCGGGTGATTCTGAAACAGAGAGTTACAGAAAGGTTGCCGGGAACCGGGGTTTTGAGATTATTGAGAAGGAAGATGGCACTTTTGTATATCTCATCGGGAAATTTATTACTTTTGAGTCGGCTTCCGAATATGCCGGACTTCTGAACCGGAACGGTTTCAGGGAAGCTAAGGTGACGGCATATGCAGGCAGCACAGAGATACCCGTTGAAACGGCAAAGCAATTATTTGAAAAGCAGAAATGAAGGAAAAAACTCTACACAGAGACGACAGGTTGAAAAGCGGGGGAGTAAAGCATTCACTTGTGCTTTACAATGATGAGGTTAATACCTTTGATCATGTTATAAAATCGCTCGTTGAGGTTTGCGGCCATGATGCCATTCAGGCTGAACAGTGTGCACTGATTGTGCATCTCAGGGGAAGCTGCGAGATAAAACTTGGTATAAAGGAAGTGCTTCAGGCCATGAGCAAGTCGCTCAACGCAAAAGGACTTAACTCCAGGGTAATGGATATGTAAAATAATAACGTCCTGAAATCCTGTGCGCTATTCCCGGTGAAATATTCTTGAAAGGGCAAGATCAAAAAATCCAAAGATCAGAATTCCTGCCATTACATAAGGTATCCATTCCGGCAAACTGATTGCCGGCAATGATAGATCACCTTTGCTGAAAACGGCTGACAACGGTTCTCTTGCCTTATCCCAGAGCGATGAGACGAAACCTGCTGTCTCGCCTGACGGAACAAGAATAGCCGCAGCTGTAAAAACTGCCATAATAACAACAGAAATCAGCGGGATCTTTTTTCCCAAAGGGAATTTCTCCCTGGCCAGCCCCGATTCAATACGGATCCTGGTCATTGTTTTTGTGGTAAACCCCTCCGGAGCTTTCTCGGCCATCCCGGTATTGAGGAAATTCCTCAGAAGTTCATCATCATTTAATTCCTGCCTTGTCATTTGAATAAATATTTTTCATTTCAGCTTTTCTTATTATACCGGCCATCTTCTGCCTTGCCCTGAAGAGCCTGACCTTAATGTTGTTCCTGCTGATGCCTGTGATCCTCGATATTTCCGCGGCATCCAACTCCTCGTAGTAAAACAGCGTTATCAGCCCTCTGTCCTCCTCAGGAATATTCTGAAGAGCAAAATTAACCAAAGAATTCCTGTATTCAAGCACCGATTCCTCCTCATTTTTTCCCATCGACATGAAGTCGACGGCATCGGCAGGGAATTCCTCGAGCGACAGAATGTTTCTCTTCCTGCTCCTGACAAGCGATACGGCAGTGTTATAAACGATCCTGTAGAGCCAGGTGGCAAAGCTGCTTTTCATCCTGAAATCCTTAAGCGACCTGTAGGCTTTCATAAAAGCATCCTGGGCTATTTCCTCAGCTTCCTCGCGGTTTCCGCATATTCTGAATGCAAGGTTAAATGCCTTGTCCTTGTGAATATCCACCAGATGGGAGAAGGCATTCATGCTGCCGCCAAGAACCTGCTCAATGTAATATCTGTCGCTTTTTGTGTCCATTCAGACCCTTTGACGCACAAAGTTACAGCCTGGTTTCTTGCAAAAACACTTATTTCTGTAAAATATTAAGGTCTCCGGCGTAATAACCCGGCTTTTAACGCGATTGCCATATTTCCAGGGGAATAAAAATACATTCATGGGTTGGTCCACATCCGGGAATAAAAATCTCCATGGCTGCTTTCTGTGATTGGTTGCCTCGTCTGACCTTGCTTTGTACTGAGTTTCTCCTTGTGATTTCATGAACACACCCCATGCCTTCGCGAAGCTCAGGCTTCCCCCTCTCTGCTACCCAGTCGAGAGGGGGATCGAGGGGGTGAGTTCGTGAAGAACGGCATAATTTGCAAGCGCTTTCTTTCCTGTGATGAAACTTATCCGGATATGGATGGAATAAAATAATTTCAAAAAAAATCAGGATACTGTAACCAGTCACACACGTTATGTGTCTAAAGGGCAAAACAAGTACTTATAATTAATACATGAAAAAATGGAAACACTGATTGGTTTTATCGCTTTCTTCGCAATGGTTTTCGGGATATTGTATGTATTCTATACAACCCGTAACAGGGAACGAATGGCTCTTATTGAGAAAGGGGCTGATGCAAGCCTTTTCAATACCGGAAAAACAGCCGGAGCCGGAATCAAATGGAGCGGCTTTGCCCTTAAGACCGGGATGCTTATGATAGGTGTCGGCCTGGGAATTATTGCAGGGGCTATCCTTGAATCAATAAACGCATTTCCTTCAGAAGAGGCCGGCTATTTCTCAATGATATTCATCTTCGGTGGTCTTGCCCTTGTGGCCTTTTACCTCATCGAAAGGAAAGCGAAATAAAACACCGGTCATTGGCTGCCTGTTAACCCATTTCCCGGATCACCGGGAGTGGGTTTTTTTCGCAGCGGCCTTCTTGTCTTTACCGTAGTCTGAAGTTTGTTTCAGGCTTTATTTGATATAATACTCAATCATTTTTCTCACTGCATCTCGGCAAACAGAGCAATACCCGTTTGGTCCGTTGCTTTTCATCCGGCAGTCAATTTCAGGCCTGAAGATCCCCTTTGCCGAATAGCCGCCGCCTTCAAACAATCCTGTTACTCCTTCATATTTCTCAGTGGCAGGAGTGGGAACAGGGGTCCCCTCCGCGATCATGTGCTTCCACTTTTTCTCGAAGCTGACCATAGTGGTTATATTGGGCTCCCATGGTTCAGTCTCCTTTGGATAGAATTCCTCGTAGGCAACTTCTGAAGAATAATATTCGTCGGCAAGTCCTGCAAATCCGTGGCCGAATTCATGGATGAAGACCTTTTCAGAGAGTGAATGACCGGCCGTTGTTCCGCTGTAATAGTTGTAAACCCCTCCTCCTCCGTACCGGTCGCTGTTTACAAGCACCACAATGTTGTCGTGGGGAGCTGAAGCGGCGTAGTCGTTCACCGATTTAATATCCTGTGTGGTAAGGTAACGGTCGGTGCCAAAGGTATAAAAGCTTGAATTAAGAATGGTGTTCTGGTAAATTTTTTCGCCCGGGACATCCGTTCCCGACTCTGCTGAAGGGGCTTCCACAGCCCAGATATTGAACCTTTCGCGGTATTCTCCGAACGGAGCCTCGGCGAAAAGTGCATCGGCCATCCTCCTTACATCCTCCCTGAAACGGTGCATTTCATCCCGGGTATATCCTTCTGCCACGAAGGCTATATCGACACTTTTTGATGGTTCTCCCGATCCGTATATCCTTGTAACAGCAGCCTCAGCAGGTTTCTCCTTCCTTATATAGAAATCGGCAGGGTCGATAATTGTCTCGTACAGTTTGCTGAAGATGCCGTCCCTGCCTCGGATGCTTATTACGAATCTGACCTTGTTTTTCGGAAAAGGCATCGTGGCAACTTCATAGAAACTGCGTTCCATTTCCTTCGCTTCGCCTGTTGTCTGCCATTCCTGGTATAGTGTGCAGAATCCCCTTGAATAGATCAGTTTGTTTACTTCAGCATCAAAGAGTTCATATTTGAAATTGCCGTAGTCAAAAGGATCAATGAGGTTTGTGCGCGACCCTGCAAAGATGGCTTCTTCCTTCATGCCCGCTGGATAAACCGTTGTCTTCCTGCTGTCGCCTGCGAACATGAAGTCGAACCTCAGCACTTTTTCGGTAAAATACCTGTCGAAATCCGTCTGGCCGCTTAATGTGACTGAGCAGAAGATCAAAGCCGGAAGTATTGCTTTTTTTATCATTTCCCTGTAGAGATTAATTTGCGTAAAGCTAAAAATATTCATCAAGAAGGATAAAGATTTTATTTAATTTTGCTCCGGATCATTCACCTGGTTTTTGCGTAAAGCGTTTGTATTAGGGAAGGAGGAAACCAGTATTACGGGTCAGGTTTCATTTGGAAGGACATGAATTATTCGATGAGAAGATGTTGAAATACTGCCTGTTTCTGAAACCTGAGCGGTATTGAAACAAAGGTGCATTACGATTGTTAATATCAAAAACAACATATCATGGCCGATCTTAATACAAGGATAAGCGATTTCGTCTGGAAAAACCTGAACGAGAAGCATGTTAACGGCAGGAAGGATCCCTTCTGGGAGTCATTAAGTGCAACCGGAACGGAGTTGTGGCTGGATACCGGCGACATTGAGGAGGCTGAAGCAGTCTGGTCATCGGAAATGAGCGCCCTTACTACGAATAATACTCTGCTCAACAATGAGATACAGAAAGGCATCTATGATATTTTTGTTTCCGAAGCCAAACACATCCTTAACGGTCTTCCGCTTGAAGATAAGGTAAAGGAAATAGCCTTTATTCTCAATGCACGTCACGGTCTGAGACTGGCTGAAAAGTTCGGGGGGTACGTAAGCGTTGAGCTTCATACCGATACAGCCCACGATATTAAGGCAATCGAGTACTATGGAAAAAGGTTTCATGAGATCTGTCCCGAACATTTTATCGTGAAGGTTCCTCTTACTGCGGAGGGTCTTATCGGAGCAAGGCGCCTGAAAGAATCAGGCGTCAGGGTTAACTTCACCCTTGGCTTCAGCGCACGGCAGAATGTTCTTATCACAAGGGTTGCCAAACCTGATTATGTAAATGTCTTTCTTGGCAGGATAGGAGCCTTCATGATGGACAACAAGCTGGGTGACGGATCGGGTGCTGGTGAGAAGGCTACCATTTCGTCGCAGAACTGGGTTACAGGTATTTCGGCGCTTAACGAGTGGCAGACCAGGCAGATTGCAGCCAGCATAAGGCATCACAACCAGCTTGAGCTTCTGGCCGGGACCGATGTATTCACCATCCCCCCTAAAGTTGCAATGGAAGGAAGGAATAAGCTTGAAGGCAATTTCAGTTCCAGGACTCATGAGAACTATGATGCTGTTGTTTATCCTTCTGCCGCGGAAGCAGGAATTGAAAAATTCTGGATTGTCGACAATAACGTGCTAAGCCTCTCAGAAAGATTATCTGAGAATCTTCCCTCCTCGGGAAAAGAGCTGGTTCATATTGCGCATGAGGAAGGTTGTGCCGACATGTTCCCTGTTCTATCGAAGCAGGAAAAGGAACTTATCTCTGAAGGAGGAAAGATACCTGTTTATTCTGTGTGGAGCGGGAAGATCAGGGAGGGAAAGATAGCTCCCGATACGCTTCTTACTCTTGCCGGTCTTGCATCCTTCACATCCGACCAGGAAAAACTTGATCAGAGGATACTTGGGATAATCGGCTGATCAGGCCCCGCGCTGCCTTATTATCTCATATATCAGTATCCCGGCAGCAACCGATACATTAAGCGATCCTATTATCCCTGTCATGGGTATCATAACATGATGATCGGCCATTGAAAGCAATTCCGGTCCCACGCCCTTGTCTTCCGATCCCATTATTAAAGCTGCAGGACCAGTGAGGCATATGTCCGAAGCTAAGGTTCCTCTCTTTTCACTGGCGGCTATTATCTTCAATCCTGATTCTTTGAGAAATTCAACAGTACGTGTTATGGCTTTAACCCTGCAAACAGGAAATGTATGGAGCGCTCCTGCCGATGTCTTTACCGCATCGGCATTTATTCTTGCCGATCCTTTTTCGGGTATTACTATGGCATGGGCACCGAGACATTCGGCGCTTCTGACAATAGCTCCGAAATTCCTTACATCCGATACTCCGTCGAGAACAATGAACAGTGGTTCTTCCCCTTTCTCGAAAATACCGGGGAGAAGGTTTTCGACCGACTGGAATTCCACAAGTGAGATCCATGCTATTACACCCTGGTGGTTTTTCCGGGTAACAAGATCCAGCCTTTCTGCAGGTACGGTCTGATAGGGGATGCCGAATTTTCTCACCTCGGTCATGAGCTCATGATATAGAGAGCCCTGCAATCCCTGTCTGACGAGAAGACGGTCAATCTGCTTTCCGGCTTTCAGGGCTTCAAGTACCGGACGCAGTCCAAAGATGTAGTCGGATTCCTTTTGCATTTTTATCAGAGATCTTCAGGATTGTCGAGGCGGAAAACAAGGCCTTTTCTCCATGCGGCAACTGCTTTGTCCCAGTGTGTTACAAGGGTTTCGCTCCGGGCCAGGTAGAAGTCGTTTTCCGAAAAATTATTGTTTCTCACCCTGAAGTTGAACCACAGATAATCTTCCCTTAGCCTGAACCTTCCTCCCCACATTGACCTGAGGACGGGCCTGCGGTAACCCCAGCTTTCACCCTCGTTGCTTTTATAGACCTTGTCGGGAGGACCGTACATGATATAGATCATCCCTCTTTCTGTCCTCCATCCTTCCTTGAACGATGTGAAATAGTAATTCGAATACATGACCCGTGTATAGAAAATTCTGATAAGCTCCCTCGACTTGTCGATATTGCCTCCGCATTTTATCCAGAATTCATCGAGAGCAACTTTAGGCTTTGATGCTGAGCGCAATGCTGACATTTCTTCATCGGAAGCAAGGTAGGCAAGAGGTTCGATCATCACCTCAGGAGTTGTCATTCCTGGAAATGCCTTGCCGAAGTTGAAAAAAGTAAATCCTTCCTGTGATTCGCGGTCAACAGTGCAGAAATATACACCTTCCTCAGGGAACATCAGAGGCAACTCAGCGGAATAGGGCATAGCTTTAACCGTGTCGGGAGGATAATCGATAAGCCTTTCGGGGAGAAGCATCGAAGGCGGGTATGGTACTACTTTCAGAGGCTGGTAGTAGAAAACAAAAAGCGAATCTGCCGGAAGGGAAGGATAAAGCAGGTTGACGTATTCATTTTCCCTGATCACGGGGTTGTGAAGTTCATTTTTGGCGAAATGGCCTCGCGCAATATAATTGTAACGGTTGTAATACGACTGGGTGTTGAAGTTGACGAACGACTGAATGACTTCAGCCCTTATCTTGTCGAGTATCTTTAACTCGGCCACATAAGACGAAGCAGGCTGAACTCTGAGCGGGATCTTGTAAATATACTCCTGCCGGTTGTCTTCCTTAACCACATCAGCGTCAAGATAAGCCGTGTCGGACAGTATTCTTCCGCTTGTGGTATTGTAAAGCTTCACCGTAATGAGAAGCTGAGCCATAGGCACTCCTCTCGGGTTGGCTTCAGAGAAGAAGAGGTCGGGAGCGAAGAATTTGACAGACAGAACCGAAGATGTCATCGATTCGTTGAAAACGCTTATGCTTGGCTTTATTGAGCTTTTTGTGGGATTATAGAGGTACGACAGATCCTTTGTGTCGACGGTGACTCTCTGTGTTGTACTGCAAGAGGTGATTATCCCGCTGACCAGTGCGGCTAATATCAGGATCGCCGTGGTGCCTGCTGAAAATATCCGTCTCATATCCGTTTTTTAAAGAGTTTAAGCCTGTTTTTCACTCCATTGTATTCTTACCCTGCACAGTTCCGTATCATCATCAGTCCGCACGATGGAATGATCAGAAATCCTCTCATTCCCTTCCTGACCTGCTATCATAATGGCAACCCGGTCGTTGAAGTGCGATTCGGCAAGATAGTTTATTTCAGCCGAAACAGGAGCATTATTCATAATGAAATCAAGGTCATAACAATCGGTTACCCATTCAAGGTACCTGGCATTGTTCGCATGCAGGTTGACATCCAGATCGCTGATCCTTACGCTGAACTCACGGTTAAGCTTCGCTTCTGAGGACGGTGCCCCGATCCTGGATGCATTTCTGCTGAGGGCCGCTTCACTGGCGGGAACGAAGTTAAGTTTGTTCAGATTGTCGTCGGGTCGCTGGATCCGTTTTGTATTATAGTCGATAATGAGCCACGAGGATGTTGCCCTGGCAATCACAATTCCGTCCTCCGTCCTTGCAATGAAATCTCTCAGGGCAAAAAGCTTTTCGGTTCCCCTCGGCCAGGTCCTTATGCTTATTTTTTCTCCCAGAGAGGGCCATCGTTCAATTACCGAGTACATTCTGGAAAGGACCCAGAAATTATTATCTTTCATTAATTCATCCCTTCCATAGCCGAGAGCGATGGCATGCTCGGAAGCAATATCCTGAAAGAAATCGAACAGGGATGAAAGGGCCAGTTTTCCGTCAGGTCCTGATTCGTAAACATGTATCCGGTAGTCCTTGTTAAATTCCCTGAGCTCCATCTTCATTCATCATTTTTGAGATATTCTTCCACGTCGTGCGAATATTCTGTCCATCGGTGCATTTCCTCATCAAGGCTCTTCTTCAGTTCCTGGTACTTCAGATAGATACCTGCACTTTCAGGCGAACTGGCTGCGAGATGCAATTCGTTATCGAGCGATGCAAGTTCCTTTTCCATTCTTTCTATCTCCTTTTCAGATTCCTCAAGTCTGCGGCGCAGCTTTCTCAGGTATCTTTCAAAGTCTTTTCTTTCAAGGTATTTTTGTTTTCCCGAAGTATTGTCTCCCTTTGGTGCCGTCCCTGAAGGCTGGTCTTTTCTTTCTATATCCTTAAGATTCACCAGTTTCTTTTTTCTGAGGAAGTCATAGATACCTCCAAGATGTTCTCTTATCCGGTTATGTCTGAATTCATAGACCTTCGATACCAGTCCGTCGAGAAAATCCCTGTCGTGAGAAACCACAATTAGTGTGCCATCATATTTCAGAAGAGCCTGCTTAAGGATATCTTTCGATCTCATGTCGAGATGATTTGTCGGCTCATCAAGCACAAGCAGGTTGCATGGTTCCAGAAGCAGCCTTACAAGGGCAAGGCGCGATCTCTCGCCTCCCGAAAGGACCTTCACCTTTTTGTCAATCTCCTCGCCCCTGAAAAGGAAGGCTCCGAGCATGTCCCTTATCTTTGTCCGGATATCTCCCCTTGCAACATTGTCAATAGTTTCAAAGACAGTGAGATCTTCATTCAGCAGCTCGTCCTGGTTCTGGGCAAAATATCCTATTCTGACATTGTGCCCCGTTTTAAGTGTTCCCTGACAGTCTGTTTCGCCTGTAATTATCTTCGACAGTGTAGTTTTTCCTTCTCCGTTGCGGCCAACGAATGCAGTTTTTTCACCCCTTGTGATTGTAAGAGAGATGTTTTTCAGAACACAAAGCGGTCCGTAGTATTTCGAAAGGTTTTCCGCATGTACGACAACGGTCCCCGATCGCGGGGAAGGAGGGAACCTCAGGTTAATGGAGCTTGTGTCTTCGTCATCAACTTCCAGCCTTTCCAGCTTGTTCAGCTGTTTTATCTTTGACTGGACCTGAACAGCTTTTGTCGCCTTGTATCTGAACCTTTCAATAAACTTCTCGGTGTCGCCAATCATTTTCTGCTGGTTTTTGAAGGCAGCCAGCTGTTGTGTCCTCCTTTCCTCCCTGAGGACGATGTACTGCGACCACGGAACGCGATAGTCGTAAATTTTACCGAGAGATATTTCGATGGTCCTGTTGGTAACATTGTCGAGGAAAGCCCTGTCGTGCGAGACCATCATTACAGCTCCGTTATAAGAGGCGAGAAATGTCTCGAGCCACTGTATCGACTCTATGTCGAGATGGTTTGTCGGTTCGTCAAGAAGGAAAACAGAAGGTTTCCCAAGGATGAGCTTTGCCAGTTCGATCCTCATCCTCCATCCCCCGCTGAGTTCTCTTGTGGGCCTGTCGAAATCCTTTCTCTCAAAACCTAGTCCAATGAGGGTCTGTTCTGTATCAGCAAGATAGGTGTCGCCTCCATGGATCCTGTATTGTTCCTCGGCTTCTGTAAGCCTGTCGCAAAGCTTCAGGTAGCTTTCGGAATGATAATCGTCCCTCTCGGCGATCTCCCTGCTGCAATTCTCAATCTCTTCCGATAACCCTTTAAGACCCCCAAAGGCTTTCAGGGTTTCATTCATTACTGTTGTTGTGTCGTCAACGCTCATCTGCTGAGGCAGATATCCGATAGTCACCTCTTTCGACATGTCAACATGGCCCTTTGAAGCGCTCTGCAAACCGGCTATCACCCTTAGCAGGGTTGTTTTTCCGGCGCCGTTCCGTCCGGTGAGGCCGATCCGGTCCTGTTCGTTGATCAGAAAGGATATGTCCGAGAGGAGATCAAAGCTTCCGAAAGTGACTGAGAGATTCTGTACCGATACCATAATCCGAAATAAACCCGACAAAGATAGAAAAAGTATGTCAGGCTGTAAAGAGGAGGGTATTGCCCTATAATATATCTTTACAGGGTTAAATTTTGTTTAGCCTGACTTTAAAAAGGAGGTCATCCATGAAAGGATTTTTTCTGAGAGGAAGAAGCTTGATAATAGTGCTGCTTGTTTTCTCTGTGCTGTTTTCCTGCCGGAAAGACGATGATACTACATATGAGTATTTTATTAGCAGATCACAGGTAGCGTCTTATTCTGAAGCAAACATCGAGGCGGTCATCGACCTCGCGGCTCTTTCGTTCCCTGAAGCTGCAGGCCTTAAATCATATATAAACGATGGGGTGAAGGTTTACAAAATCGTGTACAGGACCACTGTTGACGGAAGCACTGTGGAAGCCTCGGGCCTGTTGTCGGTGCCTGAGACCCCGGGCGATTATCCGGTTCTCAGCTTTCAGAACGGGACCAATACCGTCAATGCCGACTCCCCGAGTGAAGATCCTGGCAGTTTTATGTATCAGCTTGTTGAATATATTGCGGGAATGGGTTTTGCCGTGTTCATTCCTGATTATCCAGGGTTCGGAAGCTCAGCAGATATTCCTCATCCTTATCTTATAAAGGAACCCACCGTTGATGCAATCGTCAACATGTTCAGGGCTGTAACCGAGGCTGAAGAAGAATTCAGCGGGGTAAGCTTCAGAAATGAGTATTACCTTATCGGATATTCCCAGGGAGGCTGGGCAACAATGGCCCTTCATTCGCATCTCGAGCAGTCTGCCGGAAACGAGTTCAATCTCGGGGGAAGTGTTTGCGGAGCAGGCCCTTACGACCTGTACGCACTTTTCACAGGGATGATAGAAGCTGATACATACCCCATGCCCGCTTACATTGCATATATAGTTAATGCTTACAGCCATTACGGATTTTTTGAGGTTGATCCGGATGAAATACTGAATGAGACTTATGCTTCTCTTCTGGGTTCACTTTTTGACGGAAACCATTCTACCGGTCAGATCAACTCTGAACTAACAACATCTATTCCCGAACTTATTACTGAAGAGTTCCGGAACGGTTATCTCAGCCAGCAATACGCATCGGTCCGTGAGGCTCTGACTGAAAACAGCATTCAGGGATACAGATCGGAAATTCCTCTTCTGCTTGTACACGGAGATGGTGATACCCATGTTGATCCTGACGTCACGACATTATTTTACGGATCTATGATTGAGGCAGGAACTTCAGTATCTGACATCACTAAGCTGACTTTTCCAGGGCTCGATCATGGAGATGCGGTCTTGCCCTGCATGGTTGAGGGACTGAAGTTCCTTACTGAACTCAGGGATAACTAAGAGGAATGTATTATTTTATATAAATAAGATAGTGAGACGGAGGAAAGAGCTGCCGGTGCTTGAGAAGGTCCTTGTTACCGACATTGGTGCTGAAGGAAATGCTGTGGCCAGAGTGGATAATCAGGTTGTTTTTGTTCCCATGCTTGTTCCGGGCGATGTTGTTGACATTAAGGTCAGGAGAAAGAGAAGGAAATACCTCGAAGGTTCGGTAGTCAGGTTTCATGAGTATTCGCCCGACAGGATAGAGCCTGTCTGCCAGCATTTCGGCATCTGCGGAGGCTGTAAGTGGCAGCATCTTCCTTATCACCTTCAGCTTCATCACAAGGAGAAGCAGGTAAAGGAGAACCTTTCCAGGATCGGGAAGGTGGATATAGCTTCTGTTAATCCGATTATCGGATCGTCTGAAGTTTTCAGGTACAGGAACAAGCTTGAGTTCACTTTTAGCGACAAACGGTGGCTTACCCGTGAAGAGATGAATTCTGACAGGGAACCACTCAGGGAAGATGCTCTGGGTTTCCATATTCCCGGACAGTTCGACAAGGTTCTTGACATTAAGGAGTGTCTCCTTCAGGCCGAACCATCAAATGCAATACGAAATGCAGTAAGGAGGTTCGCACACAAAAATGCATTTCCTTTTTTTAACCTTAGGGAGCAGGCCGGTTTTCTCAGGAACCTGGTAGTAAGGACTACGTCAGCAGGAGAGGTGATGGTCATTGTCGTTTTCTTCCTCGATGAGAGGCAGAGAATTGAGAAGCTGATGAGTTATCTTGCCGGTGAGTTTCCTCAGATCACATCTCTTTTCTACATTGTGAACACCAAGAAGAACGATTCCCTTGCCGACCAGAACCCAGTTCATTACTCTGGATCTGAATTCCTGACAGAAGAAATGGATGGCCTGAAGTTCAGGATAGGGCCGAAGTCCTTCTTTCAGACCAACACAGGGCAGTCGCAGCGCTTATACAGGATAGCAGGGGAATTTGCGCAATTGACGGGGAAGGAAACGGTTTACGACCTGTATACAGGCACTGGTACAATAGCGAATTTCCTTGCGCCCTCGGCGGACAAAGTGGTTGGAATTGAGTATATTGATGAGGCTATAAGGGATGCAGCAGTTAATTCGCAGATAAACGGGATAGGGAACACGGATTTTTTTGCAGGAGACATAAGGGCAGTGATGAACCCCGGGTTCTTTGAAGTTCATGGGAAACCGGATGTAATTGTTACCGACCCTCCGAGATCGGGGATGCATGAGGATGTTGTCAGAACTATGATTGAAGCATCGCCTTCAAGAATTGTGTACATAAGCTGCAATCCTGCCACTCAGGCGCGCGACGTTGCGATTTTATCGGAAAGGTATCGTGTTGATGCCGTTCAGCCTGTGGATATGTTTCCGCAGACTCATCATGTTGAGAATGTTGTGCTTCTTTCAAGGCTTTGAAATAAGTAAGGTCAAATTTTGCAGTTAACACTTGTTTGACTATTTTTGTCGCGCCGGAATTTATTCCCGGAGAGATGGGTGAGTGGCTTAAACCAGCAGTTTGCTAAACTGCCGTATGGGTAACTGTACCGGGGGTTCGAATCCCCCTCTCTCCGCAAAGCCAAAATAATCCCCCTTCCGTCAGGAAGGGGTTTTTATTTTCATCCAGGACGTGCCATGCTCGCATGAGCACGGACGGGATGAAAATAAAAACCTTGCGAGGAGACGAGCAAGGGATTATTTTGG
>MTKZ01008121.1_pt1 | contig 65956 bp, 55 predicted proteins | sample 1042781 | NCBI WGS metagenome assembly MTKZ01 (sample SAMN06212207, study PRJNA360539) | anaerobic digester metagenome | biome: Wastewater treatment plant; material: sludge; isolation source: anaerobic digester fed with sludge from wastewater treatment plant | place: Denmark: WWTP Viborg ... | reverse complement strand
TTTAATTTATTCTGTGACTCATCAGAACAGGTACGAAAATTCTCAAGCCGGTTTAGATTAATGCTTTTTACTTATCGTGCCGCGGATATGACATATTTTTATAATTTTGCAGTCGCAACGAACTTACCATAAAATCAGGTATATGATGGAAATTCCTTCAAAATATGAACCTGCAAAAGCTGAAGGCAAGTGGTATGACTACTGGATGAAGCATGGCTTCTTCAAAAGCAAACCCGACGACAGGGAGCCTTACACGATAGTTATCCCGCCCCCAAATGTTACAGGTGTTCTGCATATGGGTCATATGCTGAACAATACCATTCAGGACGTGCTTGTACGGAGGGCAAGGATGCAGGGAAAGAATGCCTGCTGGGTTCCGGGGACCGATCATGCCTCTATTGCTACAGAAGCCAAGGTGGTGGCGAAGCTTAAGTCTGAAGGAATTGAAAAAAAAGATCTTACACGGGAAAAGTTTCTCGAATATGCCTGGGAGTGGACTGATAAGCATGGGGGAATAATCCTGAAGCAGTTAAGAAAGCTTGGAGCTTCGTGCGACTGGGACCGTACTCTCTTTACTATGGACGACAAGAGATACGAATCAGTAATAAAGGTTTTTGTCGATCTGTACAATAAGGGGCTTATATACAGAGGTATAAGAATGGTTAACTGGGATCCGCAGGCTATGACTGCCGTATCGGATGAGGAGGTTATATATACCGAGGAAAAATCGAAACTGTATTATGTGAAGTACAGAATTACCGGAGAGGACGGTCATATAATGATTGCCACAACAAGGCCGGAGACAATTCTTGGAGATACAGCTGTATGTGCCAATCCTGCCGACGAAAGGTATGCGCATCTGAAGGGAAAAAATGTTATTGTTCCGATGGTAAACAGGGAGGTTCCCTTTATTTTTGACGATTATGTGGATATGGAGTTTGGAACAGGATGTCTTAAAATAACTCCGGCCCACGACATTAACGACTATGAGATCGGGTTGAGGCACAAGCTTCCCTCAATTGATGTTTTCAACCCTGACGGAACCATAAGCAGCAGGGCAGGCTTGTTTGAAGGCGCCGACAGGTTCGCAGCCAGGGAACTGGCGGAAAATGAACTAAGGAAGAGCGGAAGTCTCGTGAAGGTGGTTCCATACAATAACAAGATAGGACGGTCGGAAAGGACAAATGCTGTCATCGAGCCGAGACTTTCGGTTCAGTGGTTCCTTAAAATGAAGGATATCTCAAAGCCTGCACTTGATGCTGTGATGAATGGCGACGTTCACCTGCATCCTTCTAAATTCCGCAATTTATACAGGCACTGGATGGAGAATGTGCACGACTGGTGCATAAGCCGTCAGTTGTGGTGGGGACACAGGATCCCCGCCTGGTATTATGACAATGGTGAGTTTGTAGTTGCCGGAAATGTTTCCGAAGCACTTTCGGCCGCAAGGAAGAAAAGCGGAAACCAGTCGCTTTCGGAAGCTGATCTTAAGCAGGATGAAGATGTCCTCGACACATGGTTTTCATCATGGCTCTGGCCTATAACATCATTTGACGGGATCAATGAACCTGACAATGACGACCTTAAATACTATTATCCTACCAACGATCTTATAACAGCACCTGAGATCCTGTTCTTCTGGGTAGCCCGTATGATAATAGCCGGATACGAATACCAGGGTAAAAAGCCTTTCAGCAATGTGTATCTTACCGGACTTGTCAGGGATCAGCAGAGAAGAAAGATGTCGAAGTCGCTTGGCAATTCGCCCGAGCCTCTCGATCTGATTGAGAAATATGGTGCCGACGGGGTCAGAGTAGGAATGATGCTATGTTCTCCGGCCGGTAACGACCTTCTTTATGATGATTCGCTCCCTGAGCAGGGAAGGAACTTTGCAAACAAGATATGGAATGCATTCAGGCTGGTGAAAAGCTGGCATGTGGATGACAGCATACCACAACCGGCCTCTTCAGCATCGGCAGTGAAATGGATCAACGAAGTGCTAAGGAAATCGGTTGCTGAAATAGACTCAGACTTCAGGAAATTCCGGATCTCCGGAGCCCTGATGCACAGCTACAAGCTCTTCTGGGATGATTTCTCGGGATGGTATCTGGAGATAGTAAAACCTGAATACCGGAAGCCTGTCGACAGGATGACATACGAGGCTACTATAGCTGTTTTCGACTCCCTCATGAGGATAATCCACCCTTTCATGCCTTTCATTACCGAAGAGATATGGCAGATGGTCACTCCCAGAAAGGTAGGAGAAAGTATCATGGTCTCACACATGCCTGCGGCCAGAAAATATAACAAAGAGCTGATATCCGGTTTTGAGACCGTGAAGGAAGTTGTCAGTTCTGTCAGGTCTGTGCGCAAGGAAAAGCAGATATTGAACAAGGATAAGATCGCCCTTCTGGTAAGAAGCGATGAAGGTGTGTTTAAAAATGACTTCAGCAGTATAATTATAAAGTTATGCAACCTTTCGGAAGTTAAATACATATCAGAAAAGCCTTCAGGTTGTGCCTCCTTTCTTGTTGGTACTGTGGAGTTCTTTGTCCCTCTTGACGGCAGTTCAATAGATATTGAAGCAGAGCGATCGAGGATTCAGGCTGACATTGATTATTACAGGGGCTTTCTTGATTCGGTAATGAAGAAGCTCAACAACGAAAGGTTTGTCAGCAATGCACCTCCGGCAGTCATCGATATTGAAAGGAAGAAGAAGTCGGATGCCGAGATGAAGATACAATCGCTCGAGGAAACCCTACGGGGTCTGATACTTAAGAAATAAAAACTTGCTTTTTAACAGCCCTTGATCAGCCTGATGGAGAAGAAAGACAGTTTCTTTACTGTGGCGCTTTGCTGCGGTTATCAGAACCTGTTTCTTCTGATGTAGAAGTGTTCCCCTGATTCAACCAGTGTCCATCCTTCATTAAGGATTATCTGCCATCCTTCTCCATATAAATGGTTCTTATCGCTTTTTAATCCTTTTGCTGTGATTCTGAGATTTTTAAAATTATTAGAGACCAGGCAGCCGGTTTTATCGACCGACAGCTTACCCCAGTTGTCTGATACTCTTATTGTATTATAAAGGGTTCCTAGGGTATCAAGATAACTCACATCCTCAGGTTCAAAATCGAACGAAGGGCTTTCGAGTTCAAGGAAGACTACAGGTTTTTCAGTGAACTGGCTCAGTTGTCCCTTGAGCCGGTCCTGAATTCCGCGTATTCTTGATTCTTCTTCCTCCTGTATCTCGGAAATATTGTAATTCATTGATATACTTCCCGCGACATCCCTGCATACCAGAGGGAGTTCGATCTGGTACAATTGCTTTACTATTCTGGCCAGATCGACAGTATCGCTTTTGATTGTGCTGAAGTCATATCCCTTGTTTAACATCAGGGTTGCGTAAAGGGCACCGTGAATTGATCCGTATGAACGTGAGTAGGACTGAAACTGGTACAACCTGTCGAGGTAATCGAAAAGGCTTTTCCTGTACTCCTCCTGGTTTTGGGTTGTTAAAAGGAGATATGTGAATGTTGCAAGTCCCTCATAACTTTCAAACCTGTTGGCTGACGAAGCATGCCGTGGGAAGGTTTCCCGGTTTGATCCCCTGAAGATAAGGGCATCCCTTATTGCAAGACGCTGTTCTTCTCCATCTGAATCAATAGCTTTTCGCAGGGCTTTCCATTCGAGTTTGATCCAGATCCTTGCCTCCCTTTCGTCCATTTCTGTTTCATTGAAATACTCGGGACTGATCCCTGTCTCCTGCTGATACCTGTGGAAAAGCGAATGAATAGCCCTGGTCAGCAGTCTGAATTCATCTTCTTCCAGAGGAAGGGGGGCAACTCCATACAGGGTCCCTCCGAATTCAACAGCAGATATGGTAATGATGTTTTTCCAGGGATAGTCGCCCGTATACACGCCATCCCTGAGTTTCAGGAGGCCTTCCTTGTCAGGTTGATTTGCTGTTATTTTTCGGGTGCTGCGTTCAATGAACATCATGGGTCCGTAAAGATTCTGTCCCCACAAGTTTCCGCCATCCCTGTTACATGTTTCTTCAATTTTGCTGAAATAGTACAGGGCTTTTTCGGGTGTAAAATAAGTCTCTGCAACTTTTTCGCGGCAGCCGGACAGAAGAAGGAGAGCAATAAAAAAGACCCGGATTTTCATTTTTTCATTTTCTCGCCCCAAAATTAAGGAAATTTTTTGCAAGTGAAAGGTTTCCGGGTTTTTTGGGCTAAGCAATGTCAGTTTTTAATTCTGATAAAATATTTATTTTGGCATGCCTGACTTTTAAAACTAAAATTATGATTGACAACGACATTTTCATGAATCCAAACGAGCTTGTCCAGTTTCTGAAAAAACCGGCTGCGGAGTTTACAAGGGGAGATATCATCAGTTTCACGGAAGCAAAGGGTATCAGGATGATCAATTTCAGATATGTTGCCGACGACGGTAAGCTCAAAACACTGAATTTCGTCCCCTCAGGAAGGGATCACCTGGAATCGATACTCACTGCAGGGGAGAGGGTCGACGGGTCAAGCCTCTTTTCATTCATAGAATCAGGATCAAGCGATCTGTATGTTATTCCCCGTTACAGGACGGCTTTTGTAAATCCTTTTACGTCAGTACCCACCCTTGAGGTTATCTGTTCCTTCTACAACAGTGAGGGAAAGCCTCTGGAAAGCTCCCCGGAATATATACTCAGAAAGGCATATTCCCGTTTCAGGGCCAGTACCGGTCTTACGATGAAGGCATTCGGAGAGCTCGAGTACTATATTAAATCGCCGCATTCTTCTTTATACCCTTTTGTCGACCAGAAGGGCTATCATCAGCCAAAGCCCTTTGTAAAGTTTGAGGATCTTCGTATTGAAGCCATGGAGCTTTGCGCCAGGGCCGGCTGCAGGATAAAATACGGACATTCTGAAGTAGGCAGCTTCACGAAAGACGGTGAGGATTTCGAGCAGCATGAGATCGAATTCCTTCCGGTCGGGATTGACGATGCTGTCGACCAGCTTCTCCTTGCCAAGTGGATACTGAGGAACCTGGGTTTCAAATATAATGTTGAGGTGAGTTTTGCCCCAAAAATCACTGTTGGTAAAGCAGGCTCCGGAATGCATGTTCACATGATGCTTGAAAAGGACGGCAGGAACCTGATGGCGGAAAATGGTAAGCTGAGCGATACGGCAAAGAAGATGATCGCAGGTGTTCTTGATCTTTCGAAGGCTCTTACGGCTTTTGGCAATACCATTCCTACTTCATACCTGAGGCTGGTTCCTCACCAGGAAGCTCCGACAAGCATTTGCTGGGGCGACAGGAACAGATCAGTTCTGATCAGGGTACCTCTGGGATGGAACGGAGCCATGGACATGATAAAGGATGCCAATCCATCCGATCAGACTGTGTTCTCGGAGATGCCTTCAAAGCAGACCGTTGAATTAAGATCTCCCGACGGATCTGCGGATATTTATCTTCTTTTTGCCGGTCTCGTTATTGCTGCCGGACATGGACTGACTATGGAGAATGCAGTTGAAAAAGCTGACAGTCTTTATGTAGATTACAACATTTTCAACAGGCATGGCGGGAATAATGGCCGGGAGCTTGAATCGCTGCCGACTTCATGCAGCGAATCGGCCGACTGTCTTCTTTCGCAGCGTTCTGTTTTTGAAAAGGATGGTGTTTTTCCTCATGGAGTTATCGATAATATTGTCAGGAGGCTTAAGTCGTATGATGACAGGGAACTGAGCGAAAAGCTCTTTAACAAAAATGAAGAGATCAGCAGGCTTGTAAAGGAATACCTTCACTGCAGCTGATCTAGAAAGCCTTCAGGCTCATATCGAGGCTTTTAATATGATGGGTGAGAGCTCCTGAGGAGATAAAGTCGACTCCGCATTCCGCGTAGGATCTGATAGTATCGAGGGTTATTCCCCCCGACGATTCGGTCTCAAAGCGGCTGCCAATCATTCTGACGGCTTCTTTTGTGTCTTCGATGCTGAAATTGTCAAGCATTATTCTGTCAACACCTCCTGTCTCAAGAATAATACTTACCTCCCTGAGGTTTCTTGCTTCAATTTCAACCTTCAGCTTCCTGCCTGTCGATGTCAGATATTCCCTCGTTTTACGGATTGCATTTTCAATCCCTCCCGCATAATCGATATGATTATCTTTAAGCATTATCATATCGTAAAGTCCCATTCTGTGATTCATTCCGCCGCCAGTCCTCACTGCTTCCTTTTCGAGGAACCTCATTCCGGGAGTTGTTTTGCGGGTATCAAGAATTCTTGTCTTCAAACCTTCCAGCCGTTTTACATACTGATGGGTACTGGTCGCTATTCCGCTCATCCTCTGCATTATGTTCAGTACCAGCCGTTCGGCTTTAAGTATTGAATGGACTCTGCCTTTTACATGAAAGACAATATCACCGGGTTTTATTTCCGAGCCGTCGTCAATAAACATATCTGACTCAAGGCCGGGATCGACAATGCTGAATACTTCAGCGGCTACCCTGCTTCCTGACAGGATACCCTGTTCCTTGACAATAAGCCTGGCTTTTCCTTCTTCGGTTTCAGAGATACATGCAAGAGATGAATGATCCCCATCTCCCACATCCTCCGAGAGGCTGTTTTCTATGAAATCCCTCAGTAACTTATTTTGCAGGGTCTGATTCAATTCTTATCTGGTGGATTAACAGTTCGTCGTTGACTTTTTTAAGGAGGAAGTAAACCCTGAAGCTTCCCTTTTCGGTAACAAGGTTTCCAATGGCATACTGGGCATCATTTCTTGCTCCCTGATGACGAATGGAAAAATCCCTGGTACGGTACTGGCTGAAAAAGTCTTTAAGTATTGTCTCTGCAACAACCTTTTTGTAGAAATCTTCCTTGTCGAGAAGAAGCAGTTCTACAGTAGAATTCATATATTTTGCCAGTTCGGTAGCATTGCCGGCCTTTATTGCGACAGTGATCCCTGCCGGGATTTTGGTTTGCTCCTGAGTTACGGAGGAATATGTTATTAATGAAAAAAACAGAATAAGGGTTGAAATTAAGAATCTCATCGGATTATATTTTTTTGTGCTATCAGGTTCTTTACTCAGCAAATTTAATCAATTTATCTAATGATCGCTTCATTTCGGCATTTGGCCGTTTCACAATGCCCGGGCATGCTATAAATTACTATTTTTGCAATAGCTCAGGCACTTTTCTACATACAAAAGTCGGGCCAATAGTTATGAAGATTGCATTATTGCAGGTAGGAAAAACCTCTGAGAAGTATTTATCTGAGGGCATAAATGTTTATACCGGACGGCTTTCAAGATATCTGCCCTTTGAGATAGTGACAGTTCCGGAAATAAAGAATTCGCGGAATATGCCTGCCGGAGAACAGAAAGAAAAGGAGGGTGAAGGTATTCTCAGGTTGCTTAAGGACGATGACTTTGTTGTAGTACTTGACGAAAAGGGAAAAGAATTTTCAACAATGGAGTTTTCCTCATGGCTGGGGAAGTCATTAATGCTTCAGAAGAAAAGGATCGTTTTTATAGCAGGAGGTCCATGGGGCGTGTCTTCACAGCTTATGTCAAGATCTGATCTGAGCCTGTCGTTGTCGCGGATGACTTTTTCTCATCAGATCGTCAGGCTGCTGTTCCTTGAACAGCTTTACAGAGCCTTCACGATAATAAAAGGAGAACCCTATCATCATGAATAGTCACACCCGGTGTAAGAATGAAAAGGAATAAACTCAAAATAACTCCCCTGATACTAACCATAGTGTTTGTTCTGCTGGCGGTTGTTTCGGAATCGCTCTATCTGGGCGATTTTGTCTTTCGTTACAGAACGGCACGCTTTAACAGGATTTTAAAGGAGAAGGAGAGTATCATGGAAACCTGTATCAGGGGTATGAGTCCTCTTCTTGCCCACAGTGATGACGAGCGTATCCCTGAGAGTGATCTGTTTACTATGGCTGAGGAAAACGGCATCACGATACTTGAATATATGGGGGGGAAACTTGCCTACTGGTCCGATACCGATTTCGATGTTCCCGTCATGATTACTGATACGGTTTTCAATAATCAGTTCATATTTATGCAGAACGGATGGTTCCTTGTCAGGTCTGTTGAAGCTGCGAATGAGAAGATCGTCGGACTGTTAAGGATCAAAAGCGAATATGGTTTCGAGAACGATATAATACGAAACAGTTTCGCACCCGGCTTTGGGATGCCGGAAGGAACCACTTTTTCTACTGACAGGGCGCAGTCTCCTTTCCATGTTTTTGCCTCAGACGGCACCTTCCTCTTCTCCGTCCTCTATCCGGATGAAAAAGGGGACACCTTCTTCATCCTTGTTCCCATGGCACTATGGGTAATAGCATTTATTTTCATTCTGAGCCTTACCTTCAGATTTGCCTGCAGGCTTGCCGGAAAGCAGCTTAGGGGTCAGGGTCTTATTGCTTCATTTCTTGTCTTTCTTGCATTATATCTTGTCATCCTTGTTGCCCGGAGACCGGCAGTCTTTTTCCAGACGGATCTCTTCCTTCCATACACCTACAGGATGAATGACTTTATTCCGACTCTCGGGCATCTTCTGGCATTAAGTATACTTGTGGCGGTATACTCATACCTACTGTATAGAATTGTAAGGGTCTCTCCTGAGTCAGGAAACAGGTTAAAGCCTGTTTATCCCTTCCTTATCCTTCTTCTGGTCCCTGCCGCACTGCTTATTGGCCTTCACAATAACATGTTCAGCCACCTTGTCTTTAATTCGAATGCCAGCTTTGACGCATATAAGGTCCTTGATCTTGATATTGACAGTCTGGCGGGTTTCCTTTCTATCCTCCTTCTGGCTTTCCTGCCCTTTCTTTATATATCGAGGGTCTTTTCTGTCATTAAGGGCATCAGTTTCCCGGTGGTGCTGTTTTCTTCGGTGATCACATCCCTGGTGTTTGTTCCTTTTCTTTTCAGAAACATCCCGATGCTGGCGGCAACCACCATTTTCTATATTGCACTTGCACTCGCTGTTTGGTTCTTCAGTATCAGGAACACGGCTTTCTTTAATAAGAGTGTCGTCTTTTCTCTTATTGCCGGGATGTACTCTCTTTTTCTGATCATGTTGCAATCAGAAAAAAAGGCGGAGGAAAATATAAAGATCCAGCTTGTCACCTATTCCACTGAAAACGATCCGACAGCAGAACATCTGTTACTGGATATGTGGCCGGCTTTAACATCCGACTCCCTTCTGAGAGAGATGATGGATGTGCAGATCTTTGAGAATGATGATTTCAACAACATATCAGATTATCTGCATGATAAATATTTCAATGGTTACTGGGGCAATTTCAATTTGAATTTTTATCTGTGCAGCAGGAATGATTCCATCAGAACAGGCATGAGAAATCTGATTGAGGAGAATTGCTTCAGTTTCTTTGGGATAAAGATCGCTGAAAGCGGTCATCAGTTGACAGGTACTCAGTTCTATTTCATCGACAGTAAGCACGGACGGTCATCCTATCTTGGACAATTGTTCTTTAGTTTTGGGGATGGGAGGATGAATGGCCTTTTCATGGATCTTTACAGCGACATAAAGGTTTTTCAGCCGGGTTATACTGAACTTCTCCTTGACAAGAAATACCACAGTTATTCAAGACTGAGGGAGTATTCCTTTGCCAAATACATTAACGGTGAAATGGTACTGACGACCGGCGATTTTACTTACGACAAGACAGATGCGGTATATATTGACAAAGTGACTGACTTCAGTTTTTTCAGGGCGGACCTTCACCGGCATGCTTTATACAGGAACGGCAATGTAACGGTTATGATCAGCCGTCCGGAAGTCTCGGTTCAGGATATTCTCGTATCCTTTGCTTATATTTTTGCATTCATTCTGATCTTTTCCCATCTGGCATTCTTTATTGTCAGGAAGCCGGTTATGGCGAAACTCACAGGACTGAATTTCAGGCAGAAGATGCAGATCTCCTTCATTGGGATATTACTGGTATCCTTCACAATTGTCGGTACCGTTGTGTCGCTTCTTGCGGTTCAGCAATACAAGGAGAGGCATTATGAAAACATACGTGAGAAGCTCAGCTCCATACAGCTTGAGCTGGAAAACACTATTTCATCAGTAAGGATTCTGACTCCGGGATGGCAGAATGCAAGCTACGGGTCTCTCGAGGAAATGCTTGTAGATCTTTCAAATATTTTCAACACTGATATCAATCTTTTCGACCGCGAAGGTTACCTTATTGCCACATCAAGGCCGGAGATCTTTTACCGGAATCTTACCGGCCGCAGAATGAACAACCTTGCAATCTTAAATCTCACAAACCTTCGAAAGACAGAATATCTTCAAAGCGAAAGGATAGGCAATCTTGAATTTGTTTCGGCCTATGTTCCTTTCCAGAATCAGGCAGGAGAATTCATTGCTTTTCTGAACCTGCCGTATTTCAGGATGCAAAGTGTTCTGGCCCGGGAGATTTCAAACATGATCGTTGCGGTAATAAATTTTACCCTCCTTCTGGTGGTGATAACCATGGCCCTGGCTGTTTTCATAAGCGGGCGGCTTACATCGCCCCTGGCCATGCTCAGCAGCCGTCTTGCATCGGTGGAGCTGGGAAAGAAAAGCGAACATTTATCCTACAAAGGCAATGATGAGGTGGGTGACCTTGTCAGGCAGTACAATATTATGGTTGATGAACTGGAGGAAAGTGCAAGGAAGCTTGCCGATTCAGAGCGTGAATATGCCTGGAGGGAGATGGCCAAGCAGATAGCACATGAGATAAAGAATCCACTCACCCCCATGAAGCTGAATATTCAGCAGCTGTATAAGTCGTGGACCGACAGGGTTCCGGGTTTTGAAAAGGAACTCGAACGGTTTACAAAAAACCAGATCGAATATATCGACAATCTCTCCTCAATTGCCTCAGCCTTCTCGTCTTTTGCGAAAATTCCTGCAGCAAATCCGGTCAGGGTTGATCTTAAGGAACAGGTAAGGAACACCGCCGAGCTTTTCAGGAACAGCGACAATATATCATTCAGGATTTCGTGTCCTGATAATGAGGAAGTTATTATTTATGCAGATAAGGAGCAGATAAACAGCATCTTATCAAATCTTGTCAAAAATGCCATACAGGCTATTGAACCTGGCAGTGAGGGTAATATTGAAATAAGAATGGAAAAGGGGTCTTCGAAGGTAGTGGTTTCGGTATCAGATAATGGAAGCGGCATCCCCGAATCGCTGCGCAACAGGATGTTCACGCCTAATTTCACCACCAAATCATCAGGCACCGGCCTTGGGTTATCAATTGTAAAGCGTTATGCGGAAAATGCCGGGGGAAGAATCTGGTTTGAATCCGAAAGCGGCAAAGGGTCAGTATTTTATGTTGAATTTCCGCTTTACAAAACCGGTAATGGAAAGATAAATAATCAGATAGATGGTTAAAAATCTTTCCTTCTTCCAATTATTCAGCAATTTTTTCGTTTAATACTGATGAAACCCGGTTTCAAATGTTACAGAAATTGCTTAGCCATATAACTAAATCTCTGATTCTCACGTTCTTCGCTTTGGGCTCAGTTTGCCCGGTCCTTTTAGCTCAGGAGGATATCGGAGGAATTATTAACAGTTATGCAAGGGTTACCTCAACAGGTCCGGGTTATGTAACTGTACTTCCAGCCCAGGCATCACAGTTCCTTGCAGACGATTATGTTCTGCTTATTCAGATGCAGGGAGTTGGTATTACTACCGTATCGGGATCTTACGGGATCACTGTTCAGCAGACATTCGGGACACCCGGCGGTTATGAATTCCTTATTGTGGAATCGGTGAATCCGGTGAGCGGCAGGATCGATTTTACCCGGAATGTTTTCATAAATACGTATGATGTTGAATCAAACGTTCAGCTGATAAGAGTTCCCTTTTATAATTCTCCTGTTGTAACCTCCACCCTTACTGCCCAGCCCTGGAACGGAGCTGAGGGAACCGGAGGTGTGCTTGCCCTTATGGCCGGCAGGAAGCTGACACTCGGGGCAGACTTAGATGTTACGGGCACGGGTTTTTCAGGAGCAGCAGGAGTTGATGGTATAGGTGAATGTGTTGCTTCAAACATTGACGCAAATTCACTGGATTCATATCCGCTCAGCTACAATAATGCAGGTCTGAAAGGAGAAGGTGTTGCCATCCACGATGACCTGAAAGCTCTTCTCTATCCCCAGCATGCAAAAGGTCAGGGAAGGAATTTTACCGGAGGCGGAGGTGGCAATGGCTGGTTCTCCGGCGGAGGAGGCGGATCGAACCGCGGAAAAGGAGGTGACGGAGGCCCTGAGAAATTCGTACTGGGTCTTTGCGGCAATGATCGCTATGAGGGCGGTTACGGGGGAATGAACATTGTCGGATCATTCATTGAAGAAGGTATTTTCCTTGGCGGCGGCGGCGGCGCTTCTACACGTGCCTCAGGATCAACGGCCTCACCAGGCGGGAATGGCGGCGGGATCGTAATTATTGTTGCCGACTCGATATATGGAAATAATCATGTAATAAGAACCAACGGTCTCAATGCAGCTAATGCATCAGGAGATGCAGGTGCCGGGGGAGGGGGAGCAGCCGGGTCAGTTGCAATCTCGGTACAGGGATTCAGGGGGCAGCTTAATATCTCGGCAAACGGAGGTAACGGAGGCGTAAATACGGCAGGATTCGGCAACGGAGGAGGAGGAGCCGGAGGCCTGATATGGTTAAGCTCTGCATCAATGCCTTCCTCGGTCCCGGTGGCAACAGTTGCTTATGGTACTATCGCTCCGACAAATCCACAGGAGGGAACCGGTGAGATAAAATTCAACTATGTTCCTGCACTTAACGGTTTTCTTTTTAATACGATTTACTCAGCTGCAACGGGTAACCGTATCGACTCCGTGTGTTCCGACACACAATATGGTCAGCTTCTTGGCAGCCGGCCTGCAGGAGGAACTCCTCCCTATTCATTCCTCTGGCAGTCAAGCACAACTTCGGCAACTTCAGGATTTTCTACGGCAGCTGGAACATATGACCAGCAGCACTATACACCGCCTGCCCTGCTTGCACAGACTACTTGGTTCCGCAGGATTGTAACCGACAGCGAAGGGGATGTAACTGATATCAGTCTTCCTGTAAGACTGATAGTACATCCCTCCATCACTAACAACGTTGTGGGAAATCCGGCCACATTGTGTTACGGTCAGAATGCCCCTTTGCTGAATTCCATTGGCCCGGTTGAGGATGGCAACGGAACATATGAATATCAGTGGGAAACCAGTACCGATAACCTTACCTTTATCTTAGTGGAAGGTAATAATGAAGGATACCTTCATGATGAACCGCTTGTTCAGACAGCCTGGTTCAGAAGGATAGTGACTTCCGGTGCATGCATCGACGCAAGTGCTTCAGTGCGCATCACTGTACTCGACAGTATCCGTAACAATTCAATTATAACTCCTGCTCAGGAAATATGCGAAGGAATGGAGTTCTCTTCCGTTGAGGGCACCTCAGCTTCGGTACTGACGGGAGGGGATAATTTATACAGATACCGGTGGGAGAGCAGCATCGACGGAACAACATGGGAAACTGCCAGCGGAAATACCACAATGGCCGTTTATGATCCCGATGAGTCGGAAGACTTTTTCCCCGGGCAGGCCTACTTCAGGAGGGTAGTTCTTTCAGGAGCCAATGATGTTTGTGTGAATCTGAGCAAACCTGTTTTGCTGACAACTTACCCTGTCATTAAGAACAATCTTATTTCAGCCGACCAGACTGTATGCTCCGGCTCCGTCCCTGCAGGGATTTCGGGCTCAGTACCTCTGGATGGTAACGGAGCTTTCACCTATACATGGCAGGACAGTACAGCGAATCAATCATGGACCGATATACCTGGCTATGTGAATGTCTCAGCAGTCAGTTTCAGCCCGCCTGCACTGACCGATACAACAGGATACAGGCGTATTGTACGTTCCTCTGCCTGCACGGATATAAGCCTGGCGGTGAGGATCGATGTCCACAGGCCCGTTTCCGGCAACGTTGTTTCTCTTCTCACCGAAGGGCTGACGGATACGACGATCTGCAGCGGGCAGACTCCTTTCAGGTTCACAGGGACTACTGCCTCGGGAGGGACAAATGATCCTGACGACATGAGTTACCAGTGGTTGTCATCAACCGACAACACTGTCTGGATTAACATTGACGGAGCCACTGACGGATCGGTCTATCAGCCTTCATCACTGACAGCCACCTCATGGTTCAGGCGCAGGGCGTCGTCAGGACAGTGTTTTTCTGACAGTGAACCTATAAGGATCAATGTACTTCCTTCAATTGCAAATAATATTATTTCAGGAGATCAGACTGTGTGCAGGTCTGACATTCCCGGTCCGCTTGGCCAGGCACCCGGACAGTCTTTGTCGGGGGGCAGCGGCACCTATACCTATCTCTGGGAAGAAAGCACTGGTGAGGATATATGGATTCCGGCTGCTGGCACGAATAACAGGTCTGACGGTACCTACCAGCCACCGGCTCTGACCATACCGACCAGATACCGCCGGCATGTTTCATCAGGAGCTGCGAATTGCTGCACGGGCATTTCAAATGAAATAGAGATCCTTATTGATGCATTGCCTGAAGGATATTCAGCTTTCGCCGGAAGGGACACCTCCATCTATACATTTGACCATATCATTCAGCTTGCTGCTGACCCTCCGCTGGAAGGAGGTTCGGGAAGCTGGTCGCTCGTCGATGGATCAGGAAGTTTCGGCAATATTAATGATCCTGAAACAGTAGTGTCAGGAGTTTCAAAAGGGACAAATACATTCCGCTGGAGGGTAACAAGAGGAGCCTGCTTCAGCGAGGATGATATTGAAGTGAATGTCTACGACCTTTTTATTCCCGAAGGATTCTCACCCAACGATGATCCTCAGGGTTACAATAATACATTCGTTGTCAGGGGACTTGATCTTGAGAATCAGACAGCCGAGCTGAGAATAATAAACGGAGCGGGGAATGAGGTTTACTATACCTCAAACCTTGACGGGAATGAATGGATTGACTGGGATGGCAGGAACGGCAGCGGAAAGGATCTTCCCGAAGGCACGTATTATTATCTTCTGAAGATTACATCTCTTGGCAACGGGCAGGTGTTTAAGAAGAGCGGTTTCATTGTTCTCAAACGGTATTGATCGGAATGGATTTATGAAGATAATATCAAATATCAAAAAATCTTTTTTCCGGAAGACATGGCTGGCTTCACTGACCGTCCTTCTTGCTGGCATACAACTTACAGGGCAGTCTGACGATATGACCAGGATAAATCTTGGTTTCCCTGTCTACAGCCAGTATCTGCAGAACGGTATGGCAATAAACCCGGCCTATACAGGTACCAGGGAAGTCCTCAGCGGATTTATGTCGTACAGGATCCAGTGGATGGGGACGAACGGATCACCCTTATTACAGTCTGTATCACTTCATTCACCCATGAAGAACGACAAGGTTGGCCTTGGTCTGACAGCCCAGTTCCTGAGCTACGGTACCACCAAGTCGACAAGTCTTTATGGCAGTTATGCCTATCACATCCGTTTGAGGGAGGGACGGCTTTCTTTCGGGATGAAGGCAGGAGCAGACCTTTCAAATACTGATTATACCGGACTCCTTCTTAATGATCCCGATGATCCTGTATTCAAAACCAACGATCAAAGTCTGGTCCTTCCTAATGCCGGGGCAGGGGTGTATTATTACACAGACAGGTATTATGCGGGACTTGCAATACCTTCATTCCTCAGCTACAGGCGCTCATCCTCGGGATCGGCAACACCTTATCACAGTTTCAGCCAGTATCAGTTCATTCTTACAGCCGGAGCCCTTATTGACATTTCTCCTGTACTGAAATTCAAACCCTCATTCCTGATTGACTATTCGCTTAACAATACAAAAAAGCTTGCTCAGTTTGACATTAACGGAAACTTCATTATTGGTGATCTGATATGGGCCGGAGCCTCCTACAGGATATCCGAGAAAGTTGCGGTGGGAATAATCCAGGTTCAGATAAACCATCAGCTGATGGCCGGATTTTCATATGACTACCCTATGGGTTCAATGAAATCCTTTTCAAAGGGCTCTACAGAGTTTGTGCTCAGATATGAGTTCAGGTACAAAGTCAGTGCAGCTAATCCAAGATATTTCTGATCTGCATGAAAAGAAATTCTGCCATATTGATTTTCATACTTCTTGTTATCTGTGCATGGGTTGCAGGGCAGGATCCTTCGCCTTACACTATAAGCCGGCTTCCTTTAAACCTTCCGGCAAACAGTGAAATATCACCTGTCCTTTATGAAAAGGGCATATTATTCTGCTCCGACAGGAGGATAAGTGGGGTTACAGACCGCACTTCATTTGACAACAGGCGGCTTTACAATATTTATTTTGCTGAAAGGAAAGATTCAGCAGAATGGAGCAGGCCTGAAATGGTCAGGAGCGAAAGGACTGCCCAGTTCAATGCCGGACCATTGTGTATTGCCTCTGACGGCGTAACGGTATGGTTTACAAGTGAGATAGAAACAGGAGAGGCAGCGCGCAGCAGGAAATTCAGGAACCACTCGGGGATCTTTTCAGCCCGTCTTACAGGGACTGAACTGAGAGACATACAGCCGTTCAGGTATAACAGCCAGGATTATGATATAGCCCAGCCATCTCTCAGCAGTGACGGCAGGTTTCTCTTTTTTGCTTCGGATATGCCAGGGGGTCAGGGTAAATCAGATATATGGTATTGTGAATTTACTAACGGAGAATGGACTCCTCCCGTTAACCCCGGACCAGGGGTAAACTCATCCGAATCGGATAACTTCCCGGTTATTCATTCTTCCGGGCGGCTCTATTTTGCATCCAACCGTCCTGGCGGATCAGGAGGTCTTGATGTTTATGCCACAAGTCTTAATAAAGGAGAGTGGGAAGTACCCGAGAGACTTCCGGAGCCTGTAAACTCAACAGCCGATGATTTTGCCTTCGTGCCTCAGAATAGTCTACAGAAAGGGTATTTCTCATCGAACAGGAGAAGAAATGATGATATTTATGAGTTTACAGCAACCATTATCCGTAAATCTCAGTGTGCCTTTATTGAAATAGATAACTACTGTTATGAATTCGTGGAGGAGAATGCCGTTAAATACGATACAATCCCTTTCAGGTTTGAATGGAGTTTCGGCGACGGGGAGAAGGCAGAGGGCAGGATGGTAGAGCATTGCTATTCAGGCCCGGGCACCTATCTGGTAAGGCTTGATGTTACTAATCTTGTTACCAATGAGGTGAAGCTCAATGAAAAGTCACACATGCTGAAGATTGAAGCGGTGGAACAGCCGTATATTTCATGCCCCGATAATGCTTCTGCAGGGTCTGCAATAAGTTTCAGCGCTGACAGCACCAATCTTCCGGGATGGGAAATTGACAGCTATTACTGGAATTTTGATGACGGGACCTTTGCGATCGGGCCCAATGTTGAAAAAACATTTGCTAAACAGGGCGAATATAATGTCCAGCTTATTGTAACGGCAAAACCCGGACCTGGCGGGATGATAAGGGAAGCCTGTGTTTCGAAAAATATTATTGTTGTTGAAAGGCCATGATATGAAAATTATTATTTTTGAACTCAGATGAAAGTGAATACTGCAATATTTAAGATCATCCTTTTATTCTTTCTTACTGTAACGCCGGCCGGCGTAAATCTCTATGGCCAGGCTGTTCCCGGCAAGGATGAGAACATTCCTTTTCTGGTCACTTTCGGAAAGTTCGGGGAGACATCGTGGGGCGACGATGACTTTAATTCGGTTTGGTTCTTTACAATACCAAAAGATTACAACAGACAGTTTTATATAAAGGTTTTCGATCCGGATTGCGGAGGCGAAAATGATGAAATCCAGGGAGTCTTTGATTCCAGGACCATGTTCTCTGTTTACGGGGGAAAGGGAGTCGATCCGGATAAGAACGTTGAATCGAGGGGAATAAGAAACAGCGACAACTACAAACAGGGAAACCTTCTTGCATCGCGGGTTTTCGGGGTCGATCAGAGATACGACAACAAGTACTATTCTTTTGGACCTTTTAATCCCTCGGAAGGAGATTACAACGAGAAATGGAGAAGCTATATCTTCAAGATAGTCTGTGAAGGCATTTCAGGTGATGACGGTAACCTGTACCGTTACTTTCTCAGTCGAGAGTCTGAGACCGAACTGCCCATTGAAGGAGCTAATGCATTTACCTACGAGTACACATTCAGAATGTGGAACGACACAAAGAGTGTTGCTCATATTTACCCTTTTGTCGATACCGGGATTGTCTCTATAAAGCAGAGGAATTTTGACTGGGATGACGATGGAGTCATTCTTGTTGTATCGACTTACAAGCAGGGGATATCCCTGCCGGTATCAAATGAAAATGACGAGAAAATTTCAGTTATCCCTGTTGAGCAGGCTGAAATAAGCAAATCACTCGACTTTCAGTTTCATAAAAAGAAAGATTATCTCGTCAGGAACAACAATGTGGTAATATCTCTCGAAAACCAGAGGGGAGATGCCCTTCAGTTTTTCAGCTCACCAATTGGTGGCGTCCCGGTTTATCAGCCGGTAATAACCGTTAAAAAGAAACAGAAATAGGTACATCTTTTATGAGGCCCTTTTTAACTAAGATTTATATCATTAGTGCCCTTGTCTGTTTATCCCTCGTTCCGGAGAACGTTATGGGACAGACCTACAGGTTCAGGAATTACTCGGCAGCAGATAATCTGCCCAGTGAGGTAATTTACACCATTGATCAGGACAACAGCGGGTTCCTATGGGTGGGTACCACCGAAGGGATTTCACGTTTTGACGGTTTTGAATTCTTCGGAGTGGAATTTCCGGATTCTTCCTCAGGTCGTTATCCTGCCTCTTCGTTTAAGGATAAGAACGGGACACTGTGGTTCGGTTGCAACGACGGCACTCTTTTTCATACTTCAGGGAATACAATTGAAAAGGTCGATCTGCCATACTCGTCCGGTACAGCAGTAAGTTCGATTATTGAAGGTCCCGGAGGGAATATTTATGTGATCAATCAGCGCCAGCCGGTCTTTAAAATTGACCCTGAAAAGCCCGGCAAAGCAGTTCCGCTTTTTATGGCTTCAGATCAGAACTTTTTCTGTGCTTCCTTCTCAGGCTCAGGAGAGCTTCTTCTTGGTACACAGGAAAATCTGCTGATCTGCAGTGAGAAAGGTGATTCGCTGACAATTGCCGGCACTGTTGACGGATTTGATTACGCCAGGCTGATGAGTATCTACAGGATTGAAAATAGGAATCGCTTTCTTATCGGGACCGACGGTAACGGATTGTTCCTTCTCGATATGAAGGAGGGTACTTATGAACTATCAGGATACAGCGATTACCCCGGACTTGGGAATCTTGAAGTAAATGAACTGATAGGTGACAGGCAGGGAAATATATGGGTTGCAACAAGAGGTAACGGCGCAATCAGAATAAGATTCACAAATGAGTTTGATTCTGTTTCATCGGTCAAGAATCTTGACCGTAATTCAGGTCTTGCAGGAGACAATGTTCTTTCCCTTCACCAGGATACCGGGGATAACATCTGGATTGGCTTCAACGGGAATGGTCTTTCGATGCTTAACAATGATGCATTCGAATTTCATACGCCGGGTGGCGGCGAAAAGCCTGACAACATAATCTTCTCAGGAATTCAGGGAACGAATTATATACTCGGAACACCGGAAGGCTTTTATGTCTACGATCTGGAAGCTGCCAGAACTGTTTCTTTCACACCGCTTACCGCACATACAGGCAGGAAAGAGATAAGTTCTTATTATTCTGACGGAAGCGGCAAAGTCTGGTTCGGAACAAAGGGAGCAGGACTTTTTCTCCGTGAGGCATCAGGCAGGGTGCGCAGTTTTTTCAGTACCGGCGATTCCGGTGCCGATTATATTAATGATATAAAAATAAGCGGGGATAATATATGGCTTGCAACACTTAACGGGGTTCTTGTTCTTTCGGTGCAAACAGGCGAATTGAAGGTTCAGTACAACAGGAATAACGGACTGGCTCATAACAGCATTAACCAGATACTTCCTGACGATGATGGCAACGCTCTTGTGGCTACTGAAAGTGAAAGGCTCTTCACCATTAATCCTGAGTCGGGTATCTCTGACTACGGGGCATCCATGTACGGGCTTCTGCTGAACAAAATTGTCGGTCTGACACGTGACAGCAGAGGGGTTATCTGGGCCGCAACCCATGGGAACGGAGTTTTTGAATGCTACACTGATTCGGTAAATCCGCTAAATACTTCCGACGGGCTTTTATCGAACTATACCTACAGCATCCTTGCCGACAGCAGGGATAATATCTGGATAGGACATGAGAGGGGAATTTCATGTTTTGACAGGGAAAGCGGGATGATCAGGATTTATTCCACCGACTTTGCAAAGGGAGGCTCATGCAATGCCAATGGCTTGTATGAGGCACCCGGAGGGAAAATACTAATCGGGACCACAGAAGGATTGATAGTTTATGACAGGTTGAAGGATCAGGAAAACGATTCAGCTCCTTTCAATAATGTAGTTTCAGTGGTCATTAATGATGTGGTTTATCCATACCAGTCATCGTATTCCCTGCCCTACAAAAAAAGATATAACGTCAGGGTAAATTACACGGGAATTAATTTCAGCAATCCTGAAAAAGTCTTCTACAGCACCTTCCTTGAGAACTATGATGACAGGTGGAGTGAAGCGACCTCATCGAGGCAGGTCACATACAACCTTCGCGACGGCCGTTATCGCTTCAACCTTCTCTCTGTTAATGAAGACGGACTGACCCAGGATAATCCCCTTACATTTGAAATAACCATCCGGCAGCCGGTATGGAGAACGTGGTGGTTCCTTTTACTGATGCTGGGTCTGGCAGCCGGTATAGTCGTCATTATCGTAAGGGAGAGAGAGAAGGCTCAGAAAAAGATTCAGGCTTACCTGGAAACCGAGCTTGAAGCCAGGACAAGAGTTGTTGTACATCAGAAAGCAGAGCTGGAGAAGCAGAACATTGAAATTACCGATAGTATAAACTATGCCAGAAGAATTCAATCGAGCATTCTTCCTGATATCAAGAGGCTTAAGGAGCAGTTCAGCGACGCATTCATAATGCTTTATCCGCGCGACATTGTCAGCGGTGATTTCTACTGGTTTGAGAGGCTTGATGATGACAAGTTCGTCCTTGTTTGCGCCGATTCGACAGGTCACGGCGTTCCCGGAGCCTTTATGTCGATGATAGGATCAACTCTGCTTCAGGATATTGTTTCAAGGCAGAGAATAACCAGACCATCAGAAATCCTCTCAATCCTTGACAAGCAGATATTTTCTACCCTGAACCAGAACCTGGAACTTGGTGTGTCGAACGACGGAATGGATATAGTTGTTTGCGAATTTACACGAGGCAACAGGCATCTCAGATTTGCCTCTGCAATGCGTCCTGTGGTTATTATTACAGGAGGGGAGACACTCTATATCAAAGGCAACAGGTCGTCTGTCGGCGGCCAGTCGGTTACCCAGAAGTATTTTGATGACCAGGAGTATTTCCTTAATGAAGGAGATATGATATACCTTTTTTCAGATGGACTGCCTGATCAGTTTGGCGGGCCGGAGGGCAAGAAAATGAAGGTGGCAAGGTTAAAAACCTTTATGGAGGGGATGGCTCCCCTGCCGGTGAGTGAACAGGAAAAGTCGCTCATAAAGTTCTATGACGACTGGAAGAAAGGCTTTGATCAGGTGGACGATATCCTCTTTATGGGAGTTAAACTTTAAGTCTGAGCTTACTCGTAAACACCTTTAATATCTACAGGGATTACAGGTGTGGATGCGGTATTGCTTATGTTCCCTGCCCTGTCCCTGATACTGAATTCATAGCTGATCGAATCCTCACTGGTATGGAAGAAGTAATACAGGGTTACATTAATATGTCCCTGAAGTATCGTGTTCCGTCCCAACCTTTCCATGTAGGGAATTCTGAATCCGGTTGGCTTGTAAGGGTCATCGGCTGGTGCAAGGGATGGCTCACCGTTTTCGATCCTGTAGAGTGTAAGGAAGAGGTTTATCGAATCAGCCAGTTCATCCTCAGGTCCTGATGGAGGATCAAGACCTATGTCTCCGTCGCCGTCCTCAAAATAAAACCTGAGCTTTCCTGCCTGAAGAGTGTTGCCCAGTATATCCGTTGTATCGAATACTGTGAAACTTGTAAACTCAATCCGCGGCTCTTCCGGTAATGTTTCAAGCTTTCCGCATGAGGATACGGCAAAGACAATTATAGTAAGTGAATATATACAGGTCTTAATTTTCATCTGTACCGGTAAATATATCGTCCTGAGCAAAAACCACACCAAAGTAAGTTATTTTTTTCTGAAAAATATTCTTACGGGTACTCCGGTAAAGTCAAATTTCTCCCTCATCCTGTTTTCGATGAATCTTTTGTAGGGTTCCTTCACATACTGAGGAAAATTGCAGAAGAAAGCAAAGGATGGAGTATAAACGGGAAGCTGGGTGACATACTTTATCTTTATATGCTTTCCCTTAACAGCCGGCGGCGGATTCTGCCCCGTAATCTCAAGCAGGGTTTCATTCAGCTCTGATGTGGAGATCTTCCTGTTTCTGTTTTGATTAACCCTGTCAACCGTTTCGAGTATCTTATGGATTCTCTGTTTGTTGGTTGCCGAGATGAAAAGAACAGGGTAATCAATGAAAGGGGCTGTTTTTGCCCGTATTTCCTTTTCGAAAATTTTCGCAGTGTTGTTGTCCTTTTCAATAAGATCCCATTTGTTTACAAGGATTATCAGTCCCTTGTTGTTTTTTGTAATAAGGGAAAATATGTTCATATCCTGCGATTCCACACCTCTGGTTGCATCAATAAGAAGGAGACAAATATCTGAATTCTCAATCGTTCTTACTGCCCTCATCACTGAGTAGAATTCAATGTCTTCCGATATCTTACCCTTTTTTCGCAGCCCGGCAGTGTCGACAAGCATAAAATCGTGACCGAATTTATTGTACCTGGTATATATTGAATCGCGTGTTGTTCCTGCAAGCGGGGTTACAATATTTCGCTCCTCGCCCAGCAGAGAATTAACAAGCGAAGACTTGCCTGCATTGGGTCTTCCGACAATAGCCACACGCGGAATTTCGGGCGTTGTTTCATCAGACTGGGCAGGCAGGTTTTTTACAATATAATCGAGGAGGTCTCCTGTACCGCTTCCGTTAGCCGAGCTAATGGGAAAATATTCTCCGAGCCCGAGGCTATAAAACTCGGAAGCCTCATGCATCCTTTCGATGTTATCGACCTTGTTAACCACAAGAGCCACTTTTTTCCCCGTCCTTCTCAAAAGATCGGCAACTGACACGTCAAGATCATGAATGCCTGTTATTGCATCAACGAGGAATAATATAAGGTCTGACTCTTCAATTGCAAGCAGCACCTGTTTGTTGATCTCCTCTTCGAAGATATCTTCCGAATTCCTGACATATCCTCCGGTATCGATAACAGAAAAATTTACTCCGTTCCATGTCGCCCTGCCGTAGTTTCTGTCGCGGGTTACTCCGCTCTCCTCATCCACAATGGCATCTCTTGAGTCGGTGAGCCGGTTGAAAAGAGTCGACTTTCCTACATTGGGTCTTCCTACTATTGCTACTATACTGCTCATTTACATCGTTTTGAAGACTGCTTCAGGCCCTGGGGAAATCCATATTGAGATCCATTAACTGCAGTCCGGGGTTTCCATTATTCTATCTGTATCCAAACCTCTTGAGATCCTGTGGTTTATCCCTCCAGTCATTTGTGACCTTAACATAAAGTTCGAGAAAGACCTTTCGGCCGAAGAATTCCTCCATGTCGTGCCTGGCCTGGGTTCCTGTCTTTTTTAGTTTTGATCCTTTATGACCTATAATTATTCCCTTCTGGGTATCGCGGGCAACATGAATTACAGCCCTTATTCTCAGAAGGTCATTCTCCTCCTTATAGCTTTCAATCTCAACCTCAGCCGAATAAGGAACCTCTTTCTGATAGTTGACCATTATCTTTTCCCTTATGATCTCTGAGGCAAAAAACCTTTCGTATTTGTCAGTGAGCTGATCCTTTGGGAAGTAAGGTTCTCCTTCCGGCAGCTTGCTGATTATCGCATTAAGGAGTATGTCAAGGTTGAAGTTTCTGAGGGCTGAAACCGGAATTACAGGTGATCCGGGAAATCTGTCCTTCCACGACTGAACGATTATTTCAAGTTCGGTCTGGTTGCTGAGATCAACCTTATTTATCACCACGATAACAGGTATTCCCGAGGATTTTATCTTTTCAGTGTAATCATTAATATCTTCCTTTTTTTCGGTTACGTCTGTAACATAGATAATTATGTCGGCATCCGTGAGTGCTGTTTTCACGAAGTTCATCATTGACTGATGAAGCTGGTATTTTGGACGGACAATACCGGGTGTGTCTGAATAGACGATCTGAAAATCCTCACCGCTTACAATGCCCATTATCCTGTGACGGGTTGTCTGGGCTTTGGATGTTATTATGGATAGTTTTTCTCCCACGAGGGCATTCATGATTGTCGACTTGCCCACATTAGGATTTCCCAGGATATTTACGAAACCTGATCTGTGATTCATTATAAATTCTAAAATAATCCTCTTTTGAGCATGCTTATTTCCTTGTCGGTCAGGAATCTCCATTTTCCTCTCGGAAGATTCTTCTTTGTAAGACCGGCAAAATAAACCCTGTCGAGCTTTACCACCTTGTACCCAAGCTTCTCAAAAAGCCTTCGTATCACCCTGTTTTGTCCGGAATGTATCTCTATGCCTATCTGGGTTTTGTCTTCAGGATCAGCATATGATACTGCATCAGCTGCAATAATCTCTCCCTCAAGATCAATTCCTCCGGTAAGACTGAAAAGATCATTTCTGGTAACATCCCTGTCAAGGAAGACATGATATATCTTTTTCCTCTTATACCTGGGGTGAGTCAGTTTTCCTGCCAGATCTCCGTCGTTTGTAAGAAGAAGAACTCCTGTTGTGGACTTATCGAGGCGGCCAACGGGATAGACCCTCTCGGGACATTTCTCATTCCCTATGAGGTCGAGTACTGTTTTATCGGCGTGGGGATCTTCAACGGTTGTAACGTACCCTTTAGGCTTGTTCATCAGTATGTAGACCTTCTTTTCGGATCTCAGTCTTTTGTTTTTGTATCTTACATCATCGCCGGGGATGACTTTAGTCCCAAGGTCGGTAACAACTTTACCGTTTACCATGATCTGACCGCTGCTTATAAGATTGTCTGCTTCTCTTCGTGAGCAGATACCGCAATGGGCAATAAACCTGTTAAGCCGGATACTTTCATCAACCTTCTTTTTTCCGGCCGGCGGAAGGCTGTTTTTCTTTCTTATATCTTTCTTTCCGGGATCGCGGGACGTCATAACCTTTCTCTTCAGCCTGCAAAGGTACAATTATTTGACAATATTATGATTTCGGGTTATTTTTGCACCTTTGTTCAAATTAAAAGCCACATGTCATTAATTAAATCAATTTCCGGAATCCGGGGTACCATTGGAGGAAAGCCCGGTGAAAGTCTTACTCCTGTTGATATAGTAAAGTTTGCTTCTGCATATGGAACATGGCTTCTGCGCCGACGCGGCAAGAAGAAGCTGATGGTTGTTACTGGCCGCGACGCAAGGCGGTCGGGGCCAATGGTAAACAACCTCGTTGTAACGACACTTAGGGCACTTGGAATTGATGTAACCGACATAGGTCTTGCAACAACGCCAACAGTTGAGCTTGCCGTAACCGGTACGGGAGCAGATGGCGGCATCATAATCACAGCCAGTCATAATCCGGCCCACTGGAATGCACTGAAGCTTCTTAACGAAAAAGGTGAGTTTCTCTCAGCCTCCGACGGGAACGAGCTTCTCGAAATTGCCGGTGCTGAAGATTTTGAATTTGCCATGCTTGATGATACAGGATCATACCTTCACGACGACTCATGGAGCAGGATACATCTGGAGCAGGTGGCCGGACTTGATCTGATCGACAGGGATGCCATAAGTGCAGCAGGATTTAAAGTTGCTATCGACTGCGTAAATTCCGTTGGGGGGATTATTCTTCCCGGACTTCTCAAAGCTCTGGGTGTTAATAAAATTGTTGAACTTAACACCACGCCTGACGGCAGTTTTGCGCATAATCCCGAACCTCTGCCTCAGAACCTTACCGGCATAAGCGAACTTGTAAAGAAGGAAAAGGCTGATATCGGATTCGTGGTTGATCCTGATGTTGACAGGCTTGCGATCGTCTGTGAGGATGGATCGATGTTCGGGGAAGAATACACCCTTGTGGCTGTTGCTGACTATATTCTCAGGAACAGGCCTGGCAATACAGTATCCAATCTTTCTTCAACACGTGCACTTAAGGATGTAACCGAAAAATACGGCGGGAATTACTTTACAGCAGCGGTGGGGGAGGTAAACGTTGTTGAGGAGATGAAGAAAAGAGATGCGGTAATTGGCGGCGAAGGAAACGGAGGTGTTATCTACCCTGCATTGCATTATGGAAGGGATGCACTTGTGGGGATAGCTCTCTTTCTCAGTCATCTTGCCCTGAGCCGGATGAAGTGCTCAGACCTGAGGCAGACTTATCCCGAATATTATATTGCCAAGAAAAAAATGGATCTTTCTCCCGGAACAGATTTCAGCAGGATACTTAATGATGTTAAGGAGCACTTCAGGGACTTTCCGGTTGACCTGAGAGACGGGATGAGGATCGATACCACAACCGGATGGGTTCAGATACGTAAATCCAATACAGAACCCATCATCAGGATTTACGCCGAGGAGAGAAGTGTTGAGGCTGCTGAAAAGCTGGCTGAGACTGTGATAGAAATTGTTAAAAAAAGCAAATAAAACTCTTTTTTGGCTCCACCCCGGAATAAATATTACGGAACGGGTGTCTTTAGAGCGTAAGACAATTAATCCCAATAATTAAAAGATGTTAAATCTATTATGCGAAAGTCACATTTGAATACTTTTGCAGGAATTAAAATGGAAACTTTAAATCAATTAGTATAGCGCCGATGAAAAAGTCAGTTATCATTACGGGTATTGTTGCAGTTCTGGCAATCATAGCCCTGATAGTTATTGGCAGGATATCCAAGAAGAAAGATATTGCCAATCTGTATGTTGAAGCCAAAAAGGGGATGTTTGAGATAGTGGTCTCAACTACCGGGGAGCTTCAGGCGGAGCGATCGATGGATATCACAGGTCCGGATTTTACCCAGAGCAGACAGATCAGAGCGGCCAATATTAACATAACCGACCTCGTTCCGGAGGGAACACAGGTCAAGGCGGGTGATTATATTGCCACTCTTGACAGGACCAATTTTGACAACACCCTGAAGGATGAACTTGAAAGACTTACCACTCAGGAATCAAACCTGGAGGTGAAAATGCTTGATACCGCAGTGACTCTGAGTGATCTGCGCGACAACATTAAAAACCTGAGGTTTGCAGTCGAAGAAGCAGAGATAACACTCCAGCAGTCGAAGTTTGAGCCTCCCACAACTATCAGGCAGGCCGAGATAGCGCTCGACAGAGCAAAGCGTTCGCTTGAGCAGGCTATCAAAGGTTATTCGCTGAAAGTTGAACAGGCAAGATCCGATATGAGGACGATACAGTTCAATCTTTCGGAACAGAGGCAGAGGGTATCGGATCTTCAGAGGATTCTGGAGAAATTTATCATTTATGCACCTGCCGATGGGATGGTTATTTATAAAAGGGACAGGACAAATGCTAAAAGAAAGGTCGGTTCTTCAATATCCCCCTGGGACAATGTTGTTGCTACTCTTCCCGATATGTCGACGATGATCTCGAAAACATACGTGAATGAAATTGATGTAAGCAAGGTAAAAACAGGCCAGAAGGTTGAGATAATCGTTGATGCTTTCCCTGAAAGGAACTACACAGGAGTGGTCATGTCTGTTGCCAACATAGGTGAACAGCTTCCGAACGCTGATGCCAAGGTGTTTGAAGTAACAATCAAGGTCAATGAGTCCGATCCTATTCTTAAGCCTTCGATGACAACGGGTAACAAGATCGTTACAAAAGTAGTTGAAGACGTCACGTTCATACCCCTTGAAAGCGTTCAGAGGGGATCTGACAGTATTCCATTTGTTTACACCAGAAAAGGAGAGAAACAGATCGTTGTCCTTGGTGAGGAAAACGAGAATAATGTTGTCATTGAAGAAGGGCTTGAGACCGGAGCTCAGATCTACCTTAGCACTCCTGAGAAACCAGAGAAGTTCAAGCTTTCCGGAGAGTCTCTTATAGCAGTTAATCAGGAACGTGCAAGGTTGAAGCGGGAAGAGGAGAGAAGAGCTGCCGAGGAGGCTGCAAAGGGGAACAACATTCAGGTTCCGGATTTTCCGGGAGGAGGATTTCCCGGCGGAGCAGGCGGCGAAATGACTCCGGAAATGAGGGAGCGCTTACAACAGATGAGAAGTAACAATCCACAGGGTGGTACAAGGGATACGGCAGCAATCAGAAGAATGATGCAGAGTAACCCTGAAATGAGGCAGAGAATGATGCAGCAGAACGGAGGAGTGCGCAGGGATTCAGCGGCGCGCCGTGGAAATACCGGACAGGGAGGACAGGGTCAGAATCCACCTGCAGGGGTACCTAACAGAAATCAGAACTAACTATTAAACCAAAACGGTATGTTCAAATTCTTTTTCAGATATTTCCACGACATTGAGATCGCTGTCGAGTCGATAATCTCGAACAAGCTGAAATCAATGCTCACGGCTCTGGGTATCATTTTCGGGGTTGCCGCGGTGATTGCCATGCTTGCCATCGGGAAAGGGGCAAAGCAGGAGATCATGGACCAGATGAAAATGGTAGGTGTCAACAATATTCTTATCAATCCCATCGTGCAGGATCAGTCAACCTCAGGATCGGATGATACTGAGAAACAGACTAAAAAATTCTCAAGGGGATTAAGCATGCTCGATGTTGAGGCAATAAGAGAAGTGCTTCCTTCAGTAAAGAGGATCAGTCCCGAGATATCCTTCAACTCGGTTGCCATGTTGAATGGTGTCAAATACAATGCAAAGCTTGTAGGGGTCTCAAATGATTATTTTGACTTGTATAACCTTCCTCTGGTATCAGGAGCTTTCTTTAATGATTATCAGGAGGAAAACGGAATTCAGGTCTGCATTATCGGAGCAAATATAAGGGCTAAATTTTTCAGCAAGATGGATCCCCTGGGGCAGTATATCAAATTTAACGGCATATGGCTCAAGGTTATCGGCGTTCTGCAGAAAACAAATGTCAGCCTTACCGGATTCGAGGAGAAAGGGGTAAATGTTTATAACGACAATATTTACATCCCCATCCAGACAATGCTTCTCAGGTACCAGAACAGGGCGCTTGTAAATACTAAGCTTGTATCAGAAGCCTCATCCAACATGATGATCATGGGTGGTCCAGGCGGCGGTATGGGGGGAATGTCCCGCGTTGTTGTCAGCAGTTCTGATGCATCGACAAATGCTGAAACAAATTACAATCAGCTCGACAGGATCGTGGTGCAGGTTGCAGAGACCGAACAGCTTAATCCGTCAACAGAGATTCTCAGCCGTATGCTTGAGCGCCGCCACAGCGGAGTAAGGGATTTCGAGATAACGGTCCCGGAACTTCTTCTCAAACAGCAGGAACGTACAAAGGATATTTTCAATATCGTTCTGGGAGTTATAGCAAGTATCTCCCTTCTTGTCGGGGGTATAGGCATTATGAACATCATGTATGCTTCGGTAATGGAGAGGATAAAGGAAATCGGGACAAGGATGGCTATCGGAGCCAAGAAGATGGATATTGTAGTACAGTTCCTGGCCGAAGCAGTTCTGATCAGTGTTACGGGAGGTTTTATAGGAATATTCTTCGGAGTGATAATGGCAAAACTTATCGAACAGATTGCAGGAATAATGACCATTGTCTCCTTCTTTTCCATATTCATTGCCTTTGGGGTTTCGGCAGCCGTTGGGGTTGTATTCGGATACCAGCCTGCAAAAAGAGCCTCAGAGAAAGATCCGATTGAATCATTAAGATACGAATAAAATGCTAAATATGAAGAAGTTATCTTTATCATTAACTCTGTTAATGCTACTTTTGCCTTTTCAGAATTCTTTTTCACAGGAACTAAAGAAACTAACACTCGACGAAGTTATCAGGCTTTCCGAAGAGCAGTCTCCTCTTGCGCTGATGGCTCAGCACAGGTTTCGGGCAAGTTACTGGCAGTTCCGAACCTTCAAAGCGGAATACAGACCTGCTCTTACACTTACCGGTACAACTCCGTCGTACAGCACCGCTTACGAGAGAGTCTGGAACTCGGTTGCAGAACGCTGGGATTACAAATCAACTGATGTTCTGCGTAATATAGGATCTCTTTCCCTATCCCAGAACATTGGTCTCACGGGAGGAACAATTTCCCTGAATTCGGACCTTACCCTTGAGAATAATTTCGAGACCGATACAAGGAACTACATTACTGTTCCTATTAGCATAGGCCTTGTACAGCCCATTTTCAGGTATAATGAGCTCAAATGGCAGAAGAAGATCGAGCCTATGAGATACGAGTCGGCAAAGAGAACTTACCTTTCGGATATTGAGAATGTCCATCAGCAGGCTGTAAATTATTTCTTTCAGCTTGCACTTGCCCAGAGCAACAAGCAGATTGCGGACATGAACTTTGCCAACGCTGATACCCTTTATGAAATTGCAAAGGGCAGGTATGACCTCGGTACTATTGCTGAGAATGAGCTTCTGGAGCTTCAGCTTTCCTGGCTCAACACCGAGACGGCAAGGAAGCAGGCTGAAATGAACCTTCGCGACAGGGAGATAAGGCTGAAGTCATTTCTGGGGTTCAATGAGAACGTTAGGCTTGAACTGATTATCCCTTCACAGATCCCGGAACTTCAGGTCAGTCCCCAGGAGGTTCTCGACCTGGCGCTTGCCAACAACCCCGAGATGCTGACACAACAGTTGAGTGTGCTGAATGCCCAAAGCAATGTAGCTCAGGCCAAAGCCGAAAAGGGGTTGAATGCCAATCTTATAGCGTCTTTCGGGATGCGGGACCAGGATGCGGATTTCCCTCTGGCATACAAGGAGTCGAACCAGCAGCAGAACGTCAGGGTTGGGATCACAGTCCCGATACTTGACTGGGGCCTTGGACGGGGAAGGTACCAGATGGCAAAGTCAGGCCTTGAACTGGCACAGGTACAGGCTGATCAGGCCATAATCGACTTTGAACAGAACCTTATTCTTGACGTTGAACAGTTCAACCTTCAGAAGGACCAGGTTGCAGTGGCTGCCAAATCGGATACAGTGGCTATGAGAATGTACGAAGTTACCAAACAGAGGTTCCTGATCGGAAGAATAGCCATTCTTGAACTGAACAATGCCGATACCAAGAAGGACCAGAACAGAAGGGCTTACATACAGGCTCTTCAGAATTACTGGAGTTATTATTACAATGTCCGCAGGCTGGCTCTTTTCGATTTTGTTAGCAGGAAGCCTCTTGAAACGGAGTTTGAGAAGCTGCTGGATTAAAAATTTCAGTCAGTTTAAATAACAGGGATCCTGCTTGCAAGGTCCCTGTTATTTTATTATAACATATTTTGCAAAAAATTAATATCTTTGCGCCTCAATAAACCATATTCAGGAAAAAAATCTCAATAACCCAAAAAAGAGACAAATGCAAAACAAGACGGCTATCGTAGTTCTGGCAATTGCTCTGGCGCTGGTTACAATTTATCAGCTTTCATTTACAGGAGCCACATACAAAGTCAGAAAAGAAGCAAAGGATTACGCTCAGGGAGATCTGGTTAAACAAAACAAATACCTCGATTCGATCGCTTCACTTCCAAAGGAAGAATGGAATTACTTCGGATATACCTTCAAGGAGGTTCAGAAGAAGGAGTTGAACCTTGGCCTCGACCTCAAGGGCGGAATGAACGTAATTCTTGAAGTATCAGTGGAGGACATCCTTAAGGCACTTTCAAATTACAATCCCGACAAAACATTCAATGATGCTCTGGCAAGGGCAAAGGCACAGTATCAGACACAGGCGGGGGCAGATTTCCTGAATCTGTTTGGCAGGGCCTTTAATGAGATTGATCCCAACGCAAAGCTTGCAGCGATATTCGGAACAGTCGAACTAAGGGACAGGATCAATTTCAACTCTTCGAACGAGCAGGTTCTTAACGTTCTCGACGAGGAAGTAAGTTCCGCCATTGACAATGCTTTCAATATTCTGCGTGCCAGAATTGACCGCTTCGGTGTTGTGCAGCCCAATATAACAGCTCTTTCGACCAGGGGCCGGATCCTTATTGAACTGCCAGGTCTTGACGACACCCAGAGGGTAAGGGAGCTGCTTCAGGGAACTGCCAACCTCGAGTTCTGGGAGACCTATGAAAACGGAGAAGTGATAAACTTTCTTATTGAGGCCAATTCGGTATTAAGAGAAATTACTTCCAGCATACAGAAAACCGATACGACAGCTTCTCTGACTGCACAATCATCAGTCCAGCAGCCTGATACTACAGCTGACACATCGCTTGAGGAGCTTATAGGAGCCGATTCTGCACAGACTGAAGCCTCGACACGCGAGGAATTCAATCTTCAGAATCCTCTTTTCGGTCTTCTGAATCCCAGGGTCAACGAACAGGGCCAGCCGCTTCCTTCAAGCATGGTTGGTCTGGCCGCAGGAATCGATACGGCTCAGGTAAACAGATACCTTTCGATGAACCAGATAAAGGCTCTCTTCCCGCGCGATCTTATGTTCCGCTGGAGCCAGAACCCTTACAAATATGATCCTGCCCAGTCGCTTTATGAACTTCATGCGATAAAGGTCACCACCCGCGACGGAAGAGCTCCGCTTACAGGTGACGTTGTTACAGGCGCCAGACCTACATCTGGGGTTACAGGCTCGGAAGTAAAAGTTGACTTTTCGATGAATGCGGAGGGCGCAAAGACATGGGCCCGCCTTACACGCGAGAATGTCGACCGCTGTATCGCCGTTATTCTTGACGGTTATGTGCGTTCTTACCCGAGAGTTGTCGGGGAAATAACCGGAGGAAATACTGAGATAACCGGAGACTTCACAATTGAGGAGGCAACCGACCTTGCGAATATCCTTAAATCGGGTAAGATGCCGGCTCCGGCACGGATTGTTTCCGATACAGTTGTTGGTCCGACACTTGGCAAGGAAGCCATTAACTCAGGTATGGTGTCGTTTGTGATATCTTTCGTGATCGTTCTTGCATACATGATCTTTTATTACAGCAAGAGCGCCGGAACAATTGCTGACATAGCACTGGTGGCAAACATTATACTTCTGATGGGCGTACTTGCTTCGCTGGGCGCCATTCTCACCCTGCCGGGTATCGCCGGTATAGTGCTCACCATGGGTATGTCGGTCGATGCCAACGTGCTTATCTTTGAAAGGATCCGTGAGGAACTGAAAGCAGGAAAAGGAATAAAACTGGCTATAGCTGATGGCTACAAGGGAGCCCTTTCCGCAATCCTCGACTCAAACATAACAACCCTGCTGACAGGTGTTATTCTTTATGTTTTTGGTACAGGCCCGATAAAGGGATTTGCCACCACTCTTGTAATTGGTATCTTCACGTCACTGTTCTGTGCTATCTACATCACCCGTCTTATTTACGAATGGAGGTTAAAGAAAAATGCAAACCTTACCTTCTCGATTAAGATGACAGCCAACATACTTAAAAACACCAAAATCGATTTCATCGGGAAAAGAAAGATCTTCTACGGCGTTTCAATCGCAATAATGGTTATCGGCATTGGTTCCCTGTTAGTAAGGGGCCTCAATCCGGGGATCGATTTTGCAGGTGGACGGACATATGTAATCCGTTTCGATCAATCTGTTAATACTGCAGATGTTGCTTCAAGACTGACGGATGTTTTCGGTGAAGCACCTCAGGTTGTTACCTACGGATCGGATGAGCAGGTAAGGATAACAACAAAATACAAAATTAATGAAACGGGAGTCGATGACGAAGTAGAGACTCTTCTTTATGACGGACTGAAAGATATGATCCCGGCGGGAGTAACGAGGGAGCAGTTCCTTTCAACTTACAGGGTAAGCTCGGAAACAGTCGGTCCGACAATTGCAGCTGATATCAAATCAAGGGCTGTGATGGCAGTTATCCTGGCAACAATTATAATGTTCGTATATATCTTTATCAGATTCAAGAACTGGCAGTATGGACTTGGAGCTGTTGCTTCAACGATACATGATACCCTTGTTGTAATAGGGATTTATTCGCTGCTATGGGGAATAATGCCGTTCTCGATGGAGATAGACCAGTCATTCATTGCCGCGATACTTACGGTTATCGGGTACTCGATAAACGATACGGTGGTTGTTTTCGACCGTCTCAGGGAATTCCTTCCCCTTCACAGGAAACGCCCTGTAAAGGAAGTTCTTAACCTCGCCCTTAACGATACTCTGAGCCGGACCCTGAACACGGGTATTGCTTCGATACTTGTACTTATCATAATGTTCTTCTTCGGCGGAACGACAATACGAGGCTTCCTCTTTGCGATGATCATAGGAATTATCGTTGGGACCTACTCTTCGATATTTGTAGCCACGGCCGTGGTTTACGATACAACAAAGAAGAAACTGGAATAACAGGAATTTTTAAGTGACTATAATTTGCAGGTCATACTTCACCTCCCTGCCGGTATCCGGAGGGAGGTGCTTGTTTTTCAGCCCTTCCTTTTATGCAGTTGCAATTAACGTAATAATACTATTTTTTTCTACCTTTGCCCTTGTTCATTAGGAAAACAGTAGAAGGAAATATATGAGCGGACAGGAGATATTTGTAATAATCATTGTGGTTCTTTTGTTGTTCGGAGCTGACAAGCTGCCCGAGATTGCCAGAACTGTCTCAAGAGGTATGCGCGATTTCCGGAAAGCCACTGATGACATAAGGAGGGAATTCGAGGAAAGTACAAGTGAGATACGAAGGGATATTGCTGATGTTACGAATTCAATTACCAGTGATGTCAACGATATTTCAGACACCATTCAGAGGGATGCGAATGAAGTTGCCGGTAACATCGAAAAGAATATCAATGAGTTCAAAGAGGATGTTGACAGGGATCTGAACGAAGTGAAAACAAATCTTGAGGCTGATATCCCTGCAGAGAACAATGCTGTTGCGGAAGCGAATGTGACTGAAGAAACTGTTTCTGCTGAGGGAGGAGAAACGAAAACCGAAGATACAGCAGGTGATGTCCCCGGAGAGGAATCTCCATCATACAAAAGGACCATAAACGAACCTGACGATAATTACTACAGGTACAGTGACTGATTTGCCTTTTTGTTTATCAGCTTCAGGACTTTAGACCACATTATTCATTATAAACCAGTTTCACTCAGTCCCGGGCAGACAAACCACATACTCATGATCAGAACCTCCGGAATCACAAAATCATACGGCGACCTTAAAGTTCTAAAGGGAATTGATATTGAGATCAGCGACAGGGAAGTAGTTTCCATTGTCGGAGCCAGCGGTGCGGGCAAGACAACTCTTCTCCAGATAATGGGAACACTCGACAGGCCCGACAGCGGAACTGTTTTTTACGACGGAACCGACACAGGACGCTTAAGAGGAAAGGGGCTTTCGTCGTTCAGGAATACCCACATCGGCTTTGTCTTTCAGTTTCATCAGCTTCTGCCGGAATTTACGGCTCTCGAGAATGTCTGTATTCCGGCCTATATAGCCGGAAAAAGCAAAGCTGAAGCAGAAGCAAGGGCTGCAGAACTGCTGGGATTTCTGAACCTTACGGAAAGGCTTGAGCATAAACCGGCTGAACTCAGCGGAGGAGAACAGCAGAGGGTTGCCGTTGCCAGGGCTCTTATTAACAATCCGTCAGTAATACTTGCCGACGAACCATCCGGGAATCTTGACTCTGAGAACAAGAATGAACTTCATAAGCTCTTTTTCAGGTTAAGAGATACATTCGGCCAGACTATTGTAATAGTAACACACGACAGGCAGCTTGCAGGGATGTCGGACCGTGTGGTTCAGATAAAGGACGGACTTATCGTAAGCTGACTGCTGAAAACTGACCGCTGACCGCTTCAAAGAATATTTGAATTTTTATTGTTAAACGATATCCTGGATATTGTCTTACGATAAAAAGTTTACCTGGTTCGATATGTATTTTTAAACAATTAATGTTTTGATATCAATGGCTTTTGCAAAGGAAGAACTGCAGGAATTTCTTGATGAGAAGGTAAAGCTTTACAACCGGCCAGCCTTTATAGAGCATGATCCGATAAGTATTCCTCATCGTTATACCGAAAAAGGCGATATTGAGATAGCCGGCTTTCTTGCCGCGACCAAAGCATTGGAAACCGTAAGATGATCCTGAAAAGTTCAGTAAGTATGATGGAGATCCTCGAGGATTAACCTTTTGAGTTCATAGTAAATTCTATCGATTGCGAGCTTGATCAGGCTGTCCGATTTGTACACAGGACCTTCAATGCTGTCGATCTTGCTTATTCTCTACAAGCTTTAATGTATTTTACCGGGACAGGGGAGGGCTGGAGCTTATATTTGAAACCCATAAAACAACCGATTCACTTCAACCTTCGATTCACGAACTGCACAAAATATTCTTTGGACTGCCTCACGAAAAAAAGAATCGAAAGGCATGTCTCGGATCTGTTCAAGGATTCGGCGGTGAAAAATATCAATATGTTCTGATGGATAATTAAGGTAGCAGAATAATAAAACACCCCAATCTGTTACAATTTATTCAAATAATTACCCACAAAATATTACAAAAAAGTCAATAAATTACCCTCAATTTGTTACATTTATAATTATATTTGCTTCTCAAACCAACATTGTCAATCAAGTGTTCAGAAGGGATATTCTTCAGGAATTAAAGAAATGGGCGGAAAAGTCAAACCGTAAACCATTGGTATTGAGAGGTGCACGGCAAGTGGGGAAAACCACAGCCATAGGAATGTTCTCAAAGGATTTTGACCAGTATATCAATTTGAATCTGGAGAAAACAAGTGACAGGGAAATATTTGAAAAAGAATACCCTTTTTCTGATTTGCTTACTTCCCTGTTCATATTTGCAGGAAAAAAGCGTGCTGGAGGAAGAACCCTTATTTTTATTGATGAAATCCAGAACTCTCCAAAGGCTGTGGCGTTGTTACGGTATTTTTACGAAGAAGCGAACGACTTGTATGTAATAACTGCAGGGTCGTTACTTGAAAGCATATTAGACAAAAGGATCTCATTCCCCGTTGGCCGTGTTGAATATATGGCAATGCGTCCTTGTTCATTCAGGGAATTTTTATTTGCCACCGGTAACAGTCAATTGATAGAAATGCTTGAAAAACCAGACGTACCTGTATTCTTACATTCACAGTTACTCTCCTGGTTTAAAAAATATGCCACCGTAGGCGGCATGCCGGAAGTGGTTAATCTTTATGCACAAAAAAATGATATTACTTCGCTTGATACGGTTTATAGCAGTCTTACCCAATCCTATTCCGAGGATATTGAAAAATATGTGACATCATCAGCACAGATTCAATACGTTCAGCATGTTATTGCAAATGTTTTCAAGGAAGGAGGTACAAAGGTTACATTCGGAAAATTTGGCAACTCGGATTATCGTTCTCGTGAAATGAGGGAAGCTTTCCGGATGATTGAAAAAACAATGCTGATAAAACTGATATACCCATGTACATCTGCAAAAATGCCCATAAAACCGGATCTGGGCCGAAAGCCCAGGTTGCACGTGGTAGATACGGGATTGATAAACTACTCTCTAAAAATCATGGGCGAACTTGTGTTTAACGAAGATATAAGAGAAACACATCAGGGTATTATTGCTGAACATATAGTTGGGCAGGAGTTGCTGGCAACAAGTTTTTCTATAAGTAATGATCTTTATTACTGGACACGCGAAAAGGCCGATTCAAGTGCTGAAGTAGATTACATTCTTCCTTACAAAAACAAACTCATTCCGATAGAGGTTAAGTCGGGAAGCATTGGCAAACTGCGATCGCTCCACCAGTTTATGGAAGTTGCACCCCACACAATAGCTGTGCGAGTCTATCAGGGTGAGTATCTGGTACAAAAAGCCAAAACTATTTCAGGTAAGGAATTTACTCTTTTAAACCTTCCTTTTTATCTCGTTCATCGAATCGAGCGAGAATTGGAAAAGATTGTATGAATGGTTTTAGTAAAAGTAGTATGAAATTTAAAAAATCAGAACTGAAAGAGTTTCTTGATGAGAAAGTCGGACTATATAACCAGCCTTCTTTTATTGAATCCGATCCTATCAGCATTCCTCATCGTTATACCGAAAAAGGCGATATTGAGATTGCCGGATTTCTTGCAGCAACGATTGCATGGGGAAACCGTAAGATGATCCTGAGAAGTTCAGCGAGGATGATGGATATACTCGAGGATTCGCCGTATGAATTCATTGTGAACTCGAGCGATTGCGAACTCGATCAGGCGATACGTTTCGTTCACAGGACATTCAATCTGACTGATCTTGCCTATTTTCTTCAGGCTCTCCGGCAAATTTACAGGAACAGAGGAGGACTCGAGACAATTTTTGAAACCTATAAAACATCCGATTCCCTTCAGCCTGCAATACACGAATTGCACAAGATATTTTTCGGACTGCCCCATGAAAAAAGAACCGAACGGCATGTCTCTGATCCTTTCAAGGGCTCGGCGGCGAAAAAGATAAACATGTATCTGAGGTGGATGATCCGGAAGGATAACAAAGGAGTCGATTTTGGAATATGGGAATCAATATCTCCCTCAATCTTATCATGTCCACTTGATGTTCACTCAGGAAATATAGCCAGGAAACTTGGGATGCTAAAACGCAAGCAGAATGATGCAAAGGCGGTTGCCGAACTGGATGGAGTTTTAAGGAGTTTTGACCCGGAAGATCCTGTTAAGTATGATTTTGCGCTGTTCGGGCTGGGTGCCATCGAAAAGTTTGTGTAAGGAACGGAAGACGCCTGCCTGACTGTATTCGTCAGAAAACAGGCAGGGATGACAGATGACCCCCGCCTGACCGAAGTCAGTCGGGCAGGGAAGATGGGAGATCAGAGACCGGTGACTGCCTCCTGCCAACTTATCTATTTCCCTGCCGTTGACAATAACTCATCTACTTTGGGCATCCATTCGCTGACCAGTATCTTCTGATGGCACTTCTCCTCACACTCCCTGCAGGCAATACAACGATCGGAGCGCTCTGAGTCAGAGAGATAGATCTTATACCTGTTACGGGCATCGCGCAGGTCATCATGAAGGTGCGCGAGATTGAAAATTTCGAAATTCCCCGGAATATCAACTCCGTGAGGACAGGGCATGCAATATTTGCAGTTTGTGCAGGGCACTGCGATCCTTGACCGGTATTTTTTTCTCACATTGATTATTACGTCCTTTTCCAGGGCACTCAGATTATTTATTCCTGACCGCCTTGCAGATTCTAGGTTTTCCTCCACCTGTTTAAAGTTGCTCATACCGCTAAGCACAATGGAAACTTCAGGATGGCTCCATATCCATTTTAAAGCCAGCTCTGCAGGAGAGTGGCTGACCGGGAGACTGTCAATTACCTTACGGACGTTTTCAGGCGGATTGGCAAGCAATCCGCCCATCAGTGGCTCCATTATCACCACCCCAATACCCCTGCGGGCAGCAAGCCTGAGCCCTCTTGTGCCAGCCTGATAATGAATATCCATGTAGTTATACTGGATCTGGCAGAAATCCCAGTCGAAAGCGTTCACAATTTCCTCAAAACACTCATACTCATCATGAAACGAGAATCCAATATGACGAATCCGGCCGTCCTTTATGGCAGACCGAGACTTCGACAGAAGATCATGTTTAAGAACTTTATTTGTCCAGCTTCTGTGATTCAATGCATGCAGCAGATAGAAATCTATATGGCAGGTTGCCAGTTTCTTAAGCTGTTCATCAAGCAGCCTGTCGAAATCAGAAGGATCCTTGACGAGCCAGACCGGCAGTTTGGTAGCCAGTCTGACTTTTTCCCTGTAACCTTCCCGGAGCGCTTTACCAACAACATATTCGCTGTTGCCTGAATGATAGGGATATGCAGTATCGATGTAGTTAACTCCCTGGTCAATGGCATGCCTTATCATTCTGATGGCTTCAGGTTCATCAATATTGCTGCCGGCATTTATGCCATCAGTGGTAGGCAGGCGCATGCATCCGAAACCCAGAGCTGAGGGTTTCCAGTCAAGATTTCCAAAGGTTCTGTATTCCATAATTTCAATTATGGGGTAAATATACCCTAAGGAAATTATTTCAGTCGAATTTTCTTCTGAATCTCAGTGCAACGTTTACGAGCATTATAAGAACAGGCACCTCGACCAGGGGTCCTATCACCGTCGCAAATGCTACCTGCGAATTGATTCCGAATACCGCTACAGCAACAGCGATCGCCAGCTCAAAATCGTTGCTTCCGGCAGTGAAAGCCATGGTAGTTGATTTCTCGTATCCATGTCCCATCCATTTTGAAATAAAGAATGTGGAAAAGAACATTACAGCAAAATAAATCGTGTAGGGGACAGCTACCCTGAGAACATCCAGCGGTAACTTTATAATGTTTTCACCCTTAAGCGAGAACATTACGAAGATCGTAAAAAGCAGGGCAATCGGTGTAAGCCATGATAATTTCGGGATGAATTTGCCATAATACCATTCATCACTTTTGACTCTTCTTAATAGAGTATTGGTTATTAATCCGGCGAAGAAGGGTATTCCCAGATAGATAAGCACTGTAACTGCAATTTCGGATATTGACACCTCTACTACAGAGCCGCTCAATCCGAAAAAAGTCGGAAGAATTGTTACGAAAAAATACGCATAGACTGAGTATAGAAAAACCTGAAAGAGTGCATTGAAAGCGACCAGCCCTGCTGCCAGTTCCGTGTCGCCTAAGGCCAGATCGTTCCATACAAGGACCATTGCGATGCAACGGGCCAGCCCGACAAGAATGACTCCGACCATCAGACCGGGATGATTGTGAAGGAACAGGATTGCGAGAAGGAACATTACTACCGGCCCTATGATCCAGTTCATCGATAATGACAGGCCTAACAATTTGAGGTTTTTAAATACCAGAGGGAGCTTCTCATACCTTACCTTAGCCAGCGGCGGATACATCATGAGAATCAGACCTATGGCAATAGGAATATTTGTAGTGCCTGAACTTAATGAATTCCAGAAGCCTGAGATTCCAGGCCAGAAATACCCTGTTAATACCCCTCCGAACATTACGAGGAAAATCCACAATGTCAGATACCTGTCGAAAAATGATAATTGTCTGGTAGTTCCCATATAGACTAATCTGAAGATGAGCTGATTTGAAAATTTTAAAAATCAGAAAGACTTGCTGGCAGATACTGTTATGCTGAAAATACCTGTTTCACCGGTCTTAAATGATTTCAACTCCTGCTGGTTGTTATATTCAGACAGAAGTGATTCCGGCAGCTTTATCTCCTTCTGCTTGTGAATATTTATATTCAGGAAACCTGTTGTCTCTGCTACCTTTAGATAATCATTCATTTCGCTGGCTCCCGATATGCATCCTGCATACATTTCAGCGTCTTTTCTTATTTTTTCGGAAAGGTTTCCCCTGATAACAACATCTGATACGCAGAAACGGCCGCCTGGTTTTAATACCCGATAAATCTCACTGAAAGCCTTCGATTTGTCAGGTACAAGGTTCAGTACACAATTTGAAATGACCACATCAAACAGGCCATCATCAAAAGGCATTTCTTCAATATCACCCAAAACAAACTCCACATTTTCGAAATTCAGTTTGCCGCAGTTTTCCCTTGCTTTGGCGACCATCTGTTCCGTCATATCGAGGCCGGTCACCTTACCGGTCTCCCCAACTAATGCCCTTGCTACAAAACAATCATTCCCGGCGCCACTGCCAAGATCCAGTACATGATCTCCTGGTTTTATACCGGCAAAATCGGTCGGTATACCGCAGCCGAGGCTCATGTCTGCATCAGGATTATAACCTTCCCTGTCCTTATAATCTTCACTGAAGACAGTATAGTCAACTTCCGGACCGCAGCAAGAAGATCCGCAGCAGCAGGATTGATTCTCGCTGTTCTGTTTAGCAATTCTGCCGTATTTTTCTTTTACTAATTGTTTTAACTCTTTGGATCTCATTAATGTAATTTGAAAATGTGACAATTTGAAAATTTGAAAATGAAAGAATTGATTTGAAGATGAGTGGAATCTAGCTGCCTTTTGAGGAGCTTATAATTTTCGAAAGTATCTTCATCAGTTCACGTACATGGGTCAAAAGTTTCTCTTCAAAGGGGTAAGTTGGAGTGTGCTTACAAATCAATAACCAGTATTCGGTTTCATCGGCTTCCTTGGCAGCAATTTTTAGTTTATGGATAAAATCGATCTTGCTTTCAGCATTCTGAGCTTCACGAACATTAGCTCCTATTGACGTTCCGGCTCTCAGAAGCTGTCTTGAAACAACATACTTTTTGTTTTCTTCCAAGATTTCACAGTACAAAACAATTTCCAGCGCGAACTGGAACGATTTCTCAACTATTACATTTTCCTTGTCATTCCTCATTTGATCAGTTGTTAAGTTACTTATCAATTTTCAAATTAGCTCATTTTCAAATTTTCAAATTAACTCATTTTCAAATTTTCAAATTTCCCTCATAGAATTCCCGAAACTCATCTCTGATCTGATTCCGTACTCTTCTGAATTCATTCATAATATATTCTTCCTGACCCTCTGCTTTTGATGGGTCCTCGAAACCTATATGTAACCTGTGTTTCACTTTCCCTGTAAAAACCGGGCAGGTCTCATTTGCCTCATCACAGACTGTAATCACATAATCCCATTCATCATTGATGAAAATGTCTGCATTTTTCGGATAATGATTGCTGATATCTATGCCGGCTTCAGCCATTACTTTTACAGCTGTGGCATTGATTTTTGCTGCGGGAAAGGTACCGGCTGAATGCACTTCAATTTTCGTGTCGAATGACTGAAGGAACCCGTGTGCCATCTGACTGCGGCAACTGTTACCTGTACATAATATTAATATCCTTATCTGTTTGCCTGTCATATCCGGAATTATTTTTTTGTGCCACAGCAAAACTAATAAATCATTTCGTATATTTGCGAAATAAAGAAATATATTTTTTGTCAATAATGAAGATCAAACTTCCTGATAATGCAATCGAGATTGCCAGGGTCTCAAAAGCGCTGAGTCACCCGGTTAGGGTATATATTATACAGAAACTGGTAAAGATGGATTCCTGCTGTTACAGCGGGGACCTTGTCGATGAACTTCCGGTTGGCAGGTCCACCCTTTCACAACATCTCAAGGAATTGAAATATGCCGGATTGATCCAGGGAGAAATTAATCCTCCTTATATTAAGTATTGTATCAACAGGGAAAACTGGGAATCAGCCAGGCAGCTTTTGCTTTCATTTCTTAATGAAGACAATGCAGAAGTAACGAATTGTGAAATGAACGAAAAAACTGGCGCTAATTCACGCAATTAACTCATTTTTAAATTTTCAAATAAATCATGGAAATAAAAATCTTAGGAACAGGCTGTCCAAAATGCCATACTCTTGAAAAGGTTACCCGCGAAGCTGTAGCAGAAACAGGGATCACTGCAACGATCGAAAAGGTGGAGGACATAGTTAAAATAATGGAGTACAGGGTTATGCATACTCCGGGACTGGTTATTAACGGGAAGGTGGTCCTCAGCGGCCAGGTGCCAACAGTCAGTAAAGTGAAAGCAATTCTAATTCAAAACCAATAATATTTTGACCATGAAGAAATTCAGATTAATTATTGCATTGCTCGTGCTTGTACCGTTTGTATCATGCAACTCGCAGCAGTCAAATATGCAGGCAGAATCTTCGGACAACAACTCGGACAAAATTGAAGCCTATTATTTTCATTTCACTGCCCGGTGTATGACATGCAACACTATCGAGGCAAAAGTAAAAGAGAATCTTCAAGCATTATATCCAAACCAGTTTAATCAGGGATTGATAACATTTCAGTCTTTGAATCTTGAAGAATCAGCTAACAAGCCGCTTGCAGACAGACTTGGTGTCTCAGGCCAGACTCTCCTTATAGTGAAGGGAGACAAAAAGGTCAATCTCACCAACGAAGGGTTCCTGTATGCGGTTGGAAAACCTGAAAAATTCAAAGAGATAATCAACGAGAAAGTTGATGGTCTCCTGGCGCAATAGTTAAATGGAATTTCTGACAAATCTGCTGGATAACAGCACAATGCCGTGGTTTACGGCATTGCTGCTGGGTTTAATGACTGCAATAAGTCCCTGTCCGCTCGCAACAAACATCACTGCTATCGGATTTATTAGCAAGGACATTAAAAACCGCAACAGGGTATTCATTAATGGCCTGGTCTATACTCTTGGAAGGGCAATTACTTATACTGCGATAGCTTTGATCATATTCCTTGGAGCTGATCAGATGAAATTTGGAGGTTTTTTTCAACGCTATGGTGAAAAAATTATTGGTCCGCTATTGATCCTGATTGGCTTATTCATGTTCGATATAATCAAAATCAAATTCCCGGGATTTAACAGACTGACGTCAGGGATGCAGGACAAAAAGAAATGGGGTTATAAGGATGCCTTACTCCTTGGTCTGCTTTTTGCACTTGCCTTCTGTCCATACAGTGGAGTTCTGTATTTCGGGATGCTTGTGCCTCTTACTGTTTCAAGCGCTTCCGGACTTTACCTCCCCATCATCTTTGCAGTGGCAACAGGAATTCCGGTAATAATTATTGCCTGGGTACTTGCCTTTACAGTTTCAGGGATCGGTAATGTTTATAACAAGATAAAATCGTTTGAACTCTGGTTCAGACGGGTCATTGCCGTTCTGTTTATTGTAGTAGGGATATATTATATCATCAGAGTTTATCTGTAATTTTTTTATTAAAATATTTCGGTATTTCACGAAATAACATTCTGAATTTCAATACTCAAAATGACTCAATTTCAAATTTTCAAATTAACATGGAACTTAAAAAGGAACTAAAAATACTGTTCTGGATTTCAGCGGTTTTTGCTTTTGCATTCTTCTTACCTGTCGAAAGTGCCAGGTTTAATACTGCTATTGCAGCAACACTTGATCTTGTGAAGTGGTATGCACAGGAACATGTTATTCTCTGTCTTCTGCCGGCGTTTTTCATAGCAGGAGTAATATCGGTATTCGTAAGCCAGGCTTCTGTATTAAAGTACTTTGGCGCCCATGCAAAAAAGTGGGTAGCCTATACAGTAGCTTCTGTATCAGGAACAATACTTGCCGTATGTTCATGTACAATCCTGCCATTATTTTCAAGCATTCATAAAAGAGGCGCTGGTCTGGGCCCCGCAATTGCATTTCTTTATTCCGGACCTGCCATTAATATTCTTGCAATTATTCTTACTGCACGCGTTCTGGGTTTTGAACTTGGCGTTGCGAGAGTGATCGGAGCAGTTGCATTCAGCATAATAATTGGGGTTGCGATGTCACTAATCTATCGTAAAGAGGAAAAGGCAAAAAGAGAAGAACAGATGAATATCACTCCCCTTCCTGAAAAAAGGCCGATGTGGCAGACTTCATTGCATTTCTTTACTCTGGTTCTGATCCTTGTTTTTGCAAACTGGGGCAAGCCTGCAGAAGGCGATACGACCAGTACCTGGTATTCTATCTGGCACTATAAATGGTGGATAACAGGCTTCTTCAGTCTTATATTGGGTTATTCGCTTATTAAAATCCTCAAGATCAAATGGCAATGGGTACTTGGTGCTGCTGTTGTAGTTATTGCATCTGTGGTTCTGTCAAATAACCTGATTGAAAGCGACAAACTAAGACCCCTGGTACCAATGCTTGTCGGGATTATTGCATTAAGTGTTATCACAATCTACGATAAGGTGGATGAAGAAAATAAAGCATGGACAATTGCTACATGGGATTTTGCAAAACAGATCCTGCCATTGCTTGCAATCGGAGTTGTTACAGCAGGTTTCCTGCTCGGATCAACTCATGACGGAAAGGCTATTGCCGGAGTAATACCAAATGAATGGATCACTACCCTGGTTGGTGGTAATTCCGTATTTTCAAATTTCTTTGCATCAGTTGTGGGTGCATTCATGTACTTCGCAACCCTGACCGAGGTGCCAATTCTGCAAGGGCTAATCGCATCAGGAATGGGTAAAGGCCCGGCGCTTGCACTTCTGCTTGCAGGGCCGTCCCTCTCGCTTCCCAATATGCTGGTAATAAGAGGTATCTTAGGTAATCAGAAGACGGTTGTGTATGTAAGCCTGGTAGTTGTTATGGCTACGATAAGCGGTTTGATATATGGTTCAATATTTTAAATCCAGAATAGATGATTGACATTAAAGTGCTTGGAACCGGTTGTCCAAACTGCATCAGGCTTGAGAATATGTGCAGGGACGTGGTTGCTGAAAACAATCTGGACGCTACCATAGAAAAGGTTTCAAATTTTGATGATTTCTGGAAATTTGGTGTAATGCTGACACCAGCATTAGTGGTTGATGGAAAGCTTCTTTTACAAGGCAAGCTGCCAACAAAACATACCCTTGTTCACTGGTTGATAGAAAAAAGGATTAAATAAAGCTCAGAAAATGAAACAATTTAAACATCTTGATTCAAAGACAGTTGAGCTTGCAGGAATAGCAGCATCAATAGCCTGTGGATGCCGCCCGTGTCTCGATTATCATTTTAAGAAGGCACTCGAACTTGGGTGTACACAAGGTCAGGTAAAAGAATCTGTTGAGCTCGGGAAGGTGATCAAAGAACGGCCTGTAAAAGACATTTATGAACATGCTGAGAAGCTTATTAATAACTTATAGAACCACTATTATGAAGAGATTTAAAAAAAACCTGCCATTAATTCTTGTTGCCATCCTTATATCAGGTTTATGTTGCAACTCACAACCAAAACAGGCTGATAATGATAAAAATCAGACATCAAAAGAAGTCAACTACAAGGTTACATTTATTGAGCTTGGGTCAGTGCGGTGTATCCCATGCCAGCAAATGCAACCGGTCATGAAATCAGTGGAGGAAAAATACGGTACTCAGGTCAAGGTGGTCTTTCATGATGTATGGACTGAGGCAGGTGCGCCTTTTGCAAAACAATATGGCATTGAGGCCATCCCCACTCAGGTTTTTCTTGACGAAAGCGGGAAGGAGTATTTCAGGCATGTGGGTTTTTTCCCTGAGGAAGAACTGGTAAAGATTCTTCAGCAAAAAGGAGTCAAATAAAATGGTCACGTCTGAGATACCTAACTGCCAGGATTTTAGCATTGAGGGTGTTAGGCATATTACACCTGAAAATGCTTATGCTGCATCGAAAAACGGAGACTCCATAGTCGTCCCACATCTGGGTTAAACAGGAAACGTACATTCTGTAGCTTACTTGAAATATTAGCCGTACTTGACCTATTGATTAGTTACCAGGAATTTAAGAAATGGCAGTTAGCAGGAGACTTTGGTTATCTCAGGCCAGGAGAAGTTGAACAGATAAATAATAGAGTTCCGGAAGATGCTTTCTTGTTTTCCTTCCAGTTTTTATACTCACTTAATTAAAAACTATTTTTACTGTCCCGGATATGCCACTGGTTGAGACAGTATAACCTGCTGATCCGGTTTAAGTTTCAGAACTTCACGAACCTTAACCTTATCCACCTGTCCGAGAATTATCGTGGCAAGGCCTTCCGAAGCACACCAGAGGTAAACATTCTGAGAAATATATCCGACATCCACTGCAGAAAAGAATTTTCTTAATTCGTCAGTCGTGTCATTCATTCTGCCAAAATCAGCTACATAAACCAAAATAACAGGGGCTGCTTTAACGAAATCCTGGGTACCCCCATAAATCCTGAGATCGTCGTTCCCCATCTTGAGTAAAGCATGTTTGCTTACTTCATAAAGAAACCATCCATCCGACTTCATTACATAAATGTCGTATTCATACCAGTTTTTTGCAGCGGGTACAGTCCTGAATCCATCCGGCCTGTTTATACCGTAGGCTGCCCAAAGCAAGTTTGAAATTTGCTGGGGGGTTAATTCCTTTGAACTGAATGATCTCTGGGATTTCCGGAGCTGAAAAGCTTCCATTAACGGCATTCCTCCGGTCTTCTGTGCAGGAGGAAGGGGTATAGTCTCAATTACCTGCGCTGAGCAGATAGTCCAGCCGAGTAAAACGATAAATGATATTGCAGTCTTTTTCATTCCAGATATAATTTTTTAATGGTTTACTACCCGATTTTTTAACTTATGGTTTAATCTTTTCAAACAAACCAATAAGCTTGGTCTTATAGATCTCAGAAATTTGTTGTTCATGCTCACCAATCGGTTTAACCGGGATCAGATCAATCACTTCCGAAGCCGACAACCCGGATTTATACATCAGGTTAAGTGATGCAATAATTGTATCATTAATTGACTCTTTACTCTCTTCCTCCGTCAGTCCTATCTTAATGCCTATCTCCGCAATTTCATTCCACTGGAACCAGAAATAGGTTGGCAGCATTGCCGACATTATTGCATAGCTCTCCAATTTCTCCTCAGAGATTTCGAAAGTGGTTCCCAGGGAACTCAAAAGATCCATCACCTCGTTCTTCCTTACAAGATCGAAGCCTGTTGAAAATGTCACCGGATTATACCCCTCGTTGATATATGAGGTAGCGTTGGGTATCAGTCTGGCCAGGTTCTTTACATTGCCTAATTTCATTGATAACTTAGGCAGGTTAATTTTTGGAGCCAGGGATACAACAATTGCATCTGTCTTAACATCATTCTTAACAAGTTCGAGGGTATCCATTACAACCGGCGGATGAAGAGCGATGAAAACAATATCCTGAGAGGCCGCATTTTTTGCATCCGCTGACTCAACATCAGGGAACTGTTTCTTCAGATTTGCAAGAACCTCCGGGTTGGTGTCGGTAACAACAACTTTACCGAACTTCACATTCTTATTTTTAAAACCCTGCAGAAGGATTTTTGTGACCCTTCCGCCACCTATAAATCCGATTGAATTATTCATACTATGTTCTTTTTAAGTTATAACGACTTGATTATTTCTGCATAATTGCTTTGACAAAACCGAACTCGTATTTAATGAAATAAACTATTGAAATAAGTACGCTCAGCAAAATTGATATATCAAATATTGTATATGCTACCCTGACAGCCTGGTATATCAGGTCAGATTTTACCATCATCAGTATTCCGGAAATGACAACCAGGATCAGGGAAATTGCCTGGAGTTTACCTAAAAGTGTGTCTGCGGTATTCTCTTTTTTCATCCTTATCCAGGTATATGCTCCTGCAACCAGTGCAAAAACTGTAATAATGAAATGATTTGCATCAAGCGTCAGCCTGTCAGGAAGTACGTAACTGTTTACATCAGGTTTCAGAAAGATGAGGGCAACTCCGGCAGCCAGCAGGCCATATAAAATATAGAGAAAGTTTGTGTTTACCGGGAAGAAATTCTCTTTCCTGTTAACATGGCAGGCTGCTGATATGAGTATCGTCAGCAGCAGGAAAAGAATCGCAGGATATACAAATGATTTGACTATTTGTTCCCTGAACGCTGACATTCCCATCATGAAACCGCTCATGCCAAGTTTTTTATACTGAGGTTCCATCACCGGATTACCATCATCTCCAAACGGATATTTTACAACCTGTCTGAAAAACATGTCGGATCCGTAAGCGTGACAATCAATACAGCCGTTGGTGCCCAGTCCGGCTTTTGCAGGAAATACATCATGGCTGTATTTATAAACCGATGCATAGGGTGAGGATTCCCAGTATTCTTTTTCAAGCATTTGATATTCAGTCCCTGAAAGATACATTTTGTCATTATTGACCCATACAACTTTCCTGCCTGCGAGCTCGTATCCCTGATTGGTCAAATATGTTGTAACTGAACTGATGAATGCATCAATTTCTTCAGCCGTGTTAACATCAGGGATGCTATCAGAATTATTGTCAGTGATTTTTGAAAGTTCCGGATAAAGTCTATTGTCGTTTCTGTGGGCAATCCACATGTTGTAAATATCTCTCTGTTTTGGCTGGTCCAGTCCGCTTTTTCCTTCGGTATAAATACCGGGCCATGCACTGTGGACAGCATTGACAGGGAAAATCTGGCCCTTGTACTTTGCAAACTCAGGGATGAACGGATCAGAAGGCTGGTCTTTGGCCGTAAACATTGTGAGTTCACCGTAATGGTTCCAGTAATTCATGTTCTGATCATAGAAGGTCCAGACATATTTTGGAGGAGGAGAGATTTTAGTACCGGGATTATAGACATCGCTTACCTGGACCAGAGCTGATTTGACTTTTCTCTGTGGTATATGACAAGCCTGACAAGATAGTTTATCCAGATGCAGATCGGGCAGCCAGGCATGTTTGGCAATAGGGGCATTAAGATATCCGGTGGTGTGACAGTCATTGCAGGTTCTGACAGTATTATCAAGGTCATTTCTTACCCAGCCCGAGGGGTCATCGCCCTTGCCAAACTGATGTACTTCTTTCCCGCTGATCCTGGCATCTGCAGCCATGGAACCTGCTACGTGGCAGTCAACACATTTGACCCCTTTGGCAATATGAACATCGGTATATTCGGTAAAAGAAGCCCCTCTCTTTTTCCATTGAGGTTTTGAATGGCAGTTGAGGCACGTTTCATTTCGTGGTTCCCTTACAAGATGCATGGAAACCTTGCCATCAGCTCCAAACTTTGTCAGGTTGTATTTTACCTTGATTTCAATTGTGTCTTTGACCGAACCCTCAACAGCTGCCAATCCTGATCCTGCCGTAGCCATCCACCTGAAATTAAACCTTGCAAGATTATCATTTCTCGTCTTGTAATCATATTCAGGAAGGTGGCAGAGATTGCAATCAGCCTCGATGACCCCCGAGCGGTTCCAGTGCGCCTGGAAATAATCGCCGTCGAAATTGTTTGTTCCCCCTGAGGTAAATCCCATCTCTTCCATGCGTTTGTCGTATCTGAATCCATCGCGGTCATATTCCATTGACCCGCCTCCGGGATGACATGTTCCGCATCCGTTTGTAATAAATGTAAAAGAAGTCATGTCCATTTCCTTAGCAGAAGTGTTGTCCTTGTCCGACAGATAATTATACAAAGGAGCCGGTGAACACCAGTTACCTCCGTAATTTCCGGGATGGGATACCCACTGATACCTGTCGGCAAGAGTTCCTGAAGCCGTTTCATCTTTCCCCTGCTGAAAATGGAATCCTTCTGTTATTTTATTATAGTCATGACATTTCCCGCATGTTTGCTTTGGTGAATAAGGTTTATCGGCATTAACTCCTTTTACCGGATCTATAATATTGCCATTCTCATCATACAGGTAAAATGGCGGACACACCCCGGATTGAGTTATAAGGTTCCTGTCTGTGAAAAGAACCTGTTTCCTGGCAGTCTTTAAAGTTCCTATCGTTATAATTACCAGGATTATCGCAATAAAAGACAACAGTACAGCAGTGCTTCTGGACATCATAGGAATAGATTTTATGGTTTATTATTACTTTTTTCTCTTGCTTTCAGCTGACACACACATGAACCTGACAGGCGGTAATTAATATCAGTAGTCATGGGAAGTCCGTCCCTTTCCCAGTCGACTATCCCCCCGGCCATGTTTGCTACATTCTCATATCCGTGGGAATTCATGAAAACAACGCCTTCCCGGCTTCTTAAACCTACGGCATCGGCAAAAACCAGTGGTTTGCCATCAGGCAGCTCCTTGTAACGTTCCTCAAGCTGACTGAAGGGCAGATAAACCACTTTGTCAGCTTTAAACATCTTAAAGGAATTCATATAGTCTTCACGAACATCGACAAGTATTGCCCCCTTTTTACAGAGCGCAAAGGACTCTCCTGGTGTAAGGTTATGGACACCATGTGAAAAAAAACCGGCACTGAACCATTTATTCACTTTAAATGGAATTATTAACTTTTTCGTATTTGACTATTCTTATTCCGGCAAACTCTTTAAAATGTTTTCTGAGAAGCTTCCAGTTTTCGTAGTTAATACAGTACTGAAGTTTCGGCGGGTCGATACAGCCTTGTATCAATCCGGCTCTTTTCAGCTCTGAAAGATGCTGGTATACTGTTGAATTCGCCAGGCTTAGTTCATTGGATATATCTGTAAAGCGGCAGGTATCCAGTGAGGCAAGATAACGAAGGATTGCAATCCTGGCCGGATGGCCAAGCGCTTTGGCAAACCGGGCAAGTTTTATGTCTTCAGGCGAATAAATATTCTTAACCTGGACTTTAATCAATTCTGACTTTGAATTGTCAATTGACATTTGATGGCATAGTTTTCGCAAATTTACGAAAAAATCTGATTTACATTGCATGAATATGAATATCCGGATCACCGAATTCTTTTGAATCTCAAGTCGATCAGCAACAAGGCTGTAAACTCCAAAAAAAAGCCGCCAGCTTGTGAGCTGGCAGCTTCTTCTAACCTAACCTAAAATAAAACTAACCCCGACTAACCTGATTATTGCTGAATATTTTTATTTCTTAAGTTCAACTACTGCATATTTTGATATTCTCCAGAATTCCTGAGGATCCTTTATTGCAATATAGGCAACCATATTCTCGCCTTCCTTTACAACTTCGTATGAACCCGTGGGGTGTTCCGTGACAAGCTTCATGTCCTTTGAATTGACCTGAATGGTTGTTGTCTGAGTTATATCTATTTCCTTGAAGAGTGAATCTGAGAAATCCTCAAGGATTGACTCTTTCCTTCCAATACCCAGAAAACCTCCTTCTTTTGTAAGAAGACCTTTATCCCTCAGGTCCCTGAAGGTTCCCGAAACAAGGTATGCCTTATTGAGCATGTAAGTCTGGTCGCTTATCCTGTCATTCTTTACTGACACGGTGTCGTTCAGAGCAAGAACCTTGTCGTTCAGCTGTCCGATCTCAAAATCCTTGTTCACAAGGTTTTCCTTGAGCTGGGCTATTTCCCCTTCATATGTTCTCATAGACTCTTCCAGACTGGCAATTCTTTCCTGAAGTCCGGTGATTGTTGTTCCTGATTTTTTCAGCTGTGCATTCAGCTGGGCTATCTTCTTCCTGTTCTCATCCAGAAGACCATTGATGCTTTTTATATCCTCAAGGATCTGATTCCTCCTGTCTTTTGAAACTTCAGCTCCTGTTGAGTTCATTGTAATCAGCTTCTCCTTCTCCTTGATCATTCTGAGGTTGTTTTCAATCTCAGTGAAGGTGGCAAGCCAGTCGTTCAGTGTTGAGTCGCGCTGAGTGAGTTCCTTTGTAAACGAAAGCCTCTGGTTTTCCATCAGAGTGAGCTGATTGTTATGATCACGCTTATAAAGTGAGTATGCAAGTATTCCCAGTCCCAGTAAAATAACCAGACTGATTATTCCGGTAAGTAATGCACCTTTGGTTACGCCCTCTTTCCGTGCACTCTCTACCTTATGGGTTACGACTGCGTTATCATTTACTGATTTTGGATCATTGTTTACCCTGTTTTCCATTTTTTTAAGGATTTAGTTTAATTGTCTTTTTTTCTACTTTGTTTTTCATGACAGTTAAGACAAATCACGGGCCATCCTGGACTGTATATCTTAAAGCTCACATAATCAGCCATGTAGAAAAAATCATAATTCTTGAGGTTTATTCATTATGATAAAATAATTCTCAAATTGAGAATTATGACAGCTATAAGGATTTGTCAGCAAGTCTGAACCAGAATGAAAGATGACAGATAATGAAACTATAAAGTCTGAGGGATTATGGAGGGAATCTAGTCCTGTGATTCTCTCTCGTTCTTAAGCATCCTGTAGATAGTGGATACTCCTATATCCAGTTTTTTTGCAGTGAGGGAGATATCGTTGTTATATTTTTTAAGCACACTCCTGATTATCCTCATTTCGTGCTGACGCATCGTCATTTCGTCTTCAGCGCTGCCGTAAGCATTTTCGCCTTCTGTAATTGTAAAATCACCTGCGTCGATGTTATCGCTTACTGACAAAGTTACTGCAAGTTCTATCATGGATTTCAGTTCCCTTACATTACCAGGATAGAAATAATTAAGAAGTTTACGCTGGGCTTCAGGCGTCAGGCGCTTCACCGGCAGATTGTTTTCCCTGCAGAAGCTGTCGATGAAGTGACGGGCAAGTAAGAGTATATCGCTTCCTCTCTCCCGCAACGGAGGCATTTCAATCGGAAGTCCGAGAAGCCTGTAATAAAGGTCTTCCCTGAATCTTCCTTTACGGACTTCCTCCTTTAGGATTTTATTAGTTGCCGCAATGATCCGGCAGTCGGTTTTCACGGGCTTGTTGCTTCCAACCCTTACTATCTCTTTTTCCTGGAGCACTCTCAGAAGTTTCGTCTGAAGGTATATATCCATTTCCCCAATCTCATCCAGAAAGAGCGTTCCTCCGTCTGCCTCCTCGAATCTGCCTGTTCTTCGGAAGGCAGCGCCGGTGAATGCACCCTTCTCATGTCCGAACAGTTCGCTCTCGATAAGTTCAGAGGGTATTGCAGGAACATTCACAGCAACAAAAGGTTTGTCCCTTCGCTTTGAGTTGTAGTGAATTGCTTTGGCAACAAGTTCCTTTCCTGTACCGGTTTCTCCGGAGATGATCACAGTGATATTGGTCTCTAGCGACTTTCTTATCAGTTCCTGGACAGCTTTTACCGGTTCGCTGTCGCCTATGATACTGTTGCTGAAGCTGTATTTGTTCTGAACTTCTTTGCGGAGTGTGGAAATCTCTTTTTTCAGACTGATGCCCTTCGTAAGGTTCTGAACGGTATTGAGCAGTCGCTCCTTTATATCCTCCGATTTTGTTATATAATCGTAAGCACCCATTTTGAGAAGGGTAACCACCATTCCGATATCTTCCTGCTCTGAAATCAGAATAACCTGGATCTGATCGTTTTCCTTCCTTATCTGTTTCAGGACTTCCAGTCCGGTAGCATCGGGGAGTCTGTAGTCAAGAGTGACTATATCGGGCGATTCGTCAAGGCATTTCAGGAAATCAGAAGCTGTGAAGAAGCTTTTTACCTCATAGTCGGGATTAAGTGAAAGGGTATAGACCAGAAGTTTGTTATACCATTCATTATCCTCAACCACGAATATTTTTACAGGTCGTTCAGCCATCGGTCAAAAGTAAAAAGTCCCGGTTTGCCCATACACTGCAAAATAACAAAACCATCCGGATTTGAAAGGGTTTCAGGCCAGATTTGTGATATACTCGTTTATGAGTGTTTTTATTTCCTCAAACTCCTGCCTGGCTTTTTCTGCTGTAAGTCCGGCTGCGGCGGTGTTCTGCCTTTGTCTCAGCGATTTTTCAAGATTCCTGAGGATTGCATAGAGTTCCATTGCTCCAATGTGCCTGCACGGTGGCTGGATCCTGTGCGACTGGTCAGCCGCGGCATCCCAGTTTTTAACTTCAATCTCTTCGCGGATTGCACTCAATCCCCGTGAAGTTGTTGTAATGAATGATTCGAGCATCTGCCTTACAAATTGCTGATCACCTCCGGAAATGTGTTTCAGGTTGGAAAGGTTGATCTTTTCCACTGTTTCCGGCTTCTTTTCTTCAGCTGAAGAAGCACTTTCTGTCTCCACGTTGTTACCGTTCTGCCAGGTTTCCATTATAACAGCGAGCAGGGTCTGTTCCGTGAAAGGCTTTGTCAGGTAGGAATTGACTCCAGCCTTCAGGTACATATGCCAGTCTTCTTTAACCGGAGCGGCGGAAATAAGGATAACAGGCATTTCCCTGCTGCTGATCTTCATTTCATCCCGGATGAACCTGGTTGTTTTTATTCCGTCGATGCCCGGCATTAACAGATCCATAAAGACAATATCGAATTTTTCCTCCTTCAATAGCTCAAGAGCTTCCATTCCATTTTCTGCCAGACTGCACCTTGCTTTCCAGGTGTCGAATATCTTCTTGAAGAGTAGTCGGTTATACTCTTCGTCATCAGCAACCAGGACCTTCAGCCCCCTGATCTCTTCGGGAATGCCGGTGGTTGTTTTTACCGGTTCGGCTTTAATTTGCTTTTCGTCGCCCACCATGAAAGGAATCCTGCACAATATCATTGTACCCCGGTTCTTTTTGCTTGAAAGATCAATTGTTCCCTTATGTAGTTCGATAAGTTTTTTCACAATAGACAGACCGAGTCCCGTTCCTCCATACTTACGGGTTGTGCTCATTTCAGCCTGGGTGAAGTCCTCAAAAACGGCATTTATCCTCGATTCGTCAATTCCAATCCCGGTGTCAGAGATCTCCATTTTCAGTTCTACCTCATCAGTTCCCTTCCGGGAGCTGTTTATTGCAAGGTAGACACTTCCGTTTTTGGTGAATTTTACAGAATTGCTTACCAGGTTCATCATGATTTGCCTCAGTCTGTAAGGGTCTCCAATAAGAACGCCGGGAGTTTCCGGATCGAGGTAGCAGCTTATTGTTGTATCGTTTTTCCTTGCCTGTCTTTCGAACATCCGGCATACATCATCCATTAAGGGTCCGATCCTGAAATGGACCTTTTCCAGAGCCAGTTTATCGTTCTGCAGTTTTGAGAAGTCGAGAATATCGTCAATTATCCTGAGAAGGTGATCCGATGAGGATTTAATTATTTTCAGTGAGCTTAAGCTTTCTTCGTCACGGACCTCGTTAAGAAGCTGTTCTGTAAATCCTGATATTGCCGTAACGGGTGTTCGTATCTCATGGCTCATATTTGCCATGAACATCTCCTTTGTCCTGGCAAGCTTTTCTGTCTCTTCCTTCGATTCTTCAAGTGCAATCTGATAAGCATTGGCGTTCCTTGCATACCTGATTATGGTATAAATAACCATCAGAGCCAGCAATCCGCCTGAGGATACAAGCAGGAGAAGCCACCGGTATGTTTTGTCTGCAATTTCGGCGGCATTTTCTGCCTTGGCGGCTATTGATTCATTTATTTCGGTTTCCATCTTCCTGATCAGTTCATAGAATTTGGCCGAAATCTCGCTGCTGTTGTTGGCCAGCTGCAATTCCCTCCTAGCCATTTCATCCCTTTTAGCCTGATTCTGTTCGACAATGGTGTTAAGGTCAGCTGCTATCACTTTTTCAACGGATGTTGTATCCGTGTCTCTGTTGAACACTCTTCTTATAATACCTTCTTTTCTTGGTATTACCGAAACGGAATCGAGTTGTTCCGACAGCTGTCTCAGGTCTCCGATCACATTGTCGTCCCTGTGAAGGGCCAGGAGGTTGTTCCAGATAAATATATTATCTCCGATAAGACCACTTATGGTATCAGTCTGTGCAAGCAGAACCGAATCACCCTCGAATTCGGTGCGCAGCCTGTTTACCTTCTCATCGATTTCCCTTACAAATGTATAGTAAGGTCTTATATGTCGTGAATTGCCTGTTACAGTATAGATCCTTACGCTGTTACCCGCCTTTTCTATATCTGCCGATATCTCGCGTATTGTAAGGAGACTCATCTCGGGATCCTTTTCGATCCTTATTGAGGAGACGATCTGAGAAAGATTCCTGTAAAGAAGATAGCTAACCACGGTAAGCAGCAATACCGTAGCGATCATAAGAAAGCCAACCCTCAGCTGGACTGAATTGCTTTTAACCCTCCTGGTCCCTGAAGTACTCATTTCTCCAAAGATACAGAATATTTATCTTCAATATATTGCTGAAGATAAAGCCCGCACAGTGCCGGAGCAAACCTGTCCTTGAAAACGAAGTAATCAAAACTGAACTGACTGCTTTTTTCCCTTACCGATTTTGATTGTGACAGTACAACCACCAGCGGATGGCAATCGTGTTCCTTCAGGATCTTCACAACGTGGCCGGCATTGATACCATCGGTAAGATAGTAATCAAGGAATACAGCGGTATGATCGCAGGCAAGCTCCCCTGATTTTATCTTTCTTATGTACTCACCTGCATTTGTGAAGGAGCGCAAAACGAGCTGATAGTCTCCCCTGGCCAGAAACGGATTAAGGCTCTGCTGGATGGCATTCGAAAGAAGATTACTGTAATATTCATTATCCTCAATGACCAGCACATTGATTTTTTTCTTCATGAACTTAGGGTTATGTGGTTTATTTGTTTTATCCAATTTTGTGCCATATTTTCCGCTATCAGTGTCCCTGATGCCCAACTGTCAGAAATGCAGTATCATATGGAAAATCTAAAGGATCATTTCATCAGTAGCGACTGGCAACTTTTTCTCATTTTGAGAAAAAACGAAGTATTTGTCTCAAAAAGACATTAATTTCGTTGCGCTATGTCAGACTGGAAGAGAGTATTTGCGATAATTTTCACAGGACAGTTTCTCTCGACGATCAGCAGCATGGTTGTCGGCTATTCGGTGATATTCTGGCTGAGCATTGAAACCGGTTCAGCCGGGATCCTTGCTTATGCCACAATTGCAGCTCTTCTTCCCCAGATGGTTCTTGGCCTTTTCTCAGGTGTATACATCGACCGCTGGAACAGAAAAAAGACAATGATCTTTGCTGATTTATTCATAGCAGCATGCACCCTTGCCATAGCAATTCTTTTCTACACAAGCGAGGTAAAGAACTCATACATATATATATTACTGGTTATGCGTTCGGCCGGGATGGCATTCCATGTTCCTGCACTTCAGGCTTCGGTCCCTCTGCTTGCACCCCAGGACAAGCTGATGAGGATTTCCGGAATAAATAATATGATCCAGTCAGTAAGCACTATAGCGAGCCCGGCTCTTGCCGCTCTTCTGATAGGTCTTTTCGATCTTACATGGATTCTCCTGATAGATGTGGCTGGAGCCATGTTAGGCAGCCTGTCACTTCTTCTGGTACGCATACCCGATCCTGAAAGGAAGGACAGGGTTAAACCCCATCTTCTGAAAGAGATACATGAGGGGTTAATGGAGATCTACAGTAAACAGGGGCTTTTATGGATCTTTATCTTATCGGTCACTGCACATTTCTTTATTATGCCTGTTGCAGCAATGTTCCCGCTTATGACACTTCAGCATTTTTCAGGCACGGCGCTTCAGATGAGCATTGTGGAAATAGCCTGGGGTATCGGAATGCTTGCAGGTGGTGCAATAATGGGGTATAAAAGCCTGGGTAACTTTAAGATAACCATAATCAACCTGATGTATCTCATTCTTGGACTTACCTTTGTCTTCTCAGGACTTCTTCCCGTAACAGGATTTGTTTATTTTGCAGCGGTTACAGCAATAGGAGGGATAACGATGACCCTTTACTCGGGATCCTTCACTGTTGTAGTGCAGACAATGGTAACACCCGCAGCACTGGGACGGGTTTTCTCGATGTATACAAGTATTGTCCTTTTCCCGTCGATGGCCGGCCTTCTGGCAACAGGGTTTATCGCCGACAATATTGGTATTGCCAGGGCATTCATTATTTCAGGATGCGCTATTGCACTGATGGGATTTGGCGCCTTTTTCGTTCCCCCGTTAAGAACGCTGGTAAGGGAAGAGATCAGGAAGCACAGGGAACGGGACTAATCGCTTCCTGATTGTTCGCCGGCACCCAGTTCAAGAGCCTGGATTGTACCTATTGCCATTCCTCCAATACCCTTAATCGAACCGTACATGGATGTTGTGTTCGTTATTACCTTATCGATTTGCTTTTCACGGGCGCTCCATATCTTCATCATTGCCCTTTTTTCAGAATCAAGGTCATTTTTCATGGCAGTAAAGCCTTCAACTATTGCTTCTATCTGAGATTTAAATTCAGGGCTGGTAAGGTAATCGTAAAGCATAACCATTTTGTCGCCCTTGTTCTCCTGGCTGGCCGCCACCTCGCTGATGCGGATCACTGACTCCCGTATTACAGCGCTCAGTCCCTTGAATTCTTCAAAACTGCAGACCCAGACTCCGTCAACCAGTCCCATCCTTTCCATTCCCCTTGGGTATGCCTGAGTTACAAGGATCCCTACATTAATACCCCTTGCCCTCATGTCAGTCTTGAACTTCTCGATCCATTCGGATGTAAAGTTTTTAGCCCTCTTGCTTTCATAATATATCGATCCGCAATTTACCCTTGTATGAGTGTTTACAACCTGTATGCAATCAGCACCCAGAGCACCTTTCTTTACTTCCGTTATATTATCGAGGGGGAAACTGGCTGAAAGCCATTCTTCGATGGCCAGCTCCTGTACCTCTCCCTGGAGCTGCATCGAACCCTGTTCCTGCTTCCTCTTCATTTCTTCGGTGAGGTTCTTCTGATCTTCCAGTTTTTTCTGGAGTTCCCTGATAACAAGCTCATTCTTCTCCTGTTCTGCTTTTCTGATCCTTTCCTTCTCTTCCTGGAGTTTCTGGTTAAGCGACCTCTGAAGCTCAGCCTCAATGGCCTCCTTCATCTCCTCCTTTTCCCTTTTCAGCATTTCTATTTCCGCTTTCGCTTTGTTGAACTCCTTAAGTTTCTCTGATTTTTCTCCGAGTTCCTTCTGGAGCAGCTCATATCTTTCTGATTCTTCATCAGCGATTTTCTTTCGAAGACTCGATTCAAGAAGTTCTTTTTCTGTCTTCATCCGCTGCCCGACTATCGCCATCACTTTATCATTCATGCTTTTTCTTTCTTCCTCCAGTTTCTCCTTGTCCCTGGCCAGGGCCTCGGCACGGGCTTCATACTTCTTCCTTTCATCATTAAGCTGAGCTGCAAACTTCTTCCTGAGATCGTCTTCCAGCTGGTGATAAATAATTGTGTTGACGTCAAGTTCAGCTCCGCAGTTCGGGCATATTATCTTTGTTTCCTTCTCCATAAATGTCTCCTTTCTTACTGGTATTAAAGATATCCTCTTTTCACCAAATGTCACGGTTTATTTTAACAATTCAACTATTACGCCGCTTCACCACACACCTGTAAGACCAGGGTGAAAGGGCTAATTGACGCGAAACTAAACATATGGCCATTGCATTTGTTTTAAGTTTATTACTTTTAAGCAAATTCATAAAGAATGTCATTTACATTAAAACCTGGCTCAAAGGCAAGTGATTTTTATCTGCCTGCAACAGATGGTAATAAATATTCATTATCTGACTTTTCGCATTTCAGATACCTTGTCGTCTTTTTTACCTGTAATCACTGCCCGTATGTTACCGGCTCCGATGAAGTAACAAGAAAAACTGTTGAAAAATTCACCGGGAAGGGTGTTGGTTTTGCTGCAATAAACTCGAACAGTGAAAACACTTATGAAGAGGACAGTTTCCCTAATATGGTAAAGCGGATGGAAAAATACCGTTTCCCCTGGGTTTACCTTTACGACAGGGACCAGTCTGTGGCCAAGGCATACGGCGCTTTACGCACGCCTCATTTCTATGTGTTTGACGGAGAGAGGACACTCGTCTATACAGGCAGGGGCGTTGATAGTCCGAGAGATGTGTCGAGGATGACTATAAACGATCTCGATAATGCTCTTGAAGAACTGACATCAGGAAGACCTGTTTCAGTTCCCGTGACCAATCCCATCGGATGCAACATCAAATGGGAAGGCATGGATGCCCACTGGATGCCACCCGAAGCATGTGATCTTGTCTGATCAGCACAGGTTATTTGTAAATTACTGTCTCCTCAAATGATCTCCTGGCGGATGCCGATGATGTTGCATCAGCAGTTTTATCGATGTTCCCGATCCTGAGTATAGTCACTGCCCTGTAACCATCAGGTATGCCGTAAGTTGCTTTGTTTGCATTGACATTGCTTATCGGTCCGGCGTAAATGTGGGCGCCCAGGCCAAGGCTTTGTGCAGCAGTATACATATTCGCGGCGGCCAGTGCACAGTCGAAATCTGCATTAATTCCGGGCTGTGCTGCCTCCTGACCCGACACAATGACAATCACGTTGCCCTGGGGAATATTCTTCATAACATCGGCGACCAGATTCATATCCTTTATTACGGTGAACTTCCAGGGTTGACTGTTCCTTGCGCTGGGAGCCTTTATACCGCACCTGAGAATAAGGTCCAGATCAGTGTCTTTTACAGGTTCACCGGTGAACAGCTTTGCAGAATAGGAGTTCAGGATTGCATCTGTTACGGCATTTCCGGTAGTCTGAGCCAGAGCTGCTGATGTTGTGATAAATATCGCCATCAGTATCGGGGTGATTGCTTTTATTTTCATGTGTTTACTTTTTGAATTAGTTTAATGAATCTTTACGGTTCCGTATTCTTCTGAAATCCGTATAAAGATATTACTAACCTGTCTTTGATGCAATAATCTGACAATGTTAAAAATTCTTAATGCATATAAGCATCTCTTAAACTTATTTCTACATTTAGCTGGCATAAATCCAATAAACTTAAAACCAACTTATATGAAACAGAAATCAAGTAAAGGATTGAATCGAAGGGATTTCCTTGGATTATCCGCGATCGGTCTGACAGGTCTCACAATTCTTCCAAGCTATGTTATAAATGGTGTTCGTGTTGCTCCCAGTGACAGGGTTCTCATGGGAACCATTGGTCTTGGTCGCCAGGCTCTTTCGGATTTCCGGGGATTCGCTGGTGCCAAAGGGCTTCAGGTTGTTGCCTGCTGCGATGTTGACACGCTGAAACAGCAGCGATACAAAAAAACTGTTGAGGAATGGCAGAAGGCTCTTGGTCTGGCACCGCGCTGCGACACCTATGAACAGTACGAGCAACTTCTTGAGCGCAAGGACATTGATGTTGTTGAGGTGGTAACTCCCGATCACTGGCATGCACTTATGACGATACATGCCTGCCAGGCAGGGAAAGATGTTTACGTCCAGAAGCCTCTTTCATATACGATACAGGAAGCGCTTGTCATGACAAGGGTTGCCAACGACAACAAAAGAGTCGTTCAGGTTGGTAGCCAGCAGAGGTCAAGCAAAGAATTCCAGAAAGCTATCGAACTCGTTCAGAACGGTTCAATTGGACATATAGAAAAGATTTATGCAAAAGTGGGAGATCCTCCAAAGCCCCTCGACCTTCCGGCAATGCCTATACCGGGGAACCTCAACTGGAATCTTTGGCTCGGTCCACTTAATGATTCAAAAATAGTATACCATTCCGATCTCGCTCCTCAGATAACCCTCGATCCTGTGCAGAATGAAACCCTCTGGGGAGCCTGGCGCTGGTACCTTGAGACAGGGAACGGCTATACAGCCGACTGGGGTGCACATATGTTCGACATTGCACAGGCTGCTATAGGTATGGATGGTTCAGCTCCCTGCGAAATAATTCCGAAAGGCTATAACGGCACACAGTACATGACTTTTAAATACAAGACCGGCGTTGTTATGACCGAACAACCCTATCTTGAGGACAATCCCGGCGCTCAGGGCATCAAGTTCATCGGAACAAAAGGATGGATTGAAGTGGCCCGTGGTTATATAGCATGTTCTGATTCTTCGCTTATTCCGGATGACATAAAGGGCAACCGTCCCCAGCCAAGAGGTGAGCGTCCGGCAGCAGCACAGGGTCAGCGTCAGAACCGGCCGGCAAATGCCCCCGCACAGGGTCGTCCGGCTCCCACACAGGCAGGACTGCAGTTCGAAATAAGCTCGCCGCATATGCAGAACTTCATCGACTGTGTCCGTTCGCGTCAGAAACCTATTGCTTCTATCGAAGTAGGATGCAGCACAGCAGTCACATGCTGCCTCGGTAACATTGCAAATGAGCTGGGAAGGCCTGTTAAGTGGGATCCTGCAACCTTTACCTTCGTGGATGACAAGGAGGCTTGCAGCCACAGACTGATGCATTATGAATACAGGAGACCCTATCATCTGTAGAATCAGACTTTTATAAGGCTTTAGGACTAACCTGTTGCTTCAGGTAATAATTCAAAAACAAACCACAGGGAGTATTGGAACATTCTCTGTGGTTTTTAATTTTTTCTGACTTAAAATTTATGCTGAAGAAAGCCGGAAATTTCTTCGCTGATTATTAACACTGCGTTGAAGGGATTATTTCAGTTCTGCAAGGTTGTAATCCTTCCTGGTCTGGCACGAACTTCCGAACATCTGACTGAAAAGATATTCATTTTCAATAAGCCCATAGGATTTATCGAGGTATCTGATAATATCCTTTCTGGTTCCCCTGGGGATAAAATCCTGACCTGAAATGATCTCCTCAAACCTTGGCCTGAGTTTCATGAAGAAATCAAATGTCTCACTGAGCTCATCTTCCGTATAACAGATCCCTCTGTAAACTCTTTTGTCGGCAATTAATCCTGCCGGTACACCTTCAGGTTTGGAATAACCTGCATCAACCAGTCCTGCAAGGTCAAAATCGTACGGAACAGCCACAGGAGGAGCAGTGAAACCATCGGGTTGAAGTATTACCAGATTTTTTCTGGAAGATACGTACCAGTCCTTGTTACCGACAAGAAACTGGAATACCGCCAGTCTTCTGAAATTTTCCGGCTCGAGGTCGAAAGGTGTGAGAAACCTGTCTTTTGCAACATGGTCATTTCTTTCAGCAACATGGTCCTTGTCTTCAAGAAAGAAGCTGTATCTCTCAAATAACTCTGTCCGGGTTGAAGTGTCAAAATAGGAAATCCTTGCAAGCCGTACCCTGAAACTATAATCTGTAACCTCGTTATAAAGCCTGTAAACAGCGTATTCTTTCAGTACTTCTTCCTCCCTGTCGCACGGAGTGACAAGCTTAAGCTTATCCTGATCATCAAACAGGGTTCCCTGTACTTCCTTCTTTTTGAAGTTGATCATAAGAGGGGGGAAATTGCAGATTGAAGGATCGCGCCTGAAGTTGCCCCTTACCATTACTCCGACATTCAGGGTAACAGTATCACCGGCAGAGTTGTAATATTTAAGCTCGCCATCGTGGTATTGGGGCTCTCCGGTACGGTCTTTTTCAAGTGCTGTAAAGTCGGAACGGAGCTCAATGTTAATGATCTCATCCGAGTTGAAAAGCTTAGCGGGCTCACCTGCAAGAAGCTTGTCATTTCCGGCACAAATCACAAGTAAAAGAGCTATAACTGCTGCAGTGCGATATTTTGTAATAGTTGATATTTTTTTGATGATCTTCATTCTTTTTGTATTGTTCAGCAATTCAGTAATGATGTTTTTATGTTTCTGATCATTAGACAACTGAAATCGGTAATTTGTTCATAATTCATTATGAAAATCGAAAAAAAAGAAGGCCGCCGGTTTAACCGGCGGCCTGAAAACTATACACTAACTTAAGATTAGTTATTTTTCATGCCATTTTGAACGGTCGGGCGGGGGAGGGACGGTAACCTTTTTTACAGGTTTGTCCTTCAGTTCCTGGAGAAGAACTTCCACTGCCTTTTCGATACAGGCATCGATCCCGTTTACCAGTTGCTCGGGACGCTCGACAACTTCAATGTCGGGATAAACTCCTACTCCTTCAATTATCCATCCGTCGTCCTTGTCAAATATTCCAAACCTGGGCACTGAGATATATCCGCCGTCAACCAGCCGCGCGTTTCCTGATATTCCCACCAGGCCTCCCCATGTACGTGTTCCTATCAGTTTCCCGAGTCCCATTTTCCTGAAGAAATAAGGGAAGGCATCGCCTCCTGAGGATGAATATCCGTTAATCAGCATCACTTTTGGACCGTCGTGGGCAATTCCCGGGGCTTTGTTTGGCAGAAGACCGTTCTGATGCCAGTATGTCAGGGTCTGGCGATCGAGAAGGTCAGCCATCCGGTCGGGTATAAAACCGCCGCCATTGTACCTGTCGTCTATAATAAGAGCTTCCTTGTCGTAATATGTATACATCCCGTGAAAGAGCTCCTGGTTGCC
>MTKZ01031614.1_pt1 | contig 66205 bp, 58 predicted proteins | sample 1042781 | NCBI WGS metagenome assembly MTKZ01 (sample SAMN06212207, study PRJNA360539) | anaerobic digester metagenome | biome: Wastewater treatment plant; material: sludge; isolation source: anaerobic digester fed with sludge from wastewater treatment plant | place: Denmark: WWTP Viborg ... | reverse complement strand
ATATCATTTTCAATAGTAGATTGTAAAGTGCTTGTCAAGTCAGTGATATGGCATGGCATCTTAAAAGGTGGTTGTGTATCTTGAGACTGCTGGTAACTACCCCGGCGAAGAATGATTATATGAATAACTGTTCAACAACCTGAGACCAATGCGAATGGGTTGGACTCTTCGGTTTCTTTCGTTCTTAACAACCGTTTCTTTTTTGTGTAAGTAAAGGTTATTCCAGGGGCAGGAGAACCTTCGATTTATCGATGCAAACAACACTCTGAAATTGAGAGGATGTTGATTACAAATATACGTACTCGATTCTCATGATGGACATGACAAGGTATTGTATATCTGCATTCAGGTTACATGATACGCATAGATCACTGACGAGAAGGAACCATCATGGCCAAACGCAGGCACGATGAAATACGCAGAGCAGTCCGTGAGAACTACGGGAAGGTTGCACAAGAGGGAACCACCAGTTGCTGTTGCTCACCCTCATCTTGTTGCGGGAAACCCGGGGAAGCCCCACTGACGGATATTTCGCTCGGATTGGGATATTCGAGCAAGGATTTTGCCGATGTCCCGGATGGATCGAACCTGGTGCTCGGGTGTGGGAACCCCCAAACCATAGCGTCCCTCCAGCCCGGTGAAACAGTGCTCGACCTCGGCAGCGGCGGGGGCTTCGACTGTTTCCTTGCGGCACGTTCCGTAGGTGATAAGGGGCAAGTGATAGGCATTGACATGACCCCTGAGATGATCACCAGGTCCCGTGAGAATGCCGAGCAAGGGGGCTTCCTAAACGTGGATTTCCGGCTGGGTGAGCTGGAGAATCTTCCGGTTGCCGATGGCATTGTTGATGTCGTCATATCGAATTGCGTGATCAACCTTTCTCTTGAGAAGGAACGGGTTTTCCAGGAGGCCTTCCGTGTCCTGAAGCCGGGGGGTCGCCTGGCTATATCCGACATAGTATCGACGGCCGAACTGCCTGATGACATGAGAAATGACCTGGCTCTCCATGTCGGGTGCATAGCAGGAGCCTCATCGATCCAGGAACATGAATCGATGCTCCTTCGAACCGGCTTTGAGAACATTCGGATAACACCGAAAGCTGAGAGCAAGATGTTTATTCAAGACTGGATGCCGGGAAGCAAGGTCGAGGATTACGTCCTTTCGGCAACCATAGAGGCTGTCAAGCCCCGGTCTTCGCAAGGATCGTGATGCTGGTCTAGTGGATCTTTCATGTTATGAGCTGTTAAAACATTTCGAGCTCAGGCCGTAACCGAGAACAGACGAAATCGTTGATGAGCCCATGGTGTCACTCTTGCGGCGTGAGGACCATGAAAGACGAGTTGATGGGGTGAGAAAGGGCGGATCTCCATGACCCCGCCCTTTCACCTGGTCGTGCTCGCCTGAAGATCATCTTCAGTGCTGTTTCACGTCCACCCGCTGCCGGCTGTGTTCGCTGCTATTTGCCACCGGATCCGGCAGGCTGTACGTCTATGACGACTATCGTTTGCGTGCCCGTGAATTCTTCATCATAGATCGTATAACCTGTGAGTGTCAGCACGTTTTCGCCCGGGACCTCTAATAGACCTGCTTCGGCGAGCGCCTTGACATCGCTCATATCAAACTTGGCGACGAAATTCCCCTGGTTGTCTGCCTTCCACCAGCTTATGGGAATACCATTCAATATCACCGTCCCACCCACGACGCTGCTGTAGGGGATGTCAGTGTGTACGGTCACCACCTCGCCTTTGCTCTGGATGTTGAGCGTGCTGGGCGACACCTGAGTAGAAATGTCAAACCCATGGGATGGTGCAGGCGCGCACAAGAAAGCAACCGGGATGACGACAACGAGACAACAGACCCAACCGAACGATTGTACTTTTCGTGCCATAATCTCCTCCTTATAACTCCCTGTGTCTGTAAACGGTGAGATACTTTCTTCTGTCCTCAGTTCTTGCCATGACCTCCCCTGCCTGAGCTTCCACCGTCACCAGAACCCGAACCGCTTCCCGATCCTGATCCAGATCCCGAGGACCCACCGCTGCCGCTTCCACCGGATGAACCTCCACTGCCTCCGGAAGATCCGCTTCCACCCTCACCTGAGCCTGAGCCGCCACCAGATCCGGATCCACCACTTCCCTGCTGGCCGGAGCCGCTCATGGAGCCCTGGTTCCCTGAACCTGCTCCTGCCTTTCCAAGGCCCTCCGAGTTCACCCCATTCCTGATCTGGTTGGTATACCGTGCCGCGAGGCCGGCAGGGTTTTCGAGCCGGGCCTGCTGCATGAAGGTGAGCCTCAGCCGTGTCATCTCAGGCGTGCCCCACGAGCGATCAAGAGCCTGGCAGACAACCTCGGATGCGGCCTTGCCCCCGGCGCCTCTCCGTGTCATCTCGCGTGCCGCCATGAAACTCTCCCGGGAAAGCTGATGGAGCTGGTCGCGGGTCATGGTGCGCTGCCGGGTCTGGAGCTTCAGTTTTATCGTATCCACATCCCCCTCGGTCATGCCGGCTGCCATACCCTCGGCTATGGTGTTGCCCAGGGTTGCATCTGTATCGGTCTGTTCTCCTATGGCCCTGGCCTGACGGTAGGCAAATGCATACCTCGTCCTTGTCCGTTCCATGGCCTGAATCGTGTTCTGGGCGCTCACTTTCTTGGCCATGCCTTCAAAGGCCTTGTCTGCAGCGGGTTTGCCTGGCAGGCCCTCCCGGACCATCTCTTTGATGACCTTGTGCGCGGCAAGGATCTCCTGCTCCTGATACCTGTTCTGCAGCATCTGCCTGGTGAGCTTGATGGCCTCGCCTTCCGTTACCCCGAGCCTGATCATCTCCCGGGTGCTCGTCCGAACCTGCAGTGTCGCTTTGTCGCCGAGCCCGTCATCAACAACGTCGGCCCGGGCAAGGGTCGCCGTAAAGAGTAATACCGCGATCATGCCGATTGCCTTCTTCATAGGTTCCTCCTTCCTGTGTTGACAAAGCTTACAACGCGGTGAGCGGCACAAGGTTACATGCCCTGCATATAAATACAGTTCCTCGACCCGAATCCGTCTGGTTCCGAGAACCTGCACTCTGGCACGTACACCTCGCCATCCACTAGGTAGAAGTAACTGAATGTCGAGCCTGCAGGGACGCTCATTTCCCATATGGATCCACCTATGAGCTTTGCCTGATGCGGCTCGAAGCCATCCAGCGATGAAGCGAACTGAACGCTTCGGGCATTTGGTATCTCTAGGGTCAGGATGACGATAGCCCCATCGGTACGGAGATCATGATGGGAACACCCAGCAAGGATTATTAAGAGACCAACAATCACTCCGGTAACCAGCCTCACGCATTGCCCCCGGTCACGAGGATGGAATTCTCGCCGCCGAAATCGTCCTGTTCCCTGGTCATGACCGTGGGGTCGACAAGGCGCTGCCGCCCATCGACGATAAAGACATACCGGTGTTCACCGGGCTGGAGGCCAAGGGTTATCTCCCAGTATCCGCTCGATCCGATTCGCTCCATCGACACCCGTTTCCACCCCGTGAAGTCTCCGGTTATCTCGGCCTGTGTCGTGCCAGGATAGTACATGACGAACCGGTATGACTCCTGAGTGGCTGCCTGGTTGACGGTCTGCTGGGCAGGCCAGAACAGCACGGCCAGGACGACCGCCGCCACCGCGGCTGCTGCGGCCAGGTACAGGGGGTGTCTGCCCCGCGCAGGGGAAGGCTTGAATGTCGGTACTGCAACCTCGGGGACCTTTTCCGCCACATCGGAGCGCAACTCCTGCTCCAGGCGGAGAAATCCCACTGTTTGATCCTTGAACGACCTGCAGGTGTGGATGAGCTCCACAAAGTCCGTCTTTTCATCCAGGCCGAGTTCGTCATCAATGAACAAGCTTATCAGTTCGTCTCTCATCTTCGCCTCCCTGCAGGATCTCTTTTATCCTGCACCGTGCCCGGTGCACCTTTACCTTCACGTTCGCTTCGCTGATGCCAACGATCTCCGCGATTTGCCGGTATGACAGGTCGCTGCTGACCACAAGAGACAGAAGCTCCCGTTCATCTTCGGCCAGGTGCTGCATGGCATCGAGAACACGCGTGTACTGCTCCCGGACGAGCACCCGGTGACGCGCATCGGGTGCACTGTCCCGGTGGTCCCCTTCGAAGGGGGCGCCCCGGCTCTTCTTTCTCATGTGGTCTATGAAAATGTTCCGTGCAATGGTGAAGATCAGTGAAGGTGACGCCTCTTTGCCTGAATAATGCTCCAGGTACCTCAAGCAGGTCTCCTGGAGGATGTCCCTCGACAGGTCATAATCGTCGCTCATACGCATGAGATAGGAGAAGAGCTTGCTTTTTATCTGTTCGAACATAGAGGAGCCACCCCTGATAACCTATGCCTTAAACGATTGAGCGTGTTGAAGGTTACAGTATTTCAGAACAATAGAGCCGCGGCTCGGTCTATTCCTCTGGGCCGCCCATACCTGATGAGAGAGACGCAAGGGATTCAGCTACGTCCCTGCTGAACGCCGCAACGAGGCTGCTGTAGGAGGCGGCCAGCGACCGGTAGTCCCGGGTCGCGACAGTCTCGGTGTACGTCGAGGTCTTAGACAGGACCGTCTCTTTGCTCCGTTCGTCCGTGACGATCCACTTCACATCGAGGACGGCGCTTTCCCCGAGGACCCCGTCGAGGCGGTTTATCACCGCAACGAGCATGTAATCGACCCTGTTCGGTCTCTTCCAGGCATCGGCCTCGACCCTGGCGCAGGCCTGTGCCTGCAGATTCCGGGCCAGTATCCGGGGGATGCCTTCCTTCAGGGGCTCGGCCCAGAGGTCGAATTCAGCGAGAGCTATCTCGTTGGGGCTGGTCCGGGTCATGATCTGGGGCCGGTCGAGGTATCTGGGCACCTCGATGGGACCTACACCCAAGCTGAGAGTGCGGCCGTCAGGGCATCCCCCGGCATGGTCGCCGCCGATGGGACTCAGGAGGTAGAACCTCGTGGGCCCTGTCGATGCACATCCGTTCAAAAGCAGCATGGCCGTGCAGAGCAGAACTACCGTAAGATGGCGTGACATGGTCATGGTTCGAGGTTTCCTCCTCATTCGCCTTTGCCCCGCAGCATGGCCTCGGGGTGTCTGTTGAGGTAGTCGGACAGGGCGCGTATCGAATCGGCCGTTGCGGATATCTCGTCCAGGGTCCGGGAGAGCTGAAACATCACCGGAGAGTCCGCTGCGGACGCGTGCTCCAGTGCGCCGAACGTCTTCTCCGCCTGCTCCATGGCCTTGCGTGTGGCGTCCGATGCCCGGTCGATGCTCTCCTGCAGAGACTCGGCGTGCCTGCCGAAGTCCCGGACCAGATTCCGTGTGTCTTCCAGGGTGGCCATGATGTCTGACGACAGCGGCCCGATGGTGCCGTCGAGGTTCTTGACGAGCGACCGGACATCGTTGAGGGCGAGGTTCAGCGAACGGATGCTCTCGGTGAGCTCCGGAGACGTCACGGCCTTCTCCACGCCTTCTATGGCCGATATGAGCTTCGTCACGAGCTCTTCCATGGGGATCTTCTCGATGGTCTTGCTCAGCTGCTCCAGGCTAGAAGGAATGGTGGGGATCTCGGGATAACGGGCCTCTGACCTGACGAGCCTCGAGGGTTTGTCCGGGTGGAAATCGAGTTCGATGAGGAGCTGGCCTGTCAGGAGGTTCTGCAGCTGGAGCTGCGCTCGAAGTCCCTGGCCGATGAGGAGGTTGATGAAGTCCTTCGGGTTGGTCCACCCCTTTTCCCTGATGATGGTGTGGGGATCTATCTCCACCAGGACGGGAATCTGGACCGACTGCGTGTCCTGGTTGTACAGGAGGCTGATGTCCGATACCCGGCCCACCTTCACGCCCTTGAACACCACGGGGGACCCCACGTTGAGCCCCTTGACCGATCCCTCGAAGAACATGACGAAGGTGGGCTGCCGGGAGAGGTATTTCCCGGCGCCGAAGGTCGTGACGCCTGCCGCGATGAGGGCAATGGCGCCGAGTACGAACATGCCGATGAGGGTCTTGCTCGGTTTTCTGGTCATGGGTGAACATCCTTTTTTCCATCTTTGTAGAGGTATCCCGAGAAACAACGTGCAATGGAGCTCCTGTCCGCGTCGGTCTGCCCTCGCGTCAGGAACGTCAGGACCTTGGGGTCCCGGGACTCTTCGAGGAGCCTGCGGGGATTCCCCGAGGCGAGGATGGTCTTGGTCTCGGGGTCGAGCAGGATCGAACGGGTTCCCACTGCGAAGATGCTGGCCAGGTCATGGGTGATGACCACCACCGTGGTCTTCAGGCTGTCGCTCAGCTCGACGATCAGGTCATCGAGGAGGCGGGCATTGATGGGGTCGAGCCCCGCCGAAGGCTCGTCGAAGAACAGGATCTCCGGATCGAGCGCCATGGCCCGGGCCAGGGCCGCCCTTTTCTGCATTCCCCCGCTGAGTTCCGAAGGATAGTGGTCCTCGAAGCCGGTGAGACCCACCAGGGAAAGCTTGAGGTTCACGATCTCCTTTATCTGCCTGGGGCCGAGGTCCGTGTATTCCTCCAGGGGCAGGGAGATGTTCTCCTCCAGGGTCATGGAACTCCACAGGGCGTTTCTCTGATAGAGGATGCCGACGCGCTTGAGGATGGCGTTGCGTTCGGTGGGGTCTGCATCCCAGAAGCTGACGCCGTCGTAGAAGACCTTGCCCGAGGCCGGCTCCTTCAGCCCGATCATGATCTTGAGCAGGGTGCTCTTGCCGCACCCGTTGCCGCCCATGATGATGAAGATGTCGCCCCGTTCGATGGTGAAGGTGAGGTCCTTCAGCACGAGGTAACTGTCGTACGCAAGCGTGACATCGCGCACCGCGATGTGCGCATCATTCATCCGCAAGTCCCGTTCCTCAGGCGGCATGGCTCAGATCCCCAGGGTACTCGTGATGACGGCGAAGATCCCGTCCGTCACCACGATGAGCACGATCCCGACAACCACCGCCCTGGTGGCGGCGTAGCCGACCGCCGAGGCGCTCCTCTCGGAGTGCATGCCGTGGAAGCAGCCCGATGCCGCGATGAGTACGGCGAAGACTGCGCTCTTGGCAACCCCGATGGTGAAATGGTTGAGGTTCACCGCCTTGACCGTCTGTTCCCAGTACTGCTGGGAGGACAGGTCGAACATGCCCACGCCCACCATGGCACCCCCGAGGATCCCCACCAGGTCCGCATAGACGGTGAGCAGCGGCATCATCAGGACAAGGGCGAGCATGCGAGGCATGACCAGGAACTCCATGGGCGAGATGCCCAGGGTCTTGAGCGCGTCGATCTCCTCGTTCACCTCCATGGTGCCGAGCTGCGTGGCAAACGCGGCGCCGGTTCGCCCCATCATGATGATGGCGGTCATCATGGCACCCATCTCGCGGGCCATGGCGATGCCCACGAGGTTGGCGATGTAGATCTGGGCCCCGAACATCCTGAGCTGAACCACCCCGACGAAGGCCAGGATGAGGCCTACAAGTATGCTGATGAGCGAGACGATGGGCAGGGCCTGGGCGCCGCACTCAGAGAAGAGGAGCCCCAGATCGGACCTGCGGAAGCGGGCCCTTCCCCTCACGAGCCTGGTGAGGGCGACGGAGGCTTCACCAATGAACTCGAGCACGCCGGTGAAGTACCGCACCGATCCGATGGCCCTGGATCCCACAGCGGCAAGGAATGTCTCCGGTGTCTTTCGATCGAGCGGTTCCTCGAGTTCCTTGAACTCCCTGGCCAAGCTCAGCAGGCGGATCACGCCCTGCGGCAGGCCATTGATGTCCACCTCGAGATCGCTTGCTGCACACCTGTTCTGCAGGCTCACCAGGAAGGTCAGGAGGCCGCTGTCCCAGTCGGTGAGCCCCGAATGATCGAAGGTTATGCGTCCCGTGCCAGGCCTGGCAGCGACATGGTCGGTCACCTCCCGTGCGGAGGGCAGATCTTGGCCGATGGTCCAGGATCCTTTCAGGTGGATCTGCAGGGTCGCCCCCTCCGGGCTGTAACTCATCGTTCCTGGAGCTGTTCCTTTGTTGTTTCGGGAATTCATGTGTTTATGTACATTATAAGCCCCATTGATCCAAAGACAAACGCGTCTCTCTCATGCTTCGCACGGATGCCTCCGGACAGAGAGTCAGGGTCCAGCTCCCAACAGGAGGCCCACCATGGTCGAGCACGTAGAAAGGAACGAGGCAATCCTTGACGGGCGGCAGGCGCCACATTGACCTGGTCACTCCTTCAGTTTCACGAACAAGGAACCGTCAGACACCTTGAGGTCTTCCACCCCCTCGGAGAAGGTGTCCCAGAACCCGCCTCTTCCCCCGAATTCCTGGACCAGGTCTACATGCTTGATGTTGCCCAGCCATGCGTTCGGGATGGGAACCCCGCCGATGCTTACCCCGCGAAGGGCGACAACGGGTTTCCCCGCCTCATAGTCCAGCGTGATTCCGCAGTTCAGCCGCAGCGTCTTGCCGCCGAGAAGGGGGAACTCCTCGTCCACGGGTATGAGCAGCTTCACGCTGATCATGTCATCAGACAGGTCTACGGCGACCCGCCGGGCCGTCTCCTCGTCCTTGGCTATGAGCGAATTAAGTTCTCTCTCGGAAATGGTGATCCTGCGCCTGGCGGGATCCTCCCGGTAGGGCTCCGGCTCGAGTCTTGCCCCGTTCGAGGTGGTGGTGCTTTCCCGGGATGACGGAGCGTCTTCCTGGATGCCCCGCTCGAGACGGTCGAGCTTCTCGTCGAGCACCTGTTGCTCCTTCTCATCCAGTTTTGTGGGATGGAAAGGACTGGCGTAGAGGTTGGACTTTATCCACCACGCGCCGAGCAGGATCACCACGACCAGGATGATCCCCGCGATGCCCAGCCTCCGAGGCCATTTCGACCGGGCCCCGTTCCCGACCTTCGGTGCTTCTTCTGTCGCCATGGACTATTCTCACCTCCTCACGGTTGCGGCCACGATCACTGGCTGCTCCTCGTCTCCGCTCCTGACACGGCATCAACGATCTGCGCAATGAACTGACCGTGGTCCCAGTTTTCCTTCGGGTCGCTCAGGCCGAGGCGCACGATCACGAGCTTCTGTGACGGGACGATCGAGACGTACTGGCCCTCGAAGCCTGCAGCGGAATACATGTCGGCCGGTGCCTTGGGCATCCAGCGGTCCTCGGGGTTCTGCGCATTGCCGGCATTGAGCCAGAAATGAGCACCGTATTCCCTGCGCGGCGCCCCCGGGGTGGGCGTGATGCTGTATCTCATCCAGCCTTCGGGAAGGATCCGGACCCCGTTCCATACCCCGTCGTTGGCGCAGAGCAGGCCGAAGCGGGCCCAGTCCCGTGCAGTGGCATACATGAAGGACGAACCGACAAAGGTTCCCGACGGGTCGGGCTCCATCACGGCACTCGTCATGCCGATGCGGTCGAACAGCGCTTTACGGGGAAAGGAGAGGGGGTCTTCGCCCATGCTCTCCAAGACCTGGCGTATGATACGCGAGACGATGTTCGTGGTGCCGCTGGAGTACTGCCACCGCGTGTCCGGGGCGACCTGAAGGCTCATGGCCGCGGCGTACGCACCGGCATCGGGTTTTGAAAAGAGCATCTGAACCGCGTCCGAGAGCGGGTCCGCGTAGTCCTCCTCGAACGTGAGCCCGCTGCTCATGCGCAGGAGCTGGTCGAGGGTGATGGCCCCGCGGGGGTCCCCTGCCGCGCGCCACTCGGGGACCGGGGCTGGGTCATGGAGCGAGAGCTTTCCTTGCCCGACGAGGATGCCGGTCAGGGCGTTGATCACGCTCTTGGTCATGGACCAGCCGAGCTGGGGGGTATCCTTCGTGAACCCGGGCGCATAGCGTTCGGCCACGATTCTCCCGTCGTAGAGCACGACGATCGCCCGGGTCCGATGGGGCTTCTCAGGGTCGGGTTCGGTGAAGGCCTGCTCGACAGCACGGCTGATCCTCTCCCGGTCGACGAAGGGGGGCAGAGGTCTGTTTTCCGCGAGGTCACCGGTGGGCCAGGGGAGGTTCTTCGTGTCGGGCCTCGTCGGGTCATACCCCATGGTCTGCTGCCTCAGCTCGATCTCCCCGGCACCCACGGCCAGGGTACACCCGAGGCCTTCCCGGTAGACGGCGGTGCGTTTCGCCAGGCCAAGAATCGAGCCGGTAACGGTCTTGCGCTCGTGATCTATGGAAGTGCCGACATAACCATACCTGCCGAGTTCCTCCTGCAGAACCGAGTCGGGTGTACGCTTCGAGATGAACACACAGGAGCACAGCCGCTTCGCCGCGTATGCCGACCCCACGGGGGCGACCTGGGTTATGAGGAAGGTGAAGGCGGCGCCTGCAAAGACGATGAAGACGCCCAGAATTCCGAAGGCCCACTTCATGGAGTTCTTCATGCCGGTCCCTCCCGCCATGGATCCATGGCATACCCACGGGGCATTGTACTGCACTCAACCCCGTTGCACCAGGGAAAATCGGCATGTTCAGGAACGAGGGGGCATACTGGCCCTTGCAAAGATCTCCGGCTTGTGCAATGGAGTGGACGCACCGGTAGTGAAACCACCAGGGATACGAGTGTGGAGAAACTGACAGCGATGAAGACAGCGAAGCCCTTGAGAATTCTCAGCTACAACACGCATGTATGCATCAGGGCATCGCGATCGTCCGAACGCCTGAGGAACCTCTGGAAACACGTGTTGCCATCCCGGTGCAAGATGACCAACCTCCGAGAGATGTCGAGGTTCATGAAGTCCTTCGACGTGGTGGGCATCCAGGAATCCGACGCAGGGAGCCTGCGGTCCTACTTCATGAACCACACCAAGCTCCTGGCCCACCTGGGAGAGTTCGACCACTGGGCGGAGCAGGTCAACCGGCAGCTCGTCTTTGCCAGGAACAGCATAGGGTTCCTCTCCCGCTACAGGATCCTGGACATCACCAGACACCAGCTCCCGGGAAAGATACCCGGGAGGGGGCTCATGGTGGCCCATCTCGACCTCGGGGGGGAGTCCGTGGCCTTTGCCGTGGCGCCCCTCTCGCTGGGCCACCGCGACAGGATCAGGCAGGCGCTCTACATAGGCGACATCATCCGGGAGATTCAATGCAGGTCCATCCTCATGGGCGATTTCAACTGCACCGCGGACAGCGACGAGCTGTCGGTCATATCCGCCAGAACGGGACTGAAGCCTGCCATGCGAAACATGCCGACGTATCCGAGCTGGAAGCCCCTGAAGGACATCGACCACATCATGGTCTCAGACGGCATCTCCATACGGAATGCCCATGTGCCGCGCTTCTGCATGTCAGACCATCTCCCGCTCGCCATCGAAGCGGTTATCGACGGGGACTGGAGTCAGGGTACGGGCAATCTGCACAGGGCTGCCTGATCAGGCCCCCGCACCCCGTGCGCGGGGGTTCCTAGCCTATATGCCCCAGCGCGATCTTGAGCATCCTGCGAATGGGCTCGGCCGCCCCCCAGAGAAGCTGGTCGCCCACGGTGAAGCAGGTCAGATATTTTTCGCCGAGGTTCATCTTGCGAATGCGCCCCACCGGCACCTTCAGCGTGCCGGTGACGGCTGCGGGAGAAAGGCCCTCGAGCGTTTCTTCCTTGGTGTTGGGGATCACGGTGACCCATTCGTTGGCATCGGCAATGATCTTGGTGAGTTCCCTGATGCTCACGTCCTTCTTGAGCTTGACGGTCAGGCCCTGGGAGTGGCAGCGCATGGAGCTCACCCGCACGCAGATGCCGTCGACCGGGATGGTCTTCTTCGTGCCGAGGATCTTGTTGGTTTCCACGATGCCCTTCCATTCCTCCCGGCTCTGGCCGTTCTTCATCTCGGAGTCGATCCAGGGCAGGAGGTTGGCCGCAAGCGGGTGGCCGAAGACCTTTCTCGGGAAGGCCTTGTCGCGGAGTGCCGACAGCACGCATCTGTCGAGTTCCAGGGCCGCTGTCGCGGGTTTGGCAAGGAGCTTCTTCGATGCGGCGCCCACGAAGGCCATCTGCTCCACGAGCTCGCGCATGTTGTTGGCGCCGGCACCGGAGGCGGCCTGGTAGGTCATGGAGGTGACCCACTCCACGAGGTTGCTGCGGAAGAGCCCGCCGATGGCCATGAGCATGAGGCTCACCGTGCAGTTGCCGCCGATGTAATCCTTCACCCCTTTTCTCAGGCCCCTGTCGATGACGTCCCGGTTCACCGGGTCCAGGATGATGATGCTGCCGCCGTCCATGCGCAGCGCCGAGGAGGCGTCAATCCAGTAGCCCGTCCACCCGGCCTTCCTCAGCTTCGGGTGGACAGCCTTGGTGTGGTCGCTGCCCTGGCAGGTGACGATGATGTCGGCCTTCTTCAGGTCCCTGACGTCGTAGGCGTCCTTCAGCAGGGGGATGTCCATACCGATCCGGGGGCCTTTCTGCCCCACCTGGGAGGTGGTGTAGAAGACCGCCTCGAAACCGCGGAAGTCTCCCTCCGCCATCATCCTGTCCATGAGGACCGAACCGACCATCCCGCGCCACCCAATGAATGCTACTCGTGCCATGTGAACATCCTTTCCCCGACGATGATATTCCGGGCAGAAGCCCGTCTCAAAGGACATCTTCTTACCTTTTTTCCCGAGGCGCAGTCAATCGTGACATTGGCTCCAGCGGCATTTTCACCCGCTGTGTCGTGATGTCTGCGCCGATTGCCTCCCCCCCGTCTTCCTCAGAATGGTTACGAGCGCCAGGCCCAGTGCGGCCAGGCACGACTCAGCGTAGAGCGCCCAGGTGAAGCCGTCGGTCAGCTCCTTGACGGAGGCGAAGAGGTAGGGTCCGCACATGCTCGCAAGCCCGCAGGCCGTGAAGACCGCGCCGTAGATCTTGCCGATGTGCTCATGGCCGAACTCATCGGCCACCAGCGCGGGCATGGAGGCCATGGTGCCCCCGTAGCAGGCGAGGATGTAGAAGGTGAGGCATGCGAAGACGAGGACGGAGCTCACATGGGCCAGCGCGACGAACCCCAGCACGAAGGAGACGTAGATGATCGAGAAGACGGTCTTCCTGCCGAGCGTATCCGATCCCCAGGCCCATGCAAGCCTCCCGACGCCGTTGAACAGGCCAGCCAGGGCGACGAGGGTGCCCGACGTCAGGATGATGGCCGTCATCCGCTCATCGCTTACCGGTCCTTCTGATGCCCTTATCATGACGTCCTGGGCCATGGGGGAAAGCTGTGAGATGAGGCCGAGTCCCGCGGTGATGCTCACGAAGAGCATCATCCAGAGTATCCAGAACCTGCCGGAATGCATCGCCTCCGGGAAGCTCGAGGATCGCCCGGAACCCTGACCGGAACCGGTTCGAGACAGGGGGACACCGAGGTGCCACTGATCCGGCGGGTTTCTCAGGATGAAGGCAGACGCGGTGATGACGACCAGGCTCGCCCCGCCCCAGATGTAGAACGTCGTCGGGATGCCAAGGTTCATGATGAGAGAAGGCCCGGCGTTTCCCATGAAGAAGGCGCCGAGCCCGTAGCCCATGACGGCAAGACCGGTGACCAGACCCCGCTTGTCCGGGAACCAGCGTATGAGGGTGGCGATCGGCGTCACGTAACCGAACCCTCCGCCGAGCCCTCCCACGAGACCATAGGCCACCACGAGCAGTTCGATGCGCTGCAGCTGGTTTGCGAGGCCTCCCAGAAAAACGCCGGCGCTGAACAGGGCGCCGCCGGTCAGTGCGACGATCCGTGGACCTAGGCGGTCCACCAGATTTCCACCGAAGGCCACGGCCAGGGCGAACACGGCGCCGTAGATCATGAAGGCGAACTGGGTCTGGGTCTCACCCCAGCTGTTGGCTTCCATCATGGGCTTCTTGAAGATGGACCATGCGTAGACCGTTCCCAGACAGAGCTGCATGAGCACGGCCGCCAGGGCTACCCACCACCGCTTTTTCATGAGTCCCTGATGATCTGACATCACCCCAGTATTTCCCATGCCGTCCCGTCACCATAGTGATGGGGACAGGTTCTGTAAAGGTGATTCTTTCCTGTCTGGCTGTGCCTGCATGGGGGAATGCGAAACCATTCATGAAGGTTGCCCGCCTGGCATGAACTGACACATGAATCTTTTTTCTTGTAACCGCGAGGAATTCATTTATGTTTTCAATAATTATTCCCGGCGGTGGTAATAAGGGATTGACACGGCAGGGGAAAGAAATTATTACATATAGTTAAGTACATAATTCCCTCTCAGAGGATATCTGGAGAAGAAGAACGAGGAGGAGGCATTTATGAAAAACCGTGGTACGTTCATAGCAGCAGCGGTAACGACATTTCTCATCTTAAGCGTATGCGCAACCGGCGCTTTCGCGGAGAACCGTGCCGGGGCGTTCAATGTGACCCCCTGGGTCGGCGGATATAATCTCGATGGTGACCTGCCCTATGACAACGGCTGGACCGCAGGCCTGAGCCTCGGCTACAACTTCACCGAACGGTGGGGAGCCGAATTGTCCTTCAACTATGTCGAGACCGAATATGACGGTCCACCTATCCTCCAGCCGAGTATCGACTTCAACGATGCCGATGCCGACATATATCTCTACCGGCTGGATCTGCTCTATCACATCACGAACATCCTCCCGGACATGGTGGTCCCGTACCTGGCGGGTGGCGCCGGCATGCAGACGATCAATCCTGATGTAAAGGGCGTCGATTCGGACAACGACTTCATTCTCAACTATGGTGCAGGCCTGAAGCTCTTCTTGACAAGGAGTTTTGCACTGCGTGCGGATGTCCGCCACGTCCTCGACTTCGATGGCGGTGACACCTACAACAACCTGCTCTACACCGCCGGTCTGAACTTCGAGTTCGGCGGAAAGGGCAAGGAGGCCGAGGTGGCCGGCCCCATCGACAGCGACGGCGACGGCGTGACCGACGACATCGACCGCTGCCCCAACACTCCGGCCGGAACAGTCGTGGACGAGTGGGGCTGCCCGAAGGCTGCTGAAGTCGTACCCGCCCCGGTAGTGACTCCTCCTCCGGCACCGCCTGTGGCTGAGCAGGGCGCCATCATCTTCCGCAACATCCAGTTCGACCTGAACAAGGCCGTCCTCCGGGAAGAGAGCTATCCGATCCTGGACGAGGTGACCGACTACATGAAGGCGAATCCCAATGTGAAGATGGAGGTGCAGGGCCACACCTGCAATCTCGGTACGCCCGCATACAACTTGGGCCTTTCGGACCGCAGGGCGAACGCCGTCAGGGACTACCTGGTGAAGAACGGCGTAACAGCAGGCAGCCTCACGGCCAAGGGCTATGGTCTTACCCAGCCCATTGCCCCGAACGACAAGGAAGAGAACCGGGCACTCAACAGAAGGGTGGAGTTCAAGCCCATTCAGTAGCACGAGACTTGTGACTTATCCGGCCGGGCCTCCCCCATGGGGAGGTCCGGCCTTTTTTATCAGCACTGTTTGACTGTGTGATAGAGACCTTTATATTGACTCGCAGAGCAGGCAAGTACGTGCGTACATACCTGGCCGTACGGACACGACCATACAAGGAGGCTGCATGGACGAGAAACAGAGGATGAGTGCCCTGGAAGTGGCGCTCGAGAACGAGACGAATGAACGGGAATTCTATCTCAGGCAAGCCGGGCGTACGCGTAACGCCCTGGGAAAGGCCATGTTCCTGCACATGGCGGACGACGAACTGGAGCACTACACCAGGCTGAAGGAACTCCATGGGAAATGGTCGGAACAGGGCAGGTGGCCCGATGCCGTGGCGCTGGGGGTGAGGGGAACGGCCATCAGAGAGAAGATGCTCGAACTCATTGACAAGGCTGCTGGAGCACCCGAGACAGACGACGACGACATGCAGGCACTGCGGACCGCCGCAGCGTTCGAAGCCAAGGGCGTCGAAGCGTACACGGCCCTCGCCCGGGGAACGTCCGATGCGAAGGAAAAGGCCTTTTTCGAACTTCTCGCAGGGATGGAACGGGAACACTACCTCGCCGTGAAGGATGCCCAGGAGTATCTGGAGGATCCGTCGGCATGGTTCACGAAGAAGGAACGGCACGGCCTCGACGGGGGTTGATGCCCCCAGCCGCATCCCTGTCAGCTTCGGCCCGGCCTTCTCTCAGGGAAGAAAAATGCCAATCATTCTGTTGACATGGATAGTATGCGGTGCTATGTCCAGAACCGAGACATGCAGATGAAATCCGGGCCGATACTTCATGGAATGCACTTCAGGTGGATGGCCCCCATGTGAAGAACATCACGACGAACCTAGAGGTCATGGGGCTTCCCGGCCGGCGTTGGGCAGCGCCGGAGAAACGGGGACAGGGAACTGGCTGGTGTATCCACTGGAAAGGGGAGGTTTGAGATGAGGATCGTTGCCATCATCAATCAAAAGGGCGGATGCGGTAAGACCACCTCCGCGATAAATCTCGGCGCCTGCCTGGCGCATGCCGGGAAGAGGGTCCTGGTCGTGGATCTCGACCCGCAGGCACATGCCACGCTGGGTTTCGGCATGAACCCGGGTAGCTGCCACAAGAGCGTCTATGATCTGCTCGTGGCGAAGGGGAGCGGTTCCGTCGATCCCCGTGATGCCGTCATCAGCCTGAACGAACACCTGGACCTGATCCCGTCGGACGTCATGCTCAGCACCGCGGAACCCCTGCTCATCCGGGAGGACCGCAGGGAGTATTACCTTGCCGACATCCTTGCCCCTCTGCGGGACGAGTACGATTTCACCATCATTGACTGCCCCCCGAACATAGGGGTTCTCACCTTCAATGCGCTGCACGCCTGCTCGGAGGCCATCATTCCGTTGGAGAGCGGCCTGTTCGCGCTGCACGTTCTGGCCAAGCTGCTCGAGACCGTGGAAGTGGTCAACCTGAAGAGGTCCACGCCCATCGTGGTCCACGCCCTGGCCACCATGTACGACAGGAGGACGAGGATAGCCCGGGAGTCCCTCGAGGAGCTGCGACGGCATATGCACGGTCATGTCTTCAAGGCCGTGATCAATCTCAACGTGAAGCTCAAGGAGGCAGCCGGCTACGGGCAGACCATCCTGGACTATGACCGCAGTTCATCGGGGTGCAAAGATTACCTCGCCCTGGCCAGAGAGATCATGGCCACCAGGAAGGTGAAGAAGTCAGGGCCCAGGGATGAAAGACCAATCTTCAAGCCGGTCATCACCAGGGAAGGGGTCCTGTTCACCTACTATTCACCGAGGGCGACCCGGGTACATGTGGTCGCAGACTTCAACGACTGGAAAGTGGACGAGCTTCCCATGGAAAACGTCGAGGGGACAGGCATGTGGCAGAGGCTTGTGCCCTTGAACAAGGGAAGGTACGAGTACAAGTTCTATGTGGACGGTCAATGGGTGAATGATCCCGACAACCCGAACAGGACCCTCAACGAATTCGGCGAGAACTCCTCCATAGAGATCGAGTGATCATGAAGGACAGACCGAAGCTGGGGAGAGGGCTCAGCGATGTATCCCGCTTCTTTCTCTCCGGTTCGCCGCAGTACGGGCAGCATCACGATGGGAACACTTCCCCGGCCTTCACGGCGGGGACCGTCGGTATCCTCTCTCCCGCTTCGCCCTCGATGCAGGCCTTCTTCACTGCCAACCTCGTCCTGGAGATGGCGAGACGCCGCCTTGCAGCCCGGATCTGGGACTACGCGACGTCCGCTGATGCCAAGGTGACGCCGCTCATGCGCTCGCTCCTGGAGGGGCATGGCACGGAGCAGGAAGGACCGGTCGGAATAGTCCTTTACGGCCTGCCCCGGGTCGAGATCCTGGACCGTGCACCCGAGGAGTTCTATGCGGGAACAAAGGCCCGGGAGGCAGCCCCTGATGCCGCGGAATCTGAAGGGTACGCCGTCACCCTGGTCAATGCCCGCCCGGACATCGAGTTCATCATGAAGAGCGAGCCTGTCGACGACTTCATCATCATCACCCGTACGGACGAGATGTCCCTGCTCCAGACCTATGCATTCATCAAGGTCATGGACGTGAGATCTCGCAGCAGCACCGTGTGGGTGGTTTTCGACGAGGGGGAGGGCAGGGACCTTCAGCGGATCTTCGACGTTCTGGCCGGGTTCGTCACCCGTACACTGGAAAAGTCCATCGGCTTCCTCGGGGCACTGGTGCACGACGAGTCCCTGGAGCACTCCATACGTGACGAGAAACCTCTCGTCCTTCTGTCGCGCCCGTCCGCTGCCAGTGAGGCCCTTACGGGCATCTGCTCGCGCTTCATGGACGGACGACAGCAGAAGGCAGGGGAGACGCCTTCATGATGCGCGTGCTCACGTCCATCCGGCTGACCGATACCGCCCAGGCCATAAGGATCTGTGCCAGGTGGCTCAGCGAAGGCCTGGGTCTGAAGGTCCTGGAGTACCGCATCGGCAACGTGTTCACCGGCAGCATCGACATCCTGGCCACCGGTGCAGGCAGGGAGCACCTCGTGACGGTCAATACCGGGCGCCTCGGCGACGCGCTGCTCGAGGCACTCACGGCATACCGGTGGTACCTGGAGAACAGGGAGTTCCTGGACAGGGTCTACGGCACCGAAGGGATCAGCCTCACGGGAGAGCCGGTGCTCGTGCTCCTCTCGAACGAGTATCCGCCGGAGATCCGGTCTATCTTCCTCCAGGGGCTCAAGGTGGAATTCCGGCTGTTCAAGTACCTTGTCATGGGTTCCGAAGAGGCCCCCGAACTCTATGTGGAGGAACTCATCCCTCCAGGTGGGTCCGAAGAAACCCGGGTGCCGGATCTGGACGAGATCAGGAGGGAACTCGGTATCGAGCAGGCGGGACTGAGCGACGAAGAGATCGGCGACTTCCTGGCGGCACTGAGGGCCGGATGAGCATCGAACGCGCCGTGGGAGGCTACTGCTTGATCCACTTCTCCCGCAGCTTGCTTTCGATCCCCTTCTCCCTGACCGCCTGGAGCCCCTGGTTGATCAGGCCGAGAAGCTCCATGTTCCCTTTTTTCACGACGATGCCGTAATCCTCCCGGGGGACCGGACATCCGTCGGGAATGACGGCGGTCCTCACGGCTAAGCTGCCCTTGTACTGCTCGTTGAACACCGCATAGTTCAGCGCCAGCGGAGAGTCGCACAGGATGCCGTCCACGTACCCCTTGGAAAGGTCCTTGAAGGCCCGTTCGGTCTCTTCCACGGTATAGAAGGTGATGTTGCATTTCTGGTAGAGCCGGATCGTCTCCGCCCCTGTGGTCAGCTTGAACGCAGCGATGGTCTTGCCGTTCAAGGGCTCGTCGGCCCTGGCCTTGGGAACCACCAGGAGCTGCTCAGCCGTGAAGTAGGGCTCGGAGAAGTCGTATTTCACCTTTCTGCCGTCCGTTATGCTCACCGATGCGATGACGGCGTCGTATGTGCCGTTGTCGAGTTCGTTGAAGATTTTTCTCCAAGGAACATCCACGTATTTGACCTTAAGACCCAGCTCCGATGCTATGGCATCGATCAGGTCGATCTCGTAGCCGGTGATCTTCCCTTTCTGGTCCTTCATCTCCATGGGAGGCCACGTGCTGCTGACCGCGATGGCGATCTCTTTCCCGTCATAGGCATGTACCGTCACCGCCATGCAGAGCAGTACGCCGATCAGGGTCAACAGAATCCGGAATCCTTCCGCCCTCATGAAACCTCCCTATCGTGGAGCCCGGCCGGGTAGCGGCCGGTCATTCTGCAGAGATAGTAGCAATTCGGGGGCCGTGTTGCAATACCCATGTGTCATGAGACGGCAGGAAAGCTTCTCGGGCGGATACTTCCTTTTCCTCGCCCGTGCATCTATATAACTGATAGATACCTCTGTGGGGGAGCATCGCATGTCAGACCATCTCATCGATATGTTCCTGTCCGGGCTTCAAACACATCTGAGGGCGGCCTTGAGCCGGCGTGATTTCATGAAGACGCATGCCCGGGGGGCGCTCATGCTCGCAGCAGCATCTTCCGGTCTTGTCGCCCCCAAGACGCTCTGTGCCGCCGCGGCCCCGCACATCGCGGTGGCAGTGGGGGATGCAGCGGCGGCGACGAGACGTGCCGTCGAGATCATGGGCGGGATGAAGGCCTTCGTGAATAAGGGCGACCGTGTGGTGGTCAAGCCCAATATGAGCTTCACCGGAGGTGTCATGGACGCCGTGAACACCCACCCCGAGGTGGTCCGCGAGATCGTCGCCATGTGCAGGGAGGCCGGGGCCTCGCGGGTGCGCGTGCTCGACCACCCGCTTCGGCCTTCCGAGCAGTGCATCGAGGGGGCACGGGACGCCTGTCGCATCTTCGGGGATGACGTGGTCCATGCACTCAACAACAAGGAATTCTACCGGGAGGTCGCCGTCAGGGAGGGAAAGAGCCTCAGGGAGACCGATGTGATGAAGGACGTCCTGGACTCCCAGGTGCTCATCGCGGCCCCGGTGGCGAAATCCCATGGCAGCACCGGGGTGAGCCTTTCAATGAAGGGCATGATGGGGCTCGTCTGGAACCGTTCCATCATGCACTGGAGGCACAATCTGCACGATGCGATCGTGGATCTGTGCACCGTCCTGAAGCCCTCCCTCGTCGTGGTGGATGCCACCAGGGTGCTCACTAGTGACGGCCCCGGCGGACCCGGCACGGTCATAACCCCCAGGACCGTCGTCGCTTCCCGCGACATGGTGGCGGCGGATGCCTACACGGTACAGGCCTTCGAATGGTACGGGCAGAAGCTCGGGCCCGACAAGGTGAGGCACATCAGGCTCGCCCATGAACGAGGGCTCGGCCGCATGGATGTACAGAGCCTGATCGTGAAGAAAGTCGTGATCTGATGCGTCTGACCAGGGGCATCCAGGCCATAAGTTTCACCGCCTTCATGCTGTTTCTGTGGTACGCGGCCTTCCCCCTCGTGCCGTCCATGCCCGTCGACCTCTTCCTGAGGATGGACCCGCTCGCCCTCGTGCTGGCAGGTACGGCCGGGAGGGCCTTCCTGGTGAAGATGATCCCTGCCGTGCTCGTTTTGATCCTGAGCATCTTCCTGGGGAGGTTCTTCTGTTCCATGGTCTGTCCCCTGGGGACATCCATCGATGTCTCGGACAGGCTCCTCCAGGGGAAAGATCCGCGACGCAGTCCCGGGAAATCGATGCCAAGGGAGATGAGGCTGGTCAAGTACTGTGTCCTCGCCTTCATGTTCTCCGGTGCAGTGTTCGGCTTCTCCCTGGCCGCGTACGGGTCACCCGTGGCTATTGCTACCCGGTTCTACGGCCTGCTGGTCTACCCGGTCGTCTCTCTGGCCGCCGATGCCGGGTTGTCCGTTCTGAGGCCCCTTGCGGACCGGACCGGTTTCACCGCACTCGCCTATGCCCATGTCCCTCCCAGGGGCTTCGCCCTCCAGTGGCTCTCCCTGGCCTTCATGGGTGGCATTGCCGCCTGCGCCCTCCTGATGCCCCGGTTCTGGTGCAGGTACCTGTGTCCGGCCGGGGCGATGTTCGCCCTGGTGTCCTCGAAACCCTTTGCCGTCAGGAGACGGGTGAGCGAGCAGTGCACCTCCTGCGGCCTGTGCAGGAAGGCGTGCCCCATGGGGGCCATCGGAGAAGACCCTCATGAGACGGACTTTTCCGAGTGCATCGTCTGTATGAAGTGTTCCTCAGTCTGCCCGGAGCGTGCGATCCGATTTTCCCCGGGTCCGGAGGCCACCGCCACGAGTGCGTCAGTGTTCTCAGGGCACCGCCGTGCCCTGATCCTGGCGGCCCTGGCAGGTGTCGGCGCGGCCCTGACGGCCGTCACGGGATTCAGCGCAGCCGGCCGCAATGGCGGTCAGGACAGGGCCATGGATCCACCGCTCATAAGACCACCCGGGTCTCTTCCCGAGCACGGGTTTCTCCGGACATGCGTGGGGTGCGGCGAGTGCATGAAGGCATGCCCCACCAACACGCTCCAGCCTGCAGGCCTTGCTGCAGGCTTCAGTGCCATGTTCAGCCCCGCGATGGTTCCCCGCAGGGGGCCCTGCGACACGACCTGCAATGCCTGCGGGCAGGTGTGTCCAACCGGGGCCATACGGGGGCTTCACCTCGACGAGAAGAGGCATGCCAAGGTGGGCACGGCGCAAGTCCTCAGGCACAGGTGCATTGCCTGGGAGTCCGGCAAGGCGTGCCTGGTGTGCGACGAGGTGTGCCCCTACGGGGCCGTGATCCTGCAGCGGGTGGCGGACGTACCGGTGGCCGTACCTGTGGTCGACGAGCGAAGATGTAACGGTTGCGGATTCTGCGAACATTACTGCCCGGTGGCCCCCGGCGCGGCCATCGTGGTGGACCCCATGGACGCACTGAGGCTGGAAGAGGGATCCTACCGCGACAGGAGCAGGGAGCTCGGCTTCACCTTCGAACAGCAAGGGCAGGGGGATACCGGCGGTCCGGTCGCCCCAGGCATTCCCGATCGAGGCCTCCCTCCCGGATTTTCCGATTGAACTGGGCAGGGCATGAGGGCTATATCCTGTATGTGAGAGATCACGGGACAATGCGCATGACGGATTCACGATGGCTGCCCTTCTTCTGGTGCATGCTCATGGCACTGCTCGTGTCCGGTTGCCCCCAGAAGGTTGTCGTCGATTACCACGGTTCGCCTGCCCTTGCCCCGGGGACCAGGCCCGAGATGAACACGGCGGGATTCTGGATCGGAAGACACGCCGAAGCGGACCGCCTTGTCATGACCCTCGACGAGATAGGTGCATTCAATGCGTACATCAAGGACAAGACCAGGGCCGTCTACGACGTGCCCCGGTTCTCTTCTACCCGCAACGGCACGACCCTGCAGGGCTCGATGAGAAGGATGCTGGCGTATGTGGCATCGAAGAACTACGTGGACGCCAGGGGCAGGCCGGCGGGAGAGAGCCTGGGGAGCCTGGAGGCCGTCATGGCCATCGATGCCATCCCCGCCACGGTGAGGGTGCACTGGGCCTACGTGGTACGCCCGTGCGACCAGCGGATCCTCCCGACAGAGGCCCCACTCTACAAGAGCGTCACGGACACGGCCATCGACAGGCTCCAGAACAATGCCCTCGACCTGGCCACCCCGGTGGTCGTGCTCCATGAAAGTGCAGATCAAGCCTGGTTCTACATCATCGCACCCTACAGCGAGGGCTGGGTGAGGGCCGACTGTGTCGCCCTGTGCCCCCTGGAACAGATGGAGCGCTACGAGGCCTGCAATTCCATCGTGGTCGCCATCTCCGCCAGGGCAGACCTCTTCGGCGATCCACTGCTCAGGGATCACGTCACCTCGATGCAGATGGGCACGAGACTTCCCCTGCTCCAGGAGATGGGGGAAGACCGTGTACAGGTTCTCGTACCGACAAGGAGCGAAGGCGGGTGGTGCGTCTTCGACGCGGCTTACATTTCCGTTTCCCAGGTGCACCACGGGTACCTCCCGTACACGCCGCGCAATGCCATCACGCAGGCCTTCAGGCTCCTGAACACCCCATACGGATGGGGAGGCATGTACGGCGAGCAGGACTGTTCCAGGTTCATCCAGGAGATCTTTGCCTGCTTCGGCATCCTCATGCCCAGGAACTCCTCGCAGCAGGGCAAGGTGGGCTCGCCCGTCGCATCCTTCGGCAGCACCCTCGACGAAGACCAGCGCAGGAAAGCCCTCGTATCCTCGGCACGGGGGGGAGTCACCACCCTGCAGTTCCCCGGGCACATCATGCTGTACCTTGGCAATATGGGCGGGGAGCCGTACGCCATTCATGACCTCTACGCCTATACCGAACCCATGAGCGACGACGAGCGGCTGATCTCAATCAACAGAGTGGCGGTGACGAGCCTTGCTCTCGGCGGGGGTACGAAAAAGGGATCGCTCCTCATGCGCCTCGTGAACGTCAGGGAGCTCTCGCCCGAACCCGCGGAGAAATGACGTATCATTCCTGCGCCAAGCATGCTATAATTACATGTTGTTAGCCCGTCGCATGAGCCGGTCACGAAGCGGTTCCTCCCGGAGCGCATCAGGCCGTCGTGCCGTGGGCCATGAAATGTCGAGGGGGGATCTGTTCCCATGGAAAGGCACCTGAGAAGGTTCAGCGACTTCATCATCAACCACAAGGTCCATGTCCTGGTGCTCATGCTCGCGATCACCGTCTTCTTCATCTACATGGGCACCAAGCTCACGGTGAACAACGACCACGACACCTGGCTTCCCCAGCACAACGAGGTGGCCAGACTCCTGCGGCAGGCGGACAGGGACTTTTCCTCGAACGTCATGCTCTTTGCCGTCATCGAGTTCAAGGATGGCGTGTTCACGCCAGAATCGCTGGCCCTCATGGACCGCATCACCAGGGAGCTCGAAGGCATCGACGAGCTCTTCAACGTGACGAGCATCACGAACATCATCGACATAAAGAAAACACAGGACGGCATAGAGGTGGGCGACCTCATCCCCGAAGCCCCTGCATCACCTGCAGATATTGATAAGCTCAGGGACTATGTCCTGTCCAAGGAGACCTACGTCGACACCATCGTCTCCTCGGACGAGAAGTACACGGCCATCATGACCAACATCGAGAGCACCGAGGACGAGGTGCTCGTGGCGGAGAGGATCTTCAAGATCGTGGACCGGCTGGCCGAAGGCCACACGCGCTACTACGGCGGCGACCCGTCCGTGAACTACTACCTGAACTACTACATGGTGGAGGATCTCAAGACCCTCCTTCCCATGGGCGTCGTCGTGGTTATGCTTGTCATCTTCTTCGGCATGCGGCGGATTTCAGGGGTGGTCCTGCCCATGTCGATCGTTTTTTTCGCCATTCTGTGGACCTTCGGACTCATGGCCATCTTCCGCTACCCGGTCAACATACTGAGCCCCGCGGTGATCGTTCTGCTCATCGCACTGGGCACGGACTATGCGGTGCACTACTACAACCACCATCTCAAGCGCGGTGATCCGACGACCTCCACCACGGAGATCTCGATACCCGTCACCATGAGCGCGCTGACCACCATAGTGAGCCTGCTCACCTTCGCCACTACCCGCATCGAGGTGTTCAAGAACTTCGGCATCGAACTCGCCTTCGGCCTTGCCGTGGCATGGATCCTGTCCATAGTGCTCATGGCCGTGTTCGTCTCTCTCTTCAAGGTCAAGCCCTCCCGTCACCTCGAACAGGACGATGTCCAGACCCGCTTCACCCGCCTGACCGACACCTTCGGAGCGTGGGTGCATGACCATGCCAAGGTCATGCTGGTCATGGTCGGCATCTTCACCGTCGGGATGGCCTTCGGCGTACCGGCCATAAAGACCAACGTCGATTTCATCGGCCAGCTCCCCGAGGACAGCCCGCCGCGGGAAGGCTGCAACATCCTCCAGGATCACTTCAGCGGCATGTATCCCTTCAACCTGTATGTCCGTAGCGACGTGGAGAACCCGGCAATCATGAACCGCATGCAGTATCTGGAGAACTGCATGCGCTCGGAGGAAAGCGCCTCGAGCTTCACCTCCATCAATGCGCTCATAGCCCAGGAGAACTGGCTCCTGAACGGGGTGTATGCCATCCCCGAAACGCCAGGTGGCGTTGCGAATCTCTGGTTCATGCTGGAAGGGCACGACATCCTCAAGACCTTTGTCACGGACGACCGGAAAAAAGGCCTGGTCAACTCCATCGTGAACAAGTCCGACACCGAGGAGATGCGCTTTCTCGCCGACCGGTTTGACACGATCATGGCCGAGAGGGTCTCGGGCGATGTCCTGACCATCGATCCCGCCGTGCTGACCGATGAGGGGCGGGGCGCCCTGGATGTGATGCGCGTGAGAGACGCCGCCATGCAGCTGGCGTGGCTTGCCGGCTACTACGACAGGACAGGGGCCTTCAGCGAGAGAGATTTTGTGGCGCGGTTGACAGCGGGCGTCGCGGCCTTGCCGGGATCCGTGGACATGGCCCCGGTGTGGGGTGAGCTGAGAGGATACCTTGAGAAGGAGACCGTGGAGGAGCTGCCTGAGCCGCTTGTAGCGGGGATCATGGGAAAACTCCAGGAGCGATGGGACAGCAGAGGCGGACAGGAGGCATCCCGGGAGCTCATCGACATGATCGGTGCGAGCGGCGTCATGGCCGAAGAGGATGCCCGAAGCACCGTGGCGGGACTCCTGAACAGGGCCGAGTCCTCGTTCCGACTCCAGAAGGCCGCATCGCTGGCTCTCGCGCTTGGCGATCTCGTAACCCCCACACTGTCCGCCAACGAGAACTTCACCAAACGGGCCGGGGGAGTACTCTGGGAGCTCTTCTCCCCGAGGCCTGTGTTCTTCGGCAGGCAGGTACAGGGGATCCCCGGCATCGAGGGTGCTGTAATCGGCCGTTCGGAGGTCCTCATTGACCAGGCCGGGATGCCGCCGACGGTGAGGCTCGTGCACGGCCTGCTCATCAACAGCCAGATCCAGAGTCTGTTCCTGGCCATCAGCGCGGTCCTCATTATCGTTGCCCTGACCTACCGGTCTCTGCGTCGGGGCATCACCTCCATGATGACCGTGTTCGTGCCACTCGTCTGCATACTGGGGTTCATGGGGCTCATCCATATCCCTCTGGACATCGGCACCGTGCTGTGCGGGTCGCTGATCGTGGGCCTCGGCATCGACGGGTCCGTCCACTTTCTCTACTACTATAACCGGCTCCACCTCGGAGGCATACCCAAGAAGCGCGCCCTGCAGATGACCATGGGACACGTGGGCAGGGCTGTCTGCACCGCGAACGGCACCACCTTCTGCGGGTTCTTGGTGTGTCTTCAGTCGGACGTGACCGCGGTGAAGAACTTTGCCACGCTCAACTCCATAGCCATCCTCCTGGTCACCCTCTCTGTCATGACCCTGCTGCCGGCCCTGGTGACCGTGCTCCACCTTGACAAGGCCGATGACCTGGAGGATGCTAAACCTCTCAGCACCTGGGCGCGGTTCACCAGGAGGAGGGCCTCGGCGGAGCCTGTGTCCACGCCTTCCGAGGAGAAGAAGAAGCGGGCCGCAGGAGGCATGTAGAGAAGGATCTGCATACTCGTCGCGAGAAACCTTTCAGGATGAGGAGGGGACGGTGACCCCTCCTCACCTGTGCCAAGCCATGCAGGCTAAGAGGCAGACGGGAACCATGGACCGATTTCTGAGGGCGTTCAGCACATTCGTCATCCGCAACAGGATCGCCCTTCTTGTCGTCATCATTCTCATAACCGCGTTTTTCGGGTGGCAGTGCACCAGGCTCACCGTGAACAACGACATGGACACCTGGCTCCCGGAAAGGGACAGGACGGCAGAGCTGATCCGGCAGGCTGACCGGGATTTCTCCTCCAACGACATCCTCTTCTGCATCGTCGAGTTCGACGAGGGGGTTTTCACCGCCGAGTCGCTGGGGCTCATACGGGAAATCACGCGGGGAATCGAGGGGGTCGGGGGTGTCTTCAATGTCACGAGCCTCACCAACATCATCGACATCAGGAAGACCGAAGACGGCATCGAGGTGGGCGAGCTTGTCCAGACCATCCCATCGAATCCCCGACAGATCGACGAGCTCAGGGAGTACGTCTTCTCCAAGGAGACATACCGCAACACCATCGTGTCGCCGGATTCTCGGTATACCGCTGTCCTGATCAACATAGAAAACTCGGTGGATGCGGTCAGGGTGGCCGAGAAGATCTTCCGTGTCGTGGAACAGCGTGCCCCGGATCACCCTCACTATTTCGGCGGCAACCCGGCGATCATCTTCTTCATGAACTTCTATATGATGGATGACACCAGGAGGCTCGTCCCCGTCATCCTGGTGGTGGTATCCATCGTCATGGCACTGGGGCTGCGGAGCGTCACCGGCATCGTGCTCCCGCTGTGCATGGTGGTCTTCTCCATCACTATCACCTTCGGACTCATGCCCCTGTTCGGGTTCTCGGCGAACATCCTGAGCCCCCCCGTGGCGGTCCTTCTCATCGCCCTGGGTACGGACTATGCCGTCCACTACTACAACCATTACCGCAAGCAGCAGGATGCCACCCGGTCCACATCGGAGATCACCGTACCGGTCACCATGAGCGCATTGACCACCATTGCCGGCCTCCTCACCTTCTCCACCACCAAGATCGAGGTGCTCAACAATTTCGGCCTCGAGCTCGCGTGGGGTCTGGGGGTCGCATGGGTCATGTCCCTGGTGCTCATGGCCATCATCGTGTCCTTCTTCAGGGTGAAGCCCGTGGAAGAGGAAGAGAAGAAGGCACGGACGTACCTCTTCACCAGGGCCATGGAGAAACTGGCAGCATGGATCCATGACCACGCGAAGCCGGTGCTGGCCGTCATCGGGATCGTGGTGGCATTCATGGCCTACGGCATCACCAGGATCACCACCGAGATCGACTTCATCGGCCAGCTGCCCGGGGACAGTCCCCCCCGCGTGGGCTGCAACATCCTCGTGGACCATTTCAGCGGCATGTACGCCTTCAATGCCTACCTGAGGGGCGACATCGCCGACCCGGCGGTCATGAACCGCATGAACTACCTGGAGAACTACCTCCGGTCGGAGAAAGATCTGGCCGGGTTCACCTCCATCAATGCGCTCGTCGCCCAGGAGAACTGGCTCCTGAACGGCGTGTATGCCATCCCCGAAACACGGCAGGGCGTGTCGAACCTCTGGTTTCTGCTGGAGGGCCAGGAGGTGCTCAAGACCTTCGTCACGCCGGAGAAGGACAAGGCCCTGGTGAACTCCCTGGCCCGGGAATCCGCCACGACCGGGTTGCGTGCCCTGGCCGGCCGGTTCGAGGAGTTCCTGGCTGCGAACGTCTCCGGTGAGATCCTCACCGTAGATCCCGCGCTGCTGGGGGACGAGGGAAAGAGGGCCCTTCAGGACATCCGCATCGGGGAAGCCGCGCGTCAGATCGCGTGGCTTGCCGGGTATTACGACCGGCAGGCTTCCATCGACGGTTCGCTCCTGGCAGGACGCCTGGCCGAGGGGATCGCGGGCCTGGACGAGAGGGTCGACATGGAGCGTGTCTGGCAGGACCTGCGGCAACACCTCGACGAGGAGACCGTCGAGGTGTTGCCCCCGCAGGCCGTTGACCGGATGCTTGCACTAGTCAGAGGGCACTGGGCGATGAGGCCCGGGCCCGACGTGCGGCCCGCTCTGGAACGTGCGGCGATCGAGAGCGGGGCCATGGGAGCCGAGGACGCGGCCGTAACCGCAGACGGCCTGATCGGGCGGTTCGACTCTTCATTGCGCCTGCAGCGGGCGACCGCCATGGCACGATCCTTCGACGACCTCCTCGGTCCTGCCCTGGAGAAGGACGAGGATTTCGGGAAGCGCTTCAGGGGGCTCCTCTGGGAGCTCCTCTCGGACAGGCCCGTGCTCTTCTCGAAACAGGCGGCATCGGTGGCGGGACTGGAAAGGGCCGTGGTGGCACGGTCCAAGGTCAAGGTCGACCAGGCGGGCATGCCGGAGACCATCCGTGTGGTTCACAGGCTTCTCATCAGGAGCCAGATCCAGAGCCTGGCCCTGGCCATCGGCATCGTGTTCCTCATGGTCTCGCTGGCCAACCGGTCATTGCGCAGGGGCCTGGCTTCCATGTTCACGGTGCTCGCGCCACTGATCTGCATCCTCGGGTTCATGGGGATCATGCACATACCCCTCGATATGGGCACGGTCCTGTGCGGGTCGCTGATCGTGGGCCTCGGCATCGACGGTTCCATCCATTTCGTCTACTACTACCACCGCATCCATGCGGGCGGCATCCCCAAGAAGAAGGCCCTGCAGCTGACCATGGCCCATGTGGGGAGGGCGGTGGTGACGGCCAACGGGACCACCCTGGCGGGGTTCATCGTGCTCCTGTTTTCGAACACCACGGCAGTGAAGAATTTCGCCAAGGTCAATTCCACCGCGCTCTTCCTGGTGACCCTGGCGGTACTGATCCTTCTGCCCGCCCTGGTCTCAGTGCTCCACCTGGACGGCGCCGGCGAGAGTGACCAAGGAGCGGGTGAGAGGAAAGAGGGACTCGCGGCATGAGGCTGCCGGCCGGGCCAGGGCATTGATTCCCTGCCGCGTGCCTTTTATATCATGAACATGAGGTGAGCGAAGGAGGTGCGGTATGAACCATCTTGTCATCTATGCACACCCCAACCCGGCAAGCTTCAATCATGCCATCTTGGAGGCCTATACGCGGGAGCTCGCCGCGGCGGGGCACGAGGTACGCATCCGTGACCTCTACGCGACGGGGTTCAATCCGGTCATCCTCCAGTCCGACTATGACATGATCAACCGGGGCACCCCCCCCGAAGACATCAGACAGGAGCAGGACCATATCCGCTGGGCCGGGGTCATGACCTTCATCTTCCCCGTCTTCTGGGCCGGTATGCCGGCCATGCTCAAGGGTTATATCGAGAAGGTCTTCTCCCTCGGGTTCGCCTATGTCTTCGAGGGAGACAGACCCAGGGGCATCCTCAAGGGCAGGAAGGTGGTGATCATCAGCACCACGGGAGGGGCCCTGAACTACTACCGGAAATCAAACATGCTCGACAACATCAGACAGACCATCGACGGCGCGGTCTTCAGGTTCTGCGGGTTCCAGGTCGTCGAGCACAAGTTCTTCGTCGGCGTTCCCATGGCAACACCGGCCGAGCGCTCCATCATGCTCGAAGAGGCCAGGGCCATCGCCCGGTCGCTCCCGTCGTGAGGACCGCCATGATCGACGGAGAACGCATCACCCCGCTCAATTCCCGTGCCCCCGTGAAAGGCGGCTACGTCCTGTACTGGATGCAGCAGGCCCAGCGCTTCGACTTCAACCACGCCCTGCAGTACGCAGTCCAGGAAGCCGACAGGCATGACCTGGGCGTCGTGGTCGCGTTCTGCCTCGTGGACGACTATCCGGGGGCGAATCTCCGCCATTACGCATTCATGATGGAGGGGCTCAGGGAAACCGTGCCGCGGTTCAGGGAGGCAGGCATGCAGTGTCTCATTGTCAGGGGGCGGCCCGAGGATGTCATCCCCCTGCTCTCCCGAGACGCCTGCCTGGTCGTGGTCGACCGCGGGTACCTGCGGCACCAGGTCCTCTGGAGGACCCGCGTCGCCGCCCGTATCGAGTGCCCCCTTGTCCAGGTCGAGAGCGACATCGTGGTCCCCGTGGAGACGGCCTCTCCCAAGGCCGAGTATGCCGCCAGGACCATCCGGCTGAAGATCCACCGCCACCGTGAACGTTTTCTCAGGCCGCTGGAGACACGGGTCCCCCGGAGGTCATCCCTGGGTTGCGTACCCGCTGGCATCGAAGAACTGCCGGGAGAGCGCTCCCCGGAGGCCCTGAACGTGGACAGGACGGCGGCCCCTGTCGGGGCTTTCTTCACGGGCGGGCCGACCCGGGGCCGCGTGCTCTTTCAGGCGTTCCTGCGCGACAAGCTGGGGAGCTACGTGCAGCACCACAACCAGCCCCAGACAGATGACTGCTCCTGCATGAGCATGTACCTCCACTTCGGCCAGGTCTCTCCGCTGGACCTCGCCCTCCAGGCCCTCGAGCTCGACGACGACCTGCCGGAGGACGTGGATGCCTTTCTCGAGGAGCTCATCGTGCGTAGGGAGCTGGCGATCAATTTCGTCAGGTACACCGGGGAGTACGACTCTTTCTCCTGCCTCCCGGCATGGGCCAGGAAGACCCTTGAACGCCACGGCGCCGACCGGCGGCCTCAGGTCTACTCCACCGAGGAACTCGACGGGGCGTCGACCCATGACACATATTGGAACGCGGCCATGACGGAAATGAAGGTGACGGGCTTCATGCACAACTACATGCGCATGTACTGGGGGAAAAAGATCCTCGAGTGGAGAAGGACACCGCAGGAGGCATGGGCGACCCTGCTCGAACTCAACAACAGGTATTTCCTCGACGGCAGGGACCCGAGCTCCTACGCGGGGGCGGGCTGGGTCTTCGGGCTCCATGACAGGCCCTGGGGAGAACGTGGCATCTACGGCACGGTTCGCACCATGACCGCTTCGGGGCTTGAGCGCAAGTGCGACATCAGGGCCTATGTGGAAAAGGTGAACGGCTCTGTCGACAGGGCGGGCCTCGGATGACCCGATACGGTCGCATGGCCATGTTATTCCAGGAAGATTCCGTGAGACCGATCCATTGACTCTGAACCGGAGTCTCTTATTACTCTCTGATAGAGATGGCAGTACGGGTGTGCCCTGACCCAGGCCCCGAGGAGGCGGGTTGTCCATGAGTTCTGAAAAACGCAGAACCATCGCGAACAGACAGATGAACGCCGCTGTACCGGCCGGAGGACCGGGGACGGCTCCGGACCCTTCCGGCAGACCGAGAAGACGCGCAAGATCGGGCGATAAGAGGGGGAAGAGCCTCGAGGAGGGTGGGGAGCTCTTCGAAGGCGTGTTCCGCACGATTCCCTTTGCCCTATCCATCTCCGAACCCGCCACCGGCATCCTTCTCCACGTGAACAGGGCATGCGAGGACCTGACGGGCTTCACGGCCAAGGAGCTCGTCGGCAGCAGGGCGGTTGACCTGAGCATCTGGGCTGATCCCGAGGACCATGACCGCTACGTGGGAGCACTGAAGTCCCGTCGGGGGATCGAGAGGTTTGAGACGAGGCTCAGGAAGAAGGACGGGACGATCCGGGACGTGGTCTTGTCGGCGAGCACGATCGAAGTCGGGGGGGAGAGCCTTCTCCTGACCGCGGTGCACGACCTCACGAACCGGAAAAGGATGGAAGAGGCCCTCAAGGAGAGCGAGGAGCGGTATCGCCGCATCACCTCCGCCATCACGGTCTACATCTACACGGTCTTTCTGGAGGGAGGCGACGTGGTCCGCACCGTGCACAGCCCTGCCTGCGAGGCGGTGACGGGCTATGCGCCAGAGGACTTCGAACGGGACCCCTTCCTCTGGTATTCCATGATAGAAGAGGAGGACCGGGAGTTCGTGCGCGAACACTTCAGCCGCGTCACCTCCGGAGAGCGGGTACATCCCATTGAGCACCGCATCCGCCGCAAGGACGGCGCGCTGCGGTGGGTCAGCAACATGCCGGTCGTCCACCGTGATGCACAGGGGGTCATGATCTCCTATGACGGCGTGATCAGCGACATCACGGAGCGCAAACGTGCAGAAGAAGCGGTCCGCGAGAGTGAACGGAGGTATCGGGGGCTCGCCACCAACCTGCCGGGGGTGGTCTACCAGTTCTATGTCCGGAGCGACGGGTCCATGGGCATGTATTATGTCGGTGACCGCGCGGAAGAGATCCTCGGTCTGCACAGTGACCCGGAGGACTTCATCGAACGAGGACTGGCCTGCGTTCCGCCGGAATACAGGGAGTATATCCTTCGTTCCAGCCTCGAGGCAGCGCAGAAGGGCTGCAGGTGGGACATCGAGAGCCCCTTCACCAGACCTGACGGAAGGGAGCTGTACCTCAGGGGCATGTCGCAGCCCGAGCAGCGCGACGGAGAGATCGTGTTCAACGGGGTGCTCCTGGACGTCACGGACATCAGGAAAGCCGAGAAGGCGCTCAAGGAGAGTGAGGAAAGTTACCGGCTCATGGCCGAACTCACGGGCAAGATGGTCTATGACTACGATGTCGCGTCCGGGCGCATGACGTGGCACGGTGCCCTGTTCCGGCTCACCGGGTTTCTCCCCGGGGAGTTCTCTGCGGCGGACGTGAAGGTGTGGAACACCATGATTCACCCCGAAGACCGCAGCCGGACCATCATGACCCTCGAGGAGGCGCTGAAGGAGTGCGGACCCTACCAGGCCGAGTACCGCATCCGGAAGAAGGACGGTTCTTACATCTGCGTGGAGGACCACGGCGTGTTTCTCCCGGATGCCTCGGGGAACGCCTACCGCATGCTGGGCAGCATAGGCGACATCACGGAGCGCAAGAAGGCCGAGGAGGTCAGGCTCGAGATGGAGCGCCGGTTGCTCCATGCCCAGCGTCTCGAGAGCCTGGGCGTCATGGCGGGAGGCATCGCCCATGATTTCAACAACCTGCTCATGGCCATCCTGGGCAACCTCGATCTGGCGCGGATCGACCTCTCTCCGGTCTCCAGGTCGCGGCCCTTCATCGACCAGGCGCTCGTGGCGGTCCGCAGGGCGGCTGATCTCACGAACCAGATGCTGGCGTACTCCGGCAAGGGCAGGGTCGACCTGAAGATCTTCGACCTGAGCGAGCTTCTCGCCGAGATGTCCCACCTGTTCAGGGCATCGATATCCAAGACCGTAACCCTCAACCTCCAGCCGGCAAAGGGGCTCCACTCCATCAAGGCAGACCCCGGCCAGATCCAGCAGGTCATCATGAACCTCATCGTGAACGCGTCCGAGGCCATCGGTGATACCCCGGGCGTGGTCACCATATCGACAGGATCGACGGGGTGCACGGAAGATGACCTCATGCAGAGTCGGCTCAAGGAGAAACCCCAGCCCGGGGAGTATGTCTTCCTCGAGGTCAGCGACACGGGGTGCGGCATGGACGAGGAAACCATGGACCGCCTCTTCGACCCCTTCTTCACCACCAAGTTCACGGGGCGTGGCCTCGGCCTTGCCGCGGTGAGCGGCATCATGAACGGTCACCGGGGTGCGATAACCGTGGATTCGAAGCCCGGCACGGGTACCACCATACGGGTACTGCTGCCTGTGTCGACGGAACAGTGTCAAGGCGCGGTGAGAACGGGGGCACGGGCAGGCAGGAAGGTGGCTGGCGAGGGAAAGGAAGAACTCCCCAAGGGAACGGTGCTGGTGGTGGACGACGAGGAGATGGTCAGGAATCTGTGCAGATCCATGGTGGAGCGACTCGGATTCAACGTTGTGACCGCTTCAGACGGGGATGAAGCGGTGAGGGTCTTCCAGGAAAGGGGTCCAGGGATCGTCTGCGTCATTCTCGACCTCACCATGCCCAATAAGGACGGCATGGAAACCTTCGACGAGCTCAAGCGCATGGACGGAAAGGTCAGGGTCATCCTGTCGAGCGGTTTCAACGAGCAGGACGTCACCCGGCGTTTCCTCGGCAAGGGTCTGGCAGGATTCATCAAGAAGCCGTACCAGATGGAGCACCTCGGCAAGGAGCTACAAAGGGTCCTGGGTGGACGATGAACCAAGACCGGGGACCGTTGTCGTCGTGCAGCCGGCCCTGAGGATTTCTGCCTGACGCATTGACTGGGCCTGCATGGAGCTTATTATTGCCCCCAGGGGGAGCCGTTTCCCTTACAGCCCTTTCATCGCGTTTTTCACCAGGAAGGAGGGAGCGTGGATTTCGAGTTGAGAGAAGTCAAGGTCGCCGATCCCCAGCAGATCACCCTCGACCTCAAGGCCCTCTTCGCAAGCCAGGGTCTTGCCGTGCTGTCCACCCACGATCATGGCCAGCCCTACTGCAGCCTCGTCGCCTTCGCCTCGACCGAGGACCTCAAGAACCTGGTCTTTGCCACCACCAGGGCCACCAGGAAGTATGTCAACATCGACGAGGATTCCCGGGTTTCCATGCTCGTCGACAATCGCAGCAACCGTGTGGTGGACTTCCATGAGGCAGTGGCGGCCACCGCCACCGGCCATGCCCGGGAGGTCCTGGGGCCGGAAAAAGACGGCCTCCTGAAGGTCTACCTGGCAAAACATCCCCACCTCGAAGACTTCGTCATGTCGCCCACGTGCGCCTTCGTGCGGATCGAGGTGGCCAGGTACTATATCGTAAGCCGATTCCAGCACGTCATGGTGCTGGGGATGAAGGAATGAGCATCATCATCCCCCTTTCCGGCATCGTCGAGAGTGACCCTGCCGAAGTCGGCGGGAAGGCGTACGCGCTGGGAACCCTTGCCCGGCGCGGCATACGCGTCCCGCAGGCCCTGTGCGTAACGCGGGAGGCCTACGAGTCATATGTCCGCTCCACAGGCCTCATGGAGCGCATCTCGCTGGAGCTGAGCCGCAAGGATTTCCGGGACATGCGGTGGGAGGAGCTGTGGGACAACTCGCTGCGCATCAGGGGCATGTTCCTGAACACCGCCATGCCCTCCTCGCTCGTGAAGAAGCTGCGGGAACCCATCGAGGAACTCTTCGGCGACAGGGCGGTGGCCGTACGCTCGTCCGCACCGGGGGAGGATTCCTCAGTCGCCTCGTTCGCGGGGCTCCATGAATCGTTCCTGAATGTACGGGGTATCTACGCCATCCTCGATCACATAAGGCTCGTGTGGGCCTCGCTGTGGTCCGATGCCGCGCTGCTCTACCGGAAGGAGCTGGGACTCGATGTTCACCACAGCACCATGGCGGTCATCATCCAGGAACTCGTGGTCGGGGTGAAGTCGGGTGTCGTCTTCGGGCGGAGCCCCCTGGATGACGGGGCGGCGGTCATCGAGGCCATCTACGGACTCAACCAGGGATTCGTGGATGGCATGGTGGAACCGGATCGCTGGGTTGTCCGGCGAGACAGCGGCAGCATCGTCTCCCACGAAGAGGCAGTGCGCGAGAAGCACATGACACCTTCGGGCTCAGGGGTATCCCTGGAGCCACTCGACCCGGGAATTCACACCACCCCGCCGGTGGACGATCACGAGGTCGGGGAGGTCTACCACCTGGCAATCTCCATTGAAAACCTCTTCGGCGCACCCCAGGATGTCGAATGGACCTATGCGGGCGACGGACTCTACGCCCTCCAGTCCCGGCCGATCACCGCGGGAAGGAAAAGAGAAACGAGCGACGAACGCTCATGGTACCGCAGCCTCGCCAGGAGCTTCGAACACCTCAAGATGCTCAAGATGCGCATCGAAGACGAGCTCATCCCGGCGATGGCGAAAGAGGCGGAGGCCCTGTCGTCGCTGGACCTCTCTGCCCTGGATGACCATGCGCTCGCCGGAGAGATCCATGACAGACTGACGACATACAGGGCCTGGGAGCGGGCATACTGGAAGTACTTCATTCCCTTCGCCCATGGCATGAGGCTCTTCGGCAGGGTGTACAACGACACCCTGAGGCCCCATGACCCCTACGAGTTCATGGACCTCCTCAAGTCATCCAACATGCTCAGCATGGAGAGAAATGCCTGGCTCGAGCGCCTCGCGGCACAGGTACGTCAATCTCCTGGTCTTGCCGCGGCGTTGCGGGAGGGGAAAGACACATCCGCCTTCACGTCCTTCGAGGGGGATCTGCAGGATTTCGTCAGGGCCTTCGGTGACCTGTCGTGTTACAGTGCCCGGTGTGCCGGCGACGACGAAGTGGTCCGGGAGATCGTGCTCAAGCTCGCGTTCAGACCGGTGAGTGACGACAGTCCGCGGGCGCAGCGCATGGAAGACCTCGAAGAGTACTACCTCTCCTTTTTCCCTGATGACCGGCAGCCCTTTGCCCGGGAGCTGCTGGACCTCGCCCGGGCGAGCTACCGCCTGAGGGATGACGACAACATCTACCTGGGCAGGATCCGCGGACACTGCGAAGTAGCACTGGATGAGGGCAGAAAGAGGCTCGGCGCTCACCCCGGAAGATTCGCCGATGAGGACATCCCGAAGGTGCTCAGGGATCGACATTTCGTCCCGTCGCCCCTTCCCGTCGAGTCGGCCGTGTCCGGCGGGGAGAAGCCCTCGATCCATGCCCGCCAGCTCGTGGGGCAGCCTGCGGGCAGTGGAATCGCCACCGGACCCGCACGGGTCATCGCGGGAAAGAAGGACCTGGCCGGGTTCATGCCCGGTGAGATCGTCGTGTGCGATGCACTGGACCCCAACATGACCTTCATCATCCCGCTGGCTGCAGGAATCGTGGAGCGAAGGGGCGGGATGCTGATCCATGGCGCCATCATAGCCCGCGAGTACGGGTTGCCCTGTGTCACAGGTATCCCCGGCGCGGTGGACCTCATAAGGACCGGGGATATCCTCACCGTGGACGGTTACCTGGGTATTGTAGTAATAAGTGATTGATCAGTGATGCTGCCCGTGCCAGGAGGTAGACTGTGGGCGAACCCCTCTTTCATGTTCATGGAGAAGACGGCCGCATTTCCCTTCGCGGCGTCATTTCGAGTCCGGTCTCCGGGGCCCTCGGAGACGCATACGCCTCTTCCGGGTCGGCCGCCGAGGTTGTCCTTGACTGTGCAGGCATCGAGCGCATGGATATCTTCGGACTCAACGAGCTCATCAAGCTCGGGTTACGGGCCAGGGTTCAGGGACGTTCCCTCCGGGCCGCCAATGTGAGTCCGGGGCTCGTGAACATCTTCAGGGCGACCCGCACCGATGAGGCCTTTGCCCCGCAACCCGGGACCGGGCCCTACTCCTATTCCAGAGCAGCGGCATCTGCATGGGCCGAGCCCATCGATTCCATCGTCCTGAGGGAGGTGCCCGACGGAGCGGTCAACCTCAACGTGGACGGCCTTGCCGTGGTTGGTCCGGTGCAGGGATTCGGCCAGCTCTGGGAAAAGACGTACCGGGTGCGTCTGAGCGGCTCGAGGGTCACCCCGAAAGAGGCTGTCGCCGCCCTGAAAACCCATTTCCCCAGCCTCCAGCCCCCCCAGAACCGCTTTTTCCCTACCAGCAGGGGTATCGCGCCGGGGGAGGTGGTGCTCATCAATGCCCATACGCCGGCAGGGCTCGTCAGTACCGGGGTCTGGGTGGTCCATGCCGACGATGACTCGTTCACCTTCATGACCCCGCAGGGACATCCCGAGTCGGGCTGGGTGAGCTTCACCGCCTTCGAGGAGCACGGCAACACCGTGGCGCAGGTCAAGGGCTTTGCCAGGGCCAACGATCCGATCTATGAACTGGGTTTCCGGCTCATAGGGTCAAGGGAGCAGGAGCGCATCTGGGTCCATGTGCTGGAATCGCTGGCGCAGCACTTCGGCGTGCCGGGATGGGTGCGGATGCACAAGACCTGCGTGGGCCCCGATCTCCAGTGGAACCAGGTGGCCAACGTCTGGTACAATGCCCAGATCAGGACCGTGCTGTCGTCCCTGAGAAGGGCGTTCTCCTCGTGAGTACGGGATGACCGGGAGCGTATATTCGGATGCGGCGGTCGTCGGCTCCGGTCCGAACGGCCTCGCTGCCGCCGTTACCCTGGCCCGGGCCGGGAGATCAGTGGTCGTCTACGAGGCCCGGGATACAGCGGGTGGTGCCCTGTGCTCGTCGGCGTTGACACTGCCCGGTTTCGTCCACGATGTAGGTGCAGCGGTCTTTCCCATGGCTGTGGACACGCCGTTCTTCAGGGACCTCCCCCTCAGGGAGCACGGCCTGGAACTCATCTCTCCCGAGGCATCCGTAGCCCATCCCTTTGATGACGGCAGCGCCGCAGTCATCTACAGGGACCTCGGCAGGGCCATCGAGGAACTGGGGGACGACGGGCCTCGCTACCGGTGGTTTCTCGAGCCCATCCTGCACCGCTGGGACCTGCTCGTAGAAGACCTGTTGTCGCCTATGCGCGTGCCGGTACACCCGGCGGCCCTGGCGGTGTTCGGTTTGCGCGTCGGCCTCCCGGTCACCGTGCTGGGCAGGGCGCTGTTCATGANNGGGTTTCTCGAGCCCATCCTGCACCGCTGGGGACTGCTCGTGGAAGACCTGTTATCGCCTCTGCGCGTGCCGGGACACCCGGCGGCCCTGGCGGTGTTCGGCCTGCGCGTCGGCCTCCCGGTCACCGTGCTGGGCAGGGCGCTGTTCAGGACCGAAAAGGCCAGGGGGCTGCTGGCCGGGCTCGCCTCGCACTCCATCCTGCCCCTGTGGCATCCCCTGAGCACCGCGTTCGCCGCCATCATGGCCGTCACCTGCCACCGGCCAGGATGGCCCATTGCGCGGGGCGGTGCGGGACGGTTGGCCATGGCGCTGTCGTCGTATCTCGTCTCCCTCGGCGGCGAGGTCATCACGTCCAGGACAGTACAGGGTCTCGGTGACATCGAGCCTGCCCAGGCTGTCTTCTTCGACGTGGCACCCAGCCACGCGGTCGCTATCGCCGGGGGGCGGCTCCGGGCTGGTTATGGTGCGAGGGTCAGGAGTTTTCGCCCGGGGCCGGGGGCGTTCAAGGTGGACTGGGCCCTCGACGGTCCCATCCCGTGGAAGGCACGGGAATGCCGGCTGGCCGCCACGGTCCACCTCGGCGGGGCCATGGACGAGATCGCCTCGGCCGAGGGCGACGTGTGGAGGGGTAGGTGCCCGGAAAAGCCCTTCGTGCTCCTGGTACAGCCGAGCCTGTTCGATCCGGCGCGCGCCCCTGAGGGGAAGCACACGGCCTGGGCCTACTGTCACGTTCCGAACGGTTCGGATATCGACATGACCGTGCGCATCGAGGCTCAGGTGGAGCGGTTCGCCCCCGGATTCCGGGACCTCGTCATCGGCAGGAACGTCATGGGTCCGAAAACCCTGGAGGACTTCGATGCGAACTGCATCGGTGGCGACATAGCGGGAGGCGCGAACACCCTGCGGCAGGTCTTCGGCAGGCCTGTCTTCAGCCTCAATCCCTATGCCATGGGCACGCCCGGGATGTTCCTGTGCTCGGCGTCCACCCCGCCGGGAGGGGGGGTGCACGGCCTGTGCGGGTACCATGCAGCCCGGGCGTTTCTGGAGGGCCGGTGATCCGTTTGTCGGAAAGGGCACGCACCGCTGCGTACGGCATCCTCGCCGCGTATCTGTTCATTTGTTCCGGGTTCGCGAGGGCAGCTGCCGGGCAGGAAACGCTCACCGTCGACACCGTGGCGTTCGTGAAGGCCATGAGGTTGATGGACACGGACTTCACCCTGGCAGGGGCGGGACTGCACCGCTACCGGATCGTCTTCAGGGGCTACGCTGCGGCGCTGTACCTGGGAACGGGGGAGATACCGGCCAGTGTCTTCAAGGACATACCCAAGCGCCTCGAGATCGAGTACTACCATGCCATCCCGGCGGCCGGCTTCATCGACGCCACCCGCGAGGGCATGAAGAGGAACGTCTCCAGGGGAGATCTCGGCCGGATGAGGCCCCGCATGGAAAGACTCTTTAGGGCGTACCACCCGGTGAGGCCCCAGGACCGGTATGCCTTCACCTACGTGCCGGGCAAGGGGTCCACGCTCACCCTCAACAACGTCCCGCTCGATGTCTTCGAGGGGCTCGACTTCGCCAACGCCTTCCTGTCCATCTGGATTGGCCCGGAACCCGCCGACGAAGGACTGAAGAGGGAGCTCCTCAAGGAGCCGTAGCACTATTTTTTACGCAACATTCACAGAATTCCGCCGGCCCCCCGTTGCCTGACCAGTGTCTGAAAACTATTACATAAATATGCTTCTCCAGCATTGAGAGGTTTTCCATGGAATCCAGACAGACCAGGAAGATAGCCGTGGTGGGCGGAGGCGTGGCGGGGATCGTGGCCTCGTACCTCCTGCAGCGGAGGTTCGAAGTGAGCCTCTTCGAGAAGAACGACTACATCGGCGGCCACACCCACACCGTTCTCATCGACGACGGCCCCGATGCAGGAACGCCGGTGGACACAGGGTTCATCGTGTTCAACGAGAAGACGTACCCGAATTTCATCCGGTTCCTCGCCCGGCTCGCAATCGAGAAGCAGAAGAGCAGCATGTCCTTCAGCTACTACGATGCACGGACCGGCATGATGTACGCCAGCACGAACGTGGACACCTTCCTCGCCCAGCGCAGGAACATGCTCAGACCGTCCTTCTGGATGATGGCCCTGGCAGTCCTGAGGTTCAACCAGATCACCCCGAAACACCTGGAAGAGGGCAAGCTCAGGGGGCTCACCCTGGGTGAATTCCTCGCCGGGCACCGCTTCAACCGGTACTTCGTGGAGCAGTACCTCATACCCATCTGTGCCTCGGTCTGGTCGGCGCCGGACGTGCGCATGCTGGATTTCCCCATGGAGACCTTCGCCCGCTTCTTCCTGAACCACGGGCTGCTCTCCGTGCTGAACCAGCCCCAGTGGTACGTCGTGAGGGGCGGCAGCCACGCCTACGTGAACGCCTTCCTGAAGACCTTCCGGGGCAGGGTGTTCCGCCGGACGCCCGTCACCGCCCTGACGAGAAAGAGCGGCGGGATCTCGCTGAAGACCACGGAGGGGAGCGAGGAGACCTTCGACACCGTGGTGCTGGCCTGCCATGCGGACGAGGCGCTTCGCATGCTGGCCGATCCTTCACCCGACGAGAGGAGGCTGCTTGCCGCCTGGGACTATTCCCACAACAGGACCGTTCTGCATCACGACGCATCGTTCCTCCCCCCGATGCCCAAGGTCAGGGCCTCCTGGAACTACATGCGCATGGAGGCGGTGGAGTCGGGGTCCCCGGTCATGCTCACCTACTACATGAACAGGCTCCAGAACCTGGCGACCCGGAGGCAGTACTGCGTGACCCTGAACCCGAAAAAGCCGGTACCCCATGAAGCCGTGATCCGGGAGATGGTCTACAACCACCCGATCTATACGCCGGAATCCCTGTCGACGCAGGCGGGGATCTCAGGCATGAACGGACTGAGGAACACCTATTTCTGCGGGAGCTACCTGGGCAACGGGTTCCACGAGGATGCGGTGAAGTCCGCGGTAGCGGTGGCACGTACCTTCGGGATCGAATTATGAGGTCGAGGATTTACAACGGATACGTCGAGCATACCCGGTTCAGGCCGGCCTTCCACACCCTCAGGTACCCCTTCTATGTTTACTGCCTCGACCTGGACGAGCTGGCCGAGCTCGACATGGACCTGCCCTTGTTCGGGTACAACCGCGTAAAGCCGATCTCCATCCATGACAGCGACTACCTCGACAGCGGTTCCGGCTCCATCAGAGAGAAGCTCCTCCGTCATCTGGGAGAGGGCCTCGCAGCCAGGGTGGGGCGCATCTTCCTGGTGACCCAGCCGCGTTACATCTCGGCCGTGTTCAACCCGGTGAGCTTCTACTACTGCCTTGCGGAAGACGGTTCCCTGCTGTGCGCCGTGGCCGAGGTCAACAACACATACGGCGAGCGCCACGTCTATGCGCTCGAGAAGCGTCACGGGTCACCGGAAGGCTACCCTGCCGCCTTCCTCACCAACAAGGCCTTCCACGTTTCGCCCTTCAATGCCGTTGAAGGCGCCTACGTGCTCACCTTCTCGGAGATCGGGCCCGAGATCGATATCCATGTGGACCTCGTGCGCGACGGGGACAGGTTCTTCACTGCCCAGCTGAAGGGGAGGCACATGCCGCTGTCCACCTGGAGCCAGCTCAGGCTCATGGTCAGGCACCCCTTCTTGCCGAAACTCACCATGGCGCGGATCTACTGGGAGGCGGCCAGGCTCTTTTTCCTGCGGAAGCTCGCCTTCCATCAGAAGCCGGTCCCGACGAGCCCCATGACCATGAGGAGAAACCCGCCCGCTCTCGCTGAACGTCTCTATCTGAAGATCATCGACGGCCTGCTCGGGAAGATGGTCAAAGGCCGGCTGAAGATGACGCTGCCGGGGGGGGACACGAGGAGCTATGGACACACCGGTGCCCCTGGGCCTGAGGGCGGGATACGCATCAACGACTACTCCTTCTTCTCCCGCATCGCCCTGCACGGCGAGGTGGGCCTGGGTGAGGCCTACGTGGAGGGACTGTGGGACAGCGACGACCTTCCAGGGCTTCTCGGCCTGCTCATCGAGTACCGCAATGCTCTGCAACAAGGATATACCTGCTTCTCAGCGCTGTCCCGATGGAACAACTTCAGGCTGCACTGCAGCAGGCCCAACACCATCAGCGGCAGCAGGGCCAACATCGAGGCTCATTACGACCTGGGCGCGGACTTCTACGGGACCTTTCTGGACGAGACCATGACCTATTCCTGCGGTATCTTCCTCGATCCCGCCGACACCCTCGAACAGGCGCAGGTGAACAAGATGCGCGCGGTCATGGACAAGGCGCACACCGGCAGGGACGACCATGTCCTGGAGATCGGCTGCGGATGGGGAGGGCTCGCCATAGAGGCGGTCAAAGCGACCGGATGCTCCTGGACCGGCATCACCGTGTCCCGGACACAGTACGAGTATGCACGGGCACGGGTGAAACAGGAAGGTCTCGAGGATCGCATCACGATACTGCTGGAGGACTATCGGACCGTCAGGGGCTCCTTTGACAGGATCGTGTCCGTGGAGATGCTCGAGGCAGTGGGTCACGAGTATCTCGGCGAGTTCTTCGCCCGCTGCGAGGGCCTGCTCAAGCCCGACGGCATCGTGGTCCTCCAGGTCATCACCGTCCCCGACAGGCGCTACGACGATCACCGGCGCAGACCGAACTGGATCCAGAAGCACATCTTCCCGGGCGGCGTGCTCCCCTCCCTGACTGCCTTGTGCGCGGCCATGACCGCACACTCGCATCTTCAGGTGGAATCGATGGAGAACATAGGTATGCATTATGCACAGACCCTCAGGCTCTGGCGCGAGCGGTTCACGCGCTCGGCGGAAACGCTCGCCAAGATGGGGTTCGACCGGGCCTTCATGCGGAAGTGGTTCTATTATTTCTCTATCTGCGAGGCCCAGTTCAGGCTGCGTGTGCTGGGCGATCTCCAGCTCGTGGTGACCAGGGAGGGGAACCTGACGCTCGCCCCCTCTCTACAGGGTGGTGTCTCATGAAAGGGAATCATGTCGTCCGGGTCCTCATGCTGGCCGGGATGGTCCTGGTCCTCGGCTGTGCCGGCACCAAGGGCACCCACGACGTGAGGGTCACCTCTAAAGCTCTCGAGGAGACAGACAAGGGGAGGATCAAGCACGTGGAACACGGTTCCCAGGTTGAACAGGAGGCCATCGCGAGGTTCACGGAATTCTACAGGGTATTCTCCGCAGAGAGGATCGCTGCATCCATCGACGGGGTGTACACTGAGAATGCCTACTTCGAGGACGGCATCAGGCAGGTCAAGGGCAGGGAGAACATCCGGGAGTATTTCCTGGGCACCACCGGCGCCTTTACCGAGTGCACCTTCGATATCAAGGATGTGGCATACAGCCAGGGTAACTACTACTTCAGGTGGATCATGCACCTGAGGCTCAAGCGCGATCCGGACAACCCCATGGCGCAGCCCGGCATGTCCCACGTGCGGTTCGACGAGCAGGGCTGTGTCGTGTTTCACCACGATTACTGGGAGACCCTGGCGCTCTTCGAGCGGTTCCCGGTCATCGGGGGCGTCATCCGCTGGATCAAGGGCAGGATATGAAGGGGATGCAGGGATTACCGGAACCGCGGCACCCCGTCGACGAAGTCCATGCTTACCGGTTCGGGGAAAAAGCAGACCCCTGACGTGGAGGGATATCCCTGCAGGATCTCCCAGAGCTGAAGGCCCACCTGGTTGCCCATGACAGAGACCTCGGCATAAGGGGTGGAATCCCCCTGCCATGCTGTCGAACCTGATCTGTACGCGCCCCAGGAGTTCCCGAGTCCGTCGGAGTCTCCCCAGGCGATGCAGTCGATGTGGATGTTCATGGTAATATCCACGAAGATGCTCACCCCGGTCTGGCCTGAGATGCCGGAGAGCTCCGCATCGCTCAAGGGCGTCATGGCCTGGAGGGACAGCGGCAGCAGGAACATGGCGAGCACTGTGAACAGGATCTTCATGGACCGGGTCTCCTCAGTTCGGTATCTCCTATTATATCCCCCTCCCGGCGCAATGCAAGGGTCACAAGACCTGCCCCGCTGAACGAATCCCGGTTCGTCATGCCTCCAGCGGTTCGATCCGGCAGGGCACATAGCGATGATGTGGCGTGGCCGCGAACCTGTCGCGGTTCGTGTTCTTGGTGAGCCGGTTCACGTTCGCGCCGTAGACCTTGCCCTGGTGAACCATGCCGAACCCGTGGGGCATGATCACCTGGCCCCTGCGGGTTGCCTCCGTGATCTCCGCCTCGATGGCGACCTCGCCAGCTTCTGTGATGACGCGCACCATCTGGCCGTCGGTGATATCGAGCGAGGATGCATCGTCTGGGTGCACGGCCAGGGTGCATGCACGCCGGCCCTCGTTCCATGCAGGGTCCCGCATGAGGGTGTTGGCGTTCATGCTCATGTGGCGGCCGGCCTGGAGTACGAGGGGAAAGTCCGGGTCCGGCTTCAGGGCCGCCTCCTCGGATTCCGGTTCGATGCTCTTCACCCACCCCTCCATCTCGGGGATGTGGACGTGGATCAGGTGGTCCTCGTGGGCGATCATGGAGAAGTTGTCGTCCGGGTCGGCAAGGCCGACGATGACCCCCTCGGGATGATCGAGGATGGACTGGAAGACCTCGTCGCCCAGGGTGATCCCGGGCTTGAACCCGGCCCTGGCCGCAGCCTTGCGGAAGCTCTTGGGGGCAGCCTGGAGCAGCCCCCACAGGGCGGCGAGGTTCGGCGATCCCATGGTTCTGCCCAGGGTCTTGGCGAGGATGAACGGCATGTCGGAGAGGGTTTTGGGGTTTGCCTGGATGAACTGCATGAGCTCCATGCCGAAGGTCATGCGGTCCTTTGCCGCCGCGTCCACGAGAGACTGCGGTACGGCAGGGATGATGCCCAGCGCGTCCGCGATCCGTACCAGGATCTCGCTCAGGTGGAGAGGCTCTCCCACGGGTTCCACCACGGGCCTGCGCATCTGGAAGTAGACCTCGGGGAAGGTCCAGGGGAAGAAGGTGCCGTCCCACGACTCGTAGCCGGACAGGGCGGGCAGCACGTAGTGGGACAGGGCTGCGGTCTCGGTCATGGCGAGCTCGCAGGTCACCAGCAGATCGAGCCTCCTGAAGGCCTCCTCGTAGGCCGTGGTGTCCGCAAAGGACCTCAGGGGGTTGGACTGGCAGCACATCACGATCCTGGTCCTGTCAGGGTGCTCGCTCAGGATCTCCTCGGGCAGCACGTTGGGAGGGAACACACCCATGAGAGCAGGAAAGTCCGTGGTCACGGTGCGCCAGGTCTTGGAATCCCGCTCGTCCGTGTGGGCGCCGAGCGGCATGAGGTGGCCGGGTATCACGTTGCCGCCCCGCGCGCAGAACCTTCCGCACACGGCGGCCAGGAGGAGGTGCAGGTAGGATGCAACGGTGCTGTGGCGGTTCATGTAGATGCCCAGGTCCGTGTGCATGCACCACTTCCTGGTGGCCAGCAGCCGGCACACCTCGCGAACCTGCTCGTAGTCGAGTCCGCAGACCGCGCAGACTGCCCTGGCATCGAAGCCCCTGAACCAGGGGGCGACCTCTTCGAACCCCGTCGTGTGCTGTTCGATGTAGTCCATGTCCTGCCATCCCTCGGCCAGGATGATGGCGATCATTGCCCTGGTGAGCAGGGCATCGGTGCCGGGGCGGACGGCCAGGTGGATGTCGGCGATCTCGGCGGTCTCTGATTTCCGCGGGTCGATGACCACCAGGAGCTTGTCCGGGTTCTTCGAGAACTCCTTGAGAACGAGCGGTGCCCGCGGCATCTGGTGGCTCTGCATCCCGTTCCATCCGATGGCCAGGATCATGTCGGCGGCGTGCTCGTCCGGGATGCCGAAGAGGTACTGCCTGCCCGTGAACCTACNNGAGCCCAGCGCCCGCATGAGCCTCACCCCGAAGGCGGCATCGAAGTGGCAGCCCTGGCCGCCGCCGCCCATGTAGACGTATGACTTCGGGCCGTGCTCGCCCGTGACCTGCCTGATCCGGGAGGCTATCTCGCCGATGGCCTGGTCCCATGATATCTTCTCAAAGGTTGATCCCACGCGTTTCAGCGGGTGGGTGAGCCGTCCTGTGTGGTGCTGGTGAAAGGCCACGTTGGCCCCCTTGCGGCACACATATCCTTGAGAACGCGGGTTGTCCTTGTCGCCCCTGGACTTTGTGATCCGGTTGTCCTCCACATACACCTCGAGCCCGCAGTTCTGTGCGCAGAGAACGCAGCCGGTCTTCCTCCACTCACCCATGTCGTGTCCCCCTCTTTCTCGTTCCGGCAGGGCCGGTTCTCAGTATATGCTCAAAGACCATGTTCTTGAAGATCTTCAGCGGTTCACTGCTCTTCGTGAGCTTCATGTGCATGATGGCGCCCTCCCAGCTGTTGAGGATGAACCAGGCGGTCTGTGCCGGTTCCAGGCCGGCCGGGAGGTCGCCCGCATCCCCGGCCTCGGCGAGGATCCGCTCTATGCGGTCGTGCATGCGGGTGTAGACATCGCCGACCTTGGCCCTGAACGGCTCGCTCAGGTCGCTCATCTCCTGCATGAGGTTTCCGATGGGGCACCCGCAGCGCAGACCCATATCCTCGAACATGGACTGGTATGCATCCATGAACAGAGAGAGCCTTTCGAGGGGCGGGGTGGAGCCGCCGTTGAGGTAGGTCTCTCCCATGGCATGGATGAACTCCCAGTAGTAGTCGATGAGTTCCAGCCCGAAATCGTCCTTGCTCCTGAAGTAGAAGTAGAACGAACCCTTGGGTATGCCGGCCGCCTGCAGGATCTCGTTCAGGCCGGTGTGGTGGAAGCCTTTGGCATGGACGAGGCGCGCGCCTTCCCTGAGAATGGTCAACTTCGAAGTGTCCCGGGCCACGGTGCATATAATAGACCAGTCGTCTAGTAAAGGAAAGAGAAAACTGTTCTGTGAGGTTTACCCTGTGCGCTGATTCATGTAAGATAGTCATGTTATTGTCGAATGCCATCTGTAGAGCATGTTCGTACATCACGTGAGTTGAGGGGAGAGGGGATATGGCGCTCCATGACCTTGCCGGCAAGCCAGCGCCGAGGGAAATGCTGGTCGATGTCGGGGCCCTCATCGATGCATACTTCTCGATCCGCCCCGATTCCGCTGATCCCGTGCAGAGGGTTTCGTTCGGCACCTCGGGCCACCGGGGGTCTTCACTGACCGGGAGCTTCAACGAAGATCACATCCTGGCCATTACCCAGGCCATCTGCGACTACAAAAGGGAATACTCCATCACCGGCCCCCTGTTCCTGGGCAAGGATACCCACGGCCTGTCCGAACCCGCCTTCAGGTCTGCCCTGGAGGTGCTCTCGGCAAACGCGGTGAACGTGATGACAGACGAGACCGGGGGGTTCACCCCGACCCCGGTGATATCGCACGCCATACTCGAATACAACAGGGCGCGAAAGACCGACCTGGCGGACGGCGTCGTCATCACGCCGTCTCACAACCCCCCCACGGACGGCGGGATCAAGTACAACCCTCCCGAGGGAGGGCCGGCCGATACCGGGGTGACCGCGTGGATCGCCGCACGGGCCAACGCGATCCTGGCCGGCCACGACGCGGAGGTGCGCAGGATCCCCTACGAGCGTGCCGTCAGGGCACCCACGACGACTCTCTATGACTATGTCGGCCCCTATGTGGAGGAGCTCTCCGGCATCATCGACATGGAGAGGGTGGCATCCGCAGGGCTCAGTCTCGGCGCGGACGCCCTGGGCGGATCGGGGGCGGCCTTCTGGCCGCGCATAGCCGAGCGGTATGGGCTCTCCCTGGAGCTCATGCACGGAAGCCCGGACCCGACGTTCGGCTTCATGACCGTCGATCACGACGGGAAGATCAGGATGGACTGCTCGTCTCCGTATGCCATGGCAGGCCTCATAGGTCTGAAGGAGCGGTTCGACCTCGCCTTCGGCAACGATCCCGACTTCGACCGCCACGGCATCGTCACCAGGACGGGCGGCCTCATGAACCCGAACCACTACCTCGCCGTTGCCGTGGAATACCTCTTCTCCACCAGGACGCGATGGCGGTCAGGGACCGGCATCGGAAAGACACTGGTGAGCAGTTCCATGATCGACCGGGTCGCCGAATCCCTCGGCAGACCACTCATGGAGGTACCGGTGGGGTTCAAGTGGTTCGTGCGCGGCCTCATCGAGGGAACCATCGGGTTCGGGGGCGAGGAGAGCGCAGGGGCTTCGTTCCTCCGCAGGGACGCAACGGTGTGGACCACGGACAAGGACGGCATCATCATGGCGCTGCTGGCCGCCGAGATGACGGCCGTACGGGGCAGGGATCCCCATGAGCTCTACGGGGCCCTCGAGGAACGGTTCGGCGCCTATGCCTACGAGCGGACTGATGTACCTGCAAACCCTGCACAGAAGACCGTCCTGGGGAAGCTGTCGCCGGAGCTCATCGCATCGGACGAACTCGCGGGCGACGCCATCACCGCGGTCCTCACCGAGGCGCCGGCCAACAGGGCGCCCATAGGCGGTATCAAGGTGGTCACCGGCTCGGGGTGGTTCGCGGCGCGCCCTTCGGGAACCGAGGACGTCTACAAGATCTATGCAGAGAGCTTCAAGGGAGACGACCATCTCAGGGCCCTTCAGGAAGGAGCCCGGGGCCTCATCTCCCAGGCCTTTTCCCGGGCGGGAGTCTGAAGGGAAGGGTTTGATGGCACAGACACCGGCCACTTCACGGGCAGCCCTCGCGCAGCCCTCCCCGCTGAGGGTGACATGGGACGTGGTGAAGTACCTCGTCTTCATGTCCATTCTCGGGATCGTCATCGTCAAGGGGACCTCGACCCTGGGGTACAACTGGCAGTGGTACCGGGTGGCCAGGTACATCCTCGTCGAGACGGAAAGCGGGCTCGTTGCCGGACCGTTGCTCAAGGGTCTTCTCGTCACTTTCCGGATCACCGGGATCAGCCTCGTCCTCGCCTTCGCCATCGGCCTGGTCACGGTCCTGATGAGGCTGTCGTCATCGGTCTCCGCGCGGGCTCTCGCCAGGGCCTACATGGAACTCATCAGGAACACGCCGCTGCTCATACAGCTGTTCTTCCTCTACTTCGTCATATCGCCCATCGTGGGCATGAACGCCTTCTTTTCGGCCGTGATCGCCCTGAGCCTGTTCGAGGGCGCCTACATTTCCGAGATATTCCGGTCAGGAATCGAGTCAATCCCGCCTGGGCAGTGGGAGGCAGGCCTGAGCTCGGGGTTGACCAAGTTCGAGTCCTACCGGTTTGTCATCCTGCCCCAGGCGGTTCGTGCCATTCTGCCGCCGCTGACGGGCCAGGCGATTTCGCTGATCAAGGACTCGGCCCTGGTCAGTACCATCGCCATCTACGATCTGACCATGCAGGGACGGGCCATCGTGGCTGAGACCTTCCTGGTCTTCGAGATCTGGCTCTCCGTGGCGGCCATCTACCTGGTCATCACCATGAGCCTGTCGGCCCTTGTTCACGAGATGGAAAAGAAATTCAAACGATACTCGCACTGAGATAAAGGAGGATTCCTATGAGAAGGAAGAGAATCTTCACAACTTCACTGATCCTCGTCGTACTGGTCTTGGGAGGGTTCCTCATGGCCGCCAAGGGGGTGAGGGAAGACCTCGCGGCCCAGAGCACCATCGAACAGGTGCTTCAGCGGGGTGTGCTCAGGGTGGGGATGTCCACCTTCGTTCCCTGGGCCATGAACGACAAGCAGGGCAATCTCGTGGGGTTCGAGATCGACGTGGCCAGGAGACTCGCCAGGGACATGGGGGTGAAGGTGGAGTTCGTGCCCACCAAGTGGTCGGGGATCCTGCCCGCCCTGCTCACCGGAAAATTCGACGTCATCATCGGCGGCATGGGCATCACGCCGGAGCGCAACGTCAAGGTGAATTTCTCCATGCCCTACGACTATACGGGCATGTCCCTCGTGGCCAGCAAGAAGCTTGCCAGGGGCTACAAGTCGCTCAACGACTTCAACAAACCCGTGGTGACCATCGCCGCACGGACCGGCACCACCGCCGCAGCCGCCGCGAAGAAGCACATGCCCAGGGCCAGGCTCAGACTCTTCGACGACGAGTCCCAGGCGGTTCAGGAACTGCTCAACGACCGGGTCCACGCCCTGGTGGCCTCTGCGCCGCTGCCCGCATTCCAGGCCATCGAATATCCCGACAGACTCTTTTTGCCCCTGAAGGACGACTTCACGCAGGAACCCATCGGGTTCGCCATCGTCAAGGGCGATGTGGACACCCTGAACTTCCTCAACAGCTGGATCGTCGTGGTCGAGTCCGAGGGCTGGCTCAAGGAGCGCAAACACTACTGGTTCGAGACCAAGGACTGGAAGAACCTCATCGAGTAGGGATTGCGTGAGCGGTTCCTCCCCGGACCCCGCAGGGCACCATGAAAGGCGGCTGCAGTGAAAAGAAGGCTGGAGTTCAGGATACTCGATCTCATCATCCTGGGCATCCTTGCAGCCTGCGCCCTGTGGGTCATGCATCGCGTCCGGGTCGACCTGAGGTACAACTGGAACTGGGGGGTGATCCCCCAGTATCTCTTCTATTACGATCAGGACCAGGGGGAGTGGGTCCCCAACCTCCTGATCCTGGGTTTCATGACCACCATCAAGCTCAGCATGTGGGCAACCCTGTTCGCCACCATCATCGGGACCGTCATGGCCCTGTTCCGGAACAGCAGGAGCCTGTTCCGGAGGATGGTGGGCAGGACTTACGTGGAGCTCGTCCGGAACATGCCGCCCCTGGTGCTCGTGTTCATCGTCTACTATTTCATCAGCGACCAGGTCATCAGGGCCATCGGTCTGGAGGGACTGCTGCGTTCGCTCAGCCCGGGGGTCCAGGGCTTTCTCGCCCACTGCTGCGCGCCCGTGCCCAAGCTGCCCGTGTTCGCCGCGGCCGTCGTCATGCTGGCGCTCTACGAGGGTGCATACATCACCGAGATCGTGCGGGCGGGCATACAGTCCATCGAGCGTGGCCAGTGGGAGGCATCCAGCGCCCTGGGTTTCACCCGGTTCCAGCAGCTCCGTCACGTCATCTTTCCCCAGGCAGTGGTGCGCATCCTGCCCCCGCTTGCCGGTCAGGTCATCTCCACCATCAAGGACTCCGCCATCGTCTCGGTCATATCCATCCAGGAACTCACCTTCCAGGGCATGGAGATCATGTCCTCGACATACCGGACCTTCGAGATATGGATCACCATAACGGCCATGTACTTTGCGCTCACCTTCGCATGCTCGCTGGTGGTGAGGAGTCTGGAGCTTTCACTGCAGAGGCGGTGAGTCCCCGCGGGGTGGTCAGCGGAAGTTCAGGATGGGCCAGCCCCTTTCCATGGCCACCTTCCTGAGCTCGTCCGTGGGCTCCACGGCATATGCGTTGCCCACGAGGTCCAGCAGGGGGATGTCGGCCTGGTGGTTCCCGTAGGCAGAGGATGCAGGGAGGTCCATGCCGAGCTCGTCCGCAAGCCGCTGAGCATGATCGCGCTTGTGGCCGTCCGTGCAGATAGGGCCCCGGGTATTTCCCGTCAGGATACCGTCGGTACCTGTCTCGAGATCGGTGCAGATGAGAAGATCGAACCCGAGGTCTTCGGCCACGGGCTTCAGGAGGTACCTGAGCCCCGCGGAGACGAGCACCAGGACATGGCCACTGGCCTGGTGCTCCCGGACGCGGCTCACGATGTTTGGCGCGAGGTGGGGTCTGAGCACCTCACGGTAATAGTCCAGCGCTCCCGCCTCGAAAGGGGCGAAGGCCTTGCCTCGGTAGAAGCTGATGAGGATCCTGGCCATGGTCTCGTCGCTGATGAGGTGGCGCTGGTAGAACACGTTGGCCGCCATGACCTTGAGGATGTACCCCATGGTTACCAGACCCCGCTCCCACAGGTAGCGGATGCCGAGCCGCGGGCTCTCCACGTCGATGAGGGTCCTGTCGAAGTCGAAGAACGCACCGATCAGCCCTCTGCCCATGGAGGCCTCCTGTCATGTTCCGATGCACTTCTCGCCATGGGATACCTGGCTTTGTGACGACAGGATACCCCGATGCCTCCTCAAAGGAAAGGAGGTATTCTGACATCCCCATGCCCGATCTCCTCGGACAGTGTGCCCGTGCGGCTTGATGGATTTTACAGTTTGACTGACATGTCTTTGTGTGCTAGGCACGTTCCCAATGAGTACCGATGACATCACAGATAAACGAGGAATATAATCCGCCCCCGGTGCAGGTCATCCTGCCTGGGGCCGGGCAAGGATGATTGCGCCGAACCGTAAGGAAACCGGCTTTCCCCTTTTCGAGTCCGCGCAGTCGAGCTTCACGAGGTGCGTGTATGCGGAGAGACTACCAGCTCGCGGAAGGCAGGATCGTTGGATGTCCGGAGAATGCAGGCCAGATACAGGTCTATGTCAACCCGGACCCCGACGAGAAGCACGCCCTCATCCATGACCTGGGGGTGGATGAGCATACCCTGAACTCGTCTTTGGACCCGGACGAGATATCGCGTCTCGAGTTCGAACCCAACCACGTGGCACTCATCTTCAAGATGCCCAAGAGCTATTCCGGCGAGGATCAGCTCCTCTTCAGGGTCTGTTCCACCGGCGCCTTCCTCTTCAAGGACAGGCTGGTGCTGGTGGTTTCCGAAGACGTGCCCGTCTTCGAGGGAAAGCAGTTCACGAGGGTCCCGTCGCTGAAGAGCCTGATGCTCAGGGTGATCAACCGGTCAGCCCATCACTTCATGGAACACCTGAAGGTCATAAACCTTCTCACCGAGGAACTCGAGGACAGGGTGAACACCTCCATGGAGAACAAGTACCTGATCAATCTCTTCACCCTGGGAAAGAGCCTCGTGTACTACCTCAACGCGATCAATTCCAATGCCATTGTGAATGCCAAGATGAAGAACAACAGTGCCAAGATAGGCTTCGACACGGAGGAGGCGGAGTTTCTCGACGACATCATGGTGGACAACAACCAGTGTTACCGGCAGGCAGAGATCTATTCCAACATCCTTGCGAGCCTCATGGATGCACGGGTCTCCATCGTGAACAACAACCTCAACATTCTCATGAAGACCCTGAACATCATCATCCTGTGCATCATGCTGCCGTCACTGGTGGTGAGCGCCTTTTCCATGAATGTGCACATACCCCTGCAGCAGAATCCCTTCGCGTTCTGGATCATCATGGGCCTCTCCCTCGCATCGGCACTGGTGGTGGCGGCCTTCTGGAAGTTCAAGAGGCTTTGACCTGAGACCTTCTCGAGGATTTCGAGGAGAGAAAATCGCTGTCCGCAGCTGAGAAGACACCGCAGGAAGCCTGACGGTCAGGCTCCTCGGGTCACGAAGCAGCTGCGTACCAATGATCAGGACTGCCAGTAGATGCGGTCGTTCTCGTCCTGCGACCTTCTGATGTACTCCCTCCGGGCCTTGTCGGTCGAGGAATACAGCTCTTCGGGGGAAAGCGCCACATGCCGGTTGCATGTGGGGTTCGGGCACATACCCCTGTACTGGGGATCGACCGTGGAAGAGAACTGTACAAAGAACTTGGATCTGCACCGGTCATGACCGAAGAGAGCCACCTTTGTTATCTCCTTCATGCGGTTTCTCCTATCCTGTTACATTCACTTTATTTTTATACGTAGTGCATTTTCCTGGCTAGTCAATACAGCATTTGTGAGATTATGCAAGGAAAATGAGAACCTGGTCGTCGGTCGGGCCTGCAGACCGTCACAGGCTGACGATTTGAGAGAACCATCCATCCTCACGGTCACACTGCGCTGTCTGCCCGGAATTCACAGAGAAAGTGCCGAGCATTCACCTGCCGTTAATAATGACAGTGTATTCTTCCGAAAAGAACTCACAGGGGGAGAAGGGTACATGAGACCGATCAGACACCATTTCAGGGTACGGCGAAACCCGGTGAGAGTTCTCCGTGTGGTCTGCCACATTCTCCAGACCAGGAATACCCATGGATACAACTCGGTCCTGGAAAGGATCTTCCGCTCCATTGTCCTGGCGGGCCCCAGGTCATGAGTTGGATTTACCGCCGCGCTATGCTGCAAAATATTCATGAAAAAATAAGACAGTAGGCATTATCATCAGAAAATCTGTTTACTATTGTGGTATTATCAGGCCTATAAAAATGTTGCTCGGGGCTCAAAATATCATTGCGGAAAATCCCCTTTTGGTATAGACACACATCGTCTTCACAAGAACATCATGACACGGAGGGCCGCATGGATGGAGAAGCCGCCCATTGTCCGCTTACAGGGGGTGACGAAACGGTTTGACGACGTAACGGCCGTCGACTCGTTAAGTCTCGACATCTACCAGGGGGAATTCCTTACCCTCCTCGGTCCTTCCGGCTGTGGCAAGACCACGGTGCTCAGGCTCATCGCGGGATTCGAGACCTTGACCTCGGGCGAGATCTTCATGAACGGCTCGCGGCTCAACGGGACTCCGCCGAACAAACGCAACGTGAACACGGTATTCCAGAGCTATGCGCTCTTCCCTCACATGAGCGTGTTCGAGAACATAGCCTTCGGGCTGCGGATGAAGCAACACGACACCAGGAGCATCAGTGGTCAGGTCATGGACGCCCTGGACATCGTCAAGATGACCGGCCTCGAGATGCGCATGCCCCATCAGCTCTCCGGTGGCCAGCAGCAGCGCGTCGCCATGGCCCGTGCCATCGTGAACAAGCCCCAGATACTGCTCCTGGACGAACCGCTGAGCGCGCTGGACTACCGGTTGCGCCAGGAGATGGAGATCGAGCTCAAGAGGGTGCACCGGCAGCTCGGTATCACCTTCGTGTTCGTCACCCACGACCAGGAGGAGGCCATCAGCATGTCGGACCGCATAGCGGTCATGAACGAGGGCAGGATCGAACAGATCGGCACCCCCATCCAGATCTACGAAGAGCCCGAGAACATGTTCGTGGCCAAGTTCGTGGGAGAGATCAACGTGTTTCACGGCCGTGTCCGGGAGATCAACAACGGCAGCGCCGTGGTGGACATCCACGGCCAGTCTTTCCCGGTGCAGAACAGAAGGAAGTTCGGCGTCGGCAGCGATGTGCGGGTGCTCCTGAGGCCCGAGGACATCCAGGTCACGGTGGAGGAGGAGTGGACCAACGGCGAGCCGTCCCTGGTGGGGCAGGTCGAGGAGGTCATCTACAAGGGCAAGACAGTGGATCTCATCATCAAGCTCCTCGATGGTGAGACCATATTCGTGACCCAGTTCTTCAACGAGGACCAGGAAAACGTCATCTACCGGGAAGGCCAGCGGGTTCACATAAACTGGCTCTATGGCTGGGAAGTCCTGCTCTAACCATGGTCAAAAGCCGGTTCAGGAACTTCGCCGTCGGCTCTACCATGCTGTGGATCACCATATTCGTGGTGGTTCCCTTCGTCTTCGTGGTCGTGTTCAGCCTCCTCGAGCGCGATCCGGTCACTGCCGTGGCATGGAATTTTTCCCTCGAAGGGTACCGGGAGATCATTTCGCCGGTATTCCTCAAGGTGTGCTGGTACTCCATGCTCCTTGCCCTGGGAACGACAGTGATCTCTCTCTTGGTCGCATATCCCTTCGCCTTCATCCTTGTCCGCCTCCCGGTCCCGTTGCAGAGGATGCTGCTCCTGCTCATGATCATACCCTTCTGGACTTCGTCGCTCATCCGGACCTATGCCCTGGTCATCCTGTTCAAGGCCAACGGCACCATCAACACCTTTCTCCTCTGGACCGGCATCATCGATGAGCCGCTTGCCCTGCTCTACACCCAGACCGCCGTGTTTGTCGGCCTCGTCTACACGTTGCTGCCCTTCATGGTCCTGCCCATGTACACGTCGATCCAGAAGCTCGACTGGCGCCTCGTCGAAGCTGCCCGCGACCTGGGGGCAACCTCCCGGCAGATCTTCTTCCGCATCATCCTGCCCCTGACCATGCCCGGGATCGTGGCCGGCAGCACCATGGTATTCCTGCCCGCGCTGGGTCTGTTCTACATCCCGGATTTCCTGGGAGGCGCCCGTTCCATGCTCATCGGCAACTTCATCAAGAACCAGTTTCTCACCACGGGCAACTGGCCGGTCGGTTCTGCGGCCAGCGTGATCCTCACACTGGTCATGTGCCTGTTCCTGTACGTGTATTTCCTGAGCTCGAAAAAGGCGCATGCCGGCGGCATGGGGGACATGGCATGAAACGGGCCGCACGGTTCATCTACCTGAGCTGCATCTACCTCTTCCTGTATGTCCCCATTCTCATACTCATCGTCTATTCCTTCAACGACACGAAGTATTCCACCAACTGGCAGGGTTTCACCTGGAAGTGGTACTACCAGCTCTTCACCGACTCGCCGCTGAAGGAAGCACTGGTGAACTCGCTCATCATCGCGCTGGCATCCAGCGTCCTCGCCACGATCCTGGGCACGCTGGGGGCCTTCGCCTTCTATCGCTACCGCTTCCTGGGCAGGAAGGTCATGTACTCCTTCATCTACATCGTCATGATGAGCCCGGACATCGTCATGGGCATCTCCCTGCTCATGTTCTTCATCACCATCGGCCTGGCTACGGGCCCCTTCACCCTGCTGCTCGCCCACATCACCTTCTGCCTGCCCTTCGTGGTGGTGACAGTCTACTCACGCATCAGCGGATTCGATCGCAACATCATCGACGTGGCCAAGGACCTCGGCGCGAGCGAGCTGCAGATGTTCAGGCACGTCATCATGCCGCTGCTCATGCCCGCCATCATCGCAGGCTGGCTGCTGAGCTTCACCCTGTCCCTGGACGACGTGGTGGTGAGCTTCTTCACCACCGGCCCGTCCTTCGAGATCCTGCCGCTGAAGATCTACTCCATGGTGAGGCTGGGGATCAAACCGGAGATCAACGCCCTGTCCGCGGTGATGTTCCTGCTCTCGCTCGTCACCGTGACCGTGGCTCACCTCGTGACAAAGGAGAACCGATAGATGAGAAAGCTCATTGCCGTACTGGTGCTCATACTCCTGCCTGCACTCGCGTTCGGGGCGAAGCAGGAGGTGTATGTGTTCAACTGGACGGAGTACGTCGATCCCGGCGTGCTCAAGCAGTTCGAGAAGGAGACCGCCATCAAGGTCCGCTACTCCACCTACGACAGCAACGAGTCCATGTTCGCAAAGCTGAAACTCGTCAAGAAGGCGGGCTACGACGTGGCGTTCCCGTCCACGTACTACGTGGAGCGCATGCGCAAACAGGGCCTCATCCAGCCGCTGGACAAGGCGAAGCTGCCGAACCTGAAGAACATCAACCCGTGGCTCATGAACCAGGCCTATGACCCGGGCAACGCCTACAGCGTACCCTACATGTGGGGCTCGTCGGCCATCGGCATCAACCGCAAGGTCGTCGACCCGAAGACCGTCACGAGCTGGAACGACCTGTGGAACCCGAAATACAAGGGCAAGGTCCTGCTCATGGACGACGTTCGTGAGGTGTTCGCCATGTCGCTGCGATCCATGGGCTACTCGGGGAACACCACGGACCAGGGGCAGATCAGGAAGGCCTACGAGAAGCTCCTGAAGCTCAAGCCGAGCGTGAAGGTGTTCAACTCGGACTCGCCGTCGCAGCCGTTCCTGAACGGGGAGGTCGTCATCGGCCAGATCTGGGGCGGGGCGGTGTACCTGGCGAACCAGGAGAACCCGGACATCGTGATGGTCTACCCCAAGGAGGGGGCCATTTTCTGGGCGGACAACATGGTGATCCCTAAGTCGGCACGCAGTGTGGCCAATGCGTACCGCTTCATCGACTTCATGTGCAGGCCGGACGTGGCGAAGAAGAACTGCGAGTTCATCGGGTACGCCACGGCCAACCTCAAGGCGCAGCAGAGGCTGGACACGAAGACGAAGAACCACAAGGCCGTGTACCCGGACGAAAAGGCAATGAAGAAGGGCGAGTTCCAGTCCGACGTGGGTGATGCCATCGTCACCTATGAGAAGTACTGGGAGATGCTCAAGACGCAGTAGGTCCGGAGGACACGATGAAACGCATAGTCATGGTCGTGGTGCTCCTCCTGGCAGGGTGCGTCGGCATACCGGAGAACGTGAAGCCGGTCGAAGGCTTTGTGCTGGAGAGATATCTGGGCACCTGGTACGAGATCGCGAGGCTGGACCATCCCTTCGAGCGAGGCCTGTCCCGGGTGAGCGCCGAGTACGGTCTGCGGGATGACGGCGGCGTCAGGGTGGTGAACCGCGGTTATGCGGCGGACGAGAAGCGATGGAAGCAAGCGGAAGGAAAGGCACACTTCGTTCGAGGCCCAGACGAGGGATTTCTGAAGGTCTCGTTCTTCGGCCCCTTTTACGGCTCGTACATCGTGTTCGAACTGGACCGCGAGAACTATCAGTATGCGCTCGTGAGCGGCCCCGACACGTCATACCTGTGGATTCTGGCCAGGACTCCGTCGCTGCCCGAACACACCGTCGATGCCCTCATCGCAAAGGCACAAAAGGCCGGCTTCGACACGAGCGGACTGATATTCGTANNCTCACGACCCGTATCTCCTTCCGTACAGTTCCGCATCGTAGGGCTCACGCCTGGAATCGCACCCCTGCCTCGGGCACAGCGAGCAGTTCGTGAAGCCCTCTTCCGAGACGAAGGAGATTCCGGACAGCGACTTGAGCGGCCTGATGACCATCTTCTCGGTGAGTCGCACCCCTATGGCATCGGTGACATCCCCCATGAGCCTGAACAGGTTGGCCTGCTCGGCAAGGGGCCAGTCTTCAAGGGAGCCGGGATTCATGGTGGACAGGGCCGCCCCGCCGAGACGCTCCTTCAGGTGCGCCTCCAGTGCGCTCACCGCACACCCCAGGGCCACGAGCATGATGGAGTCGGCCCAGAACGACCGCAGCATGCCTTCCATGCCCCGGGACCACTCCTCGAGCTCGATACCGCACGTGGCGACAAACGGGAACGCCACGCCTGCCTCGGCGAGGTTGACGCGCAGCACCCGGCTCTGAAACCGCACGCCGTCGATCTCCAGGGCTTCATGACCGGATGAACGGGCACTGGCTATACCGAAGGCCGCCTTCGGTCTGGCTATGCCTTTGGCCCGGCTGAGGATGGAGGAGAGCTCGGCAGCATGGGCCGTGCCGGGCCGGATGCGCAGCAGCCCCATCAGGCCGGTTTCGTCGACGTCGAACGGGATGTCGTGGAGCATGACCCTGTCCATGGCTCATGCCCCCGGGAAGTCGATGGACCTGATGAACATGTCCTGGAAGTCCTCCTGTCCCGAGAGCAGCACCTCCTGAACCCGGTCCCGCAGGGTTGCGGCGTGCCCGATGAAACACGGGTCCAAACATGCCTCTACAGCGGCCTGAAGGCTCGTGTTGCCGACATTNNGATGAACCCCAGCCTCCTGAAGTGCTCCATGTCCATATGCTCGCCCAGGGCGCCAGCGATGAACACGTGCCTGATATCCTCGGGGGGCGTCCCAGCGGCAGACAGGAGGAGCCGGGACGCCGCCAGGGCAGCCGCCTTGGCGAGCTGGACGTTGCGGATGTCCTTCTGGGTGAGCCTGATCCTGCCCCAGAGGTTCAGGGACAGGGCACCGTCTTCACGAGCGGGCTCGAGGGGCTCCGGGAGATCCATGGCGTCGATGTCCCGCGAGAACGCACCGGTCGCTGACACGAGCCCTCTGTCCAGGAGAATGGCCAGCAGGTCGATGAGCGCCGTGCCCGTGATGCCGGCGGGATCACCGGAGCCCAGGACGTCACAGACAAGGCCGCCCGGGGCCTGACGTATGTGCGTTACGGCCCCGTCGTCGGCAGTCATGCCCCAGGAGATGTTCATGCCCTCCAGGGCCGGGCCCATGGCGCAGGACGTGGCGAAGACGCGACCCGTGCGGTCGGCGACGAAGATCTCGCCGTTGGTTCCGAGGTCAATGAAGAACACGCTGTTAAGCTTTCTCCTGGCATGGCACAACGCGAGCCCGCCGACGAGGTCGGCCCCGATGAAGGCGCCCACCACGGGCAGGGCACTGGTGCGGGTCGCGCTATCCTCCGTGAGACCCGCAGCCGTGGGGGGCAGTGACGCGAAGTCCCTTGTGGCGGCGTGGTAGGGGTGCCTGCCCAGGGGCTGAACGTCGAGGCCGAGGAGCAGGTAGAGCATGGTGGTGTTGCCCGAGAAGACCATGGACTCGAGGCTGCCCGCCGTACGGCCGGCCGCCGCCAGGACGCTGTCCAGGGTTCCGCGGACAGCCCTGCGGATGAGCCCGGTCAGGGTCGTGTTCACTGCAGGATCGCGGGCCGCGGCGATGCGGGAGATGACGTCGTGCCCGAACCTGCGCTGGGGATTGAGGAAGGACGAGACCTCGGAGGACGTTTTTTCATCAAGGTCCGCAAGGGCCACCCTCACCGACGTGGTACCGATGTCCACGGCAGCCGCCAGCCGTCTTGCCAAACCGAACTCCGGGACGTCCAGGACCGGGACTGTGTTTGCACGTCCTGCATGCACCGTGATGTCACGGGTGACGGCCGTTCTGCATGCCAGCGCCTCTCCCGGTTCGCCGTCGATGCGCATCCCGCACTTGCCGCAGGTGCCCTTGCCGCCGCAGGGGGTCTTCACGACGACGCCCATGTCGAAAAGGGCATCGGTCAGGGGGGTTCCCGGAGGGAACGAACGGCGCTCCCCCGAGGGGACGAGGGTGACGAAGGGACCGGTTTCAGGCTCCTGCGGCATACCCGTTGAAGATCCGCAGTGCGTCGATGGCCGTCTCCCCGTAGGCGTCGGCGCCCATCTCCGTGCAGAGGTCCTGGGAGGTGCAGGCGCCGCCGATGACGATCTTCACCTGGTCCCGCAGCCCGGCGGCACCGGCCGCATCCACCACCTCCCTGATGCTGTCCACCATGGTGGTGAGCAGGGCCGACAGACCGATGAACCTGGCACCGGTGGTCCTCGCAGCGTCCATGATTCGTATGGCCGGGACATCCACCCCCAGGTCGATGACCTCGAATCCGTTGGCCGACAGGATCATGCCCACGATGTTCTTGCCGATCTCGTGGATGTCTCCTGCCACCGTGGCCAGGATGACCGTGCCCTTGCCGCTGGAATCTCCCGGGTTCATCCGTGCCTTGAGGATCGGCATGGCCTCCTTCACGACCTCCCCGGCCATGATGAGGTCGGCCAGGAAGTACTCCCCATCCTCGAACTTCCTGCCCACGATCTCGAGCCCCTTGCTGATGCCTTCCTGGATGATCTCCTCGGGTGTCAGTCCCTCTTCGAGGCAGGCCCCCACGAGCATGCCGATGCCGTCGAGGTCGAGTTCGTCGATGGCCCTGCGTACGGCCATGGTGGATTCGTTCATCGATCAGCCTCCTTCGTTGCGGTGTTATGACAGGGCGACGGGGTATGCCCCGAACCGGGCCACGGCATCCACCATGACCCTGAGCTTGTGCGCCGGTATGGTGCTCAGGCTGTGCACCGGCGCGATGATGAACCTGCCGCCGGGGCCGAGCCCCGTGAGGAGCCGCTTCACCTCGGAGACGACCTCCTCGTCCTTGGAGCGGTCCGTGAGCAGGTAGTCGACGCCGACACCGCCGATGATGGTCACCTGGTCACCGTGGAGCTTCTTCTCCCTGAAGATGTCCACGTTGGAGGTGTTCTCGTAGGCGTGGAGGCCGTCCACGCCCCAGGAGATGAAGGTGTCGAAGAGCAGGGTGTTGTCTCCGCAGGAGTGGAGTACGTAGTAGGCGCCCCTGTCGTGGACGGCCTTGATGATGCGCCGGTATGACGGTCCGAAGATCTCGTCGATGAGCCGGGGGTTCATGAGCGGCCCGCTCTTGAAGGCGAAGTCGTCGGTCTGGATGACCACGGGCACCCCAGCATCGAGCAGGGCCATGTTGGTCTTGAGGCAGATCTCCTCGCAGCGGTCGACGTAGCGCTTCACCAGGTCTTTTTCACGCCTGATCCATACGGGCATCTTCTCGAATCCCACGGCCCACAGGAGCGATTCATGGATGCCGTAGGCCGGGCCCTGCCCGAAGAGGCAGGCGCGGTGGCCATACTTCGACATCATCTTTCTGAAGAACCGGTACGTGCTGTGCGCCAGGTCGTCCGCATCGGGCCAGTATGGCCAGTTCTCGAAATCCTCCCTCGTCTTGATGCCCGGGCCGCGGTACATGTAGGTCATGTTCCCGTACCCGTCCGGCTGAAGGTTGAAGATGGATCCACTGAAGCGGACCATGGTGGCGTGGTCGACCACGGTGAAGGTCTCGTCCAGTATGGCCCACACCGAGTCGAAACCAAGCTCCACCTGGGCCCGGATGCGCTTCTCCAGGGCACGGTCCAGTTCGATTCTGAAGGCAGTCTTTGTCAGAACAGGTCCCCATCTATCGAAGAGATAACGGGCCGCAGGGTTTGTCATGAGCCGTTCCTGGGGGAGGAGCGGCTTGCCCAGGACCTCGTTGAAGGTCCGGTCCTCCACCATGGCGCAGAAGGTGGGAACACGATCCGTGGGTTTGCCCTGCAGTGTGTTGAGCACGCGCTCTATGGGATGCATGGTGTCTCCTCGTGTCACAGGTTATTCAGTGCCGTGCCGATGGCGCCGATGAACCGCTCGTCGGTGCCGCAGCAGCCGCCGATGAAGTCCGCACCAGAACGGACAAGCTCGGGAACAAAGGCAGCGAACTCCTCGGGTGTCGTGCGGTACACGGTCTGCCCGTCGATCCGCTCGGGCAGCCCGGCGTTCGCCTTCATCCACAGGGGCAGGCCCGTGGCGGCGCGCATCCGGGAACAGATGGGGATGAAGCCCTCTATGCCCTGCCCGCAGTTGGCGCCGATGCCCTTCACGCCGATCCGCGAGAGCACCTCTGCGGCCTGCTCCGGCGTGTTGCCCATCATGGTGCGGTCCTTCGCCTTGCCGGCGTCGAAGACCAGGCAGGCGATGACCGGAAGCCCGGTCCTGACCGCCGCCTCGGCGGCGATGCGGGCCTCGGTCAGGTCCATCATGGTCTCCACCACGATGGCGTCAGGCCCAGCCTGGGCGATGGCGTGAGCCTGTTCCTCGAAGGCCGCCTTCAGATCGTCTTCCGTGACGCTCCGGGCTGCCAGGAGCTTGCCGCTCGGACCCATGGAGGCGAAGACGCAGGCGCTGGACGCGGAGGCCTTCCTCGAGATCTCAACACCCCTGTTGTTGATCTCCGAGACCTTCTCCGCCAGGCCGAACTTGCCGAGCACGATACGGTTGGCACCGAAGGTGTTGGTCAGGATCACCCGGCTGCCCGCGTCCACGTACGCCCGGGCGACCTCCTCGACCTTGTCGGGGTGGGTGAGGTTCCAGGCATCCGGCGATTCGCCCAGCCTGAGCCCCCTCTTCATGATCTGCGTGCCCCAGGATCCGTCCGTCAGGACCGGCCCGTCCTTGATGAGGTCGGCAATGAGTACCTGCATGGTCGCCCCTTTCAACGGCAGTGGACTCCGCCCGAAGGAGCATGATACACTAGAACCGTTCTGGTTCGAAGGGTTTTTTCGTGGTATCCGCTGAAAGGAGGGAGGCCATGGCAAAGGATCCCGGCATCGGATACAGGGTGACTGCCACGGTTGTTTCGGTCAGGGGGGAGTGCAGCGCCGGTCACGTCGCCGGCGAGACGTTTGAGATCAGCTGCCACGACCCTGCGGGCCTGTGCGGCTATTTTTACCACGACATCTTCCCCTCGCTGCAGTGCTTCCAGTTCGGGGGCAGCATGCCGTGGTGGCAGGGCGACACCATCGAGCTCTCCTGCCCGGACAGCGACAACCTGGTCACCATCAGGCTGACGCGGGAGGAGAGGTAGACAAGATACCGGCAGGCTCGGTTCATCTCTCCACCGGCTGGCGCTGCACGAGGCATGCACGCCGTACCTGACATTCACTGCCCCGGCCTGGTCACCCTCGTTGGACAGGTCGTTCCACCCGCATCACACGGTGTCGTGAAGTCGCAGATGATACACGGCAATGCCTAGGGCCACGGCCGTGTTGAGCGAGGTCTTGACGCCCTGCATGGGGATGCCGATGATCTTCTCGCACAGGGAGAGGATGCCTGGATCCACCCCGCAGACCTCGTTGCCGATGGCCAGCACGATGGGTGTCTCCGCATTGTCCATGTCAAAGGAGAAGATCGACACGGACTGTTTCCCTCCCTCAAGCGCCCATAGCCTCTTTCTCTGGGAGATGAGCGTTTCTGCCATCTTAAATCCGTTGCGGTGGTATGACCAGGGGATGACATCGTCTGCGCCGAGGGCTGTTTTCTTGAGTCGTGGGTTGCCCGGTGTAGGTGTGATGCCGCACAGGTAGAGGTGGGAGATGCCGGCCCCGTCAGAGGTCCGAAATATGGAGCCCACGTTGTAGATGCTCCGGATGTTGTCCACCAGGACCTCGATGCGAGGTCTTGCAGGGCTGGAGGCAGGGCGTGGCGCCTTGTGCTCCTCGTACAGTCCCACCGCGGTGTCAGTGGCAGCCCCGCATCTCGGGCAACAGCGGCCTCTGTCGTCATGTTCCAGAACCGGAAAGCGCAGACCGCATGCCGGGTTCGTGCAGAGCCTTACCCGATGTCGTATGACCTGGCGCATGAGGTGAGGGTATCATATGCGGCAGGTGAGGGAAACAGGGTGAGAATTGACCTGGATGAGAAATATGAGAATGAGGAAAGACTTGTGATTGTGGCAAATACTATTCGGTTTTTCAGGCCCTGTGAGACTAAACATTTACTGTAGGAATCATCACTTTTTGAAAAGTGATGCTCCTGCGATAAAAATGTCGGTTTTGTTGTACCAGAGAAAAGAAGATAATGC
>MTKZ01001800.1_pt1 | contig 66228 bp, 60 predicted proteins | sample 1042781 | NCBI WGS metagenome assembly MTKZ01 (sample SAMN06212207, study PRJNA360539) | anaerobic digester metagenome | biome: Wastewater treatment plant; material: sludge; isolation source: anaerobic digester fed with sludge from wastewater treatment plant | place: Denmark: WWTP Viborg ... | reverse complement strand
AGATCTTAAAACTACAATTCACTAAAAGAACCCTTCATAATCTGAAGGATGGCGGAATTGGCCACCCCTGCAGCCTGGCTCCTCGCTAAAATAGCCCACCGGGCTATTTATTTACGCTCGGCCCTGCCATCCGGGCATACGCTTCAGGTCTGCGAAAATATAATATTTTTTCCACTTTTGCTTTCTTCCTCCACCATTTCACGAATAACAGAAACGATGCTTTCAGGATCAAAGCCGCATTCCCTGATAAGCTCTTCCTGTGTCCCGTGCTCGACAAAATAGTCGGGAATGCCCAGGCGCCTTACTTCTGCTACATATCCGTTGTCGCACATGAACTCGATGACGGCGCTTCCAAAGCCTCCCTTGAGAATTCCGTCTTCAACGGTAACAATCTTTCTGAATTTTCTGAATACTTTATGAAGAGCTTCCCTGTCGATGGGAGCAACAAATCTCATATCATAGTGTAATACCGAGATGCCGTCCTCCTTTAGCTTAGCAGCTGCCGCAACAACGAAGTTTCCAGGGTGCCCGATGCTGAGAACCGCAATATCCTTTCCTTCGCTTATAAGTCTGGCCTTTCCGGTCTCTGTCTCTTCAAAAGGCACTTCCCAGTCGGATGACAAGGATGTACCTCTGGGGTAACGGATCGAAACAGGTCCTTTTATCTTTTCCAGTTGAGCCGTATATAGCATATTGCGAAGTTCATGACCGTCCATGGGGGCTGCCACTATCATATTTGGTATTGACCTCATGAAGGCAAGATCGAAGAATCCGTGATGTGTAGCGCCATCGGTCCCAACAAGACCGCCGCGGTCGATGCAGAAAACAACTTTAAGATTTTGCAGTGCGACGTCATGGATTACCTGGTCGTAAGCCCTCTGGATGAATGATGAGTAGATGTTGCAATACGGAATAAGCCCCTGCGTTGCAAGTCCCGCCGAGAATGTAACGGCATGCTGTTCGGCAATACCCACGTCGAAGACCCTTTCCGGAAGCTCTTTCATCATTATGCACAATGAACAGCCTGTAGTCATTGCCGGAGTTATCCCGACGATCTTATCATTTTCGCGTGCGAGTTCGAGAACAGTTTTGCCGAATACTTCCTGGTAGGTTGAAATTTTTTCCGATTCGGGCGATTTGAAGATCACTCCTGTTTTGGTATCGAACTTTCCCGGGGCATGAAAAGCAGTCTGGTGCTTCTCAGCCTCACTGAATCCCTTGCCCTTTACTGTAAGACAATGAAGAAGTTTCGGTCCGGGTATTCTTTTGAGATCACTGAGAACGCTTGTGAGATGAAGGATATCGTGTCCGTCGATAGGGCCGAAATACCTGAAGTTTAGTCCCTCAAAAAGGTTGCTCTTGTCGAGGATGGTACTTTTGAAACCGGCTTCAAGCTGTGCAGCCAGGGTACGGGCATCCGGTCCTATTTTACTGAACCTTCCCATAAAATTCCAGACCTTGTTCCTGAACCTGTTGTATGCCCGGCTGGTGGTTATGTCGATAAGGTATTCCTTCAGGGCTCCCACGTTGGGGTCAATGGCTATGTTATTGTCGTTCAGGATTACCAGGATATCGGATTTTGCAATTCCGGCGTGGTTAAGGCCTTCAAATGCCTCTCCGGCAGTCATGGCCCCGTCGCCTATTACTGCAACGACTTGCCTGTCCTCACCCTTTTGCTTTGATGCAACAGCCATTCCTAGAGCTGCTGAGATTGATGTTGACGAGTGGCCTGTCCCAAAGGCGTCATATTCACTTTCTGACATTTTCGGGAACCCGCTTATCCCCTTGTATGTCCTGTTAGTATGGAATTTATCACGTCTTCCTGTCAGGATTTTGTGACCATAAGCCTGGTGACCGACGTCCCAGATTATTTTGTCGTAGGGTGTGTTGAAAACATAATGAAGCGCAACTGTCAGCTCGACAACGCCCAGACTTGCCCCGAGATGCCCCGGGTTCTTGCTGACCATATCAATAATAAACCGTCTCAGGTCTGCGCTGACTTTAATAAGGTCTGTGGGTTCCAGCTTCCTAAGGTCTTCCGGGCTGCTTATGCTAAAGAGAAGATTCTCTTCCTGGTTCATCACGAAATCAACTAAAAAAAGTAGTGCAAATATAACAATTATTATTCCCTAATGTTTAAGGATGCTTCAGCCGGATTTTCTTATTTTTGTTTCTTATCCAAAAACTCCTTTCTGATGAAGAAAAGACCAGTATTTGTTATTCTTGCAGTATCGGTATTTGCCCTATCCATGATTTCATGTGTTTCAGGGAAGAAATTCAGGGAGATGCAGTATGCAAGCCGTCAGAACATGATGGAGCGTGATGATTTCAAGACCGAAAACCTTGCCCTGTCGATGAGGAACAGGGAGATAGAATCGAAGATAGGCCTGCTTGAGAAGGATATGGACGACACCCGGCGTCAGCTGTCACTTGCTGAGAACGAGCGTAACAAGGCAAGGGATGAACTTGGTGTTTTATCGTCGCGTTTCAACGATCTTCTGAATGCACAGGAGGATCTTATAAGGGGAAATGTCAGTGAGACGAAGAAGCTTCTTTCTGAACTTCAGTCGGCTCAGGAGAACCTGAAGCAGAAGGAGGATATCATGAGGCAGCTTGAACATTCGATGGACCTGAAAAAGATAAACCTCGACGAACTGACCATGGAGCTCGACAAAAAAAATGCACGTCTGGCCGAACTTGAAAAGATACTGGATTCACAAAAAAGGATCGTTGACGACCTGAAGGAGAAGGTTTCGGATGCGCTCCTGGGTTATGAGAACAACGGACTTACGGTAACCAACAAGAACGGTAAGGTATATGTCTCACTGGAGGAGAAGCTCCTTTTCAAAACAGCAAGCTGGGATATTGATGCCAATGGAAGAAATGCGTTGCGGAAGCTGGCAGTTGTTCTTGAAAGGAATCCGGGTATACAGATAATGATAGAAGGTCATACCGACGATGTTCCTTACAATCCCGGAACAGGACAGCTGAGGGATAACTGGGATCTGAGCGTGAAGAGGGCAACAACTGTTGTAAGGGTTCTCCTTGAAGGCGCCAGGATCAGTCCGGAACGTCTGACAGCTGCCGGGCGCAGCGAGTATGTGCCGGTTGAGGCATCCCGCACTCCCGATGCGAGGCAGAAGAACCGCCGGACTGAGATTATTTTAACGCCTGATCTCTCGGAACTGTATGATATTATAAACAGGTATTAGGAAGCTTTTACCTGTGGATTTACCCCGGGTGGTTTGCCCTGGGCTTTATTATTTTTTACTTCCGGGACTGACCTCCTTCATGCCGCAGCAATGACTTCAGGATATTAATTCTACTCGGAAAACTCCTGAAGTCTTACTTTCATATCCTTCAGAGCCTGGATCAGGTTTTCCTCGGGCTTTACGAAATCCTGGCTTCCCCAGAAGGCATTATCATAGTTTCTTATTGTCCTTGAAAAAACTGAATGGGAAGGAGCAAGTTCTTCTCTTTCGAATCTTCCTACCTTTTCGGTGCTTACATTTGTTACGGCCATTTCGAAGAAAACCTTGAACTGTGTATTGAAAACCCTTTTCTTCTGTTTTGAAAGGAACTCAAGGTCGCCTCTTACATGGCTGAGGAAGTACCGGTTGCCTATCTTCCGGTAGCTGACAGAGTATTTCACTCCGGACGGCCATGTTGAGAAATCCTTCGAGGGGCTGGAGATGAATGATGTCTTCATTTTCTGGAGGTATTCCGGATAAATCTCAAATTCCGCCTTTAGGATCGCGTAATCCTCCGTATTAATGAACACTGATCCCCTGAACATTGGCAAAGCTGCTCCCTCTCTCTGACCGAATTCAATCTCATAGGCCCATTCTTCATCAAATGAAACGATATCGGTTACCCTGTAGCTGTAATCCTGGAAGTTCTCCCGCAGGAGAAAATCAAAGCCGTTTCTGAGCCCGTCGAGCTCGAGGCTTGTACTTAATCCGGCCTTAAGCCTTACCGTGAGGGTGTCGTCTACGTTGATATTCTCTATCTTCCTGCTTTTCAGTACTTTTACCTGATCGTTAAGCAGGGTTCCGGTGTAAGCGCTCTTGTATATCTGAACGATTGCCTCGGAGTAGGTCTGGAGCTGGTTCTTCTTCTGGATCCCCTCCCTGTAGAATGCAGTCATACCGGCAGGGGTGTTGCCGTAGTTCCGGGCAATCGACGCCAATGCCTTCATTATTATTTCGCGGGGGATCTGGTTTTTTATTATAATCTCGGGTATCGAATAGAATTCGCTTCGCATCTCAATTGTAAAGTTATTCCCGAACGATTGTCTAACAGGGATCTCCCTCGCATAATATCCAAGGTATGAAACTACAATCGTGTCGTTAATATCTTCGGGGCGCAGGTTAAGTCCGAATTCCCCGTTGCTGTTTGTTATTGTTCCCCTTCCTGTATGATGAAGAGCCACTGTGGCTGATGGAAGAGCTTCCCTCGTTTCACTGTCGAGAACCATGCCTGTTATCTTTTCGGGAGGGGAAACAGCCGAAGTGTCGGAAAGTTGTTCAGGGCTTTTCTCGCTTCTGTCGCGGGATATTATTATGAACTGGTCTATCACGGAATAAACCAGGGAATCATTAAGCAGCAGGCTGTCGAGGATAATTTTAAGTTTTGTTTCCCTGAAACTCATTTTTACCCTGTTTTCAGCATCCACGAGTCTGCTGTCGTATGTAAAATGGTAACCTGTCTGCCTGGTGATAAGGTCGAGAGCGCTTCCCGTCCTGATTATGCCTGCCCTGAAGGTAAATGCCGAATCAAGTATTCCTCCCTGGCACCGCGATTCCTCAGGGGAAGCAAGAAAAATAAGCAATGCAATGGCTGTAAGATATTTACATATGTTGCCATTGTCAGCCGCCATATTTTAAATATTTGTTATTTCTCCGAAAGATGGTAAACATTTCCATCTTTTGTATAAAGGAGGTTAAAAGTACCACAAATAAGCCGGATAACAGTCTCCTGGGTCTCATTATCAACGGGGCCGTTTGTTGTCCAGACGTTTTCAAGGATTGAGGGATCGTCGGCAACGATATCCATATTGTATACTTTCCTCAGGTCTCTGAATACGACATCAAGAGGCTGCCTGTCAAAGATCAGTATGCCGGTGTTCCACGACATGTAATTGGGGTCTATGTTAATTTCCTTTACAGGAGACAGTTGACTTGTTTTTCCAATAAAGCCCTGATCGAGAACAAGGTTTTCATCACCCTGGCCTGTAATCAGCAGGACTTTTCCGGTTTTAACGAATACCTCAACTTCGGATTGGGTGTTTTCTGTTATTACGTTGAATGATGTTCCGAGGACTCTTATTCTTGCTTTTCCTGCATCAACCGTAAACGGACTTTCCGTGTCGGGGGTTATTTCAAAGAAAGCTTCTCCTTCGAGGGAAACGTTTCTGCCGTTTTTACCGTAGTTATTCCTGTATGTAAGGGTTGTATTCCTGTTCAGGATCACGTTGCTACCGTCGGGTAGGGTTACCTCGAGGTTTTTCTGGTTTTCTGTGGTAGCAACGGTGGTGCTGTTGCTGAACAATCCCGGTCTTGTTAAAATGAGAAGTGCTGACAGTCCCGTCAGGATCACGATAGCTGCAGCGATTCTAAGATATACCGGGATTAAGGATCTTTTATGCAGCACCTGGGTTTCGTTTAACAGACCATCTTCGCTGATCTTTGAGAAAAGCTTGTTCCAGGCTTTGTCAACGTCTATCTCTTTTTCATTATTCATCTCTCTGAGTTCTTTCCAGTATTTGATTGTATTATGGGTGTCTTCAGCCATAAACCGGTCGAGAATGCCATTGCTGTCATTCTTTTCTTCCGACAGTATTGAGGAAAGGTTCTTCCATTCCCTGTTACTGTATCTTATTTTATTTCTCGTTTTCATCGTTGTTCTGCCAGTGCTTTTCTGAATTCTCTGAGCGCCCTGCCCATGTTTGACTCTACGGTTTTTACCGAGACCGATAGTTTCTTCGCTATCTCGGCATACTTCAGTCCTTCAAACCTGTTCATGCAGAAAATCTTTCCGCATTTTTCAGGAAGTCTTTCAAGTATTGCGGCAATTTTAGCCTGAAGCTCACGGTACTGAACCATGTCTGCCGGGCTCTCGTTGTTTTCCTTTTCCCTGAGGGCCATTTCCCTCTCATACTTCTCCATCACCCTCAGGTGTCCGATATGGTGGAGGCAGCTGTTGTGCACAGCCCTGAAAAGGTATCCGTTCAATGAACTTTCGATATTCAGTTTTTCTCTTTCTTTCCATATTCTGAAGAAAAGATCCTGAACTATCTCTTCTGATGTGTCATAATCTTTTATGAGCCTGTTTGCATATCTTACCAGGGAAGCATAGGAGGACCGGAATAGTGATTCAAACTGTCCTGCATCACCCTCCCTGATCCTCCTTATTATTTCAGAGTCCCTGGTCATTTATCAATTCTGTTTTTCAGTTTGATTCCTGTCTGTCGCTGAATTTAAGCCTTCTGCTCAGCCTGCGTATTGCTGACTCTATGCTCTGGTCAGGCTCAATGACGTTGTAGTCGCCCCAGAATTCCGGATCTGCAAAAGCTTCAACCTGCTCTGAGAATACATCGTTATACCTGAGCTTTTCCTTGCCGGCGATCTTTATTACTTCTTCGGTAGTCCTGTCGGTGATCGCCATTTCAGACATTGTCGTATAGTAAGTATTGAACAGTTTCTTCTTCCAGTTAACCTTGAATTTTACTTCGGCCCTCGAGTAGGTAAGGTAGCTTTTCCCGTCCTGTTCGCGGTATTTGACCCTGTAGGTTGCGACTTCGGGGGTGACTTCCATTCCGAGCGGTTTTTTCTTGATGAAGATTGAAGAGGCAGCTTCCTTGTCCTCAACGTTAAATCCGAATTCGGCTTCAGTGAGGGTATAGGTTGAAGTTTCTATATAAAGATTTCCAAGGAACATTGGATTGTCGACCGATGGCTTTTGTCTGAAGGAGATCACATAGTGTGGTCTCTCGTCAATTTCGACAACTGAAATGAGTGAATAGTCGTAATAATCCATTGCCTCGAATGTCAGGATATCCATGGTATTCTTTATAATATCGAGCTGAAGGACTGTAACCGGGCCTCCCTGGAGTTTGAAGAGGACGGTATCCATTCTCTCTACATCCGAACCTTTCCTTCCCTTGTACAGCCTTGCCCCGTCGAAGCGGAGGTCATTATTATAGGGAGCCTTGAATATTTCGACAACAGCTTCTCCTATCGATACGTATGTCCTGTTCTTGCGTATGGTCTCCCTGTAGAATGCCGTCATCAGGTTAGGTATATCGACATAGTTCCTGTTTATCCTGGCTATGGCGCTTCGTACTACGCCTTCGGGATCGATCGGTTTTACAACTATCTCCTTGATGGGGATTGGAGCCTGTCCCATTTCAATGACATTTTTAAAGCCATCGGCCCTGAGGTCGGTGAGGGGAACAACGGCATTCTTGTATCCCAGGTATGTGACTTCGAGATTTCTGGCTATTTGTGTTTCGAAAATCTTAATGACGAATTCCCCGTCGATGTTTGTTACTGTTGCAACGTTGGTTTCCTTAACAGCCACAGAAGCAAAAACAAGAGGCAATCCGGTTTCGTCGTCAATAACCTTTCCCCTGAAGGTAAGAAGAGTCTGCTGGTCGTTCTTCTTTCTTTCGGGCGGCGCTGCTGCAAATATTGTCTCGGCTGCAAAAGCAGACAACAGGAGCAGAGCGGCAAGCGTAACTAATCTGTTGGTTTTCATGGCGTAAATTTATTAAGTTAACAATTATTCCGATCTTCTGCAAAAGATTTTTATCTGATTCCAAACATATGACCATTAACATATGATCATACCCTATACAGAAGACAGAATATTTTTTATCTTAATGCACCCTTAAGGTAAAACAGATGCAGGGAGGAAAGGTTAAAGCCATCAATATGCTCGGGTGCGGAACATCCTATCTTGTGAGCTCCCTGACACGGGTTCCCTTTGTTCCCCACATGCCGGCAGCTATATCCTTTGAGCTTACCAATCATTGCAATCTGAAATGCCTCGAATGCGCTTCAGGTTCAGGGGCAATGAAGCGCAAAAGGGGATTCATGGAAACCGGGATCTACTTTAAGACGGTCAGAGAGCTGAGCCCTTACCTGTGGTTCATTAATCTTTATTTTCAGGGAGAGCCCATGCTTCATCCTGAATTCTTCTCATTTACGGGTGCTGCAGGCAGCGCCGGAATAACTGTATCGACAAACGGGCATTACCTGTCGCCTGAGAACTGCGAAAAGCTTGCGCATTCAGGCATAAGCCGGCTGATAGTATCTCTCGACGGGATGGACCAGGAAACCTATTCACAGTACCGGAAAGGAGGGGATCTGAACAGGGTACTTGAAGGAATCAGGAATGTGTCGGAAGCTGTCAGGAGAGACAAATCGGGTTTGAAGCTGGAGCTACAGTTCCTTGTTAATAATTACAATCAGCATCAGGTTGGCCAGGTGAGACGTTTTGCCAGGGAATCCGGAGCAGTGTTAAGGCTTAAATCGATGCAGGTTTTGAATATTGATGAAGCGGGGAAATGGATGCCCGGTGACGAGCGTTTCAGACGTTACAGGACTGAAGGGGAATCGCATGTATTAAAGAGCAGGCATCCTGACAGATGCCTGCGTTTATGGTACAATCCGGTAATTACATGGGATGGCAAGGTAATTCCTTGTTGTTTTGACAAGGATGCGGATTATGTTATGGGTGACCTGAAAAAGGATTCATTCAGGGAAATATGGCATGGTAAGCTTTACCAGGATTTCCGTAAGCAGGTTCTCACAGGAAGAAAATCAATACCGATGTGCAGGAACTGTACATCAGGACTCAAAGGGGTCAGATACTAGTCTCAGGAGGGCCTGTTCAGACGGTCATCACGTCTTTTTCCTTCAGGGCCATAACCTTGTCTACTTTTGCCGAGAACTCATGAGTCATTTCCTGGACGCTTTCCGAGGCATTTTCTTCGATATCCTCCGGAAGTCCTTCCTTCAGCATTTTTTTAAGCTCATCGTTGGCCCATTTGCGTGCGTTTCTTATACTGATCTTGGCGGTTTCTCCCTCATTCCTTACCTGTTTGACCAGCTGGTGCCTTCTTTCCTCGGTAAGAGGGGGGATTCCTATTCTGATAACCTCTCCGTTATTCATCGGAGTCAGCCCTATATTGGCAGCCATTATTGCTTTTTCAATTGTTCCCAGCATGCTTTTCTCCCAGGGTTGTATAAGTATTGTTTTGGGATCGGGAGTATTTATGTTGGAAACCTGTGACAGAGGTGAATTGACGCCGTAATAATCCACTGTGATACCGTCGAGTAGAACTGGTGTGGCTCTGCCGGCTCGCAGTCTTGAGAGTTCATATTCAAGGTGTTCCAGGGCTTTTTGCATTCTGTCTCTGGTTTCTTCTATTACTAGTTCCACTTCTTCGTTCATAAATCAGGGCTTTGTTTTAGAATTAACAATTATCTTTTATCTGCACTCCGGATCTCTGCCAGGGTGCTCAGGCAAACAAAAATAATAAAATCGCCGGGAGATAAGTACTTTTCAGATTGAAATCAGAGTTCCTATCTCTTTCCCTTCCACAACTTTCATCAGGTTTCCCGGCCGGTTCATGTCAAATACTATTATCGGCATGTTGTTTTCGCGGCACATGGTGAAGGCTGTGGAGTCCATTACCTTCAGCTGCCTGCTGATGACTTCTTCAAATGTTATGCCTTTAAAGCGGGTAGCATCGGGATCTCTTTCAGGATCGGCTGTATAAACACCATCGACTCTTGTTCCTTTGAGAAGAAGATCTGCTCCGGTTTCTACAGCTCTCAGGGCGGCGGCTGTATCGGTGGTGAAGAAGGGATTTCCCGTTCCTCCCGCGATAAGGCAGACGATACCTTCCTTCATGGCATCTTTCACCCTGCTGCTGTTGTAAAGTTCCCCGACAGGTTCCATTCTTATGGAAGTAAAGACTTTTGCCTTTCCTCCGAGCTTGTTTATCGTTCCCTCGAGGGCCAGGCTGTTTATAACGGTAGCGAGCATCCCCATCTGGTCACCCTTTACCCTGTCGAATCCTGATTCTGTTCCGCTTAATCCGCGGAATATGTTGCCTCCTCCCACAACGATGGATATCTCGCATCCCTTTCCTGCAACTTCTATTATCTCTCTTGAATAATCCTCAAGGACCTCCTGGCTTATCCCATGGTTTCCTGAGCCCGAAAGCGATTCGCCGCTAAGTTTCAGCAGAATTCTGGTGTACTTCATTAATATCAGGTTAAGTTCTTATCCGTATCGATCCCTGTCTGGATTACTTCTTCATTGTGTTCCAGCCAAATAATGTGTAAAGAGGGCAAAAACCGATAACGCCTGTTATTCCAAAGATAAGAGCGATTATCAGAAGGACGAGAGCCAGTATGCCGTCGACGGCGCCTGCCAGATACAGAACTGCCAGCAGAATGGCCAGTACAGACCTTATTATTCTGTCGGTTTGACCCATGTTCTTTCTCATGATTTGGATGTTTTTATTGTTTTGTTCCGTACACAAATTTATTGAAATTATGAAGGTAATGAAAAAAAAATGGCGCCACAGAGGCGCCACTTGAGTATTGAATTATGAACCAAAACCTAAAGATTAAGTGTAAACCGTTTAAAGGCAGTAACTGTCAGTTCCTTATCTGCCGACTGGAGGTACTGTTTTACGGTCATTTTATTGTCCTTGACAAACTCCTGGTTCAACAGGGTGCTTTCCTTAAAGAACTTTGCCAGTTTTCCTTCTGCGATTTTCTCAAGCATATTTTCAGGCTTTCCTTCGCGGCGTGCCTGTTCTTTTCCAATTTCTATCTCCTGAGCAATAACACTTTCAGGAACATCAGTTTTGTCAACTGATACAGGACTCATTGCAGCGATCTGCATGACCACATCCTTATAGACCTGCTGGTCGGCTCCTGCTTTTGAGAATCCTGCCACTGTTGCCAGTCTGTTTCCAGGGTGAATGTAAGCCTGGACATAAGGGGCCTCTATCTTCTCGTATACAGAAAGACTTAGTTTTTCACCAATGATGCCTATGAATTCCACTACTTTTTCTTCGACAGTCGCATTATCCATCTTAAGAGCTTTAAGCTGCTCAAGATCAGCGGGTTTTACTTCAAGGGCAAGGTCGATTATTTTATTTGCCAGGGCAATGAATTCAGCGTTTTTGGCCACGAAATCCGTTTCACTGTTAAGGACTATAAGAGCTCCGGTCTTACCGTCGGCAGTGACTTTCGAAAGAACAACTCCTTCGGTGGCTTCCCTGTCGGCTCTTTTGTTTGCGACAGCCTGTCCTTTTTTCCTTATAATTTCAATTGCCTTGTCAAAATCGCCGTTTGATTCCTCGAGAGCCTTTTTGCAGTCCATCATACCGGCCAGGGTAACCTTCCTGAGCCTGGCAACATCTGCAGAACTAATTGTAGCCATTGTATATTATTGATTTAATCTTGTTTACTTAATTATTCATCTTCATTTTCTTCTGTTTCCGCCACTGCCTCTTCCTCTTCCTCGAACTCTTCTGCGAGCTGATCATCGTCTGATTCGACCTCTTCGTCCTCTTCTTCAACAAGAGCTTCTATAACAGATTCAGGAAGGTCTTTTGTTTCGAGTTCTTTTCTCATGAACTTCTTGTCTTTCTGTACTGGCTCCTTATCCTTTTCCAGTTTCCTTTCATTAAGACCTTCTTCTATTGCCTGGCATAGGAGGCCAACAATAAGGGATATGGATTTTGAGGCGTCGTCGTTGGCAGGAATCGGGAATTCGATATCGGAAGGATCGGAGTTGGTATCGACCATTGCGAAAACAGGTATTCCAAGACGTTTTGCTTCTCTTACAGCAATATGTTCCTTGCAGACGTCGATAACAAAAAGAGCTGAAGGAAGACGTGTAAGATCAACGATGCTGCCGAGGTTTTTTTCAAGTTTAGCCCTTTGCCTTGTCACCTGGAGTTTTTCCCTTTTCGACAGGTTTGAGAATGTTCCGTCGGTTGCCATCTTGTCGATCGAGCCCATCTTTTTGACAGCTTTACGGATGGTAGGGAAGTTGGTGAGCATTCCACCGGGCCAGCGCTCGGTGACGTATGGCATATTTATCTGCTTAACCTTTTCGGACACAATTTCTTTTGCCTGTTTTTTTGTTGCCACGAAAAGTATTTTTTTGCCTGATCTGGCAATCTGCTTCATTGCTGAGGCAGCCTCATCGATTTTGACTATGGTCTTTTCAAGGTCGATGATGTGTATTCCGTTACGCTCCATAAAGATATAGGGAGCCATTGCCGGGTTCCATTTTCTTTTCAGGTGTCCGAAGTGTACGCCTGCGTCGAGTAATTCTTCGAAATTTGTTCTTGGCATTTTTTCTGTTTTTAAGTTTACTTTCTTTTAAATCAATCACGGAGTAGCCCTGCCTGACGGCCGGAGTCTCCGCAATTTAGATACTAAACCTGCATCTATATTGACTTATGTTCTGATCACTAACGTTTGCTGAACTGGAATCTCTTGCGGGCTTTTGGTCTGCCAGGTTTTTTCCTTTCCACGCTCCGGGGATCCCTTGTAACGAAACCGTTTGCCTTGAGCAGTGATTTATTTTCAGCATCCACCTCAATAAGGGCGCGGGTTATCCCAAGCCTCAGTGCTTCAGCCTGGCCTTTTACTCCACCGCCGTCGAGGTTAACACTGATATCATATTTTTCAACAGCGTCGAGAGCTACCAGAGGCTGTGTTACAACATACTGCAGTGTCTCAGCGCCGAAATATTCCTTATAATCCCTGTCATTCACCGTAATTTTTCCCTTACCATCCCTTAAAATTACTCTGGCAACGGCTGCTTTTCTTCTTCCAATGGCGTTAACTTGCTCCATATATATTCTTTGAATGTATTAAAGTTCTATTTTTCTGGGACTCTGTGCTTCATGAGGATGCGAAGGTCCTGCATAAACATGCATGTTCTTGTATATAGCCCTTCCAAGGCGGTTTTTCGGGAGCATGCCCTTTACAGCTTCCTCAAGAAGGCTGATAGGGTTCTTCTTAAGCATCTGTTCTGCTGTCGCGGATCTCTGTCCACCGGGATAACCCGTATGCCTTACATAAAGCTTGTCGGACCATTTGGTTCCTGAGAGAGTTACTTTATCAGCATTGATTATCACCACGTTATCGCCGCAGTCAACATGAGGGGTGAAATTTGTCTTGTTCTTACCCCTGAGAGTGGCAGCTACCACCGTTGCAAGACGGCCCAGAGCAGCTCCTTCCGCATCGAATAGTACCCACTCCTTGTTAACCGTCTCTTTATTAGCCGATATTGTTTTGTAGCTTAAGGTGTTCACTTTTTCTTGTTTTTAGAATTGCAATATGTGATTTTCCTGTTAAAAACCCTTGATTTTGGGTCTGCAAAAATACAAACTATTTCCATAAAAAAAAGAATATTGCACAGAATTTATTACGCTTATTGAAAACTAGAGCTATTTTTACCGGCAATAGTATTGATTAAGAAGCTTGCCGTTATTTTTTATGGATGAAGATAGGAAGTACCTGAAGGAAGCGATAAAAATTGCCGCTGATACAATCCCTGAAGGAGGAGGACCCTTTGGTGCGGTAATAACAAGGGAGGGGGAGATAATAGCCTCGTCCGGAAACAGAGTCGTGCTTAATAATGATCCGACAGCACATGCTGAAATACTGGCTATAAGGGAGGCAGCGTCTGTGCTCGGCACACACGATCTCGGGGGATGCGTTCTCTACGCTTCCTGCGAACCATGTCCGATGTGTCTCGGAGCCATATACTGGGCAGGGATACTCAGGGTGGTATATGCTTCCGACCGTGCCGATGCCGCAGCCGCAGGCTTTGATGACGAGTTCATTTACAACGAAATCGCACTGGATCCCGGCAGGAGGAAAGTAACATTCATTCATAAAGGTGACGGGAAAGCAGGAGAGGTCTTCAGAAAATGGACAGAGTATGAAGGGAAGATACCCTACTGAAATAATTATTCCGGGGGAAAGGCTTGAACGGGCATGGTTCGAAAGGGATGTCCTTGAGGTTGCTCCCGGACTGATCTCAAAGGTTCTTGCAATAAGCACTGACGGCGGGATAACAGCCAGATACCTGATAACCGAAACTGAAGCCTACAGGGGCGAAGAAGACCTTGCCTGTCATGCAAGCCGTGGCAGAACTCAGCGGACCGATATCATGTATCACACGGGAGGCAGGCTTTACGTGTACCTGGTATACGGGATGTACTGGATGCTGAATATTGTTACCGGAAGGACTGACGATCCACAGGCAGTTCTTATCCGCGGCCTCTCCGGCTGTTATGGACCTGGACGCCTGACCCGGCTTCTGGGAATAGACAAATCGTTCAACGGCGAGGACCTTACTGCATCCCGGCGGATATGGGTCGAGGATACAGGAACTGATCCTGTTTTTTTCACTGGAGTAAGGATAGGAATTGACTATGCCGGCGACTTCTGGAAAAGCAGGCCGTGGAGGTATTATATACCTGAGGAATCAGGACCCTGAGGCAGCAGGATCATTCACTTCTTTTTCGCTGCAAGGACGAAAAGTTTGTCAAGTTTGATGTGAAGTGACAGGGCATTGTCGAAACGTTTCAGGTTTGTATCGTAGTATCCGTCGAAACCGAAATGGAAATCAAGGAAATCTTTATAAGGCAGATTAATGCTTAAAAGAAATGTGAGAAGACTTCTCTCTTTTATAATGCTTCCTCCGGTGCGTTCCGGAACGGAACTGAAGATGAAATTGCCGTTTGGTGCATAGAAATTATCTGAATCCCAGTAACCAGCCTCAATACTGACGCTTCCTGTTTCAAGCAGCATTTTGTACCAGCCTGCACAGCCGCTTTCGATCCCGGAAGGCGCATTACCTGTCATTGAGCTCCCGGAAAAGAACAGTGCCTCAACTCCCGCCCTGCTGCTGCGGCTGTCAATGCCGGCTGTAAGAGAGATTCCTGCTGCAATGTTCAGAAAAGTCTCCACCCCTTCATCGTAATCGCTTATTTGTCCGCCGTAATGCTTGAACTGTATCTGAACGGGAACCTCCATCCTCAAGCTTCCTGCGAAAAACGGAGAAATATACCTGAACGATTCGCCTGCAGTAAATATTTCTCTCTCATTGTCACCCCTGAAGATATAGTTTTCCCAGCTAAGCCATGTATCGCTGAAGATCCTTTCGCCGGATGTCGTGAACTGTAGTCCGTCTTCAGAATAAGCCGAATACACTCTTTCCCTGCTGAAGTGCGGATCGAACATTCTGTGTTCATCGCTTCCCTTCAGAGTCCCGATCCTGAAGAATGTATTTTTACTGAAACTGTACGTTGCAGAGAATACAGGCCTGGCCTCAGTGAAATTTCCTGTTCCTGAAAAGCATAGCAGATGTGCCCCCAGTGCAAAAGAAACCTTTTCGTCGGCTTTGTACATCAGTTCGGGCTGGAGGAAGTATCCGATCAGTGTATAGCCTTCAGTAATGGGATTGGAATATTCATTGTTTTTTACAAAGCTGATGCTCTTGAAGTTAAGCAGCAGTTCCCCGTTCCCGGATCCATCGCCGTTGTCTTCCTGTCCGGAGGCGGGAAGGAAAAAGAAAAAGGTGACAAGGAGTAGTAATCGGGAGTATCTCATTATTAGGCTTCTTTGCGACAAAAATAAGAAAATATGGCTCAAGTTAAAATGAAGTTAAATAAACGCACGTATGTGATGAAGTGATATTTTTTTACGTTCTTTGCTGCATTGAATACCAAAGGGCAGAAGATATGAATTCATCACCGGGCAGTTTCCCGCGCCTGAACAGAATGACGGGGTGGGTGCTATTTGTAATCTCATCACTAGTTTATCTGCTTACTCTCGAGCCTACCGTCAGTTTCTGGGATTGCGGTGAATTCATACTGTCATCCTTCAGACTGCAGGTAGGGCATCCTCCCGGGGCTCCTCTTTTTCTCATGATAGGCCGTATTGCTACTTTCTTCGCTCTGGGCGATACTTCGAAGGTAGCATTTATGATGAACGCGTTTTCCGCTATTTCGAGCGGCTTTACGATAATGTTCCTTTTCTGGACAATCACTCATCTTGTGAGAAAGGTCTACTCAGACGAGGCCGGTAATGAAAACCGGCATCTGCCGGTTATTCTGGGTAGCGGTATTATCGGCGCCCTTGCCTACACATTTTCCGACACATTCTGGTTTTCAGCTGTTGAGGGAGAGCTTTATGCCCTTTCTTCCCTTGTTACTGGAATTGTCTTCTGGGCTATGCTCAAATGGGAGGAGGAGGCTGATGATCCTCTCTCAGGCCGCTGGATAATCCTGATTTTTTACATAATGGGATTGGGACTGGGTATTCACAGGCTCAATCTGCTTGTCCTTCCCGTACTGGTCCTGGTTTATTATTTCCGCATATATGAGGTAACCGCCAGGGGCGTAATAAATGCCATCCTTGTCGCAGTTGCCCTTCTCGGATCTGTTGTTTTCATTCTTATTCCCGGCGTCCCCAGGGTGGCGGGCTGGTTCGAACTGTTATTTGTAAACGGACTGGGTCTTCCCTATAACACCGGGCTCATAATATTTGTCCTTGTCCTGATAGCTGTCCTGGTATTTGGCATAAGGTATTCCCTGAACAGGAACAAGCCTGCCATGAACTATATTTTCACGGCGATTACGGTGATAATGATAGGATATTCTTCCTATGCTATGATAATGATAAGGTCGTCAGCCCGGCCTCCAATGAATCAGAACAACCCTTCGGATATCTTTTCGCTGTCGTATTACATAAACATGGAGCAGTACGGAAGCGCTCCCAAGTTGTTCGGTCATTATTACAGCGCTCCTATTGTGGATGTTTCAAGGAGGGTGGCAGGTTACAACAAGCTTAACGGGAAGTATGAACCTTATTACAGGCCCGATTACGAATACAAGGAGGAGTTTATGACCATCTTCCCGAGGATGTACAGTCCTGATCCTGATCACGAGCAGGCCTATAAATACTGGGGAAAGATAAAAGGACGGCGCTATACGGTTACCTCGGGCAGTGAAAAGGAAGTAATAGTCTGTCCCACTTTTGCTGAAAACCTGAGGTATTTCTTCAGGTACCAGACAGGTTTTATGTATCTGAGGTATTTCATGTGGAACTTTGCCGGAAGGCAGAATGATTTCCAGGGGAACGGTAATCCTATTCACGGAAACTGGATAAGCGGGATCAAGTTTATTGATGAGGCCCGCCTTGGCGACCAGGATGATCTTCCTGCCGATTTAAGGGATAATCCGGGTAAGAACACTTATTTTTTCCTTCCTCTTCTTGCTGGCCTGCTGGGAATGTTTTGGCAGTACAGGAAGGACAGGAACGGTTTCTGGCTCGTTCTGTCCCTTTTCATCATGACAGGCGTGGCGATAATTTTCTATCTGAACCAGTATCCTAACCAGCCCAGGGAGAGGGACTATGCGTATGCAGGTTCATTCTATGCCTTTGCCATATGGATCGGGCTGGGATTCACATTCATTTATGAGAGCTTCAGCAAGTTTGCAAAAGAAAAAGTTTCTGCCGCAGCCGCCTTCATTTTCGTTCTTCTTGCCGTACCTGTCCTGATGGCGGTTGAGAACTGGGATGATCATGATCGTTCAGGAAGGTATACTGCGCGGGATATAGGGGCAAACTACCTTATGTCGTGTGCTCCCAACAGCGTTCTTTTTACTTACGGAGATAACGATTCCTTCCCGGTTTGGTATGTCCAGGATGTTGAACAGGTTAGACCCGATGTAAGGGTTGCCAACCTGAGCTATATCCAGGCCGGATGGTACATCGACATGATGAGGCAGAAAGCCTTTGAATCCGATCCTCTTCCATTAAGTCTTCCTCCTGAGAAATATGTGGATGGAGTAAGGGATCAGCTTCCTGTCAGCAACAGGATCGATAAGCCGGTCGATCTTGTTCAGGTTGTGCAGTTTGCAGGTCAGGATGACAGGAAATACAAGCTTGACATAAGCGGAAGGGGCGATTATCTCAATTATATCCCCTCCTCGAGCTTTGTAATAGAAGTGGATTCGGCAAAGGTTGTCGCTAACGGGACCGTAAAGGAGTATTTCAGCGACAGGATAGTATCGCCAATGATATGGAGATATTCAGAGAGCGATGCCCTCAAGGGCGACCTGGCTATAATGGACCTTATTGCGACCAACAAGTGGGAGAGGCCCATTTACTATTCTACGACTGTACCTTCGAGCCAGTACCACGGTCTTGAGGAATATTTCGTTCAGGAAGGGATAGCATACAGGGTTGTTCCCATAAGGACCAGCCGGAGTGATGACGGTGAATACGGCATGATCGACCCCGAGGTGATGTACGATAACATGATGAATAAGTACAAGTGGGGAAATGCCGCCGATCCATCGGTTTATCTCGATGAGAACAACAAGAGAATGCTCAGCAATTTCAGAAGGATATTCGGAAATCTTGGAAAAGCCCTGCTTGTCGCCGGCGATACCACCAGGGCAGTTGAAGCAGCCCGTCGCGGACTTGAGATCGTTCCTCCCGAAAAAATGCCTAACGACTTCTTCGTGATAAGCCTGGCTGAGGTTCTCCTGAGGGCTGGTGAAGAAGAAGAAGGCATGAAGATAATAAATGACGTAATAGCCTATTCGAAAGAGTATCTCGAGTATTCCGTGAATATTCAGCCGGGCAGGGAGTTCGGGATGGATTATCCTACGGGCATAAACATGCAGGCTCTTCTCGACATAAACAACCTTGCAATTGATCTCGGGCTTCAGGATCTTGAACGAAGAGTTGCCGAAGATGTGACGAAATACTATTCTCTTCTCTATTCATCTCAGTGACATGAGGCTGTACAGGCCCTTTTTTCCAATAAGGGTTCTTTTTCCGGATGCTGTCTTCCGTCCGGCTGTCTCCGGTAAGGAGCTTTTCCTGACGTTTGACGATGGCCCGGATCCGGTTTCTACACCTGCGATACTTAATATTCTCGGCAGGTACAATGTGAAGGCAGCATTTTTCTGTACCGGGAAGGAAGCCCTGAAATATCCCGGTCTGATGTCGGCGATACGTTCTGAAGGTCATCTTACGGGTAATCACGGATACAGGCATCTCGACGGATGGAAAACAAATACGGAGGTTTATCTTCGGAATATCAGGGAAGCTTCCGGATATACGTCCGCTTCGCTTATGAGGCCTCCCTATGGCCGGATCAGGTTGCGTCAGTACCGCGAACTTTCAGCAGAGTTCACCATTGTATTCTGGGATCTTATGCCGTATGATTTCGATAAAAGGCTAAGTCCCGCGAAAATATTGGAGATCATGAAAAGGAAGGTTCGCTCCGGATCGGTAATCGTTCTGCACGACACTAATGCCTCCCATGCGGCAGTGATCCTTGAAGAATTTATAAAGTCTTCAATTGATAAGGGATTCAGCTTCAGCCTTCTTCCGGTTTCACGCAAAGAACAGCCTCGCATCGGCAATCAGCCGTTCAAATGATCTGTCCACATCTTTGCTACTGTTATTTGAGAAAAGGGGAAAAGGATTTTCGTGTGAATAATCAAACGGGAAGTCCCATACATCGATTTCTGAGGCCTTGCTTTTCAGGGCAGGCGAAAGAGTTGTGATGATCCCCTCAGGTGGGATTATCCTGTCCTTTCTCAGGGCAACCGACCTTATCCTGTCTTTCAGCTTTATGATAAGGCTCTCCCGCAAGGTTCTGAATCTTTCAGTGTCGATCATCGACCTGAATGCCATTCCTATCTGTGTCGATTTAAGGAAGCCCGAAAATGGATGATCCCTGACTATTTCTTTTTCGAAGTCGTTACTGTAATAATCGTTCAGCCTGCGGTAAGCAAGGCTGTCCATAATGTGTCTTGATGTCCCCTGCATCTGGCTGAAAACCGATCCGCCGCAAAACATGTAAAGCCGCGTATCCGGGAAAAGATTGCCGGGGTTGCCCATCAAAAGTACCTGCGAGAGGAATGCTCCTATCGAATAGGAAAAAATATCCACAGTGCTTCCTTCAGTGACAATCTCGTGATTTCCTGTCCTAATCTGCTTCATCAGCTTTACAATGTCGAAAGCTGTCTGGTATCCTGAACTGAAGAACCTCAGTGGTTCCTCCGAAAGTCGTGTGCTCAGGGCAATATTTGCATAACTCGAAAGTGTTTTTTCTGTCGTCGCGCTGATCCGCCTGCTGACCTGCTCCTGCATTCTTCTCGGGTCGGTCCATAATGAAGGGGCCCGGTTGATATGGAAGGAAATCGGGAAAAGGATCACACAGCGGCCCGTCTCCCTCGAAAGGTGTAATCCCCAGGCAAGGTATTTCGACCAGCTCCGCTCGTTGAGGCCGTGCAGGAGCAACAGTGCTTTCCGGCTGCTGCATTCCTCAGGTACGAATACAGGGTAGGAAAACTCCCTGTTCTCGGATATTTCAGAGTCATGCTTTCCTGTGAATTCACCTGGATCGATGTCGGATAAAAAACGGATATTTACTATCCGGGTCGATGACCGGGGTATTGATATCTCCTTCAGACCCGGATCAAAGATCTTCTTAAGCTCCTGATAATCGCTTGTGTAGTTCATCATGGCACAAAGAAATCATCAAAAAGCAGAGCTGTCAAATTTTTGTGTCAGGGATGGGGGGGAGGGGATAAAAATCCTTTTTTTGTGACGGAATTCCTTTATCCGGGATGAAACCGCGGATATAAAAACAGGCATCGGGGATGAAAAATCACCGGAAAGAAGGAAAAGGTTAAATTTGTACATTCGAAAACTCAAACTGATGGTTGACTTTCAGAAGCCTGTACCAGCATTTCTTTACGAGAAAAGGAACATTATCCGGCTCATCCTTTTCACCAGTCTGTTTGCCCTTGTTTTCATAAACATCTATGCTCCGTTCGGCGCCGACAGGTGGTTCGACCTTAATCAGCTGGAGTTCTTCACATATTCCAGCCTGGTAATTCTCACCGGGGTTCTTGTTGTTGTAATAAGCAGAATAATAATGTATTACTACGGTAAACATCATGCGATAAACCACTATCATTATTTTGCATGGATTGCAGGTGAAATCCTTATGATGGCTCTCTTCTACACTTTGTTTGAAGTACTTGTTCTGAAGGATCCCCGCAATTTTTATGAGCTTTTGAAGCTTTCAGCGCGCAATACAGCCCTTGTATTGCTTCTTCCATATTCGATAATGTGGCTTTACCTGTCGTGGCGCGACAAAAAGGAGCAGATCGAAAGAATGGCTGGTATCCAGGAAGGTTCCGGCAATCTGATGGATATGATCCCTTTCTACGATGAGAAGTCCGTTCTGAAATTTTCTGTCAAGAAGGAGAATCTTCTATATCTTGAGTCGGCCGAGAATTATGTCAGTATTTGTTATCTGAACAAGGGCAGGATTTCGAAATATCTTTTAAGGGATACACTGAAAAGGATGGAGGAGAATTTTAACGGTACGGGAATAATAAGGTGTCACCGTTCGTATATGGTTAACTTTGAAAAAGTTAAGGTGATCAGGAAGGATAAGGACGGCCTTAAGCTTGAACTTGAGACACCTGCGGTTATCGATTTGCCGGTCTCTAAAACTTATGTTGACAATGTGATGCAGACATTTTCCAGGTTCAGCAGAAGTGTCGAGAACTGATTATCCCTTTGTTTCCCTTAATGGTATTTAATTCCGGTCGAAATACTACTTTTGGAAAGCCTATAAAATAAAATGACAAATGAACATACTAATCCTGGGATCGGGCGGCAGAGAACACGCTCTTGCATGGAAGCTGGCCGGAAGCAGCAGGGCGGGTCATATCTACATCGCACCTGGCAATGCCGGAACGCTTTCCTGCGGAACAAACCTGAATATCGATCCTGAAGATTTTGAAGCTGTAAAGAAAGCTGTAACCGGTTATTCGATAGGGATGGTTATCCCCGGGCCTGAGGCTCCGCTGGTGAAAGGGATCCATGATTTCTTCCTCGACGATCCGGTCCTTAGAAATGTACCGGTAATAGGTCCGGTACGCGAAGCTGCAAGGCTTGAGGGAAGCAAGGATTTTGCCAAGTCGTTTCTTACCCGCCACAATATTCCCACCGCGGATTATAAAAGTTTTGAAAGGGATGATATCCCTGAGGCTTATGAATTTCTGGATAGCATTGAACCTCCCTACGTAATAAAGGCCGACGGTCTTGCTGCCGGCAAAGGAGTTGTCATACTCAATGATCGTGATGATGCACGGGTTGAAGTAAAGGCCATCCTCGAAGGTAAGTTCGGCCAGGCAGGAAAGAAGGTTGTGATAGAGAAGTTCCTGAAAGGGATCGAACTGTCGGTTTTCATTTTAAGTGACGGAAGGAACTGGAAGCTTTTACCTTCTGCAAAAGACTACAAGAGGGCAGGAGAGGGCGACACAGGATTGAATACGGGCGGGATGGGTGCGATTAGTCCCGTACCTTTTGCAGACAGTACTTTCATGGAAAAAGTAAAGAAAAGGATTATTATTCCGACTATGGAAGGACTCAGGAAAGACGGGCTGGAATACAAGGGCTTCATATTCTTTGGGCTTATAAATGTCGAAGGAGACCCAAAGGTGATCGAGTACAATGCAAGAATGGGCGATCCCGAGGCAGAAGCTGTTATCCCGAGGATTAAATCAGACCTTTTTGATCTTTTTGAAGGTGTAGCCAGGGGCGATCTTGACAAAAGGGATCTTGAGATTGATGAGCGCTATGCTGCAACGGTAATGATGGTCTCTGGAGGTTATCCGGGCACTTACGCAAAGGGTTATGAGATAAAGGGAACAGAAAATACCGGAGGAAGCATTCTTTTCCATTCGGGTACTGCAGTCAGGGACGGGAAGGTTGTTACTTCGGGCGGACGCGTTATAGCCGTAACCTCATACGGAAAAACCATGAAGGAAGCTCTGGCGTTCTCCTTCCGTAATGCAGGATCGATAAGATTTACGGATTCATTTTACAGGAAAGATATAGGATTTGATCTGCTGGATCTATGATTCTAAAGAAGCTAAGACAACCTGGTCCTGATGTGGTGGCGTTAATATTTATCATTGCCATTTTATCGTGGCTGTCGGCTTTCATCTGGCCCCAGCCCCCTTCTGTGGCAGCTTATGATGAGAATCCGCTTCCCCTGTTCAGGCTTTTGACCGCTGTGGCTGGGTTCAGTCCTTTGTCGGGAGTAATAGCTGCTTTTCTAATGATGCTTGTGGTTTCGGTTCTGATGGTAAATTTCAATACTGATGTTTTCTTCATTGGTGAAAGGCAATTCTTTCCGGCCATTATCTATATTCTTATCATCGGTCTGATGCCTGATCAGCACTTTCTTAACCCAGTTCTTCCTTCAGCCATCTTTCTGATACCTGCCATCCAGAGAATAATGATGGCTTATAAGCTGCAGTGGACACCTTTCCCTTTCTTTGATGCAGGATTGCTTATTGGCGCGGGATCGCTTTTTTATGCAGGCCTTATTTGGTTCGGCCTTCTTCTCTTTGTCGGGATTATCATACTGAGAACATGGGGGATAAGGGAATTCATCGTTTCATTGGCAGGGCTTGCAACACCTGTTTTTATTTTCACGGGATTCTACTATGTGTCAGGAAATGATATGGACCAACTTATGGTTTCCGTAAAACACAACCTTTTCCTGCGTTCCTCAACCCCCGGACCTGACATCTTCTCCAAAGCCGGACTTGCAGTAGCAGCTTTTATAACACTTATTTGCCTAGTGCATCTCCTGTATGCCCTTAATTCCAAGAAGGTGAAATCCAGAAAAACCTTTGTCCTTCTTATCTGGATCTTCCTGATTTCAGCCGGAATGATCATGCTTCTTAAATCTGTCTCATTCGAGATAATATGGCTTGCAGCCATACCGATGAGCTATTTCGTATCGCATTACTTTGTTTTCGCGAGGAACAGGAAGATTCCGGAAATAATGCTTATTACCCTTCTTTTGATGGTAATGGTAATACAGAGCCTGAAGTTCTTCCCGTAGACGATCCTGTTACTGGATCATCGATACTATGCTCACTCCCAGTCCGGATTGCCCGCCGGTGAAATCGAAGCCCACCTGATAAACTCCGCTTTTATTGCATATGAAATCGACATAGGAATAGGCCTTTCCGGTTTCAGGGTCGACTGAAGAAAGGATTTCCTTATTCTCCTCATCCAGGATTGTGAGAATAAGGACCCCGTTTGAGTTGTCGGCCGTACAGAGTGTGAACCGGTATTTGGTATTTTTCCAAAGCGACATTTTTGCCTTGTATCTGAAGTCGCGATCGGCTGTACCCTGTCCGAGCTGCACCCTGTAGTCCTTCAGATATCTGGCCGAAGGACCTGTTGTGGAAAGGCACTTGCTCATAAGAGGATCTGAAACGCTCTGTCCCGCTGTTATGGAAAACGCAGGAATAAGTATCAATAATGCTGCAATAATCTTCTTCATACTAATTTTTTGAGATCAGTTTGTTTCTAACCATCCCCATTTTATCTATTATCTCCCCAAGCTGCTGGTCGGTCATTTCCACCCTGCTGGTTTCTGTCTGGGTTATTAACAGGCCGCCATCTTTTTCACTTTTTACAGGTTCTCCCCGGGTGTATGTGATTTTCACGGTTTCGTATTTTGAATAGATTTCCCGAAGGTCCCTGCAGAGTTCTCCGAACTGTTCGTCAGAATCGCAGTATGGCTCAACCAGTTTTATCAGGTCGGCCAGAAAATATTTCTGTTCTCCGATACGGTCTCTCAGCAGTTCGTCAGGATTGGTTTTCATAACCTGGGTGGCAAAATACTGTGCTTCTATCCATGCACCTACGATCATTAGCGATGACAGCTGGCTCCGGTTGTCTTCCCTGAGATAATTGTCGATTTTGTTATAGGAATCTATTGACAGGTACAGCAGGGAATCAAGGCTTGAGTTATTGAGAGAAAGCCTTTTTATCGTTTCAAAGTCGAAGAATTGCCCGACTCTGAGATCTTCGGCAAGTTTTTTAATTGATGCCAGCAGATCCATTGAGGTCCCGGTCTTGCGGTAAACATTCATATAACCCAGGTCGGCTCCAAGAATTCCGAGCCACAGAGCTTTTTCAAATGATCCTCCAAGCCGGTTTGCATCTATCGACGAAGCAAGGTACTCCTGGGTGAACGGTTCTCCCATTACCTGAAAAAGATTTGCAGTCTCGAGAGGTGCTGAGAAGCTGCGGATAACTTCCTCATTGGTCATCAGATCCGATGAGGAAAAAGCAGATAAAGAATCGGAATCGGCCAGGACGTAGTCTCCGGCCTTTCCTGGGTTGTTTCTGCAGGCAGACACTGACAGTAGTGCAAAAACAACTGACAAAATCACTCTTCCTTTCATTCAGGATAATCTATTGGTTATTACAAAAATATAAAAAATTCATTTTGTTTCCCGGCAAAGTCATCTGCCTGACTCTGATTTCCTGTAATTTCTTGAAAGTCTTGCAGGAATATCAATATAGAGTATCAGGTAAAGAAAAACAGAACCGGCGAATATCACGCATAAGTTAAAAATAAAGGTATTGGTAAGCCTGCCAAGGAAGTTCTTTTGAGGGGCAAAAAAGTGAGCCCTGAAATCAAAAATACCCCTTCTGACGGGTTCCATATAAACCGGGTCGGTGTTCTGGACAAATGAGCCCCTGAACCTGAGTATCTTGTCAGGTTCGTAGTATTTCGTCACCACCTCTTCGAGCTTATAGTTGAAGTGTTCACTTTCAAGGACTTTAAGTTTATCCCTGTTCATCCCGATAAAGCGGTCCTTTGTTGCAGAAGCCCTGTTCGAGATGTCCCTGAAAAAGGATTCCGCATTATTCAGGTAAGTTTTAACGGAGTCGGCCAGAGCAGTATTGAAATTTTCCGGAGTAATGTTTCCTGCAAAACTTATCCCTGTCAGGAATCTTATTATTTCAAGTTCATTTGAGACAAGGGCGAGATTTCCCTCATAAATCCGTCTTCCGTCGTTTATCACATTATCGCCCGTAGTCTGGTCGATTACTTTTATCAGTTCGGGGATCCTGTGAACAGTGTTGAAATCAGCAACACTGATTTTCCTTTCCAGCGTATAGTATGTTTCACCTTCAGAATTGTATTTCAGGGAGCTGAAGCTGTTGTCCCTGAACTGACTTACCATAAGGGCTTCATAGCTCCACCTTGTTGGCATTATCTCGGCTATGAGAGGCACCTTGTCAATCCTGGTTACATGCCTGTTCAGTTTGTCGAAAGGGAACATGGCACCGCTGAGGATCATCATCGGGATGAGAAGAAGGGGGATGGCTATGTAAATTGAAATTACCGAGTTGAACGACTGCGATATTATCAGCCCGATAATGTTGGTACATAAGGAAGTTGCGAAGAGTGCCAGCCAGTAATTGTACGCAAGATCCCTTATCTCCAGTATCGGGTTTGCCACTGCTACAAACAATAAGGACTGCACAGCAGAAATCAGCATAAGTACAGTAACCTTTGAAAGCAGATAGCTGCTCCGGCTGAGATTCAGGAATTGTTCTCTCCTCAGGATTTTCCTGTCATGAAATATTTCCTCGGCACTTAATGTAAGGCCCAGGAAAGCTGAAACGATGATGCTCATGAAGATGTAGACAGGGATGTTTTCATTTTCGGAGAAAAGGTATACTGTCGCATTGGGATCGGGTATGTATCTTATAATTGAAGCCAGGATAAATGCCAGGACAGGGGCTTCAAGCAGGGTAAGTATTACATATGGCCTGTCAGCAAGTTTGCTTTTCAGGTTTCTTTTAAGGTAAAGCAGGTACTGTTTCAGCTTACCCGGGCGGTCGAGGCTTTTTTCGGGCTCTTCCTTTATTTCCTCCATTTCGGCGGCAGGCTCTTCAACCTGTTCGCTTTTGAACTTTTCCGACCACTCTTTCGGCTTTACCTTGCGCGAATCGGTATAGCGTCCAAACTCATCAACAACCTGGGCTTCAAGTATTTTAAAAATGATCTCGGGGTTTACATTACCGCATGAGGGGCACTCGCCTATCTCCGCATTTATCTGAGAGGCTGTTTTCTTAAAGTAAATCACGGAATCAACGGGATTTCCGTAATATGCCATAAACCCACCCTGGTCCAGTATCAGAACCTTATCGAACATCTTGAAAATGTCGGAAGAAGGCTGATGAATAACTGTAAATACAATTTTCCCCTTGAGGGTAAGATCTCTCAGAAGGTCCATAATATTCTCAGAGTCTTTCGATGAGAGACCGGTTGTTGGCTCATCGATAAAGAGAACAGAAGGTTCACGGATAAGCTCGAGGGCTATGTTAAGTCTCTTTCTCTGTCCTCCGCTGATTATCTTGTTCATTACACTGCCCACTCTCAGGTCTTTCTTTTCGCTAAGGCCGAGTGATTTGAGCATGTGACTGGTTAGTTCAGTGATCTCATTTTTTGACAGGGAGCCGAAACATTGGCTTGCTGCAAAATAAAGGTTCTCAAATACTGTCAGATCCTCAATAAGGAGATCATCCTGGGGGATATATCCTATCACCCCTTCGAGCCGGTCTTTATCAGCATACAGATCGAGGCCGTTGAGCGTGATTTTCCCGGTGGAGGGTTCAATCATTCCGCTCATAAGATTCAGAAGGGTTGTTTTTCCGGCCCCGCTTCCTCCCATAATTCCCACGAGGTTTCCATGAGATGCTGAAAAGCTCATCGGCGCAATCATTCTTTGCCTCCCGGGAAGCCGGTAGCTTACATTGCTTACTTTGAAGGAAATCCTTTTTGTAATTTCTGATGAAAGGAATCTGGAGATCACGTCACTGTAATAGAATGCATGGCCATGCTGTGACCTGAGTACGCTTCCCTTCGGGAAGGTGTAAATGTAGTTCCGGACAATCGGGATACCGTTCAGATAAAGCTGAACATCGGACACATATTTGACAAAACACAGATCCACGCTTGCAATCCTCAGGATAAGAATCTTTGTATTGGCGTAGCCTTCATTCAGGTTATGGAATAATTCGGATTCCCCTGTTCCCGGGTGCAGTACCAGAATTGAGGGATGCACAAGGTTTTCAGGCTCATTATTACGGACATAAAGACCTAGCATCTCCGATTCCCGGGGAACTATCCTGAATACTTCTGAAACTGTGGAAATAATCCTGAGCCTCATCGGTGTATACCTCCTGCTGACATCCATCAGCTCGTACAGGCGGAGGAGTACAACCACCTTTTGTTCTTTGTTCAGAGTCTGGTTAATGTATTTGCAGATGCTCAGGATCTTCACAGAATCTCTTTCGTCCGGAGGATCACCAGCCTGTCGGGTTCGTTCTGAATGAGGTGATCCGGCAATGTCCTCAAAGAGGAGAAGGTATTTTATAAGAGACTTTGTATTAAGCTGCTTCTCGAGGAAGTCAAGCACATAATTGCGCTCACTCTCAAGAATTCCGTCGTCCTGTTTGACAATCAATGCAAACAGCTCCATAAGAGCACGAAGAATTTCTTCACTCATAAGTCAGCCACGGATATGATCGCTTAAGGATCAGACAGTTATTTCCCCTTTTTATGCGATTTCCTTACAAAATGCTTTTGCACCCAACCGGGTACCATTGAGGCACCTATGATCAGGTAAGGATAATAACTGATAATCCTCCAGATTATTGCAATTGCCAGGGCCAGGCTTCCCACAACCGTGGGATCGGCAGGAATTGTATCTGAGATATATCTCCCGAGAATCACCTCGGCAAAACCGCTTCCGCCCGGTGTAGGGCTTATTATCATCATTATCCAGGTTATAAGCTGCCGGGCAAATATCAGAAAATGATCCCCCACTGTAAAAAAAGCTACAAGAATGGCATTTGCGACCCAGTACCTGGAGGTCCATGAAAGGACGGTGGCAATGAAGGCCTTAAGCCAGAAGCTGAAATTCTGTTTCTTAAGTTCATGTGAGCTTGAGACTATGTCGTCACCTGCCTTTACTGCTGCTTCTTTCCATCGTTTCAGCAGGGGTAGTCTGAAGAACCAGATTATTGTTTTTTTTATTTTTTCAGGATCGATGAAAAGACCGTACCCGACGAATAGTACCCATGCAAGTATGATGGTATAGCCGGTTATGGTTATGATGACCAGGTTATCAAGAAGGCCTATGCCTGTTCCCTGAAGGGAAGTCGTAAAAAGAGATTCTCCTCCGACTGCCAGAAGGATAACAGGAAGCATTATAACAAAATAAAGCTCGTCAAGAAAAGATGTTGCCAGGACAATCGATGTGCTTCGTCCAACAGAAATCCCTTCCTTGTGAATAAATACTACTGCCACCGCAGTACCGCCGACCGTTGAGGGAGATATTGCCGAGGTGAATTCCCACAGCATTATTACCCTGAAGGCCTGTTTCCAGTTAAGGTCTTTCTCTGAAAGTATCCTGAGCCTGATCATGTAACCCAGATCACGTCCAATCATGCAACACCAGGCAATGAATAACCAGAAAACCGATTTCCATGTCACATCAAGAAGGCTCAGCACCGATGCGTCTATTTCCTTGAAAATAAACCAGGCAACAATGAAAAGGCCAAGAAGAATCGGGATGACGATCTTTCCAGGCTTAAGCCTGCTGACAAGTTCATATTGGCTTTCGTGGGTCATCCGGCGCGGTCTAACAGCGTTTAAAGATGATATAATTTTAATAAAAATCAACAATTTTAGTAAATGCTTTTTTAAGAAAACAGGTTTGTTAGCTGATTAACAGAGCATGTATGATTTACCGGCGATCAATGGGAATGATGCCGGTCGGTAACAGGTATCCAGACATACAAATCAGTAAAGGTTTATTTTATCAGGAGAGAAAAAGTCAGTTTTTTCTCCCGATAGGGACAGTGATACCGAGAAATGGTATCGCAACAAAAGTATCCATTTCGAATCCAAGGGGTATCCAGAGGCTGTAATCCAGGCCAACATTCCTTATTATGCTTCTTCCTCCGGCAGAAAGCAGGACAACGGTCTCGCCTTCGGCGGTGATTACATAGTTTTCGGTAATAAAATATCCTCTGGGACCTGTTCTTAACATACTGCTTACATTTATGACAGGCACATTCAGCCAGTCACCATCTGCAAATCCGTACGCCATACCGAAGCTGACGTTCTTGTCGCGCGATCCGATAGTGGCAGTACCATAAAGAAGGCCGAAAATTCCTGTATCTTCTCCGATAATTGTTCCCAGAAAAGCGCCAGTACCAAGGTTGAACTTATCTTTTTCCACCGGTATGGAGAACTTCGGTACAATCCATATGGGTGTTGATCCGCCGGCGAAAAGGAACAATGGCAGCATTCCCGCTCCCAGGGAAAAGTTATTTGTTAGTCCGAACGAAAACTGATTATACAGGATCCAGATATTCTGATAATAGGATGTATTCTCTTCAAGTCCGTAACCGTTTGGCGCCCAAAAGTATCTTGACGATTGCGGATTTGGCAGCCAGATGTCATTTCCGACTTTTACGACCTGTTTGAGGAGAGTTCTTGTTTTAATGCTGTTCTGGGGAATTCTTATTTCACCAAGGCTTTCAGTCTGCAATACCATTGAAAGCGAATCCTCGGAGACGTAACGGCCGATGTAAATATTGCCGTCAATAGTTTCAATCCGTAATGTCACGGTTGTGTCGGGTTTCTCCTGCGACATGCATACGATCCCCGGAAATAATACTCCCAGTAAGAGAATTATTACAGCAGTTTTTTTCATCTGTCGGTTTATTAATGATCAAAGTTCGTCATTGTAAAAGGCGAAGTCAATAGATCCGATAATATTTCCTGGTTTTTTACAATATTTTCTTTTCTTCCAGGACTAGATAGTGTCATTGCATTTATAGTCAGAGATTTGAGCGGCAAATGATCCTGTCGCCGGCCCGGAAAATCTTCTTTAGTAAGCAGATCCTGCAAGCATGGCGGGAGCTGTTACGATCTGTAGGTATGAACCGGATAGTTAATTACGTTCTGACCTGTATTCTGAAAAAAAAATTTGAATTTTTCAAAGCAAATAACCAACTTTATACGAGTTTTGCAGGTGTGTTATTTTTGCCGGGGAAAGATAATATTTGGCTTTTAAAGCCGTTTTCAGATTCACGAAAGTCAAGCAAGATTTAACATAAAGGAGATCTCTGAAAATCCTTAAAAGAGTAAGATGTGGCAGCCGAAAAACACATGAGTAGGCATTATTTAAAATTTTACCTATGAAAAAATTATCATTAATGTTTCTTGCATTAATCTGCTTCTTTACCTTCAATGCCAATGCTCAGATCCTGGGAGGAGCAACACTCGGTCTTCAGGCTCCTATCGGAGATTTTGCCGACGGAGCAAAAATGGGTGTTGGGATCAACCTTGTCGGGAAATACATGATCAAGGAAAATATGGCAGTCGGATTAAACATCGGCTACAACAGGTTCGGAGCTGAAGATTTTGGGTTTGACGAATATGATATTGATGCATCATATTCGATGATCCCTGTAACAGGTCTTTTTGAATATCATTTTGCTGGCAATAGTATTAAACCCTATGTGGGTGCCGACCTGGGTCTTTACAGCTTTGGCGACAAGGTAAAGTATGAGGGTGAATCGGAAAAAGACAGCGAGATATATCTTGGTCTGGCTCCTGTTGCCGGGATTACATATGACATTAATGATAATGTCACATTCTGCGCCAATCTGAAAATACATAACGTATTCTCTGACGGAGACACTGCTTCCTGGATCGGAATCAATGCGGGCGTAATTATTCCGTTAAACTGATTTTAATGGTTTTTTCGTCCGGTGCCGGTATGATTTCTACAAGGACCAGGTGCCGCTATGCATAATTAATTTAAGAGGGTGTACTGCGAGGTCACCCTCTTTTATTTTTAATGGGTGCTGTTCTGAGATTTGTAAACGAGAATTATTACAGGGGAATATAGCAAATCAGTTTTTCACGGTCAATGTTAAATGAAAAACCCGGCGACAGATTGTTCCGGCCCGGTTTTTGAAAAATTTATAAGCAGTCAGCAGAACTAAAGCTGTTAATTAAACGTTTTACAATATCAACTAACTAAAAATGCTATGAAAAAGAAAGTGAATTTTTTATGGGGTATTTTTCTGGTATTATTTACCGGACTGGTATTTTCATCATGTTCAAAGGACTCTGATCCTGCAGAGGATATCCTGGGAGACTGGACGGTAGAATCAGCTGATTTCGAAACGAAGATCGGCAACAAATCCTTACTGCAGTATTATATGGATGATTACGGGCTTACCGAACCCCAGGCCCAGGCAGCGGTTGCTCTTTTCAATGCCTTTATGGCACAGCAGTTTACCGGTACAATTAACATTAATGCGGACAACACCTATGAAGCTGTCCTTGCAGGAGAACCAGATTCAGGGACATGGAGTCTGAGCTCAGACAACAAGAAGCTTACAATTGATTCAGATTCAGGAGAGACCATTGTTTTTGACATTCTCGAACTCAGTTCCGGTAAGGCAGTACTGAAGACAATCACAACTCTCGAGGAAGATCTCAATGAAGACGAGGTCCCTGAAGACATCACGCTGACTGTTGAACTTACCCTCACAAAATAGCTTCTTCTTTTCGAGGTCAATCAGGAAGCAGGAACAAACTTGTTTCCTGTCCTTAAAAAACAGCCGCTGGTCAAAATAAGGATTCCCCGGAAGATTTCAGGGGAATTTTTATATTGTTGACATATTCAGTATTTTATGCAAGTGACGGGGATTCAATGCCGGCAATTCTGGCTGATAGCCCGTAAATAAGGAAAGGAATTTGACCGGTGGTCCTGAAATATGGTTAAAGACCCGTTTCCGGGATGCAAATACTCCCTCCCTGTAGACCGGAGAACTTCAGAGTTAAATAAGATCGTCAATTACCGGGCTTCCGGGGGTTGATAATAAGAGATCCGGGAAATACCTTTATCTGTTCATAAAACAGAAAAAAGGGAAATGACCAGGTCAGAATTTCTCGGTATGATTTTTCTTTCGGTAATTGCACCAGCACTGCCGGCTTCTGATAAACCTGTAAAAACAGGAAAGAAAAGTTCCAGAAGCAGCTGCAGGGCAAGGAGGGTTGTTTATCACTATCCGGTATTAAAGCTGAATAAAAAAGAATCAGAGAAGAATAAAAATACGGGCAAATCTAAAAAGCGCAGGTTTGGATTTCCTGTATAGACGTGTTTAGATGAATCGACACAAAAAAGATTTGCATCTTAACTGATGCTTACCGTGTTGTATCCGGATACCCGGCCGGAAAACAAGCGGCGGATATTAAAAAAGGTGCATAAATGACCTGAATTTGTTGCTGTACTTCGGATAATCAGATAAGGAATAGACTTTTGCTTAACTGTCTATCCAGTATTCGCCTTCCCATTCAACGTTGTAAATGTTTTTGGAAATATATCTTCCCTTTGCGGTGGCAGTTCCCTGAATGCCCTGAAACTGGCCTGTGCCTTTTACCCATGTAAGCTTTGAAACCTCAATGACTGCAACAGGGGTCCCGTCGGCTGAAAGAGATGTAATTATCTTACCTTCAAATTTTCCGAACGCACTGTCGCCCTTCTTTATAGTAATTGAGTAACCCTGTATGGGCCCGTTAAAATTAACGAGGTCGGAAGTAACTACATTTATTACCTGAGCTCCGTTCATATACTCCGTTTCCCCGGTACTGATATTGATACCCTCAGCTTCGATCAGGGAGAGCATGTGACCTCCGGTGTCACCCACTTCTTTCCTTTCCTGCCTTGTATAGGCAAGAGTTTGTTTTCCGGCAACCTTGAATTTTTTGTTTTCTGGCATGACTGTTCTTCTTTTTTGCCTTGCAATTCTCAGGTTATAATATGCACCTTTTTTCAGATATATCCACTTTAGCTGAAAGAGATAGATCGGATTTTTTATTGTTCTCGTCAGGACAATACTATGCTCTCCTTAAAATCTCAGATAAAATCTTTTACAAAGTTACGTCCTGTGAAAGCGGAAGTCAACTTTATTTAAACAAGTGGTACCTCGGGATCAATTAATAATGGTCAGGTAATTAAAACAGTCGGATAGAATTAAGGCCATTGTATTAAATTACGTAATTATCTCGTAATTATCTCGTAATTTATTAGGTAATTTAGTTTTAAGTACCTGGAGTGAGCTAAAGTGAGCCAGAGTTCGGAGTCTTTGGAGGGAGTTAAAGTGAGCCAGAGTTTTGAGTACCTGGAGTTAGCTAAAGTTTGGAGTACCAGGCTGAGGTTCCGGAAAATGTAAGATGGAGATTCAGCTTGTATTTAAATGAGTAATTCGCAAAATAATTGCCTGGTTAAAGGCCGATTACCTTATCTTTGTTATAAAACAGCCTAAGATGAAGAATTCAAAGAAATCAATTCTGTTTATTGTCATTCTGTTTATTTTCCTCGTATCATTTCCAGGGGCCTATTCTCAGGAAAAGCCAATTGAGTTCGGTAAATCAGTCATTCTGAAGGATGTGACTCCGGAATCGGTTCAGAAGAATAATTCCTCCTTAAAGTGGATAAATGTCAACACCGACATTACCACATGGTCAAAGCGCGGCAAGATGCTGATATGCTCCGGTAAACCGATAGGTGTAATGCGTTCTGAAAAGCAGTACGAAAATTTCATTCTGCATGTTGAATGGATGCACACCGAGCCGGGAGGCAATTCGGGAGTTTTCGTGTGGTCATCAGCCATTCCTGACGAGAAATCAGGTCTTCCCGACGGCGTTGAGGTACAGATGCTTGAACTCGACTGGGTGAAACTCAATACCAGAGACGGGGTTGAACCACCAGTAGCATACGTTCATGGTGAATTGTTCGGGGTCGGCGGTGTAACAACCACTCCCGACAATCCGCGGGGAACAAGGAGCAAGTCGGTTGAGAACAGATGCCTTGGGCGGGGTAACTGGAATGTATATGATGTTGTTTGCGTTGATGGTGTTATCAAGCTGTCGGTGAACGGGAAATTCGTGAATGGTATCAGCAACTCTACGAAAAGGAAGGGATATTTATGCCTTGAATCAGAAGGCGCTGAAATACACTTCAGAAACCTCACAATAACAGAGCTTCCTTCGGGCGTGACCCGTGAGTGACGGAATAATCTGCTGCCTCTTCAGTAAGCATATCAGTTAAGAAACCAGTCAAAGAGTCTTAAAGGATCTTCAATGATAATTCCTGTTTCAAGTTCCCAGTAAGGGAATATACAACCTACGCTTTCTTCGTCCATTTCCTTGTATTTTCCACCAAAATAGCTAATGGCTTTGAACCGGCCATGAAATCAGGGCCTGGTTTTGATGACTGAAAGCAGGGTATGGACAAATAGAAACTATTCAGTGACGAGTTTTTTTCTGTCCGGCAGCCAGGAAACAGGACGAAATTTCAAAACGCAAATGTCAGCCTGAAATAAATGTTCCTGCCGGGTTCAACGCTGATGTTTCCCCGGTTTGTTGAAAGATGGTTTGTATAGCTTCTGTCAGTCAGGTTATCAATTCCTGCGAACACCTGAAACCTCGTGTTTCCAAGGCTCAAAGCCGAAGAACTAAGGGCCAGGTCGAGACGTGCAAATCCTCCGGTTTCCCTTTCTCCCTCGGCAATCTTATTCTGAGCAGCTGCCCCGACAACCGTCAGTTCGGCTGATCCTATCCTGCTATGTGTGTAACGGATGCCAAGTCGCCCGTTAAACGGAGGTATCTGGGGAAGGTTGGTTTCGGCCTCTGTATCTCTCCCGCGGACAAAAGATCCTGAGCCGAGCAGGACAAAATCGGAATGGAAGTTATACTGGAATCCAAAATCAAAGCCGTAAAGGAAGGCTTTGCTGACATTTGTGTTTACAAGGGCGGGAAGGGTATCAATCATACCCATCGAAGCTCCGGTATTAATTGTGTAGATAAACTCTCCCGGTGTTTCGACGATCATATTTGTAATCCTGTTGGCAAAGATGTCGGCCTGGAAGTTCAGTTTTTTCTTCCATATCCTCAGTCCGAGATTGGAAGAGTAGCCGCTTTCCGGTTCAAGATCGGTGTTGCCAAGACGCACATAATTACCAAGGTCAATGTATTTAAACAGTTCTTCCAGCGAGGGAGCCCTGAATGAACGTGCGAAGCTGAACGACAGGTCGGTGTTTTTAGGCAGCCTGTAAAGAAGTCCTGCGTTGGCGCTCCATGACATACCGGTGTTGCTTCCTGCTGCGAAAGTTATCCTCTGATTAGGAGGCGAATCGTTCCTTGTCCCGTTTGTTACAAGGTAGTCGATGTCGCGTCCCTGTTCGTTGCTGACTTTTATCCGGTCCATACGTCCGCCGACGATAAGAGTCATCCTGTCGTCAAACAGTAAGGTTTCGTCCTGGATAAATATCCCTGCGCTGGCAAAAGTTGACTCCGGAGTAGGGGTTTCTCCGCGGACGAGGTTATTTGTTTTAAGGATGTCTCCGTCTTTGTTCAGAATGTCGACCCTTATATATTTTATACGTTCGGTGAACAGGTCGCGTGCCCATACGTCAGCTCCGGTGATAAGGGTGTTCTTTTCCGACAGTTTCCATGTTCCCTGAAGTTTTCCTCCCCTTGTGAAGTGTTCCCCTACGGGAAGAAAAAGCTCGGGTGTTATTCGCTGGAAACCTGTAGGTGTTTCATTCTGGGTTACCGTATTTGGTTTCAAAGCCACGTCGCGCTGGATGTATTGAAGAAAGTAGCTCAGCTTTATTGATTCGAGTGATTTTCCGGGATTTCTTATCTCATAGGCTGCTGAAAGCAGCTGCCTTCCGATATCAGTATAGGTTGCCTCTGCAGGTCCGGGGAATGCATCGCCGCCTGGAATACCGACATCGGTTGACCAGTTGCGCTGATACTGTATATTGAACTGATGGTTGGCAAGAGGTTTGATCCCGATTTTTGCTGTTACGTTGCTGGTAGCGAACTGGCTGTTGGGAAGAATGCCTTCAGGTGTACGCATATCATCGGCCTTTCCGAAGGAACCGCTTACCCTTAAATACCATTTTTCAGATCCCGTATTGAGACCTGCATGATTTGTAAAGAGTTTGTTAGCCGAGGAAAATCCGGAGCTGACATTACCCGACAGGTATGTCTTTTCCGAAAAATGACCGTCCTTGGTGATGATATTAACGATACCGCCCATGGCTCCGGTACCATAAAGGGACGACTGGGCTCCTTTAACAATTTCCACCTTATCGATATCGTTAACATCGATCATGCTGAGCGAAGCAGTAAGGTCAGTGGCGGTTTCCACCCGGTTACCGTCAATAAGCGTCACCAGGCGGTTCTCACTGAAACCGCGGATGTTTATGTTTGTTGCCCATACGCCATCATTGCCCATTGCAATACCGGGTTCGGTGGCAAGGACATTTGAAAGGGTAAGTGATGAGAGTTTCTTGTATTTAAGAGATCCGACTACTGTTATGGGAGTGGGAAGCTCCCTGACCTTGCGGTTTACCATGAGGCTTGCAACCTCCACCTCACCCAGGTTCACGGGCTGCGGCGTCAGGAGGAATTCATGCTGCTGGTCGCTGCTTATGCTAAGTTCCCGCATCTGTAGTGTATAACCAAGCATTCTTATTATAAGGCGGTAGTTTCCGGCCGGAAGGGAAAAGAAAAACCGGCCCCTGACATCGGAGACTTCCGTCAGTACCGCCTTGTCGGCAGAACTGGTTGCGGAGATCTCGGCCACAACGCCCTCGAGTGTCTTGTTGGTAACTGAATCACGGACCACAACCTGAAGGGAATATCTCTGTCCGGATAAGCTTAAAGAAAAAAACAGTGCAAGAAATGCAGCAAATAACGACTTTCTATTCATCTTTAATGTTCTTTAAAAGTACCGATTTAATCTGTATTCCGCTTAAGCGGCCCAATTGGCCGGTAAGGGAACCAATCTGGTCGGTGGTACCTTCAAGAACAAGAGAGATGATGCTTTCGCCATTGCTGCGGGGCAGACCCTGACGTCCGATTATGATGCCGGAATGCTTTGAAATGATTTCGTTCAGATCCTGAACACTTTCTCGTGTCTGAATCAGTATGATCGCTGATCCTATTCTCTTTTCCATCAGATTACCTCCGGATTGGATTTGTTTTTGAGCCCGTGTAACCTTGATTCCCCCGGCGGCTTTAATGGTACCATCCGTTGTGCTTCTCAGATATGCACGGAGCTATTGTTAATTATTTCACAAAGGTGGGGTTTTTTTTTCGAGAATGCAAAGAGGAGAGGGTTTATTTAAAGAAACCGGATAAAAAATGATTACATAATTCCCTGAATGGATAGTTTTGCATCAGGAACATACAACATGTTTAAGAAACTGGCATATCTGGCAATAACTGTTCTGCTGATTTCCGGATGTATTGGAAGGACTGGAAATGGAACAGGGCAGGCGGAATTTACCATTGCTGCCCTGAAGGGTCCTTCAGCCATGGGTATGATCAGGCTTATCGACAGTCTGGAACGTGGTTCCGGACACCCGGTGGAGGTTCAGATACTGAATGAACCGCTTCAGGTCCGGAAAATGATGCTCGACGGAACTGCCGACTTTGCGATCCTGCCCACAACTATGGCCGCAATAATGTACAATAAGGGAGTGAGATACAAACTTATAGGTATCCCATGCTGGGGTACTCTCTACCTGGCCGGCAGCGACACCACAGTAAAACGCTGGGAAGATCTGAGGAACAAGCGTATCCACGTCATGGCCAGGGGGATGACACCGGATGTGATGTTCAGGTACCTGCTCGGCAAAAATGGCCTTGATCCTGACAGGGATGTTGTACTTGATTACAGTTTCCCCACACATATCGATCTTGCCAATGCAGTTGCAGCAGGACAGGCGGCGCTGGGGATACTCTCCGAACCTCTGGCCAGTCTGGTTACCCTGAAAAACAGGAATATCCGGATAATCTTCAATCTTGAGAAGGAATGGAGCTTAAAAGAGAATATTGAAATTACGGAAACGGCTTTTCTCGGCATGGAAAGCACTCTGAGGCATGAGCCTGCTATGGTTGAAAGGATCATTAAGTCGTACAGGTACTCTTCCTGGTGGGTGAATCAATATCCCGACAGCGCCGCAACTCTTATTGTACGGTATGGGATCCTTCCAGACACAGCTGTTGCAGCTCATGCCATACCAGGATCAAATCTCAGGTTTGTTGAGGCAGCCGAAGTGGAAAGTGAGATAGAGGACTATCTGAATGTTTTTTATAAATTGAATCCCGATATAATCGGAGGGAAGTTACCCGATGAAAATTTCATTTACAGGTAAGAAATACATCAGCCTGGCTTCAGTGATCTGTATGCTTATCATATGGAAGATCCTTTCATTGAACTTCGATTCCGATTTTATCCTTCCGTCCCCTGAGAAGACGCTTATCACCACACTTACCCTTTTCGGCGACGGGAATTTTCTTGAGATTGTCGGCACAACGGTTGCCAGGGGTCTTATAGGTTTTATTATTTCGGTTATCCTTGGTATCGCGACAGGTATCCTGACCGGACTAAATCCCTACGCCGATGCTTTTCTCCGGCCCTTGCTGGTTACAATACGTTCCATTCCGGTTATCTCAATAATTCTCCTGGCCCTTATCTGGTTCAATCCGGGTTCGGTTCCGGTATTTATTGGGATGCTCACCATGTTTCCTTTCATCACAACCAATGTAAGCGACGGTATAAAGAGCATTGACAGGGAGCTTGTCGTTATGGCCTCATTCTACAAGGTAAGCAGGGAAAGGATAGTGCGCGAATTATATATTCCCGCGATAATGCCTTTTATTGTGAGCGGAGCATCGAGTGCACTGGGAATAGGATGGAGGGCTATCATCATAGGAGAGGTCCTCAGCCAGCCGGTATATGGCATCGGCACCATGATGCAGAATGCGCAGACGTTCCTCAATATCGATGCGGTAATAGCATGGACAATAGTTGCAGTGCTTATAAGCTATGCATTTGAAAAAATAATAAGATGGCTTGAACACAAGCTGCTAATCTGGAGATCCTGAAAATGAGTCTTGAAATAAGAAGCCTTTACAAGAATTTTGATACTGTTACACTTTTCAGTGACTTCAGTGTTTCCTTTGAGGAAGGAACTATTACCTGCATTCTGGGTCCGTCGGGCTGTGGGAAGACCACACTGCTGAATATAATAGGCGGGATCACAGAACCTGGTAGCGGACAGATGACAGGCTTCACGGAGAAGACAATCTCCTACATATTTCAGGATCCGAGGCTTCTTCCCTGGAAAACGGTTGAGGAGAATATCGAGTTTGTTCTTGGCAGGGATATGGCTGCGGAACAGAGGAAGAAGATTTCGGGACAGCTTATCAGACTAATGGAGCTCGAGGATTTTGCCGCCTATTATCCCTCGAAGCTTAGCGGCGGCATGAGGCAGAGAGTCTCCATTGCTAGGGCTTTTGCCTATCCTTCGGATATCATACTGATGGATGAACCTCTCAAAGGCCTGGATATTAAGCTGAAGCTAAACCTGATACGGATCTTCTCCCGCATGTGGCAGACGGATAAACGGACTGTTGTCTTCGTAACACATGATGTTGATGAAGCTCTTCTCCTCGGAAGCGATATAATAGTCTTAAGCAGACCACCGGCACAGATAATACTTAAAAAGCGGATTGATCTGCCTTATGAGAAGCGTTCGCTTGAGTCGGAATATTTAAAGAAGCTTGAGCAGGATCTTATGGCTGCACTGGGCAATTAACTGAATGACATGAGTTTGCGGCGCACGGCATGCTGGAGGAACTAGCTGCCAGCCCGGCCCTGACTTCCGGCAAGGACAGGACGTTCAGGTATTGTTTCATATGCATAGTCGACCAGTGTTATTATTTCCGTGTCCTTGTCGAAACTGACCCTGACCCATCCGAAATAAGCCATGCCGTCAACGACATTCTGAATGCCGGCTATCCGGTTTCCATTCGTCCAGTTTCCCTCGTATGTAATTGATCCGCTGGTGAAGGTGTTTCTGACCACCAGGATTCCGTGATGGTCTGTCCAGTACTGATCTTCAGGCAGGTCGTTTTCGATAATAGCTCCGGGGTTTTCAGAAATCAGGTAGCCCATGCTGAGGAAATTATCAATGACAGGAGGTCCCGATTTAATGAGATTGGGGCCGATAGGATTCATCCCCAGGTACAAACGGTCGCCACGGCTGTTTGCCGTAAGTTCGACGAAGATGGTGAAATCGACGGACCCGTCTCCAGATACATCAAGCGCAAGAGGCAATGGATCACCGTATTTAACAGTCCGGCCGTCTTCAACATATATCAGGGTATTTGAATTCAGGGTCTGAAATACAAGCTCATTGCCGTAAGAAGTTCCTTCAGAATTGGTTGCATAAGCTCTCACGTAGTATGTCTGGCCCGGAGTAAGGTTGGTAAGTTCGCTTTCAAAGCTCCCCTTATCCCGGCCCGATGATTTCTTTGTGGAAAGAGATATGTCAGGCTGAGGGTTTTCATCCCAGCAGAATCCCCGGTCAGTAATGAATGCATTTCCGTCGTCGGTAACAATGCCTCCCGTTACAGCCGAAGTCTCAGAGATATTGCTGATAATAAGAGTTTCTACATCAGGCATTGATGCTTCCTCCAGATCCTTGCTGCATCCGGCAAAGATTCCGGCGGTCAGAAGTGCAATGAGAAAAACCGGGTTAACCTTATCTGTTTTCATGGCTTAATTTCAGTTAAATGAATGATTCGATATTTCCTCCTGAAAAAAAGGGAGCTTATTTTAAAGCGATTAAGCGTGAAACGATTACAATTTTAACATCACAGGATGAAAAAGGTTCAGAGAAATGTGTCAGCCCAAACCGGCAGGCTAACACTTTAAGGGACTTTTCGATTAGCAATTCTGCAGTTGTTAATTAACTTCTGAAAGGATTACTACAAGTGATTTATATCATCATCCGGAACTTGTCAGACCTGTTTGTCAGTAAAGTAAGATTTAGTAAATTTGGAAGGAGAGAACTCATTGAAAACCACTAAAAAGAGGCAATAATGAAAAAGATAGACCGCAGGACATTCTTAGGTAACGGTGTTGCAGCCGCAGCTGTTATTACCGCAGGAAAGCCATTCGATGCAAAGGGGAATGACGGGCCGGTTCCCCTGAAGAAAAACAATGAAGATCCTTTCAATCCGGTTACTTTCAGTGCGATGCCGACAAATTCCTTCGGCAGGACAGGCTACAAGGTGGGCATCCTCAGTCTGGGCGGCCAGGCCACTCTTGAGATAAAGGGCAGGGAGGAAGAATCGGAAAAGATCATCAACCGGGCTATTGATCTGGGGATTAACTATATCGACACGGCAGCCTCGTATGGTCAGGGTGTCAGTCAGCTTAACATAGGAAGGGTAATGAAAACGAGAAGGGGTGAGGTCTGGCTTTCCACAAAGACCCACGACCGCACCTACGACGGTTCCATGCGTCTTCTTGAGGAAAGCTTGAAAAATCTTCAGACCGACCATCTCGACTTGTGGCAGCTTCATAATGTTCAGAGGCAGGAACAGGTTGATCAGATCTTTGCAGCAGACGGAGCTATAAAGGCGCTTGAAAAAGCCAAAGCCGAAGGTGTGGTAAGGAATCTCGGGATCACTGGTCATTACGAACCCATCGTTCTTCTCGAAGCTATAAGGCGTTTCCCGTTCGATTCGATACTTATGGCCCTCAACGCTGCTGATGTCCATTATCTTAGTTTCAGGAACTACCTCCTGCCGGAGGCTCAGAAGCAGGGTATGGCAATTGTGGGTATGAAAGTCACCACCCGCAGCCGTATCCTTTCCACCTGGACACCTCCGCCTCTTGATCAGCAGACGGATGCACGCCTGCGTACGCCTAAGCCGGGGACCATTAATATAAGGGAAGCACTCACATATAATATGAGCCTGCCCGTCAGTACAACAATCATTGGTGTTGATGACATTGCCCAGCTTGAAGAAAATGTCAGGATAGCCTCGGTATTTTCGCCCCTCAGTCAGGTCCAGATGGAGGAAATAGAGTTCAAGACACTGCCGGTTGTGAGGCAGGCGCTTTATTTCAGGAGATGGGATATAGGGGTGTAATGATTATCCTTTCGGATGTGGTTTGAATTTGGAATGGGGGACGGACGGGGATTACCGCAGAGACGCGATTAATCGCGTCTCTGCCGGAATTTCATGAATATTTTGATACCTGATACATTAAACATCCATTTTCACAGAGTTCCTAAATCCGCCGATTTTTATTACACATCTGTAAATAACAATTCAAAGGTGCATTATGAAATAATGGTTGGTGCCTGACCCACAATATCACCACTGATTACATCGACATATAATATATAAAAGACATCGGGAACATTGATTTGCCAGCATACTCTCATTTCAATTTTATCTTCGTATTCTTTTGAAAGAATCTTAAGATGGCAAACAGAATTCCTAAGATTATTTTCTGAAATAGTATATGTATATTCTTTTCCTGCGATTGTATAGTGTGAAACTGTTTTCCCTATCAGGGTTAATTCAGCTTTTGACTGATTATAGTTAAATTCAGACGGGATAAATACTTCCGGATACCAGTTACCGTAACATGATGTCACTTTACCATTTTCAAGGTGAAACAAGATCCTTGACTGTAAAACTTCAATATTGTCAAATTTCTGGTTTTCAGACTTAAAATGCCATAGGACTGAACCACCGTAACCTGTGTCGTATGATGCACTGTAAAAGTCCAGTTCAGCTGGATTGTTTATGCCCGATTCGGCAGAGTTTTTGGATACAAATTCTTTAATAATGTGAATTGCATTTGATTCGGATATTTCTCCAGCAAACGGTGGTGTTTCCGTATTTCTTGGATCTCCACTGAAATCACAAAAGCCAAACTCATTTATTGATGACCTTATATATTGATTGCGATTGATATAGTCAGTCTTCTTTTGAGCAATAACAGATTCGGATAATTTCCAATAGGTCGTCGGGTAATCTGATGGGACGTTACTCTTCTCACAGCTGATTAAAATAACTGAAAAAAATACAATGATGAAGGGTGTTCTTTTCATGGTACAGGATATTTACTCAATTTGCACAAAAACTGTTCCAGTTCTCTTTATTAAATTCAGGGGAACACATTTTCGGTATGTTTTTATTTCTCAAAGGATTTACCATCCTTCCAACTCGCCGGATTATCGGTAATATAGTTGCGAATTCGTTCCCGGTCGGCAGAATCACGGATAATATGATCATAAAACCGGGGTTGCCAGGCAAAGACGGGATGCGCTTTATTTATTCAAACGAACACCGCCCTTTGTGCCACCGAATAATTCGTGAAATTTTGATGTGAAACATTGGGTTTTTGATTCCTGTGACACCACCAGGTTCATTCGGTTGGGGTTGGAATTGTGAATGGGAGACGAATGGCGAATGCAGAGACGCGATTAATCGCGTCTCTGCATTCTATTATAAATGGAAAGTCAAGAACATTAAAAAAAACGCCGGAAAGTCACGGCCCCGGGGGCAGGAAATGAATCATCGGTAAAGATTCATTCAATTCATTACGCACCGTACCGACAATCCGCACAATCTTTGGATTGCGTTACCTTTGCCATTATCAACTGTTTCACTGTCAGCAGCCATCATCCGATAATATGCAACCGACTCGAAAGGTGAGGTTGATGTCCAGAATTGACCCCAGTACCCGATATGGTAACAAACACCCTGAGCGCCCCGAAAACCTCCGGGGAGCAAGGTAAGTCCGGATTCATCAGTTGCTCCTGTATTGGGAGAGTCCCAGTGCATTGTACCGGCTTCTTTCAATTTTCCTCCTGCAGTGCTTTCACCTCCCAGAAAATCGGTAAGGGCTGTCCATTCCGAATCAGACGGGACATGCCAGCCGGCCGGACATATTTTATTCGTTTGCACTGCGTACCAGTTATAAAGAGCGCCATAGGTTTCTTTGTTTGTAATATCATTGTCGTACCAGCAGTAGCCGGGAGTTGTCAGATTTATCCATTCCGTATTGCCGGTAACAAGTGGTATAGAAGTACCATCGTTGTATCTGGTAGTTTTTAAATTCTCAACAATCCAGACCTGATTGCCGATAACAACTGTGTGGTAAATATTACCATCCGTATCCAATACTTCTTCAGGAACTTCTTTTTTCTTCTCGCAGCCACTTAATAGAAAAAGTAGCAAAACAAGTAAAGATGCTGTGTAAACATGAATCAGGCTATTGATTTTCATGTTATTAATTTTTAAGAGAACTTATTGATAAGATCAAAAAATAATCTTGAATATTCAAATTTAAGAATTCTTATCCTTAGAGGATTGTTACTAAAAGTAAAACTTGGGAAATACATCCACCCGATAAGTGGGCCAAAGTTCCTGCTAAGGTTAAGTCCGGACAAGCCCTGAAGAAGTGGTCGGAACCATCCGCCAAAGCTACGGGACCAATTACAATAATGGAAGCAAGGGAATTATCCTCTTCATTAACTCTCCGTCAAATTCAGGGGAACGAATTTTAGGTATGTTTTTATTTGTCAAAGGATTTACCCTCTTTCCAGTTCGCCGGATTATCGGTAATATATTTGCGAATTCGTTCCCGGTCGGCAGCATCACGGATAATATGATCATAAAACCGGGTTTGCCAGGCAAAACCGGGATGTATTTTGTTTATTTCAAACGAACACCGCCCTTTGTACCACCGGATAATTCGTGAGATATTGTTGTGAAACATTGGGTTTTTGTTTCCTGTGACACCACCAGGTTCATTCGGTTGGGGTTGGAATTGTGAATGGGAGACGCATGGCGAATGCAGCAGAGACGCGATTAATCGCGTCTCTGCGGTCCCCCGTTTAATTATCAGAATCCCGTGTACATGATTCGGCATTATAACAAAATTGTCCAGGTCGATAAAAGGGAAATGATCTGGAATTTCTTTCCAAAATCGTTCTGCCATTTTGCCTGTATCGTTTAAAATCATGGCGCCGCCTGTAATTCTACCAAAATATTGTTTCCTGCCGTTCGTGCAAATGGTGATAAAATATGCACCTTCGTTCCCATAGTCCCAGGTTTGTAACCGGGAAGACGGTATCCGGTATTTATTCATAAATTTTTCAGACATAGGTCAAAATGGTGTTGAGACGCGATTAATCGCGTCTCAAAGACACGATTACAGAGACGCGATTAATCGCGTCTCTCTGTAATATAAACATACCACATAATATAAATTTCAGCGAGACATAAACCCTCCTCACCAGGGCTTCGGAGGGTGAAGGTGGAGATTAGGGGAATCGAACCCCTGACCTTTAGACTGCCAGTCTAACGCTCTAGCCAACTGAGCTAAACCCCCGTGAAAATAATGAACAAAATTACCGGGCCTGATGTTAAAGTCTTCCCGGAAAGACAGCTCAAATGTAAGAAAAAAATGAAAATTACAAAAGAAGCTGCTTTCTCTCCATATTATTGCCTTGCACAATATCGCGTAATTAGTAATTTTGGATTTGATTTTAAAAAAGGCTGAAAAGGAGACCGGCATACAGAAAGTGGTCTGATTATTGCCGGCAGGGTCAATTAGTTGCTTTTGGACTGACGCTTAAACGGTGTGAAAAAAGATAAAGAAGAAAAAGTATTGAAAGAGAAGCAGAGCAGGGGATTCTTTAATGTAACTGACTTTGATGACCTTGTTTTTGAGAATCGGAACAGAGACTACGGAGCCTACCAGCTGCGTAAAAGATACTTCCGGGCATTATTCACCGGCCTTATTGTCGCTGTCGCAGTTGCTCTCATTTCAGTACTGATACCCTTCCTTTCCAGACCCGACGATGAATATGTGGTCTCAGGCGGCTTCGGCTATTCTGTCTCGGTGCAGATGGAGAACCTCGAGCTTCCTGAACAGATATATGTCCCGCCTGCTCCGGCTCCGCCGGCTGCATCCCGGCCTGCAGAAAGTGTTGAATACGTACCTCCTGTGGTTGTCGATTCCATAATTCCTCTCGATAGTTCACCTGTTGCCACTGATGTTGCTCTTGCATCGTCCGGGGACGATCTGACAGAAGGTCCGGGTTCAGGCTTCGGCGAGGATCTTATTCCGGGGGGAAGCGGGGAAGGCCTGGAAGAACCTCTTTTCCTTGTCGAGGTGATGCCAACGTTCAGGGGAGGAGACCTCACAAAATTCCGTGAGTGGGTGGGGAAAAGGACCAATTACCCCGAGGAAGCTATAAATGCAAAACTGAGAGGGACGGTCTTCCTTACCTTTATTGTCGAAAAAGACGGCTCGGTAAGCAATGTAACTGTAATCAAGGGCGTGCATCCCCTTCTCGACGAGGAAGCAATCAAGGCGATCTCGGAATCACCCAAATGGTCTCCGGGCCTTCAGCGCGGACAGCCCGTAAGGGTAAGATTCCAGATACCCCTCACATTCCGGTACTGAAACATAATAATAAACATATTAGATAGTTATACGTTTAATTGTTTTATTCCATAACTAACCGGGGATCTTTTTGTATGAAAAAATCAATTTTGTTATTATCAGTTCTGACCATCCTTCTCTCAGGATGTGGTTCTTCAAAGAAACAGCTTGAAAAGGGTAATTATGAAGCCGCTCTCGACAAAGCAGTAAAACAGCTTCGCAAGGATCCTGACGATTCAAAGCAGGCATCGATTCTTGACAAGTCGTTCAGGACTCTGAATGAACAGGACAGTGAGAGGATAAGGTTCCTTAAAATGGAAGATAAACCGGCTAACTGGGATGAAATATACCAGTTAAGCAAGCGCCTGAGCGACAGGCAGGCTTACGTGCGAACGGTAACACCGCTTGAGATAAACGGAAGGACAATCGAATATCCGTATGTTGATTATATGCCTGAGATGGTCGCAGCAAAACGCAAATCGGCCGATTTCTATTACGCTCACGGGAACGAGCTGATGAAGAACAAGCTTAAGGATTCGTACCGTCAGGCCTATTATGAATTTGTGAGAGCAAAGGAATATGTGGGCAATTATGAAGGTATTGACAATAAAATTGAGGAAGCCAGATACCTGGGAATGAGCAGGGTGCTGATAGCGCTTATCAACAGATCGCAGGTAAAGTTCGACGGTGAATTTGAAGACGACCTTCTTGCCGTTGATCTTCCAAGACTTAACAGTGAGTGGGTTGAGTACCATACACATGAACTTGACCGTGATGCTCAGTACGACTATTTCATCAATGTTATCATAAGAAGTGTCCTTGTCAGTCCTGACCAGACTATGCAGAGGGATTCAGTAATAAAGAAGGAAGTTGAGGATGGTTTCAACTACCAGCTCGACAGCAGGGGGAATGTTATGAAGGACTCTCTTGGAAATGACATTAAGACAAAGAAATACAAAACCCTTCAGTGCGCCCTTATTGAGACCATTCAGACGAAGGAATGCCAGATAAACGGAGAGCTGGAGGTTGTTCAGGCCAGCCCTAACAAGGTCATAAGGAAGGAACCCCTCGGAGCCCAGTCAGGGTTTGAGCATATTTCAGCCCGTGCCCTTGGTGATAATCAGGCTCTGAGCCCGGCTCAGCTGGAAAAGACAAAAACAAAGCAGCTTCCCTTTCCTTCCGACATTGAGATGATCTTCCGTTGTTCCGATCCTCTCAGGCAGGCAATAAACGGAGCTATTCTCAATAACAGGAGATTTATTAACTAACTTTGCCCGTCTGTTCAATAATGCTTGCTGCCTTTTGAATGAAGATCAGGTCACAGGGGCAGGTGTAATTTTTTTATCGGATGATCGAGACCGGGAAAAGGAAGGAAAGAGCTATACTCGTGGGATTGATATATCCCGGACAGGATGAGGATCAGTCGCGCGATTACCTCGCTGAACTTTCTTTTCTCACAGAAACTGCCGGTGCCGAACCCGTTTATTCTTTTGTTCAGAGACTGCGAATGCCCGATCCGAAAACCTTTGTTGGCTCAGGCAGAATATCAGAGATAGCATCCTACGTTTCGGAGAACGGGATCGACCTAGCTATTTTCGACGATGAACTTTCAGCCGCACAGATAAGGAATATCGAAAATGTCCTGAAATGCAGGGTCCTCGACAGAACCAACCTTATTCTCGACATTTTTGCCGGCCGTGCCAATACTTCCTATGCCCGCACCCAGGTGGAGTTAGCTCAATATCAGTATCTTCTTCCCCGTCTGACAGGAATGTGGACACACCTCGAAAGACAGAGGGGAGGTATCGGTCTGAGAGGTCCCGGTGAAACTGAGATTGAAACAGACAGAAGGATCATAAGGGATAAGATAGCTCTCCTGAAAGACAGGCTAAAGAAGATTGATGTACAGATGTCGACACAGCGACGGAACAGGGGAAAAATGGTAAGAGTAGCCCTGGTGGGTTACACCAATGTAGGCAAGTCGACAATTATGAATCTTATCAGCAAAACCGACCTGCCGGCTGAAAACAGGCTCTTTGCAACACTTGATGCAACTGTCAGAAAAGTCGTTATTGGAAATCTTCCCTTCCTTCTTTCCGATACTGTAGGTTTTATACGAAAGCTTCCCCATCACCTTGTCGAATCATTCAAGTCGACTCTTGATGAAGTGAGGGAATCGGACCTTCTGCTTCATATCATCGACATCTCTCACCCCGGCTTCGAGGAGCAGATTGAGGTTGTGGATGCCACTCTTAACGATCTTGGATCAGCAGGAAAACCTGTTATACTGGTTTTCAATAAGATTGACTCATTCACCTACACAAAAAAGGACGAGGATGATCTTACTCCGGCAGAAAGGGGTAACTTCTCGCTCGACGATCTGAAAAACACCTGGATGGCAGCGGATAAAAATCACAGGAGCATTTTCATATCAGCAAAGACACGTGAAAATATAGACGAGTTCCGTAAACTGCTGTACGAGGAAGTTAAGAGGATTCACATTACCCGCTATCCCTATAACGATTTCCTTTTCGGGAATGAATAGTAAAAACCTCCTGGGTGAGGGTATAAACAAACAGAATATTCTGGCAAGTCAGGTCTTTTCAATACAAGTCTTTCCCGGCCATATATTCCGCTATCTGAACAGCGTTGGTAGCCGCACCCTTGCGGATATTGTCTGAAACGATCCAGAGGTTGAGGCATTTCTCCCTCGAGTGGTCCCTTCTTATCCTTCCCACGAATACCTCATCCCGGTTATGTGAGAGTATTGGCATGGGGTAAAGCAACTCGTCGGGATTGTCATAAACCACTACACCGGGGAAGCTGTCGATGAGAGTCCTCACCTCGTTGATATCAAATTCGTTTTCAAATTCTACGTTTACAGCTTCGGAATGACCTCCAACAACAGGTATCCTGACGACAGTGGCTGTTACCATTATTGTATTGTCCTCAAGTATCTTGCGTGTTTCATCAATGAGTTTCTGTTCCTCTGTAGTATAGCCGTCGGGCTGGAAGTTTCCGCCGTGGGGAAAACAGTTCATGTCGATCCGGTATTTGTAAGCCATTTCTCCTTCTTTACCGGCTCTTTCGTTCTCCATCTGCTGAACGGCTTTCACTCCTGTACCTGTAACCGACTGGTAGGTGGCAATCACAAGACGCTTTATCCTGTATTTTCTGTGAAGGGGAGCAAGTGCCATTACCATTTGAATCGTTGAACAGTTGGGATTGGCGATTATTCTGTCGCCCTCTTTTATAGAGTGGCTGTTGATTTCGGGGACTACAAGAGGAACATTTTTGTCCATCCGCCATGCCGATGAATTGTCGATGACGACAATACCGTTGTCAGCGAACACCGGAGCCCATTCCTTTGAAGTGGCAGCTCCGGCGGAGAAGATAGCGAATGCCGGCTTTGCCTTCACGGCGTCAGGTACGCTTACCACCTTCACCTGGCTTCCTTTGAACGCAATCTCTTTTCCAACCGATCTCTCCGAAGCAGCAGGTATCAGCTCAGTAACCGGGAAGTTCCTTTCTTCAAGTACTTTGATCATTGTCCTGCCAACCATTCCGGTGGCTCCAACAACAGCGACTTTCATAATAATTTAATTTGTCAGAATTTTTAAATAAACTAAATTTATATCCGGATAAAGCTGTCAAAAATAATTCTTTTTTCAATCTGTCTCGCTGCATGAAGAAAGTAATTTTGCTGGCTTTGCTTGTACCATTGCAGGTGGCAGGCCAGAATACGTTTAAGCCGGGCGATGTTATCATTACCGAGATAATGGCTGATCCCGATCCGGTGGTCGGACTTCCCGGTAAAGAATATCTTGAGATCCATAACCTTTCAGATGATACTGTAAATCTGAAATCCTGGGTATTGTCTGACGGCAATTCCCGGGCGGTCTTCCCGGAAAGGGAGTTAACTCCGGGAAGCTATGCAATTGTCTGCCAGCAGCAGGATACCTCTCTTTTCAGCCGCTTTGGCAATACGATAGGACTAAAGTCTTTTCCGGCTCTCACAAACAGCGGGAAGCTGCTTTTTCTGAGCGACAGCAGGGGGAAGGTCATTCACGGTCTCGAATACTCCGCGGAATGGTATGATGATGTACTCAGGGAAGACGGCGGGTGGTCGCTTGAGATAATCGACGAAGGCTATCCTTTCCATGAGGAGGGAAACTGGAGAGCATCACGAGCGACTGATGGCGGTACTCCCGGAAGGAAGAACTCAGTCTCAGCGTTTAATCCTGACACATTTTTCGGAGGGTTTGAAAATGTCTTTCCCATCGACAGTGTTACAATCTCCTTAAATTTCACAGAGAGTCTCCTCTCTTATGATGATATCGGAGAATTCCTGGTCATTGAAGGGTTTTCTGTTGACACCATTATTCCCGATCATCCTCTGGCGCGGTGCTGGGTCGCGAAGCTGTCGCAGCCCCTTGCCCGCGGGAAGGTTCTTTCGATATCGGCGGGTGATGGACTCAGGGATTTTGCAGGCAACCTGATGGATAGTAACGAATATTCATTCGGACTTCCCGTCGATGCAGTGCCGGGAGGCATTCTGTTCAATGAGCTTCTTTTCAATCCCTTCCCCGGCGAGCCCGATTATATTGAGTTTTACAACAGCTCGGGTAAGGTCGTTGACGCATCTTCACTCATTCTTGTCTCAGTCAATGATGAAACAGCCGATACATCCTCTGCATGCAGTATAGCTGTAGTACCAAGGTCTGTGCTCCCCGGATACTGCTATGCTATAACCACTGACAGGAAAAGTGTCATTGAAAGATATTACTCAGCCTTACCGCTGCGCCTGTTCGAGGTGAACCAGCTTCCATCGATACCCGACGACAGGGGGCATCTGATCCTTTTCAGCAGGAAGCTTGAAAAGATAGACGAGGTGGTTTACGAGGAAAAGATGCATTATTCCCTTCTGGGCGGTACCGAGGGTATTTCCCTTGAAAAGGTACGGGAGGAAGGCAGCTCGACCGACCGGTCACTGTGGCATTCAGCATCGGAAGCTTCAGGGTGGGGAACCCCCGGTGCACCCAATTCTGTCCTTGTTGAAGCGGCAAAAGGGGGAGATGCCGTTAGTCTTTCTTCAGAAAGGATCACACCTGATAATGACGGTTTCGATGATATTCTGATCATTGATCTGAAGCTGGAAGGGCCTGGCAATATAGTGAGCGTGACCGTGTTTGACGAGACAGGGAGATTTGTGAAGAAGATAGCAGACAATATGCTTGCAGGTCAGGGTGCCATGGTGATCTGGAACGGAACCGCGGCAGATGAGAAACCCGTTGAGACAGGCATTTACATTTTCCTAATCACTGTCTTCGATGATAAGGGAAAGACCAGAAGATGGAAAAAGGTCTGCACCCTGATAAGAGAATGAAGTTGTAAATTATTGTTATTTCTTCTTCCCGTCAGGAAATAAGGGGAATTCCAGGGATAAGCTGCCTGAATCCATGAACAGTGTTCTGTCCAAAAATATCAGAGCGAGGAGATCAGTTCTGTCATTATTGTTGTCATCCTTGATTCGGCCTTCGCGGCTTCCCGCTGGACTATCTCATGGGTTATGTATTCTATCTTGCCTTCAACTCCCAGATCGCTTATGATGCTTACTGCAAAGCACGGGAGTCCCATATGCCTGGCTGCAATCACTTCCGTCACGGTCGACATACCTACCGCGTCGGCTCCGATTGTCCTGAAGTATCTGTATTCGGCAGGTGTCTCGAATGTTGGTCCGGTTGTTCCAAGGTAAATGCCCTTGCGTACGGTTATGTTATTTCGTCCGGCAATATCAATGGCTTTACCTATCAGCCTTTTGTCGTAGGCTTCGCTCATATCAGGGAAGCGGACACCTATGCGATTATCGTTGGGTCCCACGAGAGGATTAGGTATCAGGTTTATATGATCAGTTACTATCATGATGTCGCCGATCTGGAATTCCGGATTAACTCCTCCTGAAGCATTCGAAAGAAAAAGGTAATTTATACCGAGATACTTCATTACTCTTATGGGCAATGCTATTTGTTCAGGAGAATAGCCCTCGTAATAATGGAATCTTCCCTTCATTGCTACAATTTTTCTTCCTCCGAAATCTCCGTAGATAAGTTTTCCCTCATGCCCCTCAACTGTTGACACAGGGAAGTTTGGGATCCTCCTGTAATCGATTTCAAGGCTGTTTTCAATTTTTGATGTAAGTCCGCCCAGACCCGTACCCAGCACAACACCTGCTTCAGGATCTTTAATCCCTTCAGCTCTCAGGAAGGCTGCCGATTCCTTTATTTTTTCCAGCATATTCTTTTATGATATTTTCAAACGCCTGTTTTTCACCTTTCAGGAATTCCACTCCTACCGGGATATAAAACATGAAGCTTTTTAAATAAGTGCCAATATTACTAAATTCCTTAAACCTTACCGCATCTTTTTCGGTTGTTATGATAAGCTTGTTTTCGGCTTTTATTGTTTGCCAACGGTCCTCGATCTTCCTGAGATCATTTTCTGAGAACATGTGGTGATCGGTAAATTTCAGGTGTATCACCTCTTTGTACCGGTTTTCAAGGTAAGATATAAGAGGTCCGGGTGATGCAATTCCTGTGACAAGCCATACAGAAGCAGAGGACGGTTCGGGTAATTCAGTGGCTGGTTTCACGGAAGTGTTACCGGTGAAGACCGCTTCGGGGGAGAAATAGGAAATCCGGCTGAAAAAGACTTTTTGTTCTGGCCGGTTCTTCATTTCATCCTTTATTTCTTTCATTCTGTTGATCCCTGTTTCCCCCGGTGTTTTTGTCACAATTATGATATCGGCCCTCTTACTGTTGCTGCTTTTTTCCCGCAGATTTCCGTACGGCAGGAGCCAGTCGCGGGTAAAGGGCCTGTTGAAATCACTCAGGAGAATTGAAAGGCCCGGTTTAACCCCCCGGTGTTGAAATCCGTCGTCCATTATTATCACGTCAGTTGCAGGGAACTCCTTCATTATCATTTTTATTCCGTTTCTTCTGTCCCGGTCCGCCGCAACAGGGGTTTCCGGAAATTTGCGTGAAATCTGAAGCAGCTCATCGCCAATATCATCGACCTTTGAACCGGGGTGTGCAAGAATAAAACCTTTTGTCTTTCTCCTGTATCCCCTGCTAAGGACAGCAATGTTGAAATTATTTCGGAGAAGGCTTATAAGATATTCCGTGTGAGGGGTTTTGCCTGTTCCTCCGACTGTGATATTGCCAACGCAAATAACAGGAATGTCAAACGCTTCCGATCTGAGGATACCTTTATCATACAGAAGATTTCGTAAATCGGTTATCAGCCTGTATAATAATGAAAAAGGGTATAAAAAGATGTTTCTTCCTTTTACCATTCCTAGTGGATCTCGATGAAATACGGAAGTCTGGCCTGGACACCGGAGAGGTCAGATATTTCTCTTATTTCCCTGATTATTTTTGCATACTCACCGTATTCACCGGTAAGGATTCTCATTTTCACCTCCCCTGATAGCTGGGTAAGGAGCCTGGTAAAGGGGTCTTCGGGTACGGGAAGTTCCCTGACCGACCAGGTTTCGAGCCCGGCCAGCTTTGCCGCTTCCTTTATTGATGCTGTAAGGCCCCCTGTCTCATCAGCAAGTCCAAGCTTCAGGGCATCGCTGCCGCTCCAGACTCTTCCCTGTCCAATACTGTCGACAGAGGCAAGCGGCATTTCCCTGCCGGCTGATACCTTGCTAATAAAGTCGGAATAGACCTTTTCGATATTTAGCTGCATCACCTCTTTCTCGTAGATGGTCATTGGCCTGAACACTGAAGGAAAATCCGAATTTCTGTTCGTATTGACATTTTCGGTTGTTATTCCCAGTTTCTGGTTCATAAGTTTACCGGCATTTGGAAGAAGCCCGAAAACCCCAATAGATCCTGTAATAGTGGTTGGATTTGTAAAGATCTTCGTTCCCGGCGCCGCAATGTAGTATCCTCCCGAAGCGGCAAGGTTACCCATTGATATCACGACCGGTTTCTCCTTTGCAGCAAGTTCAACCTCCCTCCATATCATGTCAGAGGCTATAGCATTTCCGCCCGGAGAGTTTACCCTGAGTACGATTGCTTTTACCGATGAATCCTTTCTCTCCTTACGGATAAGGTCGCTGAACGAATTTCCTCCTATGTTGGCATCGCTTCCTTTTCCCATCACTATGGTTCCGGATGCATAGATTACTGAGATCCTGTCTCTCGAATAAGCGGTCTTTCTGCTGTCGGGCACCTTTGTATATTTATGCATAGGCACCATCATGATTTTGTCGTCGGTTGTCAGTCCCGCCCTGATCTTAAGCGTATCAATAAGCTCATCCCTGAAAAGAAGACCGTCAACAAGTCCTGCTTCGAGAGCACCCGGGGCAAGATAGGCCGACAGATTATCCGCAAGTTCATTAAGTTTCTCAGTACTTATCTTTCTCTCTTCGGAGATGGATTCAACCACATGCGACCATATTGATCCGACATATGATCTTATCTGTTCCTTGTTTTCGGGGCTGAGCTGGTCGAGAATATAGGGCTCGACAGCTCCCTTGAACTTACCGTGTCTTGTGACCTGAACCTCTACTCCAAGTTTTTCAAGTGCTTTCCTGTAAAACATCACCTCTCCGCTTAGTCCCTTGAAATCGACAGTTGATGAAGGATTTATGAAAATCCTGTCGGCTGCTGTGGAAAGGAAGAAACCCTCCTGAAGAAGTAAATAATCAGAATAGGCAATGACGAACTTGCCAGCTTTCCGGAATTCTCTCAGTGCGTTTCTTATCTCATCGGTTGTTGCCCAGCCTGCAGGCATAATACCGTTTTCGACAAGTATGCCTTTTATTTTCGTGTCGGTTTCAGCTTTTTTTATGTTGGCCAGTATTTCATTTAGACCAGGGGCAGGAGTTACCGTCAGGTTTATCAGGTCGATTCCAGAGTACGGATTTGAATTTCCCTGATCAGGAATGGCCATTCCTGCCTTCAGGACAAGGACAGAGTTATCCTTTATTGCAAGGGGTTTATCTCCCGCCATCATCATGCTGCTTAGCACTGCAAGCATGATCAGGAAGAACAGTATGGAACTTATAATGATTCCGGTAATTGTGGCCAGGGTATACTTTAAGAATGTTTTCATGCTAAGGATGATTTAATATAAAGAGTTTCAAATTTATAAAAAACAAAATTAAGTGGCTGGCTGCCTCTAAAATTTATATATTTATAAAAAGAACTTCAGATGACCAATTATGTTTTTCTTGGAATGGGTTCTAATCTGGGCGACCGGAAGGAATACCTTGAAAAAGCTCAGCATCTGATTGAAGATGAGATAGGTTGGATCAGTTCAAGGTCGCACGTTTACGAAACGGAACCCTGGGGTTTTCAGAGCGAGAACACCTTTCTCAATATGGTGATCCAGGCACACACAGAGCTTAGTCCCCAGAGTCTGCTGAAAAAGATTCAGTTGGTTGAGGACAAGCTTGGCAGAATAAGGAACAACGTTCAGTATGCCTCCAGGACCATAGATATTGACATTCTTCTTTTCAGCAACAAGATTATTGAGAAGCCTGATCTTACAATTCCTCACCCTCTTATTGCCGACAGGAGGTTTGTGCTTGTCCCTCTATGCGAGATAGTTCCCAAGATGATCCACCCGGTTCTGGGAAAGACCTTCGAGGACCTTCTCGCTGCCTGCAGGGACGAGAGGTACGTACGGAAATATTAAATTGTCCGGATTCTTTGAGCCAGGTGAAGCGGCGGAAACCGTTTTCGCCGGGCAACAATGTACATTACAACAGTCCGTTGTCGGCAAAGCTGAAGAAATCGTTCCCGGATATTATCAGGTGATCTAGAAGCTGTATATCCATAAGGGATCCTGATTCCCTGATCTTTTGTGTTATTCTTGAATCGGATTCACTGGGATTAAGGTTGCCCGAAGGATGGTTATGGCAGACAATAATTCCTGATGCAAGGAATTCGATGGCTTTCTTCATTATTATCCTGACATCTGTTACTGTTCCGCTTATTCCTCCCTGGCTGAGTTTCATCCTGTCGATAACCCTGTTTGAGCGGTTCAGGAACAGTATCCAGAATTCTTCATGGGCCAGGTCGGACAGAAGCGGCTGGAAGATATCGGCCACATCTTTCGAGCACTTTATCTGGCATGCATCCGGGACTGCAGAAAGACTTCTCCTTCTGCCAAGCTCAAGTGCTGCTGAGATGGTAACGGCCCTGGCAGGGCCTATTCCCCTTATCTTCAGAAGGTCGGCCACTGTGAGTTTTCCCAGTGAATTGAGGTTGTTGCCGGCAAGGCCCAGAAGCTCCCTTCCGAGATCCACTGCCGACTTCTTCTTTGTTCCCGAGCTGATGAGTATTGCCAGCAGTTCAGCATCGCTCAGGGTGGAAATTCCTTTCCTGATCATTTTTTCCCTGGGTCTGTCCTCGACAGCCCAGTCGGTAATTTTAAGAGACATAAGGCGAGACATATTAGCACTTTAAATTTATGCAAAGATTTTTTAACTGAAAAGTGCTGAAGAATTTTTCCGGTCCTTCCGGGAAAAAAAAAAGGGACCCGATGGGTCCCTCAATATGCTATGATTCTGATGTTACTGTTTCAGGCTGTTAACATGTTTCTGCACCGATGATTTAAGGTTCGAAGCCTTGTTTCCGTGAATAATGTTTCTTTTTGCCAGCTTGTCGAGCATCGAATTAAGTTTAGGAGCGATAGCGTCAGCTTCCTCCCGTGTTGTTGTACTGCGCAGGTTTTTAAGGGCATTACGCATGGTTTTTGCGTAATACTTGTTATTCTCATTTTTTGTTTTTGTCTGCCTTATCCTTTTTTCGGATGACTTGTGATTTGCCATGCTGTTTAAAAAAAACGTTTGTTAAAAATTTGTAGTCCATAGGGGAATCGAACCCCTGTTACCAGGATGAAAACCTGACGTCCTAACCACTAGACGAATGGACCCTTTAAAGAACTTTTAAATGCGGATGCAAAGAAACAATCTTTTTTTCGATCTGCAAAATAATTTACAAAAATTTGATATCCTGATTTACCAATTCTTCCGCAATGGAAAGGATATTGCAGCCGTCGAAATCGCCGGAGCTCATAAAAAGGTATACTGATGAACCTGTACGGTTGTTTTTTATTGAGCGGAACATCTCCGCAGAATTATCAAACACCTCCAAATTACTGGTACCAAAAGCCTCTTTTACCTTTTCCTTAGAGAGCGGAGGGAGTTTTTTCATTTCGAGCTGCCGTGGATTGAAGTAGACATAAGCCTGAGCTGCTTTTTCGAGGCTGCCTTTATAGAAGGGAAGAAAATTACTGCTGAGGCTCGAAAAGGTATGAAGCTCGAAGCAGGCGATAAGTTTTCTGCCCGGGTATCTTTCGGCAACGGCATCGACTGTAGCCCTGACTTTGGATGGTGCATGGGCAAAATCGAGGTAGCCTATCCCATTACAGCCTGATGCAAGCAGTTGAAGTCTTCCTGCAGTTCCTGCAAAACTGCTTATTGCATCATAGAACCCATCTTCCGTTATACCCGCAGCCATACAGGCTTCCCTGGCTGCAGATAGGTTCTGCATATTATGTTCCCCGAAAATCTTAAGGGGGATTGTCCTGTTAAGTGTTGCGGCATAGAATCCCGTCTTATTCAAAAAATGAGCATGGACGTTGTACGGAATCTTCTTAATATCAGGCCTTGCCGAAACAGCTATTTTTCGTACCTCCGGATCTCCGTCAAAATAGATAAGTGAGCCGTTTTCTTCTATAATATCCGCGAATATCCTGAACTGACTGATATAGTTCTCAAATGTGGGAAATACGTTCATGTGGTCCCATGCTATTCCGTTCATAACGGCTATATGCGGTTTGTAGAGGTGAAATTTAGGTCTTCTGTCGACAGGGGAAGTGAGGTATTCATCGCCCTCAAATACAGCTATATCCGAATTCTCCGAAAGGCGTACCATGGTTTCGTATCCTTCGACAGACGATCCTACCATGAAATCAAAATCGACGCCGTTATATTCAAGGACGTGCATTATCATTGCAGTGGTTGTTGTTTTTCCATGACTTCCTGCAACAACAATACGTTTCTTGTTTTTCGTCTGTTCGTATAGGAATTCAGGGAACGACATCACTCTAATTCCCGTTTCGAGTGCTTTCAGAAGTTCAGGGTTATCGCCCCTGGCGTGCATACCGAGTATTATAGTGTCAATATCGTTAGTGATCCTTTCGGGATACCATCCGTATTTTTCGGGAAGGAGGCCGTAGGAGGCAAGTCTCGAGCGCGAAGGTTCATGTATCTCGTCATCCGATCCGCTGACATCAAAACCTTTCAGGCGAAGTGTTATTGCAAGGTTATGCATAACTGCTCCGCCTATAGCGATAAAGTGTACTTTCATGTTAAACGTCGCAGATCCTGATGCATTGCCTCAATGATGCCAGCTTATCCTTCTGCGAAGGAACAAATTCCTGACCAACAAATCCTTTGTATCCTGTTTTTACCAGTGCCTGCATTATTGCCGGATAGTAGAGTTCCTGTGTTTCATCCAGCTCATGGCGTCCGGGTACTCCTCCGGTATGGATATGTCCGATGTAATTAATATATTTTCTTATGGTTTCTATCACATTTCCTTCCATTATCTGCATGTGATAAATATCGTAAAGCAGTTTGAACCTGTCTGATCCCACCATTTCTGCCAGTGCGGCGCCCCATGAGGTCTTATCGCACTGGTAGTCCTTGTGTCCGTAGCCGTTAAGAAGTTCCATTATAATTGTTACACCATGTTTTTCGGCTGCCGGTATTATTTTTCGCAAGCCTGTGGCACAGTTAATAAGTCCGTCATGGTCGCTGAGCCCGTCGCGGTTGCCGGAGAAGCAGATCAGGTTTAGAACTCCTGCTGCCGCGGCTTTCGGGATCATTGCTTCGTAGTCGGCTACAAGCTTGTCGTGATTTTCTTTCCTGTTGAATCCTTTGGGGATACCCCAGTCGGTTGCGTATCCTACGGCACATTTCAGCCCTGCCGCGGCAACTGTTGCCCAGTCTTTCTCATGGAGAAGTTCGATTGATTCAATCCCCATTTCCTTGCAGGCCCGTGCAAATTCATCGAGCGGGATGTCGCCGTAGCACCACTGGCTAACCGAATGGCGTATGTTTCCCTTTAGCTGGTACTGATCCGATGCCTGTGCTGCAATCGATTCGAATGGTTTTCCGGCTGCTATCACGGCAGCTCCTGCCATTCCTCCAATCATATTTCTTCTTGTCATTTTTTTTCGTTTTACGGTGGGGTTAAATTTAGGAAAATTTATCTGAAAAAGCCTGGACAATGATCTTTAACCCTCCGCATCTCCTTTATGATAACCCTATTATGTTACCATTTGTCAAGATTTATTCCTGTGAGGGATTTATTCTCAACTGCGTCTTCCGGCAGAAATATAACCACAAGGTTAAGACTTGATCCGGGCGGAACCTTAACTTCAAATCCTATAAGGGTTGTTCCGGGATTTGGAGCGTCATAGCCTTCAGGGGGTACTGTTTCCTTTGTTATGAAACGGGCGCCGGCAGGCTCAGCAAGCCTCATCACAAGCTTTCTTCCTTTAAGTGTCAGTTCGGCATTTTTGTCTCCGATGAGAGCCACGTTCGCTGATGTCAGCATATTCCAGCTTAACATGGCCGCGGAATCGCGTGTCTCAACCTCATCCCTGACCATGAAGTATTTATCTCCGACGATCGCAATTCCTCTCTGGACCTTGCCCAGATCATCAGAGTAAAGAGAAGACAGGTCGGTTTTTGCATACATGAATCCGGGATTATCGGCAGATGAAGTTATACTGCTGCGTCCGTTCACTTTCTGTAGTTTGCCGTTTACAGAAAGAGTATTATGAACAAAGTTATTATACCTGTACACTTTCCACCTCTGGGAGTTCTGGTTCATGTTCCAGAGATCCACTCCTGCAGTCTCGAGCGAATTGTAGTCCTGCATTCCGAAATCCAATGCCCAGCGTTGCCCGTCAGCATCGAGGATGAATGAACCTGCATCCATATGTCCGTGGTTTGCAGAAGGTGTTCCTGCTTTCAGCGCCGCATAGACAGCCTTCTGGTCAGTCCAGGATGTCCTCATCATGGCAACCGGATTTTTTCCCTGTCCCACCCACATCCTCTTTTCGGGGGGAACAATGCTGTTCATGGTAATGCCTGAAGCCCAAATCAGTACTGCAGGAAGGAGACGGTCATTGGGAAGGTTCCCTGTTTCAAGGTGGTATTTTTCCGACCATAGCAGGGAGGGATCATTAAGCCTGTTGGCAAACCAGAACATTGCCGGGTTCATCCCGCTTCCCTGACCGGCATCCGAGTAGTTGAAACTCAGGCCCGTTGGTCCGGTCATGTTCTCAAGGTACCCGGCAGTCTGCATAAACCCCTTATTTATTTTGATGAGGTTGTCGTTTCCGAATACTTTTTCGAGTGCATAAAGCAGCATCACATTGAAGCTTGTTCCGTAGCCCCAGTAGCTGTAGCCTTCGGGATAGGCCCCGTCAGGCTCGTAATCGTTCATGGGGAGTGTTATGGTTTTCACTGCACGGTCAATAACAGAATCGGCAAGCTCCTTTTCATCTTCCCACACGGCAAGGGCTCCGAAAGTCATTCCGGCGTTGCACACCTGGTTCCAGTTGTGCACAGCTCTGGTCCATCCTGAATTTTGCGGGAGCATCGAGGGCCTGAGTCCTTTCTCGACAATTGCTTTTCGAAGTGTGATCCGGGTCCCGGGAGGCAGCCTGTCGAAGAGCCAGTCGTATCCCAACGAGACCGCCATTGTCATCTCGGCAACATCGAGAAAATGGGAGGGATTCCAGTCGCTGAACCCGGCTACCGCCATCATTTCCTCAACAGCTCTTTCATAAAATCCGTCATCGGAAGTCATGCGCCACGCATAGGAGAGATAGAAGATCCTCCGGAGTGCTTCTCTCGATACGGAAAGCAGCCGTCTTCCCGTCATCACCCTTTCAACAGGAGGCTTTTCCATCATTTTTCTGCATTCACCGATAATGAAGCCGTGAGTCTTTGCCCAGACCTCATCCCCTGCCACGGAATTTCTTATTGAGATTTCCTCTCCGCTCAGAAGAAGCAGCCTGGGATGTGGTATATTACCGGGACCGGTTTCGCCAATGCTGCCTGAAGCAGAGAATGCAAGCGTCTGCAGGCTCAGCAGAAGTGAAATAAAGGAGAATATTTTCATTTGAACTTATCTGATTAGGTTTCAATAAAGTTAGTTAAAAAACCTGTTTTTCTTCGTCGGCTGAAAATCTTATATTTGCATGAAGCGGGTCGTTTTGATTTAACTTATGAAGCGGTCTTCAAAACACGGATACAGTGACGGGCATTCTGTTGAGCTTCTCCGGAGTGGCGAGCAATTCTTTAAAGCAAATATTGAAGCCATCGATTCGGCAAGAAACTACATTCATTTCCAGACTTATATTGTTGATGAAGATGAAACCGGAACAAAGATTTTTGATGCCCTTGTCAGGGCTGCAGAAAGAGGTGTAAGGACCTATCTGCTTCTGGATGCATTCGGGACAAAATACCTTTCAGGCGAACTTGTAAATAAGATAGAGAATTCGGGCATTCTTTTCAGGTTCTTCTCACCTGTCTTCATAACAAAAGGATTTCAGCTAAGCCTCCGGCTTCATCACAAAGTCCTTCTGGTCGACGGGGAGCTGGCAATAATCGGAGGACTGAACTTTGCCAACCGGTACCACGGGAAGCCCGGGAAGAAGGAATGGCTCGATTTTGCCGTTTCGGTAAGAGGGCCTGAGTGTATTCACATAAATACAATTCTGAAAAGGACCTGGAACAAGACTTTTCTTTCGAAGGCCGAAAGATCGAATGAAACCGTACCCGTTGTAAAAAGATATGATGATAATATAACATTGAGGGTGACCGAGAATAACTGGTACAGGAACAGGATTGAGATACTGAGGAGCTACCGGTCAGCCTTCAAGCATTCTCATCATCACATGATAATCTTCGCCAGCTATTTCCTCCCCGGAAGGCTCGAGCGCAAGCTTCTCAGGCTGGCAAGTGCCAGGGGTGTTGATATTAAGATTGTCCTGGCGGCTGAGTCGGATGCCCCTATCTTCAAACGGGCCACCAGTTTCCTGTATGAATATATTCTCAGGAATAACATAAGGATCTATGAATACCTTCCTTCGAACCTTCATGCAAAGGTGGCAACTGTCGACGGCCGGTGGTGTACCATAGGAAGCTATAACCTCAATCACATCAGCGATTACGGGAGCATTGAGATGAATGTTGAGATACTCGATCCCAATTTCACCGGGAATTTCGAGAGGTTACTTCTTGAGATAATAAAGAATGACTGCCGCCAGGTCACCTTCGAGGATTATCTGAGGAGAAGAACAATTTTCTCGCGTTTTACCGGATGGCTCTCATACCAGATGATAAGGCTTCTGATGCGTGTCATGGCTCAGATGACATCCAAAAAGGGCAGGGTTGTCTGACCGCTGACATTATTCCGGCTCAGTCTTCTTTCAGCAGAATTCTTTTCAGTTCTGGTGGAAGCTCATCGTAATGAACTCAAGAACAACAGGAAGGGCTGTCCTCCAGTAGCTCCATGTGTGTCCGCCGTCGCGTATCCGGAATTCGTGAGGTATTTCTTTTTTGCGCATGGCTATATGAGCCAGTGAATTACCCTCGTAAAGAAAGTCGTCGTCACCACAGTCAATATACCATCTGACGGCTCTTTTCTGGTCATCCTTGATATTTTCGATAAGGTTGAGCACGCTATATTTCTCAAAATAAGCCTTTTTATCAGCTTCAGAAGCGTTTTCGGCATCCTGCCACAGGCGGTAGTTTTTCATTTCTTCAATGTTGCGCGGACCGGTTGCAGCGCTGAGCGGACAGGCTGAGGAAAAAAGCTCAGGATGATGCAGAGCATATATGAATGTCCCTTCTCCTCCCATCGAAAGTCCGGCGATTGCCCTGTACCTCTTTTCCCCCTTTATCCTGTATGTCTTTTCTATAAATGGAATGAACTCCTCAAAGAAGAAATCCTCATATCTCCAGTCGCCTTTTATATCATTTACATAACCCCTCTTACCCGTGTTAGCATCAGGCATTACAACTATCATGGGTGTGGCAGATCCTCCGTTGATTGCCCTGTCGGCAATATGAAGGATTTCGCCGAACTGGACCCAGCCGGTCTGATCATCGCCGGCTCCATGCAGAAGGTATAGGACCGGGTAGCTTCTTTGCGACGATTCATAGTCGGGGGGAAGATAGACTGCATATTTTCTTTCCATTTTGAGGATTTTGCTGGTCATGGTAAGATTATCCATTACTTTTCCCGTCTGGGCAACAAGCGACAGGGCAATAATAAGGAAGCATAAGGAAAGTAAAGACTTTTTCATTTCAGGTGAGTTTTTATCATTGAGTAAAATTAACTTCATCAGGGCCGGCAGATAACCATATTGCAAATAATCCCATAACGTTTTCCCTTTAAATAAGGATATGGAAAAATGTCGTTAATGGATATCAAAGAATTCCGGGATCGGAAAGATATAAAAAAAACCTTTTACCATTACGTTGGTGAAATCAACAGTCAGGCATATCTTTTCAGCCTGTTTATCGGAACCTCAGGGCTGAGCCGGGTAGAGATCCGGGAAACATTATCCGGTCTTGTTTGTCATATACAATCAAACCGGGTTCATAGAAACAGCAGGAAGCCGGCAGAAAAGAATTTCTTAATATTGCATCATGAAGATCCACCTTTTCAATATAGCAAATTTCAGAGTCGACGGAGGAGCAATGTTTGGGGTTGTGCCAAAGGCTCTGTGGTCGCGTGTTGTCAACTCAGACGAAAACAATCTTATAGTCCTTACTCTCAGGTCGCTGATAGTTGAGACGCATGGGCGCGTAGTCCTTGTCGATACAGGCTGGGGCGACAAGCAGGACGAGAAATTCTTCAGGCACGTTTATCTTCACGGAGGAGAAGGGCTGATACAGGGACTGGCAAACAGGGGCTACAGGCCCGAGGATGTCACCGATGTGGTTCTTACACACCTTCACGCCGATCATTGCGGGGGAGGAGTAAGGGCAAATCCCGCCGGGTCGGGCTACAGTCTGACCTTCCCCAATGCAATCTATCATGTAAGCAGGGCACAGTGGGAGTGGGCGGTTAAAAACAATCCGAGGGAGGAAGATGCCTTCCTTGAGGAGAACTTTCTTCCGTTAATGCAAAGCGGACATCTTAACCTTGTCGATGAGGACTGCGAATTGTTCAGGGATTTCACTGTAAGGATCTGTTACGGACATACGCCCGGTCTTATGATACCCTTTATCAGATACAGGGACAAGACTCTTGTTTACACTGGCGACCTCATTCCGACTTCGGCACACATCCCGCTGATCTGGAATATGAGCTACGACATAGAATCGCTGAAGACTATTGAAGAGAAGGATCAGCTTCTCAGGGAAGCTCTTGAAGCGAATCACATACTTGTCTTCCAGCATGACGAAACAATTGAGTGCTGCACACTTGCTATGACACCCAAGGGAATAAGGGCGAAGGAGAAATTCAGCTTTTCGGAGATCGTCTGAATGGTTGTCGGGTTTTATCTGATAATACTTTACAGGCAAGAATCATTGCAGGCCCGTGCAGTCTGAATAAATTGCTGCAATGCTGTCGGCACTCTGATAATTTATCCTCCTTTCAGCAAGGATCTTCCCGCGTTTGTTCTTATATTTGATATACATACGGGCATAAGTATTGTTAATATAATAACAAAGGTCATGGCTGATTTTTTTTATGAAGAACCCTTTCAGTTTGAAAGTGATCCCACGAATTACCGGCTCC